>Ga0193699_10000840_pt1 | contig 12549 bp, 9 predicted proteins | sample L3c2metaG_FD_160095 | JGI IMG/M metagenome (GOLD analysis project Ga0193699, IMG submission 160095) | Soil microbial communities from a riparian zone of the East river system, Colorado, United States - L3c2 | ecosystem: Environmental > Terrestrial > Soil > Riparian zone | place: USA: East River... | reverse complement strand
CCGGGTGCTCCGCGAGAACGCCGAGCGCCAGGCGCTCAACTCGCCGATCCAGGGCTCGGCCGCCGACATCATCAAGCGGGCGATGCTCGGAATCGACGCCGACATCCGGTCCGAGGGCCTCGGCTCACGGATGCTGCTGCAGGTGCACGACGAACTCGTCTTCGAGGTCGCGTCGGGCGAGCAACAGCGCATGACCGAGATCGTCGTCGACCGCATGTCGCACGCCGCCAACCTGAGTGTTCCGCTCGATGTGCAATTGGGGACTGGACCGAACTGGGACGCCGCTGCACACTAGACGGAATCGCGAAGCCCGAATCGTCGTTTGTGGAGGAGGGGTGTGCCATGAGGGAACGAACTGTCGTCGTCGTCTCGCGCGTCGGATTGCATGCGCGCCCGGCCTCCCTGTTCAGTCAGGCGGCGGCCCGTGCCGGCGTGCCGATCGTGTTGACCTCGGAGCGCGGCAAGAGCGTGAACGCGGCCAGCATCCTCGGTGTGCTCTCCCTCGGCATCGACCACGGTGAGCGCGTGACCCTCGCGTCTGAGGCCGAAGAGGCCGACGCCGCGCTCGACGACCTCGTGGCCATGCTGCAGCGCGATCTCGACGAGGAATAGAGCCAGAGCGGGAACGTCGGCGCCTTCTCCTAGGGTGGAGGGATGAGCGACGCCGCAACGACTGAAACCTCCGTCCGTCCCGCGACTGCGATCGACGAGATCGCCGAGAACTGGGTCACGACCCTCGCCGACCTGGTGCCCGATGTGGCGATCTGGCTCGGCATCCCTGGACGCACCGGCGAGTTCGCCGACTTGTCCCCGGCCGGGCACGAGCACCGCATCGGCGAGATCAAGAAGGTCATCCTCGCGCTCGAGGCAGCCACTCCGGTCGACGAGGTCGACCGGGTCACCCAGACCGACCTGCTCGCCGAACTGCGCCTCTCGGTTGAGAGCTTCGACGCGCGTCTGCACGAGCGCGACCTGAACGTCATCGCCTCGCCGGCGCAGGAGATCCGCGAGACCTTCGATCTGATGCCCACCGAGACGGCTCACGACTGGGAAGTCATCGCCGAACGGCTCGGCAACCTCCCGGGCGCGATCGACGGCTACATCGAGACCCTGCGGAAGGGCATCGCCGACGGCGTCGTGCCGGCGAAGCGCCAGGCCCGCGAGGTCGCGGTGCAGGCGCGGCGCCACGCGCGACCGGACGGCTTCTTCGGCGAGTTCGCCGCGGGGGCGAAGTCCAGCGAGGGCGAACTGCCCGCGTCGTTGCGCACCGAGCTCTCCAAGGGCGCTGAGGGCTCATCCGCCGCCTACGCCAAGCTCGCCGAGTTCCTGGAGCAGGAGTTGCTCCCCGCCGCGAGCGACCAGGATGCGGTCGGCCGCGAGCTCTACGCGCTGCACTCCCGCCACTTCCTCGGCGCCGTCATCGACCTCGATGAGACCTACGAGTGGGGCATCGAGGAGCTCCAGCGGATGGTCGAGGAGCAGACCCGGATCGCGGGGGAGATCAAGCCGGGAGCGAGCGTCGAAGAGGCGGTCGCGTTCCTCGACGCCGATTCCTCGCGTCGGCTCAACGGCACCGACGAGCTGAAGGGCTGGATGCAGGCGCTCAGCGACCGGGTCGTCGACGAGCTCTCGCGCACGCACTTCGACATCCCCGAACCCATTCGCACGCTCGAGTGCATGATCGCCCCCACCCAAGACGGCGGCATCTACTACACGAGCCCGAGCGACGACTTCACGCGGCCCGGACGGATGTGGTGGAGCGTGCCCCCGGGGGTCACCCAGTTCAACACCTGGCGCGAGACGACGACCGTCTTCCACGAGGGCGTGCCCGGGCACCACCTGCAGATCGCCCAGGCGGTCTACAACCGCGGGCAGCTGAACACCTGGCGCCGCAACCTCGCCGGAACGAGCGGCCATGCAGAGGGCTGGGCGCTCTACGCCGAGCGCCTGATGGGCGAGCTCGGCTACCTCGACGACCCGGCCGACCGCCTCGGCATGCTCGACGGCCAGCGGATGCGCGCCGCCCGGGTCGTGCTCGACCTCGGCGTGCATCTCGGCAAGCCGACCCTGTCTGTTGATGGGCACAGCGGCGACGGAATCTGGGAGCACGACTATGCACTCGCCTTCCTGCGGCGCAATGTCAACATGAACGACGAGTTCATCAAGTTCGAGGTGAACCGCTACCTGGGCTGGCCCGGCCAGGCGCCGTCTTACAAGGTGGGTCAGCGCATCTGGGAGCAGATCCGCGCCGAGGCGCAGCGGCGCGACGGCGACGCCTTCTCGTTCAAGGACTTCCACAAGCGCGCACTCGACCTGGGCGGTGTCGGGCTCGACACCCTGAAGAGCGTGCTTCTCGGCTGATTCCCACAGTGCGCTAAGCTGGACTGTCGCTCTCGCGACTTCCTATCCGCCTGCCACCGGCGAACACAAACCAGCATGAACACGCCGGTGGCCTTCATTTTGTCCCTATCGGAGCACTTACTACATGACAACCGCAACGACCGCCCCGGCCGCCAAGCAGATCGCGATCAACGACATCGGATCCGCTGAAGACTTCCTGGCCGCGGTCGAGAAGACTCTCAAGTTCTTCAACGACGGAGACCTCATCGAAGGCATCGTCGTCAAGATCGACCGGGACGAGGTTCTCCTCGATGTCGGTTACAAGACTGAGGGTGTCATCCCCTCTCGCGAGCTTTCCATCAAGCACGACGTCGACCCGAGTGAGGTCGTCAACGTCGGCGATACCGTCGAGGCCCTCGTTCTCCAGAAGGAGGACAAGGAAGGCCGTCTGATCCTGTCCAAGAAGCGCGCCCAGTACGAGCGCGCCTGGGGCGATGTCGAGAAGATCAAGGACTCGGATGGCGTTGTCACCGGTTCGGTCATCGAGGTCGTCAAGGGTGGACTCATTGTCGACATCGGCCTCCGCGGCTTCCTGCCTGCGTCGCTCATCGAGCTGCGCCGCGTCCGCGACCTCACGCCGTACCTCGGCCAGGAGATCGAGGCCAAGATCCTCGAGCTCGACAAGAACCGCAACAACGTCGTGCTGAGCCGCCGCGCGCTGCTCGAGCAGACCCAGAGCGAGTCGCGCAGCACCTTCCTGAACAACCTCCAGAAGGGCCAGGTCCGCAAGGGCGTCGTGTCCTCGATCGTCAACTTCGGCGCGTTCGTCGACCTCGGTGGCGTGGACGGCCTCGTGCACGTCTCCGAGCTGTCGTGGAAGCACATCGAGCACGCGAGCGAGGTCGTCGAGGTCGGCCAGGAGGTCACCGTCGAGATCCTCGAGGTCGACCTCGAGCGCGAGCGCGTTTCGCTCTCGCTCAAGGCCACGCAGGAGGACCCGTGGCAGGTCTTCGCCCGCACCCACGCGATCGGTCAGATCGCACCGGGCAAGGTCACCAAGCTCGTTCCGTTCGGTGCGTTCGTCCGCGTCGCGGAGGGCATCGAGGGCCTCGTGCACATCTCGGAGCTCAGCGGCAAGCACGTCGAGCTCGCTGAGCAGGTCGTGTCGGTCGGTGACGAGGTCTTCGTCAAGGTCATCGACATCGACCTCGAGCGTCGCCGCATCTCGCTGAGCCTCAAGCAGGCCAACGAGGGCATCGACCCGCACAACGAGGAGTTCGACTCCGGCCTCGCCGCCCTGTACGGCATGGTCACCGAGTACGACGAGAAGGGCAACTACAAGTACCCGGAGGGCTTCGACCCGACGAGTGGCGAGTGGCTCGAGGGCTTCGAGTCCGAGCGCGAGAAGTGGGAGCAGGAGTACGCCGCTGCCCAGACGCGCTGGGAGGCCCACAAGAAGCAGATCATCGCTTCCGAAGAGGCCGAGCTCAACGAGGTCGCCCGCCCGTCGAGCAACAACTCGTTCTCGAGCGACGAGACGGCTTCGGCCGGCCCGGTCGGAACGCTTGCCGACGACGAGTCGCTTGCGGCTCTTCGCGAGAAGCTCAGCTCCAACTCCTGAGCTGATCCTCTGAACAACGACAACGTGAAGGGCCGGGCGCGCGAGCGCTCGGCCCTTCTGTCGTTGTTCGACTCGGACGTCCGGGCGAGGTCCGGCCTCGGTTCCGACGGCACTCCAACGGAGAGCGTGCCACCCGTGACGCGCGTGTACTACCCGGCACGAGGCTTCATCGCGGCTCCCGCCGACACGGGGCTTCGGGGCGACGCGCTCGACGCTCTCATCGCACGCGAGGTCGCCGTGTTCGCCGCTCGCGGCGAGTCCGTCGAGTGGAAGAGCTACGGCTATGACGAGCCCTCTGACCTGACAGACCGCCTGGTCGCCGCGGGGTTCGAGCCCGAAGATCAGGAGACCCTGCTGGTCGGTACCTCGGACGCGCTCTCCGGGCTCGCGACGAAGGTCGACGGAATCGTCATCCGCGAGACCACCCAGCACGGGGATCTCGCCGCCATCGGACGCCTGCACACCGAGATCTGGGGCGAGGACTGGACCTGGATCGCCGACGACCTGCGCAGGCGCCTCGACCGCCTGGGGCCGGACGGCATCCGGGTACTCGTCGCCGAGGACGGCGACCGCCTCGTCTCCGCGGCCTGGCTCGTGATGCGCCCGGACAGTTCGTTCGCCGGCCTGTGGGGCGGGTCGACCCTCGAGAGCCATCGTGGGCGCGGAATCTACCGGGCACTGGCCCCCCGCCGCGCCGCGATCGCGCGCGACCACGGCATCCGGTACCTGCAGGTCGATGCCTCGGATGCCAGCCGTCCCACCCTCGAGCGATTGGGCTTCCTCGCCCTCACGACCACGACCCCATTCGTGTGGTCGCCCGGATAGCATGACGGGGTGTCCCGGCGTCTCATTGTCGCGGCGACGATCGTCATCGCGATCGCGACGACCGGATGCGCGCCGGCGGAGACGGACCGGAGGTGTCCTGCCTTCGAGATCGACGGTGAACTCGAGTTCCGCCCAGGTGGTTCCGCACCGGTACTCGCCGACCTCGGACTCATCGAACTCGCTGTCGGACTCTGCGCCTACGAGGAGCAGCACCTGCTGATCGCTTTTGCCCCGAGCCCGATGTTCGCCGAGGACTACCTGCATCGCGCACGCACCCTGCTCGATGCCAAGGGAGCCGACCTCGAAGAGTTCGACAACTCGGATAGCCGCGGCTTCGTTGCGAATCTCCTCGCCGAGGCCGACGGGGAGGCGCACCGCGTGACCGTGAGCTACAGCCCGTCGATCGTCGAGGAGGACTTCGGCGGCTCGATCAGGCTTTCGACGGTCGGCCTTCGCCCCGGCGATGGCTTCCTCCTGGTGGGCTACGAGTAGGACCGGCACGAGTAGGGACCGCCACGAGCGCCGCCACTAGCATGGCGACGTGCTGCTCGTAGCCCTCACCGGTGGGATCGCTTCCGGCAAATCGGTCGTGGCGGCTCGGTTGCAGGAGCACGGCGCGGTCGTGATCGACGCCGATCGAGTGGCTCGGGAGGTCGTCGAGCCCGGGATGCCGGCTCTTGAGCGCATCGCGGAGGTGTTCGGCGCGGACGTCATCGCGGCCGACGGTTCGCTCGACCGGGCGGCCCTCGGCGGGATCGTGTTCCAGGACCCGCGCGCGCGGGAGCAGCTCAACGCGATCACCCATCCCGCCGTGCGGGCGCGCTCGCACGAGCTCTTCGCGGCCGCGGAGGCAGCGGATCCGGATGCCGTGGTCGTCTACGACGTGCCCCTTCTGATCGAGGGCCACGAGAGTCGAGTGGACGAATTCGACCTCGTCGTGGTCGTGCACGCCGACCCCGCGACGCGCACCCAGCGCATGACGGAACTCCGCGGCTACACGATCGACGAGGCCCGGCATCGCATCAACTCGCAGGCCACGGATGCGGAGCGGCTCGCGGTCGCCGACCTCGTGATCGACACCGACGGCACCTTGGAAGAGACGATCGAGCAGACCGACGCACTGTGGGAGAAGCTCAGCCAGCAGGCCGTCGGCGGGCCTGCCTAGGCTGGAGGGCATGGAACCCACACGCTCGGTGCGACCCTTCGAGGTCATCAGCGAGTACACACCGAGCGGCGACCAGCCTGCGGCTATCAAAGAGCTCGCCCATCGGGTGCAGGCGGGGGAGACCGACATCGTGCTGCTCGGCGCGACCGGCACCGGCAAGTCGGCGACGACGGCGTGGCTGATCGAGCAGGTGCAGCGGCCGACTCTGGTGCTCGCGCACAACAAGACCCTCGCGGCCCAGCTCGCCACCGAGTTCCGCGACCTCATGCCCAACAACGCCGTCGAGTACTTCGTCAGCTACTACGACTACTACCAGCCCGAGGCCTACGTGCCGCAGACGGACACCTTCATCGAGAAGGACAGCTCGATCAACGCCGAGGTGGAGCGACTGCGTCACTCGACTACGAACTCGCTGCTGAGCCGGCGTGACGTCATCGTCGTCTCGTCGGTGTCATGCATCTACGGCCTCGGCGCGGCGGAGGAGTATCTGGGGGCGATGGTCGCCCTGCAGGTGGGGGAGCGAATCTCCCGCGACCACCTCGTGCGCCGCTTCATCAACATGCAGTACGAGCGCAACGACGTCGACTTCTCGCGCGGCAAGTTCCGGGTTCGTGGCGACACGATCGAGATCATCCCGGTCTACGAAGAGCATGCGATCCGCATCGAAATGTTTGGCGACGAGATCGAGGCGCTCTATTCACTCCACCCGCTCACCGGTGACGTCATCAAGAAGCTCGACGCCGTCTCCATCTTCCCGGCCACGCACTACGCCGCGAGCCCGGAGCGGATGCACCGCGCCATCCGGACCATCCGCGAGGAACTCGCGGAACGCCTGACGGAACTCGAGCGGCAGGGCAAGCTGCTCGAAGCGCAGCGGCTCCGGATGCGCACCAGTTTCGACCTCGAGATGATGGAGCAGATCGGCTTCTGCAACGGCATCGAGAACTACTCCAGGCACATCGATGGACGAGTGGCCGGTGAAGCCCCGAACTGCCTGCTCGACTACTTCCCCGACGACTTCCTCGTGGTGATCGACGAGTCGCACGTCACGGTGCCGCAGATCGGGGCGATGTACGAGGGCGATGCCTCCCGCAAGCGCACCCTCGTCGAGCACGGGTTCCGGCTGCCGAGCGCCCTCGACAACCGTCCGCTGCGCTGGGAGGAGTTCCTCGACCGTGTCGGGCAGAAGGTCTACCTCTCGGCGACCCCGGGGCGCTACGAGCTCGGAGTCTCGGATGGCGTGGTCGAGCAGATCATCCGTCCCACCGGCCTCGTCGACCCGCAGGTGGTGGTGAAGCCGAGTAAGGGGCAAATCGACGATCTGCTCGAACAGATCCGCATCCGGGCCGAGAAAGACGAGCGCGTGCTCGTCACGACCCTCACCAAGAAGATGGCGGAGGAGCTCACTGCGTTCCTCGGCGAGGCGGGCGTGCGCGTGCGCTACCTGCACTCCGACGTCGACACCCTGCGCCGTGTCGAGCTGCTGACGGAACTGCGCGCCGGCATCTACGACGTGCTGGTCGGCATCAACCTGCTCCGCGAGGGTCTCGACCTGCCCGAGGTGTCGCTGGTCGCCATCCTCGACGCCGACAAGGAGGGCTTCCTGCGCTCCTCGACCTCGCTCATCCAGACGATCGGCCGCGCCGCCCGAAACGTCTCGGGCGAGGTGCACATGTACGCGGACAACCTGACCGACTCGATGAAGATCGCGATCGACGAGACCAACCGTCGCCGGGCCAAGCAGGTCGAGTACAACGAGGAGCGCGGGGTGGACCCTCAGCCGCTGCGCAAGCGCATCGGCGACATCACCGAAGCGCTGGCGCGCGAGGGGGCCGACACCGCTGCGCTGCTGGCGGGGCGAGACGGTCGCAAGCGGTCTCCAACCCCGAACCTCCGCCGCGAGGGCGTGGGCGCGAACGGCGCTGCCGAGCTCGAGTCGATCATCTCGGACCTCAACGAGCAGATGCTCCAGGCGGCCGGGGAGCTCAAGTTCGAACTCGCCGCGCGGCTCCGGGATGAGCTTTCCGACTACAAACGGGACCTCCGCCAGATGGAGACCGCGGGACACGTGCGCTGAGTGCGCCGAGGCTTCTCGCGGGGCCGATAGTGTTCCGGCATGAGCCTCGCTGAGGTCGACAACCAGGCATTCCTCGTATCCGTGGCCGACGCCGTTCTGGCCTTCAACCACGCCCTCGTGCCCGCGGTCATGGCCGGTCGCGACGATCAGGCGCCGGTCGTGTTGCGTGCCCGCTTGACGGCCAACGTGCTCGGCACGCTCTGGATCGACAGGGACCGGCTGTGGACCCTCCGAGAGCCGGTGCCCGGCGCCGAGCAGCAGTTCGAGAACTTCACCCGCCCCGACTTCAACCCCGAGCGCGGCGACAAGGTCGCTGGTCTGAACAACGTCGCGGTCGCCGCGCTGGTGGTGATGGCCTCCATGGACGACTGCGCCCGGGTTCTCGCGGCGAATCGGATCGCTCCGGAGTCGTTCACCGCCTCGGAGGTCGACTTCGCCCTCACGTCGCTGCACCGCTCGGTCGAGATGATGACGAAGGTCGCCGACAACGCGATCAGCGCTCTCCCCGTTCGACGCCCGGCCGCTGACGCCGCCCGCGCGGGAGGGCTCGCCCTGGAGAAGCACGAGAAGGGCCACTGAGCGCTGGTCAGCCCACAGCGGACACCCGGCGCGTGTCGGAGCGCCTCCGTAGACTGTCCGAGTGTCGATCTCCTTGGTTCCGGGTGCCCAAAAACTGAGCGTCCGGGGTGCGCGAGTGCACAACCTGAAGAACGTCGACCTCGAGATCCCGCGCAACGCACTCGTCGTCTTCACGGGGCTTTCCGGCTCGGGCAAGTCCTCGCTCGCGTTCGACACGATCTTCGCCGAAGGGCAGCGCCGGTACGTCGAGTCGCTGTCGGCATACGCGCGTCAGTTCCTCGGGCAGGTCGACCGACCCGACGTCGACTTCATCGAGGGCCTGAGCCCTGCCGTGTCGATCGACCAGAAATCGACCAACCGCAACCCGCGATCGACGGTCGGCACGATCACCGAGGTCTACGACTACATGCGCCTGCTCTGGGCGCGCATCGGCGAGCCGCACTGCCCGGTCTGCGGGGAGCGCATCCAGCGTCAGACGGTGCAGCAGATCGCCGACCAGCTCATGGAGCTCGAGACCGGTACCAGGTACCAGGTGCTCGCCCCGATGATCTCGCAGAAGAAGGGCGAGTTCGTCGACCTCTTCCGGGAGCTCTCGGCGAGCGGATACTCGCGCGCCCTCGTCGACGGCGAGCTCATCCAGCTGAACGAGCCGCCGATCCTCAAGAAGCAGATCAAGCACGACATCTCGGTCGTCGTCGACCGACTGGTCGCCGCCGACGATCTGCTCACCCGGCTCACTGACTCCGTCGAGACGGCGATCGGGCTCACCCAGGGGCTGGTCCAGGTCAACTTCGTCGACCTCGAGGGTCCGGAGGCCTGGCGCACCTTCAGCGAGAAGCTCAGCTGCCCGAACGGGCACCCCATCGCCCTCACCGAGATCGAGCCGCGCACTTTCTCGTTCAACGCCCCCTTCGGAGCCTGCCCCGAGTGCTCGGGCCTCGGCACCAAGATGGCGGTCGACGCCGATCTACTCGTCGGCGACCCCGAGCTCACGCTCAACGAGGGCGTCATCCTGCCCTGGAACCAGGCCGGCAAGGGCATGTACAGCTACTTCCAGCGGCTGCTGGAGGGCCTCTCCCGCGACCTGCACTTCTCGCTCGACGTGCCGTGGCGCGAGCTTCCGGATGAGGTGCAGCAGTCGATCCTGCGCGGCAACGACTTCGAGGTGGTCGTGCAGTGGCGCAACCGCTACGGGCGCACGATGAAGTACTCGACCGGCTTCGAGGGCGTCATGCCCTACATCGAGCGCAAATACCTCGAGGCGGAGAGCGACTGGTCGCAGCAGCGCTACGCCGAGTACCTGCGCGAGATCCCGTGCCCGGTCTGCAACGGCCAGCGGCTCAAGCCCGAGGTGCTCGCCGTGCTGGTCGCCGGCAACAACATCTCGGCGGTCACCGACCTGAGCATCGTCGACGCTCACGCCTTCATGTCCGAGCTCGAGCTGTCGCCGCGCGAGGCGAAGATCGCGGCGCAGGTGCTGCGCGAGATCCGCCTGCGCCTGGAGTTCCTGCTCGAGGTCGGCCTCGGCTACCTCACGATGGCCCGCGCGGCCGCGACCCTCTCCGGGGGCGAGGCCCAGCGCATCCGTCTGGCGACTCAGATCGGGTCGGGACTCACGGGCGTGCTGTACGTGCTCGACGAGCCCAGCATCGGCCTGCACCAGCGTGACAACCGCCGTCTCATCGAGACGCTCGTCAAGCTCAAGAACCTCGGCAACACCTTGATCGTCGTCGAGCACGACGAGGACACCATCCGCACCGCCGACTGGATCGTCGACATCGGCCCGGGCGCGGGGGAGCACGGCGGCAAGGTCGTCCACTCGGGCAGCTACGAGTCGTTGCTCGACAACACGGGATCGATCACCGGCGACTACCTCTCCGGTCGCCGCGCGATCGCGATGCCGGCCAAGCGCCGCCCGATCGACAAGAGCCGCCAGATCACGGTCGAGGGCGCGCGCGCGAACAACCTTCAGGACGTCACGGTGAACTTCCCACTCGGGGTCTTCGTCGGCGTCACCGGGGTGAGCGGATCGGGCAAGTCCTCGCTCGTCAACGACGTGCTCTACAAGGTGCTCGCGAATCAGCTCAACGGCGCCCGTCAGATGCCCGGCCGGCACCGACGCGTCACGGGTCTCGACCACCTCGACAAGGTGGTGCACGTCGACCAGGCGCCGATCGGTCGAACGCCGCGCTCCAACCCGGCGACCTACACCGGAGTCTTCGACCGCATCCGCACCCTGTTCTCCGAGACGATGGAGGCCAAGGCGCGCGGCTACCAGCCGGGGCGCTTCAGCTTCAACGTCAAGGGCGGGCGCTGCGAGAACTGCGCGGGCGACGGCACGATCAAGATCGAGATGAACTTCCTGCCCGACGTGTACGTCGTGTGCGAGGTCTGTCACGGGGCGCGCTACAACCGCGACACCCTGCAGGTGCACTACAAGGGCAAGAACATCGCCGAGGTGCTCGACATGCCGATCAGTGAGGCCGCCGAGTTCTTCGAGCCGATCTCCGCGATCCACCGCTTCCTCAAGACCCTCGTCGATGTCGGCCTCGGCTACGTGCGCCTCGGCCAGAGTGCGACGACCCTGTCGGGCGGTGAGGCGCAGCGGGTCAAGCTCGCGACCGAACTGCAGCGGCGCTCCAATGGGCGCAGCGTGTACGTGCTCGATGAGCCGACCACGGGCCTGCACTTCGAGGATGTGCGCAAGTTGCTGCTCGTGCTCAACGGCCTCGTCGACAAGGGCAACACGGTCATCGTCATCGAGCACAACCTCGACGTCATCAAGTCGGCGGATTGGCTCATCGACCTCGGACCCGAGGGCGGATCCGGCGGAGGCGAAGTCGTTGCCGTCGGCACACCCGAGCAATTGGCCCGGGCCAAGGGCAGTCACACGGGGTTGTTCCTGCGCGAACTGCTCGACGCGGAGGCCGCGGGTCAGGGTCGCCGGAAAGCCGGCTGATGGCGGCCGCCAGTCGTCCGGCCCGCACGGATGCCGTGGCGTGGCGTCCGAAGACCGGCGAGATCCCCACCTCACCGGGCGTCTACCGCTTCCGTGACGCCAACGGGCGCATCCTCTACGTCGGCAAGGCCGTCAATCTGCGCCAGCGGCTGAGCAACTATTTCCAGCCGCTCCGGAGCCTGCACGAGCGCACGCGGCACATGGTGCTCACGGCCGCGAGCGTCGAGTGGACGACGGTCGCGAGCGATGTCGATGCACTCCAGCTCGAGTACACCTGGATCAAGGAGTTCGAGCCTCCGTACAACATCAAGTTCCGCGACGACAAGACCTACCCGTACATGGTGCTGACGATGGCCGATGAGGCGCCACGCGTCATGGTGACGCGCAACCATCGCATCCCCGGCGCGCGCTACTTCGGGCCGTACCCGAAGGTCTGGGCTGTGCGGGAAACCATCGACCTGATGATCCGCGCCTTCCCGATCCGCACCTGCTCGGATTCGAGCTACGCGCGGGCGATGGCCACCGGTCGACCGTGCTTCCCCGGTCAGATCGGACGCTGCGGGGGACCGTGCTCGCAGAGAGTGACGATCGAGGAGCATCGCGTCATCGTCGACCAGTTCGCGGCGTTCATGGCGAGCCACGACCGCCGCATCATCGGCCGCCTCGCTCGGGAGATGCAGTCGGCATCGGCGGACCTCGACTTCGAGCGCGCGGCGGTGCTGCGCGATCGCGTCCAGGCCCTCGAGAACGTGCTGGAGAAGAGCGCGCTCGTGCTCCCCGACGGCACCGACACGGACATCTTCGGGATCGAGCACGACGAGCTCGCGGCGGCCGTGCAGCAGTTCGTGGTGCGGGGTGGCCGCGTGCGCGGTGTGCGCAGCTGGGTCGTCGACAAGGAGCTCGACGTTCCGCTCGGCGAGCTCGTCGAGTCCGTGCTCGAGGCCGCTTATGAGAGCGAGGAGCCTCCCCGCGAGATCATCGTG
>Ga0193699_10000839_pt1 | contig 12550 bp, 12 predicted proteins | sample L3c2metaG_FD_160095 | JGI IMG/M metagenome (GOLD analysis project Ga0193699, IMG submission 160095) | Soil microbial communities from a riparian zone of the East river system, Colorado, United States - L3c2 | ecosystem: Environmental > Terrestrial > Soil > Riparian zone | place: USA: East... | reverse complement strand
ATCGTCTGCGGTTCTTCGCCGTCCACATCGGTGACCCTCCTCGAATCAGGCCACTACACTTGAATCACAAATGATTCACCGGATTCAACTTGTTCTCGGACAGACACTTAGGCATTACTACTGAGACATTATTTAGCTTCGCATTAGTCTGATCGATGTTGAAGTGCCGGGCGGTCTGCCGGTCAGCCCTGCGACGGCTGACAAGGCTATTCCGGCAGTCGGGATCAGGAGCGATATCATGCGACGATCTGCTCGCGAAATCGAACCACTCGACTTGCACGATGGTGCGAGAGAGATGGCTGAATTTCAATCGAACGATGAAACGCCGAGGATGCTCATCGCAGATGACGATCCTTCGATCGTGAGGTTGCTCGCGGATCACTGCGCCCGCATGGGCTTTGACGTTGAAACCGCGTCCAACGGAATCCGTGCCCTTCTCAAGGCAAGTCGGTTCAAGCCGGACATTCTGGTGATTGACGTCAACATGCCGGAGGTAGACGGCCTGTCGGTTTGCGCTCATCTGCTGGACTCGGACAGGCCGCCGGTAAACGTGATTGTAATCACCGGCAGTAGGGACCCGGATACGCTCGAGAGGTGCGAGGGTTTTGGGGCGTATTACGCGCGCAAGGGCCCCAGCTTCTGGCACGATCTGGAAACCGCGCTGGCGGAGATCCATCCCCGCATGGCCGACAGGATTCGGCAATCAAGTATGCGTATGCCGGCGTCCCCGGTGCGACGGCGCCCGCGCGTACTGCTGATCGACGATGACAGTGATATCAGCCGATTTCTCACCAGCCGGCTGGAGAAATGCGGAATCGATGTGCAATACGCCTGCGACGCCCAGCAGGGCTACCGGATGGCCTGCAAGGACGAACCTGCCGTGATCGTGACCGACTATTTCATGCCCAACGGCGATGCTCAGTATTTGCTGACGAGGTTACGCACCACGGCGGCGACTGCGGACATTCCGGTTATTGTCCTATCCGGACGACAGCTCAATGAGGTGACCATACAAGGCCTGAGGCGAGAGATTTGCGGCCATGCGGGCGCGACAGAAATCCTGAGAAAATCCGACGATACCCAAGCGCTGTTCGAAGCCCTGAAAAAGTTCTGCGGCTTCGAACGGGAAAGGACCATCGCAATCGGCGGTCCGAGCGGTTCAATTGGCTCACGGCCCGAGACGCAGCAAAGGGATTTCCCGCGAATCGGCTGACCTTCTTGCGCCGGGACCCGGGAGCCGAGCGCGGCGCGCGCGACTGGAAACCTGGCCGGCACCCAAAGGCAATCGGCATCCACGGCGAACCGTAAAAAGCCCTGGATTTGGCCGCCGGCTGGAATGTTCCTTGCTTCCGGTATATTCGGCTGCAATGAATGTCGCTGGAGCCCCCAAGCCAGAGAATTTTGTATGAGCCAACTCATTGTCCGCGCCGGCGACTTCACGTTTCAGGCCCGTTTCGAAGAACAACTCGCGCCGAAAACCTGCGCGGCCTTTCGCAAGGCGATGCCGTTCGAGAGTCAGGCGATCCATGTGCGATGGAGCGGCGAGGGGGTCTGGATGCCGCTCGGCGATCTCGATTTCGGCGTCTCCTACGAGAACCACACCAGCTATCCCGCGCCCGGCCAGATCATCCTTTATCCCGGCGGCATCAGCGAAACCGAGATCCTGCTGGCCTATGGCGGCGTGCATTTTGCGAGCAAGATGGGCCAGCTCGCGGGGAATCACTTCATCACCCTGACCTCGAATCTCGAGAACCTGCCGGCGCTCGGCAAGACCGTGCTGTGGAAGGGGGCGCAGAAAGTCCGCTTCGAGATCGCGTAATGGCCGAAGCCCGATATCCCAGGGATCTCCACGGTTACGGCCGCAACCCGCCCGATCCGCGCTGGCCGGGTGGTGCGCGGGTCGCCGTGCAGTTCGTGGTGAATTTCGAAGAGGGCGGCGAGAACAACATCCTGCACGGCGACCGCGCCTCGGAGGCGTTCCTGTCGGATGTGCTGGGCGCGCAGCCGTGGCCGGGACAGCGCCACGCCAACATCGAATCCATGTTCGAATACGGTTCGCGCGCCGGCTTCTGGCGGCTCTGGCGAATGTTCACCGAACGTAAATTGCCGACCACGGTGTTCGGTGTTGCAACCGCGTTGAAGCGAAATCCCGAAGTGGTCGCGGCCATGAAGGAAGCGGGATGGGACATCGCCGGCCACAGCCTGAAATGGATCGAGCACAAGGACATGTCGGAGGCCGAGGAGCGGCTCGAAATCGCCGAGGCCATCCGCGTTCACACCGAGGCGACCGGACAGCGTCCGCTCGGCTGGTACACAGGACGATCGTCCATCAATACGGTAAGACTGGTGATGGAAGCCGGCGGCTTCCTGTATTCCTGCGACTCCTATGCCGACGACCTGCCGTACTGGAATAGGGGACCGGCGGGTCCGCATCTGATCATTCCCTACACGCTCGACGCCAACGACATGCGGTTCGTCAATCCGCAGGGTTTTGGCGGTGGCGATCAGTTCTTCACCTATCTCAGGGATAGCTTTGATGTGCTGTATGCCGAGGGCGCGACCTCGCCGAAAATGATGTCGGTGGGCCTGCATTGCCGCGTGGTGGGCCGTCCCGGCCGCGCGGCGTCCTTGATGCGCTTTCTCGATTACCTCATGAGCCATGAAAAGGTCTGGGTGCCGACGCGGCTGCAGATCGCGCAGCACTGGCACGCCAATCTGATGCATCTCTCCACCAATGCGTTTGATGTCGGATAGCTGAGCGCGAAATGCCCCAACAAATACTCATGTCATCGCTTGGCGATGAGATCGTTGGCCGGATCAACGAACTGGGCGCGATCTCCGAAACCCCGGAGCATCTGGCGCGGATTTTTCTCACCCCGGAGCATCGCGCCGCCGCCGACCTTATTTTGGGCTGGATGCGCGAGGCCGGCATGGCCGCGCATCTCGACGCGATCGGCAACGTTTGCGGCCGTTACGAAGGCGAGCGACCGGGACTGCCGTGCCTGATGCTGGGATCGCATTACGACACCGTCCGCGACGCCGGCAAATGGGATGGTCCGCTGGGATTGATCACGGCGATTTCCTGCGTCGCCGATCTGCACAGGCGAGGACGGCGATTGCCGTTCGCCGTCGAGGTGGCCGGGTTCGCCGACGAGGAGGGGGTGCGGTTCGCGTCCACCTTGCTGGGCAGCCGTGCGGTCGCCGGAACGTTCGACGAGAGCGTGCTTGGCTCAAAAGACAGCGCCGGGATCTCGATGCGCGAAGCGCTGACCAAATTCGGTCTCGACCCCGATCATATCGGCGCGGCCGCACGGGCCCGCAGTGAACTGCTCGGCTATGTCGAACTCCACATCGAGCAGGGACCGGTGCTGGAAGGCTTGAATCTCCCGGTCGGAGTCGTCACCGCGATATCAGGCGCAACCCGGCTCGCGGTAAGCCTGACCGGCATGGCCGGCCACGCCGGCACCGTGCCGATGCTTCTGCGGCGCGATGCGCTGGCGGGCGCCGCCGAATGCATCGTCGAGATCGAGGAGTTCTGCCGGACCGACCAGGACGGGCTGGTGGGAACTGTCGGATACATCCATGCGATGCCTGGCGCGACCAACGTCATCCCGGGGCAAGTATCCTTCACCATCGATATCCGCGCGCCCACCGATGCGCGCCGCAAACTTGCTGTTGCCGATATCGTGCGCAGAATCGAAAATATCGCCAGGCGCCGAAAGCTGGCGCCGCAGATCGATGTCACCCACGAGAACCGCACCGTGCCCTCCGCGCCATGGCTCAGGAGCCAGGTGGCGGCGGCCATTGCAGCCGAGGGCTATCGCGTGTTCGAGCTGCCGAGCGGGGCCGGGCATGACGGCATGGCCATGATCGACATTGCCGATGTCGCCATGCTGTTCGTGCGCTGCCGCGGCGGCATCAGCCATCATCCGGACGAGCATGTCGAGACATCAGATGCCAATGCCGGCGCGCGCGTGCTGCTGCGGCTGATCGAAAAATTTCGCCCGCGGGATGCGGCTTAGATCTCCAGGCCCTGAGGCCGTGCCTTTCCGAAATACATCAGTTCCCAGATGGCACGATCGTCGAAACACTCCACGCGTGCGCCCCTTTCGAACTTCTCGACCGTAACCTTGCCGGTGAAGCGGTGATAGGCGCCATCAAAGCCGATCAGCCGGGCGATGATCCGCTTGAGCAGCGGCGCGCGGTCGGTGAGGATGGCTTGCAGGATGGTCTTCTGGCGCTCGAATGACACGACATAGCGCAAATCGGAATCGTGATAGGTGTAGCGTGTGAGAGAAACCTACTTTCCCCAGTTGGCAATACTTGTGCCATAACGCCAAAGTTGTGCACGTATTTGAGGCCGAGGTTCTTCGAAGATCCCCCGGCTACGAAATCGAAATTGCGTGTGACACTCAACTTTCGATAGGTCACGCCGCACCGTCCGAGGTATCCCTTCCCGCGGTTTCCGCAGCCGGATCTGTCACTTCGCACGCAAGTCTGGGTTTCCACGCGCCAAAGTTTTCGACCTATTCGGTCGAGAATTCTCGAATTCCGGCGTGACCTGCCTCCGTGCGGCGTATTCAGGCAACGCCCGGAATACAATGACTTATCTATGCGCTTTTCTATGCGCTTTCGTAAGCGAACGCGCCAACTCATAGGAGAGTCCTATAAGAGTCTGTGGAAATATATATTTCTTCTAAGAATTATCGCCTCCTATGTTCGTCTCCGGCACCACCGAACCTCGATGGCGCCAGCCCAGGACCATCAAAGGAGGCCAGACAATGAGTAATAAACTGACGACCGCATTCGGCGCCCCTGTCGTTGACGACAACAACATTATGACCGCCGGGCCGCGCGGACCCGCGCTACTGCAGGATGTGTGGTTCCTGGAGAAGCTCGCCCACTTCGACCGCGAAGTGATTCCAGAGCGGCGCATGCACGCGAAGGGCGCCGGCGCCTTCGGCACCTTCACGGTGACACACGACATCACCCGCTACACCAAGGCCAAGATCTTCGCCGAGGTCGGCAAGCAGACCCAGATGTTCGCTCGCTTCTCGAGCGTCGCCGGCGAGCGCGGCGCGGCCGATGCCGAACGTGACATTCGGGGCTTCGCCCTGAAATTCTACACCGACGAAGGCAACTGGGATCTAGTCGGGAACAACACGCCGGTCTTCTTCATCAAAGACCCGCTGAAGTTCCCCGATCTGAACCATGCCATAAAGCGCGATCCGCGCACCGGAATGCGCAGCGCCGACAACAACTGGGATTTCTGGACGCTGCTGCCGGAAGCGCTGCATCAGGTCACGATCGTGATGAGCGAGCGCGGCATCCCGAGGACCTGGCGCCACATGCACGGCTTCGGCAGCCATACCTACAGCTTCTTCAACGCTCAGAATGAGCGCTTCTGGGTAAAGTTCCACTTCCGCACGCAGCAGGGCATCCAGAACATGACGGATGCCGAAGCGCTGGCGGCGATCGGCGGCGATCGCGAGAGTCACATGCGCGATCTCTTCGAGGCCATCGAAGGCGGCGATTTCCCGCGGTGGACACTCTATGTGCAGATCATGACGGAGGAGGAAGCCGACAACTATCCGATCAATCCGTTCGATCTGACCAAGGTCTGGCCGAAAAAGGACCATCCGCTGATCGAAGTCGGGGTCATGGAACTCAATCGCAACCCGGAAAACTTCTTCCAGGATGTCGAACAGGCCGCGTTCGCCCCGACAAACATCGTCCCTGGCATAAGCTTCTCTCCGGACAAGATGCTCCAGGGCCGCCTGTTCTCCTATGGAGACACGCAGCGCTACCGGCTCGGCGTCAATCACTCGCAGATTCCGGTGAACGCCCCGAAATGCCCGGTCCATAGCTACCATCGCGACGGCGCGATGCGCGTCGATGGCAATGGCGGCCGCGGCACCCATTATGAGCCGAACAGCCGTGGTGCGCTCCAGGCGCAACCCGACTTCTCGGAGCCGCCGTTGAAGAACGAAGGCGCGGTGGCGCGCTGGAACCACCGGGAGGATACCGACTACTTCTCGCAGCCGGGCAACCTCTTCCGGATGATGACGCCGGCGCAGCGGCAGGTTCTGTTCGACAACACCGCGCGCGCGATCAATGGCGCTTCTCAGCCCGTCGTCGAGCGCCACATCGCCAACTGCACGCAGGCCGATCCGGCCTACGGCAAGGGCGTGGCCGATGCGATCGACAAGCTCGCTCGGTCGAGGATCGTTCCCAACCCCGTGACCGAGGCAGCCGAATAGCATCTGAAACCTCAACCCTCGGGTAGATCGGCAACGCCTCCAATGCCGTCTCCCTTTGGCGCCCTGTCCGCGCTGACCCCTCTCAGTGCGGACAGGTCTTCCAACGAAAAGCGCCGAAAGGACGCACTGACCATGGTCGACTACCTCGCTCATTTTGAATCGACGCTCGCCCCGCTCAAGGACGAGCGCCGTTACCGCGTCTTCGCGGCGGTATGGCAGGAACTCGGCCTGCCGCTCGGCGCGAAGCACGAGCGCCGTCACGAACGGGTGGAAACGATAGCTGCCGGTGGCTGAAGCGCCGGTCGTGCCCACAACGGCAGGCCCATTTCGGCACGGCGCCCCATCATCGGGACATGACGTCCGGCCGATACGCCTTATTGAACCCTACGGCCAGAGCCCGTCACGTCGGCATCGTGGCGATTACTGCGAGGCACACATGACCTTCCACAGCGCGAACCTTGCAAGCCTGACAAAAGAGGCGTGTTCGCAACCTCCGCAAGTCAACTTCATCACGCCCCGCAAAATCGGCATCCTGCTGAGCAACCTCGGCACGCCCGACGCAACCGACTACTGGTCGATGCGCCGCTATCTCTCGGAGTTTCTTTCGGATCGAAGGGTCATCGAAGCACCGCGTCTGATCTGGTTTTTCATTCTCAACGGGTTGATCCTCACGTCTCGCCCAGCCACGAAGGGGAAAGACTATAAGACGATCTGGAATCGCGAATTGAACGAGAGCCCGCTGAAGACGATCACGCGCGCGCAGGCCGAGAAACTGCAGGCCGCGATCGACGCCGGCCTGCTGGGTCCAAACTCGGTTGACGTCGTCGTCGACTGGGGCATGCGATATGGAAATCCATCGCTCAAATCGGCTATCGACCGATTGGCAGATCAGGGATGCGACCGGCTCCTGCTCCTGCCGCTCTATCCGCAGTATTCCGCGGCCACGAGCGCAACGGCCTGTGACAAGGTGTTCGAGGCGCTGGCTAAGATGCGGCGGCAACCCGTCCTTCGTGTGGCCGTTCCCTATTACGACGACACCTCCTACATCGAGGAGATATCGCGCTCGATCACGGATAAGCGGGATGGTCTGAGTTTCGAGCCGGAGGTGGTCGTCGCCTCGTTCCACGGCATGCCGGCCGAGACGCTGGCCAAGGGCGATCCCTATTACGAGCACTGCCAAAGAACCGGGGAACTGATCCGCTTGCGCCTGAGGCTGCCCATGGACAAGTTCATCGTCACGTTCCAGTCGCGCTTTGGATCGGCCGAATGGCTTAAGCCCTACACCGATGAAACAGTGAAGGCGCTTGCGGCCAGCGGCGTGAAGCGCATCGCTGTCCTGACCCCGGGGTTCTCAGCGGACTGCCTGGAGACGATCGAGGAGATCGGCGAGGAGAACGCCGGGTATTTCTTTGAGGGCGGCGGCGAAGAATTTGCCCGGATTCAATGCCTCAACGCCAGTGACGGCGGGATGCGCGTGATCGAGACTATCGTCCGCCGCGAATTGCAGGGATGGATCTAGCGTGGCGGAAGGTCCCCGCGGGCGACATCTTCACAAATAGGATTATCACAACCTTCCTTGATTATTAATAGTCATCTCCTACATCCTGGCATATGAATGTCTCGGGCCTCTCTCTTCGCGATCTTGAATATACCGTCGCCGTTGCGGAGCTTGGCAGCTTCGTCAAGGCAGCCGAGCGGTGTCACGTCGCCCAACCCTCCCTCTCCGTGCAAGTGAGCAAGCTCGAAGCCCGACTCAAGACGGTCATTTTCGAGCGCACGACCAGGCGTTTGATCGTGACCGCAGAAGGTCAGCACCTCGTCGATCAAATGCGCAAGATATTGCTTGAGACCCGCAGCCTCCTCGACCTCGCCAGCCGCTCCGATCAACCCTTCGGTGGCACGCTCCGGCTGTCCGCGATTTCGACGCTCGGACCCTATTATTTCCCCCACGTCCTTCACGATCTGCGCGCGCGCTATCCCGCTCTCTCCCTCGTCCTTGGCGAAGGCAGAACCGATGATTTGGTCGCGGCACTGATCCGCGGTAATCTCGATGCAATCGTCATGTCGGCCCCCATCAGCGAACCGGGGTTATGTAAAGCCCCTCTGTTCCGGGAACCCTTCGTAATGGCGTGTCCACGCGGCCATTCGGCCACATCACCGGGGGGCATGGGATGGGTAGGCCTGGAGGCCAACGAGCGCCTGCTGCTTGAAGAAGGCCATTGCCTCCGCGACCAGGCGATCGCGGCATGCTCCGAGATCGATGCCTCAAACCGCCACGCGACCAGTCTTGAGACGCTGAAATACATGGTCGCAGCGGGCGAAGGATGCACCTTGATGCCGGCACTGGCGGTCACCGAAATCAACGGCATCGAATATGTGCCTTTGCCGCTGGCCGGTTACTCGCGGACGATTGAACTGGTCTGGCGCCGCAGCGACCCGCGCGCCGATGATTTCGCCAATCTCGCCGCCCATCTTCAGAATTTTCGTCACCCCGGCATCGAGCATTGCGACAGCGCCTCACTGACAGGCTCGGATCGTTCCAAAAAACGCGCTTGATATTGATGCAAATGACGGAGCTCACCTGGGCATAAGCCACAGGACGAATGCCTGCAAGACCTGCGCAAGGCGCACACCGTCCCCGACTGTGGGTCACGAGGCCATGGTCCCGAACACGCCGTCGCGCCGGATCAGGCCGTGGTAAAGCGCGGCCGCGAAATGCACGAGGAAGGTTCCGAAGAGCAGGTAGGCTAGGACAGTGTGGAGGTCGCGGAGCCAAGCATAAAGCGTCAAATCATGCGGTAGGATCGGTGGCAGCCGCAGCGGCCCGTACAGCACGATCGGATAGCGCGCCGCCGACAGCATGCCCCAACCGACCAGCGGCATGATCAACATGAGCGCATACAGCAGGATGTGCGATGCCTTGGCAGCAAAACGCTGCATGGAAGGAAGCGTATCGGGCAACTCCGGCGGCGGATTGATGAACCGGTTCACGATACGGATGACGCACAACACAAAGATGGCGATTCCGAGTGGCCGATGGATCGAGACCAGAAGATCGTAGCGTGCGGAGACCGACGCGGCCATGCCCACGCCGATGAACAGCATCGCCACGATCATTGGCGCCATCATCCAGTGCAAAAGCCGGGACGCAGCCGGGAAGCGTGCCTGGGTGGTCATAACTTGCCTCCAGCTTGCACTTCCTGCGCCGTGACCGCGCTGGGAGGCTTCTCATGTTCCTCTTCGGCACGCAGCGTGAACGAGCTCGCATAGACCGCCGAGCGGGCGCTCAGCAACGGGTCGTCGGATGGTTCGATGCCGGACGGCAATACCAGAGGATCGTAATTGACGGCGGTGCAGCGCCCGCTGTCCTCGCTCGAGGCTTGATCGATTGTTATTGTGCCGGCGTCGATCTGCCGGCGTCCTTCGGGCCAGGGCAACGTCGCGTCGTTCGTCGGGTCATCAGCTTGGCCGACCGTCATGATCAGCCGCCATTGCTGCGGATGCTGCACGATTTGGGCGATCAGGTCATCGAACAGATAGTTGTCTGCTGCCGTCGATGGCTCTGCGCTGCTGGCCGCGACGGGTTGCACCGGCACCGCGGACCAACGAACGGGGACGGAGGCCCCGGCTGCGTCGATGAAGCGAAAGGCATTGAGGCTGTTGAAGGTGGAGTCTGCAAAACCGGAGGTGACTTGGCGTTTCTTGATTAACGCCAGCGCCTGCACCGTTTCCGGATGGGCGGCCATGAATGCCTTCATTCTCGCCGGATCGGACTTTCCCGTCGCTGGGTCGGGGCTGGAGGCGAGCAATTGCTCGTAAAAGCTGCGCGCGGAGTTCACCGGAAAAACGGGGATGTTGTTCATACCCGTGCGCCATTCCTCGGCTCCGGGTAGCAGGAAGCGCAGCGCCATGCTGCGCACCGTTGCAGGCGCATCCGTCTGAAAAGGCATGCCGCCAGCGAGCGCGAAGCGGCCAACCACCGCGACGCGGCCAGGCCTGAAGACAGCGGCTTTCGACAGTGCCGTTGCCTGCCCGCTGCTGTCGAACCAGCCAGTGACACAAACTCCCTTTGCGTGGTTGCGGCGGAAGCCGGCGTGGGTGCCGTTGACATCTTGGAAAGCTGCCATCATCCGGTCCTGGGTCAGCCGGGTAGGCGAGAGCCAGCCGCCCGCGTAACCGAACGCCCCGGCCACACTCAGCATCACCGCACCGATCGCGCCGAGTCGGAAGGGCGCTCCGGGATTAGTTAGCAGAGCCGCTCTGAACCAGAATGGCTTCATATTTTCCACGCGCATTTCCGACCGTTGGGATTGTTGCGGTTACGCCCGATCTTTTTCGCCGGGATCGTTGACATTTGCCACCTGCAATCGGCTCTTTCGGATTGCAGCGAGGCTAAAACTATTGAGATTGATGGCTCAATTGTACGTTGGTAACCGACCAACATCGAAAAGGATCGGCAGGGTTATACGGAGGTTTGTGGTGCAAAGCCGTGATCGGCTCCCGAGAGCGCTACGCCAGCAGTTTTCCGGCCCCCTTGGCTCCGATGCACGAGTCTGGAATTGGAACCTTTGAGAAATGTCGACCGGCTCTCATTCGGGGGAGACCGCAACTGAGCGGCGCACACGCACAATGATGTGATTGATCCGATTCTGGCATCGGTCTGCTCACGATGGTCTTCGGACGCTCACCGCGCATACGGAAGGAGTGCGCGCGCACGACTAAACAAAGGTATAAGCCCCATAAACTAATCGCGCGCTCAAGCAAACCTCCGTAGGATCGATCCGCCGTCTTCATCGGTCTTTGCTTCACGGGGACAAGCGCGTGGAGGGTTCAATGACCGAGAACCGTGCTCTTCATCACAAGGTTACACGACGGCGATTGCTTGGCGCAGCAGGCATTGGAGCGTTGGCGCTCTCAAAGCCATCCTGGGCACAAACGATAATTGATCTACCGCTGCCCGGTGGCCCCGATGCGCGGGAGATCACCACCGCTTTTCCGCAGAAAGGGCCAATGATCCTGCAGCGGACCCGTCCACCGCTGCTGGAAACCCCGTTTGAAGTTTTCGACAAGGGTGTATTCACCCCAAACGATCAATTCTATGTGCGCTGGCACTGGGCGGTGATCCCCACCGATATCGATCCCGACAAGTTCGCCCTGACGGTACACGGCCATGTGAATCAACCCTTGTCGCTATCGCTGAAGGATATCCTGCATGGGTTGCCGGGTGTGCAGCTCGCCGCAGTAAACCAGTGCTCGGGCAACTCGCGAGGTTTCTTTGAGCCTCGCGTAACCGGCGGGCAATGGGCCAACGGCGCCATGGGCAACGCGCTCTGGACCGGGGTCCGCCTCAAGGACGTGCTGGACAAAGCCGGCGTGAAGCCCGGTGCGGTGCAGGTGCGATTCAAAGGGCTGGAAGAGCCGGTTGTGGCGGATGCACCGCATTTCATGAAGTCGCTGGATATCGATCACGCGCGAGATGGCGAAGTGATGATCGCCTATGCCATGAACGGCGAGCAATTGCCATTGGTGAACGGATTTCCGCTGCGGCTGGTGGTGCCCGGCTGGTATGCGACTTATTGGGTCAAGATGTTGAACGATATCGAAGTGCTGAATCAGCCCGACATGAATTACTGGACAAAAGTTGCCTACACCATTCCCGATACGCCGCACGCCAGCATCAAGCCGGGCGAAACCAACGTGAAGATGATTCCGATCAATCGAATGGTGCCCAGATCCTTCGTCACAAACATTGTCTCGGGCCACAAGGTGAGCAGCGCTGCACCGACGACATTGCGCGGCATTGCGTTCGGAGGCGATTGCGGTGTGGCAAGCGTCGACTACTCAATTGATCGCGGTCAAAATTGGCGCCAGGCGCAACTGGGAAAGGACGAAGGCAAATATGGATTTCGGCAGTGGGAGACGCAACTCACGCTGTCTTCACCGGGAAAGTACAGTTTGTCGACCCGCTGCACCAATAGCAACGGCGTAGTCCAACCCGACACACCGAACTGGAATCCCGCCGGCTTCATGCGCAACGTCGTGGAATCGGTCGATGTGTTGGCAGTTTGACGGAGGACCTTCCGATGTTTCGCAATCTTTTATCCGCGACCATTTTGTTGGGCGTAGCGTCAATGCTTGCGATCGCTCACGCTGCCACGCCATCCGAACTGAAGCCGGTGAAGATCGATCTGCCCGATAGCGATAAGATGTTCCCGGACGGTCCGGGTGCGGACGCGATCAACAACAACTGCCTCGCCTGTCACTCCGCGGACATGGTGTTGAACCAGCCG
>Ga0193699_10000838_pt1 | contig 12557 bp, 9 predicted proteins | sample L3c2metaG_FD_160095 | JGI IMG/M metagenome (GOLD analysis project Ga0193699, IMG submission 160095) | Soil microbial communities from a riparian zone of the East river system, Colorado, United States - L3c2 | ecosystem: Environmental > Terrestrial > Soil > Riparian zone | place: USA: East River... | reverse complement strand
CCCCCGGTGGACTGACCTTTCAGGCGCCTTTTTATCCGCTAAGGCACCTATCCACCGCTATCGGCCCAGACGGCGCGGGGGCAAATCTGATTATTGCCCGGTCGCCGCCATCAGCGGGCCCCGTGACGCGCGGCGATGCGCTTCGGGACGAAGCGGCTTGGACCGCCGGAAGGGCATTTGCGTCGAATCTCCAACGCGCCTCTCGGCCACCGCTCCCCGCCCAACGTCTGAAGACGCTGATCAAACGCCCCTCGTAGTGAGGGCGGGATGTGTAGATAATAAACCTAGGACTAACGGCGCACTTATATACTTGACTTAGCAGTTTCGTGCGCACTATTACGAGTCCCGACAGGGCAGCGCGACTAACTAAGGATAGTAGGTAGGTGCCAATCTAAGGATTGGCCCATGCCGGGCGATTATGGTCCATCTTCAGGCAGCCACGACGGTGGGGGCCAGGATTTCAAAGGCGCGTTTCGTGGCGGCTTGGCATTGCATGAGGGCGATCATTATTGGCTCTGGCGGCCCTTTTCCTTCATTGAGAAGTACCGTGAAGTTAAACTGTGCGCCGGGGTAGTCGTTCGGTCGATCTCGGCAAATCCATCTGCCGATTTCGTCGCCATCTTTCAAAGCGTTCCTATCTGCCGCGATATAGGAGCCGCGCCCGGCTTGCGCTCCAAACAAGGCTGCTTGGTTGAACACGGTATTAACGGCCAAGATGGATCGGTGACGATCTATTCGACTGAGATTATTAAGGACGCAGAGGGCGCTTCCTGCCCCTCTGTTATAAGGCTGCATCATGTGGACGATGAGGTTTGCCGCCTCATCACTGATACGCCCAAGGAAATCCGCGTTTCGCCCGGCAAGTGGCCCCTCCCATTCTTGGATGGGGAAATACGTGTTCTTTACGAACTCCTCGGTTCTGAATTCGGGCTTGAGCATTGTGACCGCGAGGGAGTCCAGCGCGGAGCGCAGATTGTGGATACAATCGCCAACAATCCCACTAAGTTCGGGGGTGTCTTTGATTCTGCGGAGGCGATAAATACGTGTAAGTCCATCCGGCTGATCATCGGTAAGGATTTCGTGGGGTTCATTCCCTTGGCGATTGAAATCCCTAATCGTCGCGTCAAGATCGTGAAGGTGTTTCTCTGCTCGGTCTAATTTGACGTGGCATGAAAGTAGCGGTTTATCGGTCATGGCCAAGGCATCCGATCCCACAAAAGACCCAGAATTTAAGCGCGTTCTGGGCAATCTGCTGAGTGCGAAGCCCAAGCCTCATGCGGACATGAAGCTTGGGAAGTCTAAGGCGGAAAAGGCTAAGAGTCCCGCGAAGCGCGGCGTCCGCGCCAAGCGGAAAACCGCTTAGCGAACTGCTTTTTCGTCCTGATTTTAGTTAGGACTACGATACGTCAGGCGCTTGCCTTCCGCACCTTTCAGGATACGGGCAGCGCGTTCCACGTCGCCAACGCCAAGACCCGAACGGTTGGTGTAGCGGAATGAAAATTCATTGAGATAACGCTGCAAGTGTTGCGAGCCGCAGAAGTGATAGGTGCCGCGCATGCCGCGTTTGAAGGTGCCGAAAAAGTTCTCGACGTTGTTCGTCGTGAAGCCGTTTTTGTTGACGTACTCGTTGCCCCAATGAAGCAGCGTTTCGTGTGTTGCAAATTCCTTGCCGAGCTTCGTGTAGAGACGGGACTCGTCCGAAACTAGGATCGACTTACGCGAAGCGTGCTTCACGATGATTTCGCGGACGACCGGAACGCCAGCGCCCAATTCCATGTGGAAGGCGCGCGCTTCGCCAGTCTTGGGATCAACGATGCCAAGCACGGCTTCCTTGCGCTTCAAACCTTTGCGATAGGACTTGGAACGCTTGGACGTGTTTCCATAATACGTTTCGTCGGCTTGGATTTGCCCGCCTTCACCGCCCATCGGGGCGGGCTTGTCGTCAAGCTTCATGGCTTCGCGGATACGATGCGCCAGAAACCACGCCGATTTGTAGGTAACGCCAAGCATGCGGTGCAGCTGGTGCGCCGACATGCCCTTTTTGGACGACGACATAAGGTGGATGGCCAGCAGCCACTTATGAACCGGGATTTTCGAGCGTTCCATGACGGTGCCGGTGCGGCCAGTGAACTTGTCGCGGCAATCATTGCAGAGGAACATACCGGCCTGCGTTTTGCCGCCCATGCGGTGAACGTTTGTCGATCCACAATGCGGGCAGTTGACCTCATCGGGCCAACGGGAGGCCTCTAGATGGGCAACTGCGGTCTTTTCGTCGGTGAACTGGGGGGCAAGAAGGTCGGTCATATGGAAATTCCTAGCGCGGAGATTGCTCTGCTTGTTCGTAAAGACCTGTCATCCGCTCGATTTCGGCGTCTATTAGTTCACGCGCTGCGTGCAGGACAGATAATTGATTTAATGCGAGGGATTTCATGCCGGATTGTCTCGTTTCAACTTGGCCGGAAATCCATTGTCCTGATGGTTCTGCCTCGTCATTGCCAAGAAAGAACGACGCAACCTGCCGTCCGGCAGTCGGAATGTGAGTCTGGAAAGTCACTTTCTGCAATTGAGTCATTTGTTCGCTCCCTGTTGAGATTTTTATCGCATGGGGAGCGTGCTAAGTCAAGTATATAAATGCGGAATGAAGCCATCGTTATGTCCGACAGACAAAAGATCAACTGTCTGTGAGGGGCGAACGAACGATTGACCCGCGTCAATTGTTTCGCTGATGGCTGCAGCCCGACTAGGGTAACGACGACGAGTGCACTCGCGGAGCCCTATGTCAAATCTCTTGGTCCCGGCTGCAATGCACCTGTGCGGAAACAGCAATGATCTTGGCGGCTGAAAAACCGGTGCAGGAATCAGTCACGGCTGCCGTCTGGATCGGCTTCGCCATGATGTGTGTCGGCATGTTCATGGCGGTTCTTGATGTTCAGGTGGTTGTAACGTCGTTGGCGACCATCCAGCGCGCGCTGAATATTCCGCAAGAGCAAATGAGCTGGATTCAGACGGCCTATTTGATTGCAGAAATCATCTCGATTCCGCTCACCGGATTCTTCACGCGCGTGCTGACAATGCGATGGCTCTTCGTCGTCGCCGTCTCCGCGTTTACCCTTGCATCGATCATGTGCGCCCTCAGCGGAAGCTTTTCGACCCTGATCGCGTTTCGCATTGTGCAGGGTTTTGCCGGCGGCACGCTGATTCCGGCAGTCTTCTCGGCGATCTTCCTGCTTTTTCCAGTTCGGTTGCAGCCGCTCGCGACGATGATTGCCGGGGCCTTGGCCGTTCTTGCGCCGACCGTGGGGCCGGTCGTGGGCGGCTGGATTACTCAGACTTATTCCTGGCATTGGCTGTTCCTGATCAATGTCGTGCCCGGGATTATCGCAGCCCTGGTTGCGGCGGTATCGTTGCCGAAAGGGCAGGCGTCTTTCGATCAGCTGCGGCTTCTGGACGTGACCTCGTTGGTGCTGGGGGCCGTTGCCCTCGCGGCATTGGAAATCGCGATCAAGGAAGCCCCGGAACGCGGCTGGACGTCACCACTGGCTGCCGGCCTTCTCGGCCTGTGCCTGGTCACCGCGCTCGGATTTGTATTCCGGGTCCTACGGTCGCCCAGGCCATTGGTCGACCTGCGAACCTTTCGTGATCGAAATTTTTCGATCGGCTGCCTGTTCAGTTTTGTCCTCGGGATGGGACTTTTTGGTTCGATCTATCTCATGCCGGTTTTTCTGGCCTACGTAAGAGCGCACAACGCGCTCGAGATCGGCATGATCATGCTGGTAACGGGCGTGGCGCAACTTGCCGTTGCTCCAATTGCCGTGTTTCTGGTCCGTCGCATTGACGAACGTCTTTTGACCGCGTTCGGCTTTCTGCTGTTTGCAATCGGCCTGGGTCTGAGCTCCGGTCAAACGAAAGCCACGGATTTCGATGAAATGTTCTGGCCTCAGGTGGTGCGCGGCAGTGCCATCATGTTCTGCATTCTACCTCCCACCCAGCTTGCCCTGGGTCATTTGGCAAAGACGGCCATCGCCGATGCCAGCGGTTTGTTCAACCTCATGCGCAATCTCGGCGGTGCCATTGGAATCGCGATCATCGATACTGTGATCTACACGCGCGCGCCCGAACATGCGCGGACCCTCGTCAGCCGTCTTGCCGCCGGCGATCTGGATGCCGTGAAGTTGCTCGGCATTCCGCCCGACGCTCTCGGGAGTGCGCTGCTCGACCCCGAAAAGCAGGCCATGCTGGCTCCGCTCGTCGACAAGGTGGCCTTTGTCGACGCCGTCAACGATGCCTGGGCCCTGGTTGCGCTGACAACGCTCGCCGCGCTCGTTGTCATACCGTGGGCAAGAAGCACGCCGAGGCCATAAACAGCTGAGCTCTATTGAGGTAAAAGTCGCGTCTCCTGGGTTTGGGTTACGATGAAGCGTGCATCCGCCCATCGCCTTGCGCTCGACGGGTAATGCCTCTGTGACCAAGGCGAAGGCCTAGTTTTGAAAGAAGAAGGAGGCAGCCATGGGCAAGCTGCAGGCGCCGCAGCGGCGACAGAAAAGCGTGCCGCTCGTAGAAATCACCCGCCAGTATCTTGATCAATTGCTGACGTGTGTTGAAAAGGTCAAACGAGGACATCAGAAGGTCGCGCAATATCGGGTCATTGATCCGGTAGATAAGCCAGGACAGGGAGTTGAGGCTGAGCCGTATCTTGCGCTCGTAGTCGCGCGCCAATTGCGCGCGCGATTGCCTGCCATCAAGACAGGCCTCAACCACTGTCGCACCGAAAGTTGCACTGCTCATGGCCATCATGACGCCGCTTGAAAAAAGCGGATCAATGAACGCCGCTGCATCCCCAATGAGGATGTGGCTTTCGCCGACGTATTTTTCTGCGTCGTAGGAATAGTCCGCGCACGCGAGCAGAGAGCTGATCGGCTCGGCATCCGCCATTTGCCTGGCGAGGCTTGGGCACGCTGCGACGGCGCGCGCAAACAATGCGTCGAGGCCGTTTTCCCTTGCCTTGAACAAAGCCTGGCGCCCGACAAGACCGACGCTCATGACATTGTCAGGCAGCGGGATCACCCAGAACCATCCATGCTCAAACAAATGGACGGTAATCATTCCGGCCTTGTCGCCGGGCAGGCGTGGAACGTTCCGAAAATGCCCGAAAACCGCGGCGGTGTTGTTGCGTTTGTCGATGCGTTTGAGCTTGAGCTGGTTGGCGAGTAGCGTGTCCCGCCCGGAGGCGTCAACGAGAAAGCGGGCAACCCATCGGGTTGGAATGCCATCCGGTCCGACCGCGGTGACGCAAGGCCGGCCGTCAATTGTGATGTCGGTGACCCGAGTACCTTCCATCACCTCCGCGCCTAGCCGGCGGCTATTGTCCAGCAGCAGCTTATCGAAGTCGGCGCGCCTGACCTGGTAGCTGTAGCCGATGCTCAGATATGGATTGTCCGCGAATCGGAATGTTGTGGCTGCCCCATGCGCGTCGGAGACGAGCTCCGCACCAGGCTTGTAAACGCCGATGCGCCGGACATCCTCGGCCACGCCGAGACGATCAAACAAAGGCAAGTTGAGAGGCAGAAGCGACTCGCCGATGTGGAAGCGCGGAAAGCGCTCCTTTTCCAGAATGACAACATGTCTACGTTTCTGGGCGAGCAAGGCCGCAATGGTGGACCCGGCGGGTCCGCCGCCGACAACGACCACATCGCACTCTCTATCATTTATCATGCTGGAGGTTCGCCGATGACGCACCCGTATGGTGACGCCGCGCTATGCCTTCATTATGGCAAGCTGCTTTTGCCCTGCGTGTTGAGCCCTAAAGGGCTCGGCTCAAGACGATGCGCCCGCCAAAAACGAACACCGCCTCCGGGTGGGGAGCACATCCGGGGGATGCGACAATTTCCGCGAAGGTATGGTGGCGATGCCGGTAGGTTGTAACGATGACACTGGGATCGCTCATCTTTGGACCCAAATCCGAATTACAACGGCGTACGGTGACCTAAGTTCCATCAGAATAAGCGGCGGAGATTCTGGGATGGACGGACAGACAATGGATCGTCGAATGATGACCCGCTGTATCAGCTTTTCATCGACTGCGCTCGCGAGGTCGCCAAACCGCTGGCCTTAGACTTGGCGACCTGCGGACTGGAATAGTAGCTATTTGTGTCTATGATGCTAACCGCAGAGCCATGGCACTAAACGGCCTTACGCGGTAGCTACTGCAATTGACAGCGACGTTTGAATTGCCAGTGAAGCTGACCGTGTCGCCTACGATTTGTGTGCAACTTGCGCTGGTCCCTGTTCCGCCAGAATAGCTTATGGCACCAGTCGGGATGTAAACTGCACCACCAAGATATTGGCTGGCGCCACCGTTAAATTTGAAGGTAGTTCCGGTTGGAATCTGACTATCACCCAAAATCACAATACCAGCTGTCGGCCCAGCAATGGGAGCGGTCAAATTGATGGTGGCGCTTCCATTAATGGAGGCTGTTGCCCAATTATCTCCAGTGCTCGAGGTGAAGACGAGAGTCACACCTTGTCCGCTAATGGTCGCGCCGCCATTCACCGAAAAGGTGCCTTGGTCTATGTAGTAAACGCCAGGATTTAAGGTCAGAATTGCGCCGGCATTGACTGTAAAGCCATTACAGTAAACTCCGGGATCGATGGTCATGGTCGACTTCACGGAGAACTTGTTTTCCGAGCAGCCACTAAAAGCAGCAAATGTCACATCTGCATAAGGATCGGCGATCACAGCTCCTCCCGTGGTGACGCCCCCTGTTGTTGTAACATTAGAACTTGAGTAGGAGGCGCCACCCACTACGCCGATCGACAAAGCCGATACACTTGCTGAGCCCCCGACACCAAATGCGCTAACGTCGCTTGAGTTGTCATAAAGGCTACAATTATTGAGCGCTACGGAAGCGCTACCATTAACCGAGATGGCGCTCGGCGCTGACCGGCTGAGTGAGAGTATGCAGCCTAGTCCGTCGCTGCTTGCGAGCGCGGAAGATTGCGCCGCAATATTTATTGTTGGTATGCCCAACGCTCCGAGGAAGGTTGTATTGATGAAACCTGACGCAGAGAGCTTCACTGAAGTCGCGCCACTCGCAGTGGTGCTATCCGCGTTAATCGCAACGTTCTGAACATTTGGCCGAACAAATACAGCATTGAAGAATTGCTGAGCTTGGCCCGGCTTCTGGGTGCCGGACAAATCCTGCTTCGCGACCGCCAACGCTGTTGAATCGAGCGCGGACTGCATGGCCGTCCGTGCGGCAAGCGCCTCGCTATAATCGACAGCGGCACCGGTAAGACCGAGAAGGGGTATGAATGCCAGAGCGGCGAGCGGGGCAACGCCGCCGCGAGAGCCATTCCAAAATAATAAGGGCGTTCTCCAGCCGCACCATTGCGAAAATAGGACTGATAGCCGGAGCGGACTCCTGAACATTGTAAAAAGCGCCAGCATAATCGGCATTGCCCCGCGAAGATTCAAACTTTGCAATATAAAGCTATGCTTTGGCCGTTGCTCAATAGTTGTCGTTATCGTTCAAATTGCAGCTATTCCAGCGGAGGCAACAAGATGGCCTGGATGGCATGCGCGCTGCGCCGCCCCGGATTTAATCCAATCTCGTCATGTTTTCGCCCCAGCGAAAGGGCCATGTCGCCGCCGGGGTGCGTATCGCCCGGACGTGTGTAATGGCTCGACGTGCGGCTGCCGTCTTCGCTTTGGCCGGTCTTCTGTGTGCGTCGATGACGCCCGCACAAGCGGAAGAGGCCGTCACCATTGACGGCAATCATCGCATCGGCGCCGACGCGATCAAATCTTATTTCCATGCTGGCGCGGGCGGACATTTTACCGATGCCGATATCGACGCAGCGGTGAAGGCCATGTACGCCAGTGGCGCTTTCAGCGACGTGACGACCGCGCGCGAGGGCGGTACCCTGCACGTGCGTGTCGGCGAGAACCCGCTCATTGCGCGCGTCGCCTTCGAAGGCAACAAGAAGATCACCGAAAAGCAGATGACCTCGCTGGTGCAATCGCGGCAGGGCGAGCCCTTGTCGCGGCCCCTGGTGCAGGAGGACGTGCAGAAGCTGATCGAGGTCTATCAGCGCAATGGGCATTTCAACGCCAGCATCGTGCCGAAGACGATCGCGGGAAAAGATGGCCGCGTCAGCCTGGTGTTCGACATCAAGGAAGGCGAGCGGACCGGCATCAAGCGCATCGAGTTCGCCGGCAACAAGGCATTCACGGCGAACAAGCTCAAGGCCGTCGTCAAATCTGGCGAAACCAACTTACTGAGCTTCCTGCTCGACAACGATTTCTACGATCCCGACAAAGTCGAGGCCGACCGCGACCTGCTCCAGCGCTTCTACCGCGCGCACGGCTATTTCGACATGAGCGTCGTCTCGGCGGCGCCGCGTTTCGACGCCGACAGGAAGACCCTCGTCCTCACCATCACCCTCGACGAAGGTGCGCTCTACCACGTCGGCAAAGTGACGATCGACTCGACTTTGCATGGAGTGGATGCCGCGCGCCTTAAGCCGGTGCTGCTCACGCGCGCCGGCGATGTCTACAATGGCGAGGCGGTGGACAAGACCGCGGAAGAGCTTTCGCTCAATCTCGCCCGCCACGGGCAACCCTTTGCCAGCGCCCACACCGACATCGCGCGCGATCCCGCCCGCCACGTCATCGATATCGGCTACACCATCGAGCAGGGCCAGCCCGCTTACGTCGAGCGCATCGATATTCACGGCAACAGCAAGACGCAGGACAATGTCATCCGCCGCGAGATCCAGGTCGGCGAAGGTGACGCCTATAATCGCGCGCTGATCGAGGCGAGCGAGGCGCGCCTGAAGAAGCTCGGCTATTTCAAGACGGTGAAGTTCAGCAAGGAGCCCGGCTCGGCGCCGGACCGCGTCGTGCTCGATGTCGCCGTCGAGGAGCAGCAGACCGGCGATTTCACCATCGGCGGCGGCTATTCCGACACCGATGGCGCAGTCGCCAACGTCGGCGTGAGCGACAACAATTTCCTCGGCCGCGGCGAGCTGGCCAAGATTTCCGTGACATACGGCCAGTACACGAAAGGCTTCGATGTCGCCTTCACCGAGCCCTATATCCTCGGCCAGCGCATGTCGCTCGGCCTCGATCTGTCCGGCAGGCAGTCGGGTTCGAGCACGTACCAATCCTACAACAGCAGCACTTACGGCGCGGCGGTCACGGTCGGCACACCGCTGACCGATGCGTTGGCGCTGTCGTGGCGCTATTCGATTCAGAACCAGTCGCTGTCGCTCGATCCGAGCATGGGCGTGGCGTCAGTGCCGGTACAGCAGGCGGCGGCGGCCGGCGCGCAATGGGTCTCTTCGGTGGGCTCGGGCGTGACCTACGACACGCTCGACAACGAGCGCAGCCCGACCAAGGGTCTGCGCGTCGACGTCAACAACGATGTCGCGGGCTTTGGCGGCGACGTGAAGTATCTGCGCAACACCGACCAGTTCCGGTATTACACGCCGTTTCCCGACGACATCGTCGGCATGGCGAAAGCGCAGACCGGCTACATCACGCCGTGGGGCGGGCAGTCGCTGCCGCTGCTCGACGGCTTCTTCGGCGGTCCGCAGCTCGTGCGCGGCTTCGCGCCGAACGGCTTCGGTCCGCGCGACCTGACGCCCGGCACCACGATGGACAATCTCGGCGGCAATGCCTATTGGGCGACGAGCTATGAATTGCAGTCGCCGATTCCGTTCGTGCCACAAACGATCGGCCTGAAGGCCGCGGTGTTCGCCGATGCAGGCAGCCTGTGGAGCACCGGCGCGTCGAACTACAGCCCGGCGCTGTCGAGCTCGCTGGTCGGCAATTCGAGTGTGATCCGCTCGTCAATCGGCGCCGGGCTGGTGTGGGACTCGATCCTCGGCCCGATCCGCGTGGACTACACCTACCCGCTGACCAAGGCGAGCTATGACGTGACCCAGCGGCTGCATTTTGGATATGGAATGTTCTGAGCCCGTCATCCTGAGGTGCGAGCGAAGCGAGCCTCGAAGGATGACGGACGCGAAGTCATGGGCCGTCGCCCTTCGAGGCTCGGCCTCCGGCCTCGCACCTCAGGGTGACGGCCCTCAACTCAATCCTGCGACGTCCATAAATGCAGCGCGCCGGAGGAGACGGCACCGCCGACCACACAAGGAATTCCGAACTCCACCTGGCCGGCAACTGCGGCCGTGATGCAGCCGGCGGCGATGGCGCCCTGGCCGATCTGCCCCCAGAAGCTGGCATCGCGCTTGGACGCCGGTCCCTTGGTCTTGAGTTCGTCGAGCGAGGCCAGCATCGCGTTGCGCACGTGCGAGACGTCGACATTGTCGGCGGCTTCGATCACTTCGTCGAGCACCGGAAGCACGTCCTTCGGCTCGGAGCTTCGCACCGTCTTGATGGTCGCTAGCAGCACAGGATCGCGCGAAGCGTTTTGTGCCAGTGTGTACTTCGCCATGCCGCCGAGCGTGAGCTTGTGCAGGTCGTCGTGGTCCTTCGCCCAGGGCAGCATGCTTATGATGTGCTGCAAGGACATGCCGTCGCCGGTCGCGTAGTAGAAGCCCCAGAACGTATCCAGGAGTTCCGGGGTCGGCTCCAGCACCACGGGCTTCGTCTTCGGCTTCGGCGTGAACAGCGAGACTTTCGTCACGCGCTGGAACCAGTTCTGCTTCGCTGCTTCCAGCTTGAATTGCGCGAGCGTCGGCAGCTTGCCGTCGACGTATTTCTGCAGCATTGGCTTGCGTGCGGTCACGCGCGGCGCGATGCGGTCGAGCAGCGAGCGCCACTGAGGAACGCCGGAATAGGCCACGGCGCGCACGATGAGCCATTGGTCTTCCGCCGGCACCGGCAGCATCTTGTCCACCAGCGCGTCCGCCTTGGCGGGGTTACTCGCGAGCACGCCGGCGGCGAAGCCGAGATAGACGCCTGCCGATTCCGGATTGCGCAATTCGCCGAGGCTGCTCAGCTCATGGATCGCCGCCGCCGCGCGCATCGGGTCCGGCTTGTCGCGATAATTGTTCATCCATTGCAAGATCGCGCCGGCGGAATAGAACGGCGTCGAGGCGGATGTCTTGGATGCCTTCGATGGCGACTTCGGCGGCGCCGATGTCTTGGTTGTTGATGTGTTGGCCGATAGAGCGGGCGTTATGCCGGGCGTTGGCGCCGCATGGCCCGCAGATACGTTACACGACACGTTTGCAAGCAGCGCGCAGGCCACGGCGAGCAGGCCCCTACGAAACATTGGTAGTCCTCCACTTCACGCGCCCCCGGCAGCGATATGGATGAACGATGCGGGTGATTTGATGGGAAATCGGCGGTGAAATTCCGGCGGCGCGGTGGCGGACGCCGCGCGCCGTAACAAAGGGAAATATGCCCGATCTTGTGCCGCTCCACACACTGGCGACGCCAAGGGCGTTTTGGTGGACGCGCTCCAAAAACGAACACGGCCTCCGGGTGGGGAGCATCCGGAGGCCGCGTCGTTGACGCCGTTTATCGCTCGCGAGACGAAAACGGCGCGGGAGGTCGTGAAGCTACGCTACTGACGGGTAAAGCCTCTGGCTCTTGAACGTCTTGGTCGCAGCCTTCTGGTTCATGCGCATTAGAACGGCAGCACCACGTCGAGCACCTGCTGGCCGTAGCGCGGCTGTTGGACGTCGGTGATCTGGCCGCGGCCGCCGTAAGCGATACGCGCCTGCGCGATCTTGCTGGAGTCGATGGTGTTGTCGCTTTCGATGTCCTCCGGGCGCACTACGCCGGCGACGATCAGTTCGCGAATTTCGAAGTTGACGCGGATTTCCTGGCGGCCCTCGATCACCAAATTACCGTTTGGCAGCACTTGCGTGACCACGCCGGCGACGTTGGTCGACAACGCCTCCTGGCGGTTGACCGAACCCTTGCCGTCGCTCGACGAACTGGAGTCGGCAGTGAGAATACGGCCGGGCAGGATTGCCTTCGCCGGATTGACGATGGTCTTGCTGCCGAGAAAATCGGTGACGCCGGAATCTTCGGAGTTGGCGCGGCTGCGCTGGGTCTCGTTGGCGATGTTGGCCTTGTCGGTGATGTTGACCTTCACCGTGAGAATGTCGCCGACCTGATGCGCGCGCTGGTCCTTGAAGAAGGCGCGCGAGCCGTTGCGCCACAGTGAATTCGGATTGTAGGACGCCGGCTGCGCCGCCGGCATCGGCATCTGCACCGGCTTGTAGCCCGGCCGCGCGGTCGGATTGTCGACCGCCGACAGCGCCGGCTGCTCGCCGATATTTTTCAGGCGGTCGAAGGCCGCGCAGCCGCTCAGTAAAATTGCGGCGACGGTGGCCAGGACCCCATGACGCAACACGGTGATAACTTTCATCGGCATCACTTTCACATTTGGCATTGAAATTTTACTCTGGCGCTTTTCTCGGACGGCTTTCTTTTGCGCTTACTGCGCGGCGGCGTTACTCGGCGTGAGGTTGGCGGCAAGCTTGGGCTGGCGCGTGCTCATCATGACGCGGCCGGGACCGACCACGACGCCTTGCACGGTGCGCTTGGATTGTTCGTTCAGCACGCTGATGACGTC
>Ga0193699_10000837_pt1 | contig 12558 bp, 9 predicted proteins | sample L3c2metaG_FD_160095 | JGI IMG/M metagenome (GOLD analysis project Ga0193699, IMG submission 160095) | Soil microbial communities from a riparian zone of the East river system, Colorado, United States - L3c2 | ecosystem: Environmental > Terrestrial > Soil > Riparian zone | place: USA: East River... | reverse complement strand
TCCGCGGGGCCGGGTTGGTACAGATCACACGATAGAATTTTGGATGAGGCCCAAAATGAAGTAGGAGGCCAAGTTCGAGAGTCGTTGCCCTGAGATAATTGGCAACCTGCCGCACTGCCCCCTCGTGAAGGATGCGCGTGGATTTTGTCTCAACAACCAATTTGTGGTCGACAATCATGTCGAGCCGTTGACGCGCGACTTCTTCCCCCTTGTATAAGACCGGCACTGAGACTTCGCGACCCACATCATGGCCACGATCGTGTAGCTCGCGTGTAAGCGATGCAACATAGACGTGTTCCAAAAAACCAAATCCAAGCGTGTAGTACACTTCGAAGAAAGCTCCTATGACCGAGTGAGTCAGGTTGTCATGAATCAGTTTTCCGGGTGCCATCCCAACGTTCTACAACAGCGCGTTTTGAACACAATCATCGTTCCAACGCAACTATCGCAACTTCTTCCGCGTCCTTCCGTCAATTCCGCGTGTTCCGCGATGAGCCTTCGAACATTGATGCCTGATCGCGATCAAACTTGGGACATTGATGCCTGCTACGGCGACAGACTCTCAGCCCGTCATCGGCAAGTGGACACCGTGTTTTCTCGCCGTCGCAACCGCTTCTTCGTATCCCGCGTCTGCGTGTCGAGCGACACCAGTGCCAGGGTCGTTCGTCAGTACGCGCTCCAGTCGCACGCGCATCTCCGGAGTCCCATCCGCGACGATAACCTGGCCCGCGTGCAGCGAGTTGCCGATCCCGACCCCGCCCCCGTGGTGGAACGAGACCCACGACGCTCCGCTCGCGACGTTCAGCATCGCGTTGAGCAGGGGCCAGTCGGCCACCGCATCGGTACCATCGCGCATTCCTTCGGTCTCACGGAACGGCGACGCTACGCTACCCGTATCGAGATGATCGCGACCGATCGCGATCGGAGCGGAGATCTCGCGCGACGCGACCAGATCGTTGATGGCAACGCCGAACTTGGCGCGGTCCGATTGGCCGAGCCAGCAAATGCGCGCGGGCAGGCCTTGAAACTTGATGCGCTTTTGCGCGAGCGATATCCAGCGGCGGAGGTGTTCGTCCTCCGGAAATAGCTCGAGCGCGAGCTCGTCGGTGCGCTTGATGTCCTTCGGATTCCCGGACAGGGCCACCCAGCGGAATGGCCCTTTGCCCTCGCAGAAGAGCGGCCTGATGTATTCGGGAACGAATCCGGGGATGTCGAACGCGTTGCGCAGCCCCGCGTCGAAAGCGACCGTCCGGATGTTGTTGCCGTAGTCGAACGTGACGACACCTCGCTGCTGTAGCGCCAGCATTGCCGTCACGTGTCGCACCGCCGACTCCGTCGAGCGACGGACATATTCAGCCGGATCCGACTTTCGGAGCTCCAGGGCGTTCGCGAGCGTCATTCCCGCCGGTATGTAACCGTTCAGCATGTCGTGCGCGCTCGTCTGATCGGTCAGGACGTCCGGATTTATGCCGCGCTTCACGATCTCCGGCAAAACATCGGCGGCGTTTCCAAGCAGCCCAACCGAGATCGCTTCACCGGCTCGAGTCGCCTTCTCAATGATCCCCAGCGCCTCGTCGAGATCTCTCGCCTTCCGATCGAGGTATCCCGTCTCGAGGCGCTTGTCGATTCGCGTTTCGTCCACTTCGATGATGAGCGCGACTGCATCCTGCATCGTCGCCGCGAGCGGCTGTGCGCCGCCCATCCCACCAAGACCGGCCGAGAGAAAGAGCCGGCGGCGAAGTGTGCCCCCGAAATGGCGCTTCGCGACCGAGCCGAGCGTCTCGTACGTACCTTGAACAATCCCCTGTGAACCGATGTAGATCCAGGATCCGGCCGTCATCTGCCCGTACATCATCAGCCCCTTGCGCTCGAGCTCGCGGAAATGATCCCAGTTCGCCCACCGGCCGACCAGGTTGCTGTTGGCGATCAGAACGCGCGGCGCGCCCGCGTGGGTCCGGAACACGCCCACCGGTTTTCCGCTCTGAACGAGAAGAGTTTCATCGTTGCCAAGATTGGTCAGCTCGCGCACGATTGCGTCGTAGCACTCCCAGTTGCGCGCTGCCTTTCCCGTCCCGCCGTACACGACAAGATCCTGCGGACGCTCGGCCACTTCAGGATCCAGATTGTTCATCAGCAGTCTTAGCGCCGCTTCCTGGTGCCAACCCTTGCACGAGATCTTCGGCCCGCGCGGCGCGTGAATCGGATCACGCCTCTTGTTCGCCGCCGTGATCGAGTTCGGGTCGATGCCTACTTTCAGATCCGTCACGTCGGGCTACCGATGTCGGCGAATCGCATCTCTGAGACTGCGGCCATGAGAGCCGATATGTCGGCGCTCAGTACACGATCGCTCTCGAGGCGCGGCACGATCGCGCGCACACGCTCGTGGGCGGTGCGAACTCCTCGGCCCGGCGTCAGAGGCGCTCTGAAGTCGATTCCCTGGGCCCCGCACATTAGCTCGATGGCGAGAATGTTCTCCAGATTGCGCAGAACGCGTCGTGCCTTCCACGCGGCGCCCATCGCCATTGGAACCACATCTTCCTTGCTGCCATCGGTCGGAATCGTGTCCACACTCGCCGGGTGCGACAACAATTTGCACTCACTGGCCAGAGCAGCGGCTGTAACCTGTGCCATCATGAAGCCGGAGTTCACACCGGCATCGGGCGAAAGAAACGGAGGAAGACCCTGGTTCAGGTCGGGGTGAACCAGTCTGTCGATTCGGCGCTCCGCCATCGTCGCGAGGTGAGTGAGCACGATCGCCAGGAAGTCGAGTGCCATCGCGACGGTGAGCCCGTGAAAGTTTCCACCGCTCAATGTCTCGCCGTTCTCGAAGACGAGCGGATTGTCGGTCGCGGCGTTGAGCTCTCGCGACACTGCCGCGTCGATCCAGTCGAGTGCGTCGAGCACCGGACCGTGCACCTGCGGCATGCATCGAAGCGAATATGGGTCCTGAACGCGCGGATCGCCGTGCCGGTGGGATTCGCGCAGCTGACTGTCAGCGAGCAGATCGCGCAGCAGCGCCGCCGAGCGCACCTGGCCCTTCTGTCCACGCGCCAGGTGGATGCGCTCGTCGAACGCGACCGGCGTGCCGAGCAACGCCTCTAGCGACATTGCGCCGGCGACGTGAGCAGTTCGCCAAAGGGCGCGCGCGTGGACCAGAGCAACGAGCGCGACGGCTGTGTGGGTCTGCGTGCCGTTAATGAGAGTGATTCCTTCTTTGGGAGCGAGCACAACCGGCTTGGCCCCGATCTCCTTGAGGATTTTTGCAGCAGGCTCCTCGCGGCCGCCTTTGATCAACGTTCCCTCACCGATCAGGGCGAGAGCCAAGTGCGCGAGCGGAGCGAGGTCACCACTGGCACCCACGCTTCCCTGTTCGGGAATTCGTGGATAGACGTCGGCATTCAACATCTGGAGCAGCAGATCGACGAGCTCCGGACGCGCCCCCGAGTATCCCTTTGCGATCACGTTGGCGCGGAGGAGCATCATCGCGCGCACCTCGCGCTCCGGAAGCGGATCGCCGACACCAGAAGCGTGGCTCCTCACCAGATTTACCTGCAGCTCGGCCAACCGCTCGCGCGGAATGGAAACCTCCGAGAGTTTGCCGAATCCCGTGGTGACTCCGTACACCGCGTCGTCCCGGCGGACGATGTCATCGACGACGGCGCGCGTGCGCAGCATCCGCGCACGGGCTTTCGGCGCGAGATCTACCCGCACCCGGTCAACGGCCACCGCGTAGGCCTCATCAATGGAGAGCGTGTCGCCATCGATGAGAAGCTTGTCGGTCATTTCTTCCTTTTCTTCGCGGCCGGGCGGGATACCTTGCGCGGCTTCGTTTTGGTTTTAGCCGGCTTCGACTTGGTTTTGCGCGCAGCCGATTTCGCCTTGCGCGGCTTGGAATCGCGTTCTGGCGGAGCTTGGTCGCCGTGCCGCACCACCGCGCGTTCCTCGGGATCCCAACGCCATCCCCTGCTGTTCGGCGTGATCTCCACACCACCGAGCCAGCGCGTCTGAGTGTTGACGCTCTGCCAGTCGGTGTCGCCGCCGAGGACTTTGTAGCCGAGGGTGGTGAGCTTGAGCTCTCCCTTCACGAATTTCCGCGAGGTCTTGGCTGTCGGCGCGACCACCGGAGACCCGTCCGTCCACGTGACGAGCGCCGTTTTCTTGTTACCGCTCAGTCGTTCCAGGTACCAATAGAAGACGGCGTCGCCAAGAAAAATGCTTTCCTGCTTCTTCGCGACCTCGAGAAACGCGGCGACCGGCGTCGTGTGACCCTGGTCGATGGCGGTCAGGGCTTCACGCTCTGAGCGCGAAAGACCCGTGTCGATCGCCGGAAATTCCTCGAGATGTCGCCGGAGCGCGGGTGCGAGATACGGGAGCGCGGACGTGCTCTCCTCGAGCAGAGTCGCGATCGCTGAAGGATCGTCGGATCCGAACACCTTCCAGGCTCTCTGCGCCAGATCGGACTGTTCGGGCGTGACACGCGACCGCCTCTCATCGAGCCTTTTCAAATCCGCCGCGGACAAGGGCGGGATGTATCCGTCCACCTGGATCAGCGAGAGCGTTTTCTTGTGCGCCGCGCCGCGCGCGAAAAAGTCGATGAGCTGAATCAGCTGGAGCTGATCGTAAAGATCGTCCTCGAACCACAGCACGATCTCGTCGAAATAGTCCAGATGCTGGATCATCCGATCACGCTCGGCGAAGTCGCCGCTCACGTGAGCGAAGTCGTCCCACCGCCGCTCAGCGATGAATCGTGCGCGCTGCTTGCTCAGCTCATCCAGCGATAGCGACGAGTCCACCGGTCCTTCATGCAGCACGTCGCGCCACGGAATGATCTTCCCCTCAACGCCGGCCTCGCTGAGAGTGCCGGCGGCGCTGTCGCCGTTCGTGATGTTGAGACGAGTCAACGTCACTGGGTTATCGGACGGTACGTCTGCTTGTCATAGTTGAATTTTAGGTCGGGCTCGGCGTTGAGGGCAATGAAGAAGCTGAACGCGAAGTTTCCGTTTTGAGCTTGCGTAAAGGCAAAGATCGCCTTCCAGTCGTGCAGCGCCCTCTGGAGCGAGACCTGGTGGCTTCCAAACTTCTTCGCCTGGAAGTCGTAGTTCGTGCTCCACGAACCCGACCATTTCGGCGTGAGATGGAAGGACATCTGGGACTGCAGGTTGTCGCGCGGCAAGGTTCGTATGAACGGGGTGCCAGCCGTAGTGCTGGTGATTCCGGTTCCAGCGTTCGAGTGAGCGGATTGCGCCTCGATGCACTGCTGATAAACGATCGGGTTGGCCTGATAGATCACGCACTGGATGGTCGGATCCTCGGCGATCACGATACCGTTGCCGGTCGGCGGACGCTGGCGGGTGGAGCTGTATTGAAACGTCGCCTGCCAGCCCTCCGTTTCGGGAACATTGTACTGACGGTTCCTCGCGGAGAGACCGGCCACTGGCATCGAAGCGACCCGATTGGCCGACGCGTCATCCGGGCTCGCCTCTACCCGCTCGATCTGTGGATTTGTCGCTGGCACCGCTCGGCCAAATACGCGACCCAACACGCCGAAGATTCCCGACTGACCATTGAGTGAGAACGAAGCTTCGATACCCTCGCGGAATGGCTTGAAGCGGGCGCTGTCGCTCGAGATATCGCCCTGGTAGAGCGAGTAGCGCACGGCACCGCGGAAGCCGGGAATCAGGTCCGTGGTGAAGTCTGACGTGAACGCATCCGTGACGAATCCGGAGCGATGGGTCACCCGCGCCCTCTCGAAGTCGTACGAGAGCGATGAGAAATTCATCGCGAGGATTTTCATCTTCTTCGGCTCTGCCGTGCTGCTGGTGTCGGCGTTTCGCAGCTTGGCTTCGAGAACGTGCGACAGCGACAGCGTGACTATGTTCTGCGCGTTAGCGCTTAGGTAGCCCTGCTTACTCTTGTTGAGCGCTCGCAAGAACTCGCTGCTGATGTCTGCCGATGGCGCGTAACTATAGCTGATCACCGGAGTGATCGAGTGTCTGAACCGAGTGATCGAGCCAAAGCCGGGGAACAGACCAAAAAGAGTAGGTGACGCGCTCAGTCCTAGGGCGGCCCGTTTGCTCTGATGGACCCACCTGCCGCCGCTTTGCTCTGTTCTGAGCCAGAAGGCATGGCTATCGACATTTTGGAAATTGATGGATGGCGAGATCTTGAAGCTGCCCTGGAAGAAGCTCGGGAGAGAAATGCCCGTCTGCCAATCGAGCTGGGTGGAGAATGTTTTAGCGAAGACGCGATTGTTCTTTATCGAAGTGTCGTTCACATCCACAATGGGGATCGTGACAGGGGCGTCTTCTACATTGTCGGTCATCGTGAACGAGTTGCTCCAGTTGAACCCGCCAATTCTGATCGGCGTCTGGAGGGCGGAGCTGGTGTTCCGGGTGTTCCGTTTGAGCCGGACACTGTCGGCCTCGCCGTTCGCGTTCGTGAAGAACCGGTATGTGAACTCACCAACCTGGTCGACGTTGAAGCGCTGGTCCGTCTGGAAGTTGAATCCCGGACTCCAATCGAGCCACGGCGCCAACGACAGCGTGGGGACCTGGATTCCAAAATTGGGAAAGCTCTGCGCGACTTCGTTTCTTCCGGGGTACTGCGTGCGCGATCCGCCAAGACTTATCGCTGCCGGCCCGATCTTCGTCTGATAGTTGGCCTGCGAAGAGATCGTCGCGAGCACCTGTTGCGGATTGAACTGCGTCGTCCGCTGGATGAAAGTGTTGGTGACGTAATTGATGTTCGCGTTCAGGCTGGTGGACTGCGAAAAGCTCTGGGAATGATTCCAGGTTAGGCCCGTATTGGAAGATCCGTCCCGTTGTGAATGGCGGAAGAGCCCGACCCGCCCGCTGACGAAGCGGTCTAGCCACCTATACTGGAATTCTCCATTAAGGCGTACCCAACCCGGATCACCGGAGCTTGGGCGAGCGCCGCTGCGCCAATCGAGCGCGAACTCCGCGTCCATGTAATCACTGAGCGCGAAGTAGTACCCAAGGTTTTCGACGTGACGGCGATAGGTGGGACTGTTGCGGAATAGCTCGCTGACACCGAAGCGCGGGGTGAGTACCCCGCTGCGTCTCCCCGAGCGCATGTCCTGAAAAATGAACGGAATCCACATCACGGGGACGTCGCCGATGTAAAGCACGGCGGGGCGCGCGACCATGATGTTTTTCGAGATCATCTTGATCTCTTTTGCCTCGAAGTGATAATCCGGGATCGAGTCATCACAGCTCGTGATCGAGCCGTTCCGGGCGTAGAATGCCGTTTCCTTGCCACGAGTAGTATCGCTCACGAAGGCGGCCTGCTTGCCTCTTACGAACCACGTCTGTCCCGACTCGACCGAAGTGCTGATGTTGGTGACGACTCCGCGGTGCAGCTCGACGTTGTACGCCATTTGGCCGCGCGCGACGACGTCGGCTGCCTGACGCTGGGGATCGCGGAGAATTACGGTGTCTCCGCGGGCAATCATGATCTTGGTTGAATCGCTGTAAGTGATGCTGTCGCCAACCAGGATGGTTTGGTCGCGGCTGACGCCGGCCTTCTTCCCCTTGAGCGCGAGCGTATGTGTCCTGACGTCGAACACGACCTCGTCGCCCTGATACTTGGTGGCGCTGTAGCCCGGGCGGGCCATCAATGCTTCCATCACGGAATCGGTCGGATTCCACTTGATCAGCTCTTTGGGCTTGGTCGAATCCACAGCCGTCGAATCGCGGCGTGTCGTGTCACCAGGCGCGCGAACGGTGTCGCGTCTTGCGCCGCCTGCAGGCACGCGGGGCCGGACTTGCGCATCCACTGCGTGCGCAGCGACAAAGCCAAGTGCGCAAGCGACGATCAGCGCCAAACGCCGCGTCACGCCGGGGCTCCCGCGCTCTGCTGCTCAGCGCGCTCTTCTGCGTCGCGCCGAGCCTGTCGTTTCTCGCGTCTCCGCACGGTGACGAGGGCGACCGCCACGCTCAGCTCATAGAGCAGGTAAAGCGGAACCGCCAGTGCGAACAATGAGTACGGGTCGGCGCCCGGCGTGATGAACGCCGCCGCCACAAGGCAGATGATGATCGCGTGCCGCCTGTACTTCGACAGGAACTGAGGCGTGATAAGTCCGAGCGCGGTCAGGGCAAGGATGGCGATCGGCACTTCGAACACGAGCCCGAACGCGAGGCACATGCTGATCGCGAAATCGAAATACTCCGTCGCGGAAATCATCGGGGTGAGAGCCGTTGACTCGATGCTCATCAAAAATCTGAGAGTGAGCGGCAGCACCACGAAGTAGCTGAGCGAGACTCCGGCCAGGAAAAGCGCGACCATCGCCATCAGCACCGGAATCACGACGCGTTTCTCGTGCGCGTAGAGCGCGGGCGCCAGGAATCCCCATACCTGCCCGACGATCACCGGCGACGCGAGAATCAGCCCGAGGACGAGCGACGCGTTGAGCAGAATGTGAAACGACGTGCCGGGGTGTGTGTAAATGAGCTTCTGCCCGTGCAGGAGCGGGAGAATCGGTCTCTCGAGCAGCCGGATGATGTCGAGCCGCGACAGGAGTGCGAAGCCCACCACGATCCCTATGAGGATTGCGCCGGCTACCCAGAAGAGTCGCTTGCGCAGCTCCTCCAGATGATCCAGGAAAGGCATCTCGTGGCCAGGAGCTTCGCTCATACCACGCCCTCGTGCTACTTGATCGACTGTAGGCGCTCGTCGGCGAGCGCAGCCTCGTCGGAGCGCGGGAACCGCTTGATGATGTCCTGAAAGATTCTCTTCGCTTCGGCCGTCTTTTTCTGCGACTGGAGGTGAAGCGCGCGCTTGTACATCGCGGTCGGAACGCGGGGCGACTTGGGAAAGCGACTGATCAAGGCCAGGTACTGGGCATCCGCGGCGTCCAGGTTCCGTTCGGCTGTATAAGCCTGCGCGGTATAAAACATCGCTTCAGGTACGTACTCCGACGTCGGATACTTCGTGATCAGCTCGCTGAACGCGCTCCTCGCCGAGGCGTTGCCGCCCTTGAGCAGCTGATCACGTCCGGCTTGGAGCAACTGAAGCGGACCTGGCCCGCCAGCCGGTGCATTGCTGACACCCGCCGAGCTGTCCGGCGCAGAAACGGGTTCCTGCTGCTGGCGCTTCTCCTCGAGAGCGGCGCGCACGTCGCGCATCCGCTGCTCGCTCTGTCCGCTCAAGTCCTGGAGCTGCGAGATGTCCTCCTTCATCGCGGTCATCTCGCTCTCCGACGCCGTGCGCATGGCCGAGACGCGCTTGCTCAGCGCATTGATCGAGTCGCCGAGCGTTCTCACAGAGCGTCCCACTTCGACCAGCTGGGCGCGCTGGACTGAGTCAGCGGCGTTCGACGTAGCGCGCCCAACGACGATGTCCTGCTGGAGCTTGTCAAAGTCCTGCTTCGTCGCAAAGAAACAGCTGCCGCACACCAACGGAATAATCAGCGCGGCTAGAGGAGATGTGCCACCCAGAATTGCGCCGTCGAAGCCGGTGAACGATGCGGTTTTTGTCATTGCGAATAGGTTCCCACTTCAGGATTGGCGAGAATTGGCGACCACGAAGCCAGTCTCGCGCCCCTGCTATGCGTGAGCTGCCGCGTGCGGCCCGACTCCGTGTCGAGAATCCACAACTGCTTGTCACCGCTGCGCGTCGAGGAGAAGACGATGTGCCGCCCGTCGGGTGCCCATGACGGATCTTCGTTCTCACCATCGCTCGTCAGCTGCTTCGGATTGCGATCGCGCACGTCGATCATCCAGATCTGGAAATTCCCATTCTGTTGCTCGTACGCGACTGCACGACCGTCAGGTGACCAGTCCGGGCTCGCCCGATAACTGCGCGTCCCCACCGTGTAGGGCACGAGCAGCTGAACGTTCGAGCCGTCCGCATCCATAATATACACTTGGGGGTTGCCCGACTTGCCGGAGATGAAAGCGATCTGGTGGCCGTCCGGGCTGTACGAGGGAGAAGTGTTGTCAGTCCCTCTGCCGGCGGTAATTCTTCGCGGCTCGCCTTCGAAGCCGGCGAAGATGAGGTCCGTCCCATTCCCAGTCCCCTGTGCGTAGAGGATCCCGCTGCCATCCGGCTGGTATATCGGCGTGATGTTGAGCCCCGCGCGAATCTGACTGATTCTGCGCGTGCCGCCTCTCCGGACGTCGAGCTCTTCCACCTGCGTCCCGTTGTTGCCGAGTACGGTGAAGACCACGGACTCGCCGGTAGGAGACCACGCCGGTGAGAGCGCTCCCTTTCCCGTCGTGATCGAGCGCGTTTCGGAGCCGTCGCTGTCGACGATGCGCAGCATTCCATCGTTCACGTAGGCGATCCGCGTCTGCGCGATCCCGCGTTTGCCGAACACCCAGTTCTCGATCTGATCCGAGAGTCCGTGCACGGCGAAGCGCCAGTCTCTGTCGCGCCGGTCGAACAGGAAATGCTCCGATTGGAGCAGCTGTCCTCTGGCGACATCGTAGGCCGCGACGTGGAGCCCCTGCGTCGTTGGCGTCATTCGCACGAGTAGCGCGGCCCCGAATTTCCCCACCAGAGCGAAGTTGATCTTCTGCCCGGCCGCCGGCACGAGGCCTGAAAGCGTCTCCGCGTCAAGCGCGATCACGTTCATACGATCGCTGTAGTCGAGATCGCGCTGGACGATGGTCCGCAACGAGTCGTCCCCATACTCATCCTGTACGGGCAGCACGATCACGCCGGGCTTCGTGCCCGGGTCGTAGTTGAGTCCGAGGCGGACACCGGGCGCGACCGTCGTATCCTGCGCGGCCGCCCCCCGTGGGAGGCCAAGCGCGCAGCCGATTGCCAGCAGTGAGACGAAGCGTGCTTTCATTCTCATTTCAGGAATGCGGGGTCGAAGCTGAATACGACTGGAAGTGCGTCATCCGGAAATCCGTCTGGAAGTGGGCCGAACGCGTGCGCGCTGGAAGCCGCTTCAACCGCGCCCTGTGATTCGAGGTCGAAGGAGAAGTTGCCGGAGCGCCTGATGAACGTGATGTCTGAAACGGAACCATCGCGATGGATCAGAAACCTGACTTCCGCCTTGAGACGCGCGGCTGGATTTCTTGGTTTGAACTTGAGCGCAATCTGACGAACGATGTTGTTGAGATACCCTGGAAACGGGAATTCGATTCCGTCGCTGCGCACCGTCGCAACGTCGGTCCCCTTATCCCCCACCGGTCCACCCCCTGCCTTGGGCGCGTCCGTCTTCGGCTGCGGAGTTGCCTTCGCTTCGGCCGGCCCTGCCTTCGCAGCAGGTTTGGCCTTTGCATCCGACGGAGTAACGCGCGCGGGCGTCTTTGGCGCGGGCTTGGCCGTCGGTAGCGGCATGTCCTTGACCGATGACTGTGAGGCGGCCGGCGGGGTAACCGCCGTCTTTGCAGGCGCTTGCTCGCTCTTCACCTCGCCAATCGCGCGCTCCCCTGCCGGTGCCGCGATGATTTCCACTCGGTACATCGGTGGTAACGCCACCGCCTTCCGCTCCTTCAGCGTGTTGAACAGAAGCGTCGCGATCGCCGCGTGGAGCAACGCCGACACCGCGAAGGGCGTTATGTGCCGGGGTTCATTCACGCGGTGCGTCGTCATTCTCTATTTGGCCTCGGTAGGCTCGGCCACCAGTCCGATGTCTCCGACGCCGCTCGCCCGCATGATCGCCAGGACCCTCACCACGGAGCCGTATGGAACGCGATCGTCGGCTCGCAAGTACACTCCGCCTCTTCCTCGTCGCTGCGCCAGCGCCTTGAAGCTGGAAGAAAACTGCGCAAACGTGAGCCGGGCGTCGTCGACGTAGATAGCGCCGGAGCGGTCGATCGTGACCGAGAGACCGCTCTTCGATTCGAGCGGGCGCGCCTGCGCCTTGGGAAGCGAGATGTCGACACCGCCCTGCATCATGGGCGCGGTGATCATGAAGATGATCATCAGCAGCATCATGACGTCGATGAGGCTGACGACGTTGATTTCGGCGTTGAGCACCAGCCGGTCGCGCCCACGTCCGCGACGCGCCATCAGATGATTCCCTCTCTGACCATGAGGGCGATCAGCTCGGATCCGAAGCTCTCGAGCTGCCCCTCGATCTTGTTGAGACGCGCGGCGAAAATGTTGTAGGCGAAGACAGCGGGAATCGCCACACTAAGCGCGGCAGCCGTGGCGATCAGCGCCTCGGCGACACCGGGTGCGACGGCTCCGATGTTCCCCGATCCCTTGGACGCGATTCCGACGAACGCATCGATCACGCCCAACACCGTCCCCAGCAGGCCGATGAGCGGACTCACCGAGCCGATCGTCGCGAGCGATGGAACCCAGCGGCTCAATCTGTCGCGCTCCGAAGTCGTCTCGGAATCGAGCACCAGCCGCAGCGCTTCGACCTGCGAGCCGCTGAAGCGCGCGGCGCGCTCCGACGTTTCTCGAAGCGCGGGAGTCGTCTCGGCGATGAAACGTGTCGCGCGCTCCATGATTCTCGCCGGCGGTCCGTTGGTTCCGCGCGCCATCTGAGCGGCGGCCTCGACACTGTGCGCGCCCGCGAACTCGTGCGCGAAGCTGTAGGTGATCCTCGCGGCGCGGCGCAGCTCGGCCCACTTC
>Ga0193699_10000836_pt1 | contig 12568 bp, 8 predicted proteins | sample L3c2metaG_FD_160095 | JGI IMG/M metagenome (GOLD analysis project Ga0193699, IMG submission 160095) | Soil microbial communities from a riparian zone of the East river system, Colorado, United States - L3c2 | ecosystem: Environmental > Terrestrial > Soil > Riparian zone | place: USA: East River... | reverse complement strand
GAAGGGGACCAGTCCGTCGAAATAGACGGGTGAGAACCAGACCGAGCGACCTTGCGCGGCCTTGAACCTTGGGTCGCTCGAGTAGTCGATATCGCTTGCAATGACGACCTCGCCGCGCTTGAGCCGCAGTTGCTCTTTGCCCGCCCCATCGAGTTGAATGACCCTGTCGACGGAGGGTACCTGCTGAAGGAGCAAGGCGTAATCCGAGCGCCGCTGCTCGAGGGTCGTGGCACTTGCGCGCGTGGCCCAGCTGATCTGACGCTCGATTTCCGACACCGACTGCTCGATTCGACGCGCCGTAGCTTCAGCTTTTTCCGATTGGGCCTTCGCAAGCAGTTCCGTTGTCTGCCGGTAGGTGAACCACGTCTCAAGGCCCCCGTTCACAGCAAGCACGAGCACGACCACTTCGACAAAGGAGGTAACGTATTTGCCGAAGAGGCTTCTGGGACGGAACCAATTCGTACGCAGTACCTCCTTCTGCATTCGGAGTTCTCTTACGTTTGGCGATAAATCCTGAACCGAACTGGGCACTCTCGCAAGGTCTTTCATCGGAAGGCCGTCCGAGGACAGGGCCCAGGTTGATTTGCAATCATCTCAATCTGAAAATCTTTTTCATCCCGTGAAAATTCCTTGGTCGAAAGCGTGAGCACGTGCAGGACGTCATGAGCCAGATCCGCGCAATCGCCGCCAGGCAATCGATCGAAAATACAATCGCCGCGGCGGCAGGCATCCGCGCGCTGATCTTTGCCGACGTCAACGCTGCCCCAATTGCAGGGTGTCGGCCATGATGGGGTTCACCCTGTCGCCGTCGCGCAGCGAGCTGCCCGCATTGGCTACGATGAGGTCGCCTTCTCGCAGCCCATCACGGATCTCGATGTCCATGTCCGAATGAAATCCGACTTGAACCACCCGCGTCTCGATGACGTTGTCGCGCACGACCTGCACTCTCGGCCCTTCGGTTCGATAGTGGACCGCCGCGCGCGGAACCGAAATTCCACAGCTGCGGTCTGCATCGATGGTCGCGCGGGCAAACATTCCGAGGCGCAGCCCGGGATCTCGTTCCAGAGAGAGGCGTGCGCGACCAAGTTGCGTGCGCTGATCAACCGCGGCCGGCGCCTGGCGAACGCGACCGGACAGCTCCCGGCTGTCTTCGATCAGGACCCGCACGGTTTGCCCGGGAGAGAGCGCCCCTGCATGTATGCTCGGCACTTCGGCCTCGAGCTCAATCTCGTTGTCGACCGCGATCCGGAACAACGGCTCATTCATCGGGGACGCCGTGGCTCCCACAACGGCGGTGCTTCGCGTCACGACACCAGCAACAGGGGATTTCAATATCGTAGTGCTTCGTCCGGCAGCGGCGGCATCCTGTCCATCGCCGCCCTGTCGGGCCAATCGAACGAGCGTTTGGCCGGCCGTCACCCGATCGCCCTCTCCGACCAGCACTTCGGTAACCCGAACCCCCGGAGCGTCGAGGGTAACGATGGCCTCCTCGCGGGCCACCAGAAAGCCGGTGACGCGAATGGTCGAAGAGAAACAGGCGCTCGTGGCGCGAACCACGCTGACTTGAACCGCGGGCGGCGAATTTGTTTCCGCTGCGATGAGCCCTCCTGGCGGAGCCGCAAGAAGAATGATCCCGCCGACAAGGGTGGCCTTCGCAGCCGCGATGACCACCGGGCCCAAAGGTCTCATGGACGATACCCGAATGTCCGGTCCATGGTGTCCCTTGACTGCATTACTGCAACTCACGCGCGACCCGAAATCCGTTGGCCGAATATCGTACGTCGGAATCATACCGGAAGCGGGCCGTCGAACGCAGGTATTTCGCCGCGCTGTCGAACGCGCCTCCACGCAACACCCGAAGCCGACACTGTCCCGTAAGCCACGGCGAACCATTCTGGGGCGCGCCGCGATAATTATCGTTCCAGCAATCCTCCACCCACTCCGCCACATTGCCTGCGGTGTCGTGAAGACCATAGGGGTTCGCCTTATACGAACCGACCGCTGACGTTTGTTGAGAACTGCCGGTATTGCACTCCCGGCAGTTCGCCTGACGGGAGCCCACGTCACGGCCCCACCAATAGGGCGTATTCGTCCCACCTCGGGCGGCATATTCCCATTCGGCTTCGCTCGGCAGCCGATAAGTCTGTCCCGTTTTTTGCGAAAGCCAGGCCACGAAAGCCTTCGCATCGAGCCAGCTGACATTGATGACCGGACGGTCGCCTCGTCCCCATTCCCGATCCTCGGGGCGATGCTTGCAACCCCCATCGGCGACGCACATGTCCCATTGGTCGAATGTCACTTCGTGTCGCCCAATTGCAAACGGCTTCGCAATCGTGACCCGGTGCGCCGGGTTTTCGTATTCGGTCGCGGAGCCCATATCGAACGACCCGGCTGGCACGACCAGCATCTCAACGCAGCCCTGACAATCGCGAAAAACGTCGCCTGCCTTCGCGCTGGTCGCCGTCGGGGGGGAGGTCGTTGACAGCGTCGCGGTAGCCGACGGTGCTGGCGCCGGCGTCGGCGCGGCCGACGGCGCAGGCGCTGGTGCAGGCGCCGGAGTTCGCGGAGGTGTCGGCGCGGGGGAAGGCGTCGGCGCTGCAGCGGGTCCCGTTGCTACGGGTCGCGGGCTCCCGAAATAGAACTCGTCGATCAGCGACGATGCCACCCAAGGCACTTGCTCGTTGTTGGATGCGCGAGACACGCCGATGCGGGCGCGGTTGAAAACCTCCTCCGCCGTCAGATTTGGGACACGGAGCTCTTTGATCAGTTCGCCGACAAACAGGCTGTTTGGGCCGCTGCCTTCATTGATCACCTTGCCCGGCGCCGCGGAATACATCGCGAGCGTGCCGTCGGGCGCATCAAGCGCGGCGAGCCCTGCTGCCGACGCCCGAAAGCGGCGCTCAAATGGGTTTCTTCGCGACGCATCGATAATGACGATCTTTACTTTTGCGCCTTTGCGCTGCATCTCCGCGAGCAACGCGTCGAGGCTGATCCCATCCCGCCGGACTTCCGCCTCGGTCCAAACCTGGGCGTTGACCGGGATGAGATAGGTCTGCCTCGCGACCTGGATGCCATAGCCGCTGAAGTAAAACAGCGCGACCATGCCGCTGCGGATCTTGCCCGTGAAGGCATCGATCGCGCGCTGCATGTCTTCCCGGCCGACATTCTCCTTGAGGTCGACATCGAATTCGGTTCGCCGAAACTCGTCGGCAAGGGTGCGAGCATCCCGGATCGTGGTGGAAAGCGGCGTGCTGGCATCCGGATAGTTTGCATTTCCAATGAGAAGCGCCACGCGGGCCGGCTGCTGCGACAACGCCGAATGCGCTAGCACTGCGGAAGCGACCGCAACGCACAGGCAAAATACCAGCCGCATGTTCATCGCGCGCCTTTCGTGCCGACAGGAAGCAACTTCTCCAACGTCATCGTGTGGTAGCTAACACGTTGGTCCATGATATAAGCAGCCGCTCTGCTCCATATCAATCGGTTCTCCCATCCGGCCCTCGCTTCTGGGACCTCGAAAGACCTCGCTATCGCTCTCGGCTTGGAGCCTTTTTTGCCAGCGATCATAACATTGTAGCCGCGTCCGTGGTTTGGGACAACAGGGATACGAAGTCGCGTGACGTTGCAACATTGCCGCGTGCCGGCATGTTTTGCCGCGGATTTGCTTGATGGGATGCGATCCAACGCCGCAGCCGAGACCGAATAGCTTGCCGCTATCCGCGTGGCGTTTGGCGGTGCGCCTTCCCAGCGAGATCGAGTTCTCGTAGATTATCGACCGGATGGCGCGGAAGGTCGATCTTTTCGTGAGAGAGTGATGACGCGGAAGCCACGGAAGGACCCAGCGATGCACGAGTTCAAGCAAGTCGGAGGCAAGTCCGGCAAGAGTGCGAGCCGCTTCGCAACATTGCTGGTCGTCGCGGTCGCAGCGGCTGGCGGCATTGCTCTGGCTCAAGCCCAACGATCGGGAGGTCCGACGCCATCGGGTCAGGGAGCCGAGGTCTATTTCATCGATCTCAGGGACGGAGCGACCGTTCCCGCGAAGCTGAAGCTCTTCTTCGGCCTGCGGAACATGGGTGTCGCGCCTGCAGGCTCTGATCGGGAGAATTCGGGTCATCACCATCTGTTGATCGACACCGAGCTTCCACCGCTCGATAAGCCCATTCCCAACGATTTCAATCATCTGCATTTCGGCGCCGGCCAGACCGAGGCTGAGGTCACGCTGAGACCAGGGCAGCACACTTTGCAGCTGCTCATGGGTGACAAGGATCACGTTCCTCACACTCCGCCGGTCATGTCGCAACGCATTCGCGTCCGGGTCGCGGAAGGTGCGCCAGGTGCCGCCGCCGCACTGACCGGCGGGCCTTCGAAGTCGCCTCCGGGCGCCGAGGTCTATTTCAATGATCTGAAGGAGGGAGCGGTCCTCCCGCCGAAAACAACGATCTATTTCGGCCTGAGGAACATGGGTGTGGCCCCCGCGGGCTCGGACCGTGAAAATTCAGGCCACCATCACTTGCTGATCGATACCGAGCTACCTCCGCTCGATCAGCCGATCCCGAATGACTTCAATCACCTTCACTTCGGTGGCGGCCAGACCGAGGCCGAGGTTACGCTCAAGCACGGTGAGCACACTCTTCAGCTGCTCATGGGAGACAAGGATCATATTCCCCATACCCCGCCGGTCATGTCGCAACGCGTCAAGGTCCGCGTGGTCGATCCCTCGCTTCGCAAACCGGCGCCGGCCGACGCGCGCGTGTATTTCGTCGGCCTGCAGGACGGGTCCGTGCTTCCTCAAAAAGCGACCCTTCGCTTTGGTCTGGTCAATATGGGCGTAGCGCCAGCAGGCATCGAAAAGTCCAATACCGGCCATCACCATGTCTTGATCGATTCCAAGCTGCCCCCGCTCGATGAGCCGATCCCGAATGACTTCAATCATCTGCACTTCGGCGCCGGGCAAACGGAAGCAACTGTGACGCTGCCATTGGGAGTACACACGCTGCAACTCCTGCTCGGCGACGAGAGCCATGTGCCGCACAACCCCCCGGTCATGTCGAAGCCAATCAAGGTGTTCGTGACCAGAACGGGACGAAGGCCTCGCGGCTGAGGCAGCCAACGCAGTTCGCAGGCGGTGGTTATGGATTCCGGCTGGCGCTTTCGGCGCGCCCCGGGATGACGGCGATGGATCCGACGTCGTCGGAAACAGTTCTAGGTTCTTGCGGCAGGATCCATCGCGGCGCACCTCTGGCATAGAGCCAAATCGCTTGCGCTCCGCTTATTGCGCGGGCTTGCCCGCCTGTTGTGGCACGGGGTCGGTCGTCGGTGTTGCGACGTGCTTTGTCGGCGGATCATCAGACCCGCCCAAGAAGCGCCCGAACAGCCACGAAAAGACGCGTCCGGCGTCGTCCATGATCGTGAAGAACGCCGGTACGAACAGGAGCGACAGCAAGGTCGAGACGAGGAGCCCGCCGATGATTGCGATCGCCATGGGCGATCGGAACTCGCCGCCGGCGCCGAAGGCCAAGGCGCTGGGCGCCATGCCTGCCACCATCGCGATCGTTGTCATCGTGATCGGTCGGGCGCGTTTTCGACCCGCCTCGATGATCGCGGTCGTGCGGTCAACGCCGCCGTGCATTGCCTCCACGGCAAAGTCGACCAGCATGATCGCGTTCTTGGTGACGATGCCCATCAGCATGAGAATACCAATGACCACGGGAGTGGTGATCGGCAGGTTGGTGATGAGGAGCGCCAAGATCGCTCCTGCGATCGACAGCGGAAGTGAAAACAGAATGGTCACGGGTTGCAGCAGACTGGTGAAAAGCACCGCCAGCACCACGTAGACCATCATCAGGCCGCTTCGCATGGCCCCGCCGAATCCTTCGAACAGTTCTGCCTGCAGCTCCGCATCGCCGCCCTCGCTGACAGTGATGCCGGGCGGCAGATTCTTCATCACGGAGAGCGCCTTGATGGCCTCCCGCGCATCACTGAGCGCGGCACCGCCGGCCAAATCCGCCTCGACACTGGCCTGCCGCTGACGATCGTAGCGAACGATATTGGTGGCGCCTTCGCCGAAGCTTATGTCGGCGAGGGCGACGAGCGGCACGCCGCCTCCGCGTTGAGACGGGATGCGTATCTGTTCGAGAACTTGCCGGTCGGCGCGCGCGTTTTCCTCCAGCAGGACGCGGATCGGGATGGTCCGATCGCCGGCATCGAATTTTGCAAGCGCCGGGCCGACATCGCCAATGGTCGCCACCCGGATCGTTTCCGACAGACTCTCGGTCGAGACACCGAGCCTTACCGCCAGATCCCGGCGTGGGTAAATCCGCAGTTCCGGGCGATTGAGCGTCGCGCCGGACACGACATTTGCCACGATCGGGAGCCGGCGCATTTGAGCGGCCAGTTCGGACGCGACATTCGCTACCGTCGCGTTGTCCTGGCCGGTGACGATGAATTTGACGTTTCGCTGTCCATTATCGTCGACGAACCAATAGCGGATGTCCGGAATATCGGCGAGGTCGCGGCCGATCGCCTGTTCGAGCTCCTGCTGCGAGAGCGATCGCTTCGATTTCGGCACGTAGTTGACGGTCAACCCGGCCCGGCCGACGTCGACGGCGCCGTTCGGAATTCGTCCGCCGTCGACGAAGACGCTCGCCACCTCGGGCCGCTTCCGCATGCGATTGACAATGGTATCGGTCACCGCCTCGGTGTCGGAGAGCTGCGAGCCGGGGGGCAGTTCGATGCCGAGCATCGAGCGGGCAGTGTCGGTGACAGGTAGAAAGCCGCTCGGCAGAAGGGATGCCCCAGCCAAGGATGCAGCGAAGAAAAGCAAGCCGAGGGCCACGGTGATGAAGCGAAATCGCACCGCGCCGGTGACGAGCCGGGTGTAAAGACGCAGAATGCGTCCATCGCTCTTCTCTTCGTGCTGATGCGGCTGGAGGAAATAGGCTGCGAGCATCGGCGTTATCATCCGCGCGCAGAGCAGGGAAAACAGCACCTGGACCGAGACTGTTATGCCGAATTGTTTGAAGAACTGGCCCGGAACCGACGGCATGAAGCTCGCGGGGATGAACACCGCAACGATCGCCAGGCTGATGGCGATGACCGCAAGGCCGATCTCGTCGGCCGCCTCGAGCGCAGCCTGATAGGGCGATTTGCCCATCCGGATGTGCCGCACGATGTTTTCGATCTCGACGATGGCGTCATCGACGAGGATTCCGGTGCTGAGGGTGATCGCCAGCAAGGTCACCATGTTCAGCGAGAAGCCGAGCAGTTGCATGACCCAGAAGGCTGGAAAGATCGACAGCGGCAGGGTGACCGCCGCGATGATGGTCGCCCTCCAATCGCGCAAAAAGAGAAAAACCACGATCACTGCGAGGATGGCGCCCTCGTACAGCGTATGCATCGCCGATTCATAGTTTCCCAACGTATGAACGACCGACGTGTCGATCAGCTTGAGGTCGACAGTCGGGTTGGCCGCCTTGATGGCCTCGATGCGAGCAGCAACTGCATCTGCGAGGACGACATCGCTTGCGCCCTTCGCGCGCAGAATATTGAAGCCGACGACAGGCGCACCGTCGAATCGCGCAAAGGTCCGGGGCTCCGCAATCGTATCGGTGATGAGCCCCAGATCGTCCAACCGCACCTCGCCGCCCGCCGGCAGCGCGATCCTCGTCGCCGCGAGATCGGCAACCGTCTTGGCGCCGGCGAGGGTACGGATGGCCTGGTCGCGGCCGCCGATCTCGGCGCGCCCGCCGGCGAGATCCACGTTGCTCCCGCGAAGCTGGCGGCTAACATCGAGCGGCGTCAACCCGACCGACTGGAGCCGAACCGGGTCGAGTCCGACCCGGATCTCGCGCTCAACGCTTCCGATGCGATCGACCCGCGCGACCCCGCGAACTCCCTGCAACGCCCGTATGACCACGTCGTCCACGAACCAGGAGAGCTGCTCCGGCGTTTTTCCAGGCGCTATCGCGGCGTAGGTGAGGATCGGAAGCCCGGCAATGTCGACCCGCTGGATCATGGGCTCGTCGATGCCGCGCGGGAGATTGGCGCGGATGCTCGTCACCGCGTCCTTGACGTCATTGAGCGCGCGATCCGTGTCCGTCTCCAGCCGGAACGTGATCGTCGTGCTGGATATTCCATCGGTGATGACGGAGTTGATGTGGTGGGCGCCAGCGACCCCCGAGACGGCATCCTCGACGGTCTTCGTGACCCGCGACTCCAGCTCCGCGGGTGCGGCCCCGAATTGGGTGACGGTGACCGAGACGACGGGAACATCGACGTTCGGCATGCGCGTAACCGGCAGCTTGGTGAAGCTGATGTAGCCGAGTGCGACGATTGCCGCCGCCACGACGAGAGGGGGAAGCGGGTGTCGTATCGACCACGCAGAAATGTTAATCGCCATCAGCGTCCTCCCGCTTGAGCGGACTCGTCAGCAACAAATGACCGGCCTGCCGGCCGTCGCGCATCCGTCATTATCATCGGATCTGCCTGCGGCAAAACCCGGGAGACCAAGGCGGCATGACGATCGGCCAACGTTCTCATCGGTCCAGGGAATCACAACCCGCTTACCTCGCAGGCGGCGAACACTGGCGCTTCGTCGCCTGGCCGGAGCGCCGGGTCTCACGGCCGCGACAACTGAGCCGGACGTGAGCAACACTCTTTGCACGCCTACTATGGCAATCGCGGGCGGAAATGTCACCGCCAGCGCCTCGGTGCGCCGTCCCGCCGCATGAAGGAAGACTTTCGTGATTGCCGCCCAATTGTGTCGCCAGCTCCGACCTGCAGACAAATATGCTGCGGCTATGTGGAAAGGACAGGTGCCGCTCGATCATGCGGCGTTTCGCTTCTCCTGCGTGCTCAGTGTCAGAGACCGGATTTGAATTTATCCCAAAAGCATGGATGAATGTCCGCCCAGCCGGAGGGCCGAGCCCGTGCTAGAGCGTGTGCGCGATCAAGAGGCTCGGCGGACATCCGGCCTCCGGGCAATGGTCGCGGCGTCCGCCAGCGACGGGGCCTTAAGCATGAGCTGCAAATGAAACTCCGTCGCGCATTGTGGCCCCGTCCTGCAAGCCAGGCCCAGCCCGGAATGACACCGGCGGCCGAGGCGCCGATAACGACGGCCGGATTCGATATCATCCGCCCGATGCCGCGCCGCAGGCTGTCGCATTCGATTGACAGCGTTCTTGTTGACCTTCCCAGGGCCCGCCGCGTCGTGTTCAAGGCCGGGATCATCCGGCCCATCGGCAGACTGTTTGTCTGGCTCTGGGGCTTTCTGCGGTTCTACTTCGGCAACACCCTCGATGTCTTTCTGCGTCGCTCCAGCGACCAGCGCCGCGCCGTACGACTACGTCGTGTGTTCGAAGATGCCGGTGCGACTTTTGCGAAGCTTGGGCAGCAGCTGTCCATGCGTGCCGACATGCTGCCGTACGCCTATTGCGCGGAACTGGGCAAGATGCTCGACCAGGCACCTGCCTTCCCGACGCAGCAAGCCGTCGAAATCATCGAGCGCAATCTTGGACGGCCCCTCAGCGACGTGTTCGAGATTTTCGACCCCGAACCGATCGGCTCCGCGTCGCTGGCTTGCGTGTACCAGGCCCAATTGAAGACCGGCGAGAAAGTGGCGGTCAAGGTGCGGCGACCTGGAATCGGCCCGCTGATCGCGGCTGACTTGCGCGCGCTGGACTGGATCTTGATCCTCGGAGAGACGCTCACGATCATTCCACCGGGGGTCACCCGCCGTTTCCGGCAGGACTTCGAGACGATTCTGTTCAATGAGCTGAACTTCCGCGCCGAAGCGCGTTACACGGACATATTTCGACGGCGCGCGGCCAAGCGCAAGAAGGGCGTCACGGCGCCGCAAGTCTATTTCAAGTACTGCAGCGAAGAAGTGATGGTGAGCGAACTCGTCTCCGGCGTGTGGATGTGGGAACTCATGGCCGCCGTCGACAGCAACGATCAGGAGTTCTTGGCGAAGGTGCGTCGCATCGGCATCGAGCCTAAATCGCTGGCACGCAAGCTCGTCTTGGTCATGCAACATGAGGTGCAGGAAGAGCTTTTCTTCCACGCCGACCCGCATCCTTCGAATCTCATCATCATGCCCAATAACGGGATTTGCTATATCGACTTCGGCGCCATCGGGCGCTTTTCAACGCAGACCCGAAAGATTTTCCGCGAGCTCCAGCATCACATGGTCAGAGGCGACATTGGGCGGATGGTCAATTGTGCGCTCACTCTCGCCGGACCGCTTCCTCCCATGGATGTCGAGACGGTTCGTGTCGAGATGGAGAAAATCTACGCTGACACGGTCTACGCCATGAAAAGCAAAGATGCCGAGTGGTGGGAGAAGACCTCGGCGCAGGCGTGGCTTCGCTTCCTGGAGGTTTCGCAGAAATTCTCCCTGCCCGCCAGCTTCGAGACGATTCAGTACTTCCGCACTTCGTTTGCCTACGACGCCATCGTTACGCGGCTGAACAAGGACATCGACATCGCCAAAGAATGGGAGGCCTACAAGCGGCAAGCCGGCAGGGAAGCGCGCCAGCGCGTGCAAAAAAGCATGCAGGCGAGGCGCCGCGGACCAACGGACATGGACTACCTCCAAATGGAGGAGTTCGGAGATGTGGTCACCCAGTTCTTTTTCCAGGTGCAGCGCAACATCGAGAACCCAATCATCCACTTCAGGAACATCGTGGGAAAGATCGCTTACATCGCATCCCTGGTCATGAAGCTGGGCTATATGGTTGCTGCTGCAGTCGGCATTGGCCTGATCGCCGACGCCGTCTCAAGGAGATGGTTCGGTCGCCAAATCGACTGGGCCTCCATGCTGGAAGCCGCAACATCGTTTGGGTGGGTGCAGTTGGTATTGATTGCGATTCTGCTGATACTTATCCGCAGAATTGTGATCCGGCTGAATATGCCCGACACTAGGCTCGGTCCCGAACGATAGCTTGCCGCTATCACCGACTGCGGTGCGGATGGCCGATCGTCACTTGATCGAAATCGAAAGCGGCACACCGTTGGCATCGGAGCAATCCATATGCCCGCTCGAGCTGCCGGAGAATTCCCCGTTGTAAGTGCATTTAGCGCCATCGAGCGAGATCGCCGCTTGGATCCGGGATGATGGGCCCGATTTGGAGATCTGAAACCTGATCTCGCCGGATTTTTCTTGCGGACCGTTCACGCTGCACAGACCGACATGCTTCCAGATCAAGGCCCCGGAAAACTCATTGCTGCCGGCCGGACTTTTTTCCGTGACGGTGCCGTTGAGCTCCCATTCCGAGAGGTAACCGGCGGTGCCGAGAATCTGCAGCGATCGCGACTGCGCGGGTGCGCAAGTGATGCCGACGGCAACCGGGATCGCAAACGCCTTCAACAGCTTCTCCACAAAATCTCCCATAGGGGCTCGCGGATTGCAGATTAGCCAGCTGAGTATAGCTCCAGCCTCGCGTCTTTAACACCGATCAAGGCCAGGTTCACGACCGCACGGGCCCGGAGGCTGTCGTCCGCTTCAAGATATTCTGGGAATGGTCGGTTGCCGAACCAGCGGCCGCTGCTATAAAGTTGGTGCGAACCGCAGCTTTCGGTCGGCCGGACAGGGCCGGAATCGTGTGCCCCTAAGGACGTCTGAGACAACTGTAGGGAACAAGATGGGTCACGTCGTTATTGTCGTCACGGCTCATCTCGGCCAACGACCGACGACCGTTCGAAGCGATGCCTGCCTATGGACGTCAGCCTGGCAGCAACATGCGCCGAACAGTCCACCGAAATCTTCACTCCCTCGCTAGGAAGGACAGCATGGACAAGCTCGTGAGACGTGTCACCGTTGTTCAAAGCAGTGGCGAGCATCGCGACGCAAAAGTCGTCTACGAAAATGATGAAGACGAAGATACCGACGACGAGAGTCCGGGTGCCCCGAACTTCAAGCGGCTCGAACGTAGCGTCCGGCACATGTTGAAGGCACAGGTGATCGCGGCTCAAGACGCCTATCAGCGACACCTCGACTCCGTTGCCAAGGGTGGAAACAGCTGGATTGTCGACGATCCCGGCAATTTCATGAAGGCGCGCCGGAAGGCTCTCAAGGAGATGCGCAAGGCGTCGCCATTCGGGATGCCGAAGATGGAATTTGATGACGATGACGACGACGATGACGAATGAAGGAGATTGAGATGGCAACCACCGCAACGAGCACTCCTGAACAACGGGAGTCTCGGGAGCAGGATAAAGCTGGCAAGTCGCAGATCGTGGTCGTCGATCTCGACGAGCCGCAATCGCCGGTGGCGGTCAAGCGCCTCCGTAAAGGAAAGGGCAAGCTGTTCAACCACGTCGAACGGATCGTCAAAGACCTCGTCGAGGATGGCACGGTCAAGGCCAATGCCCAGCCGGTCGTGATCGTGGTGCGCGAACTTCCCGGGCCGCCTTGGGCTTTCTTCGGCCGCGACGACGAGGATTGAGGACGCATTCAGGGCTGTGCGTAGCCGAGAGTTCGACCGACCAAGTGAGCCTGCCTATGCGCAGGCGCGCAACGGCGGCGAATCGCTGAGGTTGTTTCGCAATTTTGCTCTAAGCCGCTCTTTCG
>Ga0193699_10000834_pt1 | contig 12604 bp, 9 predicted proteins | sample L3c2metaG_FD_160095 | JGI IMG/M metagenome (GOLD analysis project Ga0193699, IMG submission 160095) | Soil microbial communities from a riparian zone of the East river system, Colorado, United States - L3c2 | ecosystem: Environmental > Terrestrial > Soil > Riparian zone | place: USA: East River... | reverse complement strand
CGCGTCCATGCCTGCTTCGAAAAAGCTGAAGGTGCCGCGGGAATCGTTCTTGGCGCGCGACAGCGCCATGTCGGCGTTTTTCAAGAGCTTGTCCGACTCGTCGCCATCGCCGGGCGCCATCGCGATGCCGATGCTGGCGCCGATCACGACGGAATGGCCATCGAGCAGATAGGGCTCGCCGATCGCTTCCAGCAACCGCCGCGACAGCAGCACCGCATCCTCAGGGCGCGCCAGCCCGCTCTGGACGATCGCGAACTCATCGGAGTTGAGCCGGGCCAGCGTGTCTTCCTCGCGCAGCGTCGAGCGCAGGCGCTTGGCGACGCCGCGCAGCAGCTTGTCGCCGATGCCGTGACCGAGCGTGTCGTTGACCGCCTTGAAATTGTCGAGGCCGAGCACCAGCACCGCGGCCTTGTCGGCGCTGCGCCGCGTGTGCAGCAGGATCTCGTCCATATGCTGGCGCAGCAGATTGCGGTTCGGCAGCCCGGTCAGCCCGTCATGCTGGGCCATGAAGGCGAGCCGCGCCTCGGCGCGCTTGCGCTCGGTGATGTCCATCAGCGCCAGCAGCACCGCGGGCCGGTCGCCATAGACCAGCTGGCGCGAATAGATCGCAAGGTCGATCAGCGTTCCGTCGGCCCGCACATGCTTCCAGGTCCGCGCGGTCTGCTCGTCGCTGGAGCGGTCGCCGGACCAGGGCGGCTCGGTCTCGAAGGCCTGGACGCTGCGGATGGTCAGTTTCTCGAATTCGGCGCGGCTATAGCCGTAATGCTCGACCGCGGCGTCATTGACGCCGAGGATGCGCTCGTCGTCCAGCGCGCAGACGATCATCGGCACGGGGTTGCTGTCGAACAGCAGCCGGAACGAGGCCTCGCGCTCTTTCAACTCGGTGATGTCGACGCGCAGGCCGATGATGCCGCCGTCCTCGGTCAGCCGCTCCTCGATCAGGATGACCCGGCCATCGGCGAGGGTCTGCTCGTGGCGTCCGCCGGGCTGATAAAGTTTGGTCAGCCGCTCGGCGATCCACTCTTCCTCGCGGCCGATCGCTTCGGGATAATCGCCGCGTTCGACGCCGATGCGGATGGTATCCTGCAGCCGCGCGCCCGGCTTGAACAGATCCGAACTGCGGCTGTAGATCTCGGCGTATTTCTTGTTCCACAGAATGTAGCGGCCGTCGGCATCGAGAAACACGATGCCCTGCGGCAGGATGTCGATCGCCTCGCGCAACCGCTCGTGGGATTTGCGCGCGTCCGCGATCGCCGCCTCGGCCTCGGCGCGCTTGCGTACGATCTCGCCGATCTCGGCCGACGCACGCCGGCCGCCGCCGCCCGAGAGTTTCGGACTGGGCTTCGCCGGTCGGCCGGGAATGCGGGGTATGGCCGCATGTTTTAGTTTTTTGAGTTTTTTGGCTTTCTTCGGCCGGACGGTCTGCATTGCTGCGCCCCACTCGCATTCTGCGTCGCCATGTTCTCCGATAAGTGTCTGAAAAAATTGGTAACACTTGGTGGACGATTGCAAGCGATCGCCGATTCCGCCGCGACACGTTTGAGTCCGAATTGCCTGTTTAAAAGGCGAATTTGCAGCGTTGCTGTTCGCCATTGCAACCGGTGATCGGCGGCCGCGTGGATCGCCTAAGCAAAACGGCTTATGCGCAACCACGAACAGGTGCCGGAAACCGACATTGCACAGCGAATGCGCCAGTACTCGCCTTCGCGCACGAAATTTCGTCAATGCTCGACAGGGTTATCGAACAGTTAAGACGGCGCCGTCGCGAGCCCGCTCTAGTTCGAAATCTCGATCCGCGTGTTGCTCGGGCCATTGCACTGGAACAGCGCGAACAGCGCCGCCCGCATGCGAGGGGTGCAGGCGGACGCAGCCATGCGAGGCCGGACCGCCGAGCCGCGAGATACGCCGGCAGTCGCGGTTAATCTTAACCCGGCCCTTGCATCCCGGACCGGCGCGAGAGATCAACCAAATGCGAACGGCGCCCCTTATCGCCGCCTGCTGATTCTATGCTACGCTTGCGCTATAGAGTGATCCGATGACCTCCCGCCCGATTCTCGCCCTCCTGCTGATATCCGCCGCCGTCCTCAGTGCCTCCGCCGCGCTGGCGCAGGACAAGGGCAGCGTCGATGCAAAGCCGCTGCCGCCGCTGGCCAATCCCAACGATCCCAAGCTGGGCGCCAAGGAGCTGTTCGGCCGCAGGGTGTTGCCGGCGGCAATGCCGACGCATGTGGTCGGATTTTACGCCAAAGGCTGCATCGCGGGCGCCGAAGGCCTGCCGATCAACGGCGAGACCTGGCAGGTGATGCGGCTGTCGCGCAATCGTTACTGGGCCCATCCCGACATGGTCGCGCTGATCAAGCGGCTGGCGGCCAAGGCGCACAAGGATGCGGGCTGGCCGGGGATATTGGTCGGCGACATGTCGCAGCCGCGCGGCGGGCCGATGATCACCGGGCACGCCAGCCATCAGGTGGGATTGGATGCCGACATCTGGCTGACGCCGATGCCGAACCGGCAATTGTCACGCAACGAGCGCGAGGAAATGTCCGCGGTGATGATGGTGCGTTCCGACCGGCTCGATATCGACCCCAACGCCTGGACGCCGACGCATCTCTCGGTGATCCGCGCCGCGGCCCAGGAGCCGACCGTACAACGCATCTTCGTCAACGCCGCCATCAAGAAAGCACTGTGCCGCGAAGCCAAGGGCGACCGCGGCTGGCTCTCCAAGGTGAGGCCGATGTACGGTCATGATTATCACTTCCATATCCGCATCAAATGCCCGCCCGGCAGCGGCGGCGAATGCGAAAGACAGCCTGACCCCTCGGAGGGCGAAGGCTGCAGCGCCGGCGATCTCGCATACTGGTTCAAGGATTCGGTGATCCACCCCAAGCCGCCGAAAGAGCCGCCGAAACCGCGACCGCCGATGACGCTGGCGCAGTTGCCCGCGGCCTGCAAACAGGTGCTGGCGGCGCCGGACGCCAAGCCATAATCGACGGCAGCGCGGAGCCTTTGCGCCGCTTCGATAATGCTGTAAGTTGGTTTCGCTGCGATGTCCGGGCGGATCGTAAATCCCCCGGATTGCCGGAACGGTGCTTCCGCCTGTCGCGTTCAACATCGCCAACGCCTGACGTGCGCGCGCGCAAAGCGCGCCGCAACCGCGCATGGAGCGCCACGATGCATCGTCTTGCCGGTTACATCATCGCTTTTTCGATCCTGTTCGGATCGGCCCATTCGCCTGCGCTGGCGCAGGACAAGAGCCTTACGGTATTCGCCGCGGCCTCGATGAAGAACGCGCTCGACGACATCGACGCCGCCTACACCGCGAAGACCGGGGTCAAGATCGTCGCCAGTTATGCCGCAAGCTCGGCGTTGGCAAAACAGATCGAACAGGGCGCGCCGGCCGATGTCTTCGTGTCCGCGGACACCGACTGGATGGACTATGCGATCGGGAAAAAGAGCATCAACGCGCCGACGCGGGTCAATTTGCTCGGCAACAGCATCGTGCTGATCGCGCCGAAAGATTCCAAAATCGACAATGTCGCGATCGGGCCGGGCTTCGATCTGGCAAAGCTCGCCGGCGACGGCAAGATCGCCACCGGCGACGTCAAGGCGGTACCGGTCGGAAAATACGCCAAGGCGGCGCTGGAGAAGCTCGGCGCCTGGCAGGCGGCCGAGCCGAAATTCGCAATGGCGGAAAGCGTGCGCGCCGCACTGACGCTGGTGGCGCGCGGCGAGGCGACGCTCGGAATCGTCTATGCGACCGACGCCAAGGTCGAACCCGGCGTCAGAATCGTCGGCACTTTCCCGGCGGATTCGCATCCGCCGATCATCTATCCGGTTGCGGCCACCGCGACGGCGAAGGCCGAGACCGCCGATTATCTCGCCTTCCTGCGCTCGTCGGCGGCGAAAACCATTCTCGAAAAATATGGCTTCACGTTCCTGATCCGCCCGACGTCCTGACCGGTGTTCGAACTCTCGCCAACGGAATGGACGGCGATCCAGCTGTCGCTGCGGGTCGCCGCGGTGGCGACGCTGGTGGCGACGCCGCTCGGAATCGGCGCGGCATGGCTGCTGGCGCGGCGCGATTTCTGGGGCAAGTCGGTGGCCGATGCGTTGATCCATTTGCCGCTGGTGTTGCCGCCGGTCGTGACCGGTTATCTCTTGCTGCTGACGTTCGGCCGACGCGGCCTGGTCGGTGCCTGGCTCGCGGACCATCTGGGCATCGTGTTCGCGTTTCGCTGGACCGGGGCGGCGCTGGCCTGCGGCATCATGTCGTTTCCGCTGCTGGTGCGGCCGATCCGGCTGTCGATCGAAGCGGTGGACCAGCGGCTTGAACAGGCAGCGGGAACGCTGGGCGCCGCACCCTGGCGGGTATTCACGACAGTGACGTTGCCGCTGGCGCTGCCGGGGGTGCTGGCCGGCATGGTGCTCGGTTTTGCCAAGGCGATCGGCGAATTCGGCGCGACCATTACATTCGTGTCCAATATCCCCGGCGAGACCCAGACCATTTCCTCGGCGATCTATTCACTGATCCAGACCCCGGATGGCGATACCGCGGCGCTGCGGCTGGTGATCGTCTCCATCGTGATCGCGATGGCCGCGCTGATTGCGTCGGAATGGTTCGCGCGGCGCGCCACCAAACGCGTGCATGGGAATTGATCATGCTGCGCGTTGACGTCGTAAAACAGCTCGGCGAATTCTCGCTTCAGGCCGCCTTTACCAGCGAGGGGCGCGTGACCGGCCTGTTCGGCGCCTCGGGCGCCGGCAAGACGTCGTTGATCGGGATGATCGCGGGATTGCTGCGGCCCGATCGCGGCGTCATCTCGATTGACGGCGAGGTGCTCGACGATACCTCGATGCGCATCCACGTCCCTCCGCACCGCCGCCGCATCGGCTATGTGTTCCAGGATGCCCGGCTGTTTCCGCATCTCAGCGTGGCGCAGAACCTCGACTATGGTCGGCGCATGAACCGGCTTGCCGACGATCCCGCGCAGCGCGCGCGTGTCACTGACTTGCTCGATATCGGCAGCCTGCTGGACCGCCGTCCCGGTCAACTCTCCGGCGGCGAGCGGCAACGGGTCGCGCTCGGCCGCGCACTGTTGTCCAAACCAAGATTGCTGCTGCTCGACGAACCCCTGGGTTCGCTGGATGAGGGACGCAAGACCGAGATCCTGCCCTACCTCGTGCGGCTGCGCGACGAGGCCAGCACACCCATGGTCTATGTCAGTCACGACGCCGCGGAACTACGCCAGCTCGCGACGCAGATCGTGATGCTGCGGCACGGACGGGTGACGGCGTTCGGCGGCGTGAAGGTGTTGTCGGGCACAGACTCGCCCGCCTGACCGCCCGAATCCAGAGCGAAGCTCGATCGCTGCACGACTTCGTGATGTTGTTGACGACGCCTTGTTGCATCGTTTCCATTGCCTTTGCGACGGCGGCGAAATAGATGACCGTTAGGGGAAATTGCAGTCTCCCCTTGAGACTTCGGTCCAAGCGCTGCGCAGCACTCGATTCGTCGAGGAGATTTGCGCATGAACCGAAGCAGACACTCCCAGGCATTTTTATTCGGGGCTGGTAACGCCAGTGGTCCGTTCTGCCCCCGGACTTTCGGTCCGTGCCGGGCCGTTGGACAATGTCGGACAGCATCGCATGGTTCGAGAACATAGAGGTCAAGTCGCGACTGAAACCGTGAATTGGGGCCCAAGAGAACGAGGAAACTGAAGATGAAGAGAAAACTTGCACTCATGATGCTGGTCGCTGCGGTAGCCATGCCAACGCTCGCGCAGGCTGCCGAGATCGATTGGAAGAAGGTTGATGCTGCGCTCGGGAAGCCGGCGGTAGTGTCAGGCGATGTCCACCGCTACGGCCTGCCGCGATCCGACCTGAAGGTGACGCTTGACGGCGTGACCATCAAACCGGCCCTGGCGCTGGGCGGCTGGGTCGCGTTTGCGCCGATGGGGGGCGAGGCGATGGTGATGGGCGATCTCGTGCTTCTCGAAACCGAGATCACGCCGGTCATGACCAAGCTGCTGGATGGCGGTCTCGAGATCACGGCCGTCCACAACCACATTCTTCGCGCGTCGCCCGCGACCTTCTACATGCATGTCGGCGGGCATGGCGATCCGGAGAAGATGGCGGCCGTCATCCGGTCCGCGCTGGCGACCAGCAAGACGCCGTTCGATCCGCCCGCAGCCAATCCACCGGCCCCGCCCGCGATCGATCTCGATACCGCCAAGCTCGATGAAATCATCGGCGTCAAAGGCACCGCGAACGGCGGCGTGTACCAGTTCGGCGTGCCGCGCCGCGACCCCATCATGGAGATGGGGCTCAAAGTCACCGGACCGCTGGGCGGCACCAACGCCGTCAACTTCCAGCCCACCGGCGGCGGCAAGGCCGCGATTACCGGCGACTTTCTGGTCACGGGGGATGAGGTCAATCCGCTGATCCGCGCATTGCGGGCGAATGATATCGAGGTGACCGCCATTCACAGCCACATGCTAACCGAGCAGCCGCGGTTGTTCTTCATTCACTTCTGGGCCAATGACGACGCCTTGAAACTGGCGCGGGGCATCCGCGCCGCCCTGGAAAAGACCGCCATCGCCAAAACCTGAATCGGTTAGGCATGGAGGCGCCGCTTCAACTGGCTGTTCCGGCATCACGATTCCTCAGGCGGTCTCGTGTGCCGGAACATCCCGAGCAGCGCGACGTCGTAGACGATCTTCAGGCATCCGCACACCACCAGCGGCAAGGCTGAAAACGGCCCGGCCAGCATGAAGCCCGCGATCGCAGGACTGATGGAGGAGGCCAGACTGCGTGGCACCGCGGTCACGCTCGCCGCCGCGGTTCGTTCCGCTGGAGTCACGACGGCCATGACGTAGGACGACCGGGTCGGCACGTCCATCTGCGACAGGGCCGAGCGGATGAGCAGGAGAACGAGAACCACGGTGAGGTTTGAAGAGAACGCGACCGCGATCAGGCAGAGGCTCGATGGAATGTGCGTGAACACCATGGTGTTGACCAGCCCGATGCGCCTGGCGAGCCATGCCGCAACCGGAAACGAAATGGCGCTCAGCAGGCTGGAGCAGAAGAAGAAGGCGCTCGCTGCACCGAGCGACAAATCGAACTGCTGAAACAGCCATAGCGCCAGCAGGGACTGAACGACAAAACCTCCGGCAAAGGCGTCAAGGCTGAACAACGCGGCCAGTTTGTAGACAATCCCGCGCGACGGCCCCAGCGCCGATTTCGGGCGGGCTTCCGCGCGCATGTGATCGCGCGGCAGACGGCTGTAAAGAAGCGCCGACAATAATCCAAGGATCGCGTAACCGTAGAACATCAGCCTGATCGCGCTGACTTCCGTAAGCCCTTTGGCGATCAGAAATTCGGGCAGGGCCGCTGCGAGCGATCCGGCCGCGGCGGTCAGCGAGCCGATCAGGCTGTAGCGTGCGAAAACGCCGGTGCGATCCCGATCGCTGGTTTCCTGCGTCAACAAAGCGTGCTCCAGCGGAATCAACATTCCGAGGTCACCGGCCGATGGATTGATCGTCCCTATAAAGGCGACGAGCAAAACCGGCACGAACGTTCCGACCATCGGAAAGACAAGCCCGGTAACGATGGCCAGTCCAGCCCCGATGAGAAACAGGTTTCTCAGATCGTAGCGCGGCGCGACGAACCCGATCAGCAACGTCAGCGCCGCGGTTCCCAGCAAGGATGCACTTGCGACGATTCCGACCTGTTGCGGGGTAAGGCCGATGGCCAGCAGATAAACCGGCAGGATGATGATCGCGAAACCGTCGCCGAATCCGCGCAACGCCCGCGCGGCGTACAAACAGAGAATGTCCGGCCGTGGCTTCGCGTATGCAAAGACCGTCATCGGACGCGCCGCGTCATAATGCGTACCCAGGATGATTTGAGCGCTTCTTCGGCAGCCTGCCGCCTCGATATGCCGATATCGGAGAGCAGCCGGTCATCAAGTTCGAGCAGTTGCCGGCGCTGGCGCCGTCGCTCCCATCCCAGTGCAATTCTGTTCAGCCATGCCAGCGGCATTTGCCGAGACCATCCAAGGTCCGGAAATGATGAGGCTGTTTCAAGGTAGTTCGTTGAAGTGCAGGTCGTGCTGCCGCAAGACATGTCTCACCTCCATCATGGAGCGAGACAACGCTTGGCTTCGGGAGCTCATCGGGCGGTTGTCGATGGCCCGAGCCGATAGCTCTATCACGTACGCCCTGCGGCGGGCAATTGCAGAATCCCTGGAATCTGCGCGACGCCAGAGACTCGCTTTGACTTCGGTGAACCCTAAATCCCAGCCACCTGTGCCCAGATCTCCGACAGCTTGCGCTTGAACGCGCCAAGCCGCGTCAACGGCGCGGTCTCTTCCTCGTCTTCGGGCAGCCGCAATCCGACGACATTGACCCGGCCGCCGCCGAGGCTGCGCGCCACCAGAACGATCGAGTCGAGCGCCAGCGTCGCGCCTTCCGTCGGTGCGTGATCGAGATGAATGTCGAAATAGTCGGCCAGCGTCAGTTTCGCCTGCTCCTCGTCCACGTTGACGCCGTAGATCGCGGCGATGTCACCCAGGGTGACTTCGCCTGATACGACGAAGTCGCCGAGCAGATGCGGATCGGGCGCGGAACTCGGCAGCATGTCGACAAAGAAGCGGTCGAGCGCCTCGGCCTTTTCCGGCGGCGCCAGCAGATAGATGTAGTCGCCGGGCGCCACCGGGTCGGCCTCGGCGGGCGAGAGGATATGCTCGTCGCGGATCACCAGCGTCGGCTTCGACCAGGAAGGAATCAGGCCACGCCGGAAATACAGGCTTTTCGGGCGGACCGAATAGCCGACCAGTTGCTGTTCGAGCTGGCCGGGCAGATCGAGCTCGATGCGCCGCGGGCCGCGATCGGCGCGCGGCAGCGCCACATGCAGCCGCCGCGCCGCCGCCGCCAGCGTCCAGCCCTGCAGCAGCAGCGAGATGATGACGACGACAAAGGCGACGTCGAAATAGAGATAGGCCTTCGACAGCCCGACCAGCATCGGGATCGACGCCAGGAAGATCGCGACCGCGCCGCGCAGGCCGGTCCAGGCGATGAAGATCTTTTCCCGCCAGTTGAAGCGAAATGGCGCGAGACAAAGGAATACCGCCAGCGGCCGCGCCACCAGCATCAGCACCAGCGCCACCAGCACCGCCGGAATAATGCTGCTGACCAGCCGCGCCGGCGAGACCAGAAGCCCGAGCAGCACGAACATCACGATCTGCGCCAGCCAGGTCGCGGCGTCGAGAAACGTCACCACTGAATTATGCGCGCGGGTCGGCCGGTTGCCGATGATGATGCCGGCGAGATAGACCGCGAGAAACCCCGAGGCGTGCGCGATCTGCGCGCCGCCGAAGATCACCAGGGCGGCGGTGGCGACGAAGGGGGCATGCAGGCCCTGCGGCAGCGCCACGCGGTTCAGCGCCAGCACCACCAGCCGGCCCCCGATCACACCGACGATGGTGCCGAGCACGGCTTCGCGGGCGAATTCCAGCGCGACATGGAGAGCCGAGCTTTCGCCGATCGAAATCAGTTCGACCAGCATCAGCGTGAGAAACACCGCGAACGGATCGTTGGTGCCGGATTCGGCCTCCAGGGTGGCGCCGACGCGCGGACGCAGCCGCAGGCCCTGCGCATGGACCAGGAGAAACACCGCCGCGGCGTCGGTCGAGCCCACCACCGCACCGACCAGCAGCGCCTCGGTCCAGTTCAGGTCGAGCACATATTTGGCGACCGGGGCGGTGATCAGCGCCGTCACCAGCACGCCGATCGTCGCCAGCGCCATCGACGGCGCCAGCACCGCCCGGATGCTTTGAAACCGCGTTTTCAGCCCGCCATCGAACAGGATCAGCGCCAGCGCCACCGAGCCCACCAGATAGGTGGTGCGGACGTCGTCGAACCGCAGTTGGCCGGGGCCGGCATCGCCGGCCAGCATGCCGATGAACAGAAACACCAGCAGCAATGGCGCGCCGAAGCGCAGCGCGAGCAGGCTGGAGAGAATGCCGGCCATCACCAGCACCGCGCCGAGAAGGATGGCTATGCTGACCGAGTCAAGAGAAGCCATGAACCTCCGCAAATCATCGCAAATACCCGCAATTGCATCCTTATCGTCGCCACAGTTCGACGCCAACCCATTTCTGGCCGATAGCGGCAAAGTGCCCGATTTTGCGGCTTTAGCTCGCGCCCGCGGCGTGTCGTATCGATGGCGCCGGGCCTGCGATTATGGGAATCTGCCGGATATTCGAATCAAGTTTGCCCGATGATCTGCTTGCGATGAGACTTTGACGATGGACCTCAACGACATCACCGAATTCCTGCTCTCCGCCGCGCGTTCGGTCGGCGCGGAGGTCGCATCGCCCTGGTTCTACCTGCAGCTCGGCCTGATCCTGGCCGGCGCCGGGATCGCCTATGCCGCCGGCGCCGCGATCCGCGCGCGGATCGACATGACCTCGCTCGCGATGGGCTGGCCGGCGCCATTCCGGCACTTCGTCCGCGTGCTGGTGGCCAATGCTTCCACCCTGGCGTTCGCCATCGTGATGATCATAGCGCGTGTCACGATGTGGCACTCGACCTGGCCGAGCCGCAGTTATCTGCTCGCGGTTGCCGCCAAGCTGGCGCTGGCCTGGCTGATGATCCGGCTCATCACCTCGGTGATCCGCAACGCCTTTATCGTCCGCCTGGTCTCTCTGTCGGCATGGCTGATCGCGGCCTTGAGCATTCTCGGCCAGCTCGATCCGACCATCGAGACCCTCGACTCGGTCTCGGTCGTGCTGGGCGGCCTGCGGCTGACGCCGCTGTTGTTGATCAAGCTCGGCGTGCTGCTGGTGGTGGCGCTGTGGCTGACCAACATCGCCAGCAATTTCGTCGAAAGCCGGATCACCCGATCGTCCGACCTGACGCCGTCGATCCAGGTGCTGCTGGTCAAGATGGTCCGGCTCGGCCTGATGATATTTGCCGTCGCCGTCGTCATGAGCGCGGTCGGCATCAATCTCTCGGCGCTGGCGATCTTCTCCGGTGCCGCCGGCGTCGGTATCGGCTTCGGGTTGCAGAAAATCGTCGCTAATTTCATCAGCGGCATCATCCTTTTGGCGGACAAATCGGTCAAACCCGGCGATCTCGTCACCATCGGCGACAGTTCCGGCCGCATCAGCGCGATGAAGACGCGCTATATTTCGGTCGCCGCCGGCGACGGCCGTGAATTCCTGATCCCGAACGAGGACCTGGTGACGCAAAAGGTCACCAACTGGACCTACACCGACAAGAACACGCTGGTGAAGATCAGTTTCGGCACCAATTACGACGCCGATCCGCGGCTGGTCTGCCGACTCGCCGCCGACATCGCGGCGACGGCGAAACGCGCCATCAAGGGCAAGCCGCCGAACTGCATCTTGACCGAATTTGCCGAGGCCGGGATGAAGTTTTCCCTGACCTTCTGGATCGCCGACCCGGACGGCATGGACAACGTCAAGAGCGAAGTGATGCTGGCGCTGTGGGACGCGTTCAAGCGCGAGGGCATTAGGGTGCCCTATCCGGTCCGCGAAATCCGCATCCGCGGCGGCGCGCTGCCGGTCGAGACCACGGTAGAGGTTTCGAGTTGACGCGGGATGCGGCGGCGGTTCCGGCCGCCCATGACCTCGAACCATGCCAGGGATGCCTCCAACCTTGGCTTGCGCTGATCGCCCCGATCACTAAATTAGAGCTTCAATCACCTCCCGCCCAGACATGATCGGCCCATGAGCTATATCGAAGCAACCGACACCTCCTTGCGCAAAACCGGACAGATCAAGCTGCATGGGCCGAGCGCCTTTGCCGGCATGCGCAAGGCGGGCGCGCTGGTGGCCCAATGCCTCGATGAGCTGACCGATATCGTCAAGCCCGGGGTTGCGACCTCGGCGATCGACGATTTCGTCCGCGACTTCGCCTTCGGCCATGGCGCCTATCCCGCCACGCTGATGTATCGCGGCTACCGCTATTCGACCTGCACCTCGATCAACCATGTGGTCTGCCATGGCATGCCTGGCGACCGGGTGCTGAAGGACAATGACATCGTCAACATCGATGTGACCTTCATCGTCGACGGCTGGTACGGCGATTCCAGCCGGATGTACGCGATCGGCCCGATCGCCCGCAAGGCCGAGCGGCTGATCGAGGTTACCTATGAGGCGATGATGCGCGGCATCGCGGCGGTGAAGCCCGGCGCCACCACCGGCGACATCGGCCACGCCATCCAGAGTTTTGTCGAGCCGCAGGGCATGAGCGTGGTGCGCGATTTCTGCGGCCACGGCCTCGGCCGCATGTTCCACGACGAGCCGAACATCATCCATGTCGGCCGGCCCGGCGAGGGCGTGACGCTGAAGCCCGGCATGTTCTTCACCATCGAGCCGATGATCAATCTCGGCAAGCCGCATGTGAAGATTCTGTCCGACGGCTGGACCGCCGTGACCCGCGACCGCTCGCTGTCGGCGCAGTTCGAGCATTCGGTCGGCGTCACCGGCAATGGCGTCGAGATCTTCACGCTGTCGCAGCGCCACGCCGAGAAGCCGCCGGCGGCGGCGTAGACTCGGCGCTTCCCACGCACCCGGACT
>Ga0193699_10000833_pt1 | contig 12606 bp, 8 predicted proteins | sample L3c2metaG_FD_160095 | JGI IMG/M metagenome (GOLD analysis project Ga0193699, IMG submission 160095) | Soil microbial communities from a riparian zone of the East river system, Colorado, United States - L3c2 | ecosystem: Environmental > Terrestrial > Soil > Riparian zone | place: USA: East River... | reverse complement strand
ACCCCGACCGCCCCCGCGACCGATTCAACTGCCCCAGCCTTCGACGCCGAACGCCGCGCGACGGAGCTCGCCATCCTCGACGCCCTTCGGGCCGTCGTCGACCCCGAGATCGGGATGAACGTCGTCGAGCTCGCCCTCATCAAGCAGATCCTGCTCGGCGAGAATGAGACCGAGATCAAGATGATCCTGACAACGCCGTTCTGCCCCTACGCCGGATCGATGATCCAGCAGGTCAAGGAGCAGGCCGAGTCGGTCGTCGACCACGATGTCAAGGTGACGCTGCTGGCCGAGCGCTGGGACCCGCGCGACGCGGGTCTCATGTGGTGACCGCCAACCGACGCTGATAGGAGAAGCCTCGATGCAGAACCGCGCCCTCCCGTCACAGCTCGGGGTCCGGCCGGCGCCGGAGCTCGCGAACCGGTTCCTGGTGCAGTCGTTCGGCTGGATGTTCGCCGGGCTGTTGCTGACGACGGCGATCTCGACGGTCGTCGCAACGAACCCGACACTGATCAACGCGGTCGCGCGATCCTGGCTCATCTTCGTCTTCGCCCAGCTGGGTCTCGGCATCGGGATCCAGGTGCTCATGCCGCGGCTGTCGGCGACACTCGGGCTCGGGCTGTTCTTCGTCTTCGCCGCGACGATGGGCGTGACGGTCGGCGTGATCGTGTCGTTCTACAACCAGGAATCCGTCATCACGTCGTTCTTTGGGGCGTCGGCGATGTTCGGCGCGGCGGCGATCTACGGGGCCACGACGAAGCGGAATCTCAACTCGCTTGGCGGGTTCCTGTTCATGGGGATGATCGGGATCCTGGTCGCCTCAGTCGTCAACATCTGGCTCGCGAGCAGCGCCGCCGGCTGGGTCATCGCCCTGATCGGCGTCGTGATCTTCACGGTCTACACCGCCTACGACGTGCAGAAGATCTCGTACGGCGACTACGCCGCGTCGCTCGGGTCGGTCGAGAAGGCGTCGGTTCTCGGGGCGATCCACCTGTACATCAACTTCGTCAACATCTTCCTGTTCCTCCTCCGACTGACCGGCGGGCGCCGCTAGGCGCTGGGGAGCCGCCGGGGGACTGGTTGGGGTCGCGCGGCGCCACACCTCGGCGTTGCCGCCGCACCCGTCCGAATTGAAGGCGGCGGCCGGGCCATCGGCCCAGTCTCTGCCGCATTTGGCCAAATCCGGGATCAGGCGAGCCTTAGCGCTGGTCGATCCGCTGCCAGGGCCCGATCATGTCGGAGAGATTGACGTTTTCGGCTGACAGCGAGCGTCATGTGGCCGATTTCATGGCGCCGATGGCCCGCCCGCGGCGTTGCAGCTCACCTAACGGTGCCTGTGGCCGGTATATGGCCACCTGCGAGTCGGCAGATGGGATGGCCGCGGGGCCGCGCCAGAACAGCCTCAGCGGGGCGTGATCGCCGTCGTTTCTGGAGCCGGGCGCGGCCGGCGCGCGGCGCGCGGTCGCGGCACGGATGCCTTCGCGGGCGCGGCGGGCGCGGCCGACGCGGCGGCGACGATCGCCGTGCCGGCGCTGTTCGCGAGGAGCATCGAAGTGAGCTCCTCGGGCGGCAGCGGCCGGGCGTAGAAGTAGCCCTGGCCGCGGTCGCAGACGAGCGAGCGCAATCGGTCGAGCTGGGCGACGGTCTCGATGCCCTCGGCGACGACCTCGATGCCGAGGCCGTGGGCCAGAGCGATGACCGCCTGGACGATGGGCAGGTTGGCGTCGTCGTCGTCGAGCCCGTTGACGAACGAGCGGTCGATCTTGATCGTGTCGAGCGGCAGGTGCTTGAGATACGCGAGGGACGAGTAGCCGGTCCCGAAGTCGTCGAGGACGAGCTGGACGCCAAGCTCACGTAGCGCGCGCAGGGCTCGGGTGCCGGACTCGGACTGGTCCATCAGGACGGTTTCCGTGATCTCCAGCTCGAGCAACCGCGGCGGCAGGCCGGTTTCTTCGAGGATCGCTGCGATCTGGTCGACGAGATCCGGCTGGGTGAACTGGCGCGCCGACAGGTTCACGCTCATCACCAGCTCCGACCCGGGCATCTCGTCGTGCCAGGCGCGGGCCTGCCGGCAGGCAGTCTCGAGCACCCATTGACCGAGCGGGATGATCAGCCCGGTCTCCTCTGCCAGGGGAATGAACGAGAGCGGCGGGACGAGCCCTCGCGTCGGGTGCTGCCAGCGGACGAGGGCCTCGAGGCCGACGATCCGATCGGACACGAGATCGACCAGCGGCTGGTAATGGAGGCGCAACTCGCCGCCGGCGATCGCCCGGCGGAGGTCGTCCTCGAGCTCGACCCGCTCGAGGGTCGCGGTGCTCATCGCCGGCTCGAAGAAGACGAAGCGAGCGCCGGCGTCGCGCTTTGCCTGGACGAGGGCGATCTCGGCCTCGCGGAAAAGGTCGCCCGGTGTCGACTTGCCGGGTCGGGCGAGGGAGATCCCGATGCTCGCGTTGATGAACCACTCCCGGCCACCGAGGGTGAACGGTACCCGCAGGTCGTCGAGGATCCGGGCCGCAATCGCCCGGGCCACCTCGGGTCCGTCGATCCCGTCGAGGATCAGGCCGAACTCGTCGCCGCCGAACCGGGCCACCGTATCGCCCGGCCGGAGGCAGGCAAGGAGGCGCTCCCCGACCGCCACGAGCAGGCGGTCGCCAACGGCGTGGCCGAGAGTCTCGTTGATGATCTTGAAGCGATCGAGATCGAGCAGCAGCAGGGCGATCGGGTCGTCGTCGCCCTCGCGCGTCCACGACAGGGAATGCCGGACCCGGTCGGTCAGGAGCTCGCGGTTCGGGAGGCCCGTGATCGGGTCGTACAGGGCGCCGCGTTGGGCGACTTCCACGAGGCGGGCATTCTCGAGGGCGATCGACGCCAGCTGGGCGAAGCGGTTGAGGGCGGCGATCTCGCGCTCGCCGAACTTGCGTTCGATCGAGCCCGAAGCGAGCCCGAGCACCCCGACCACCTTCGTGCCGGTTGTCAGCGGAATGCCAACGACCGCTCCGAACGTTGCCATGGGCATGTCCGGTGCCCGCCCACTCCAGGTGTCGTAGTCATCGATCGAGACGGCGCGATTCTCCTGCTGAACCATCCCGCTCAGGCCTTCGCCTGCCGGCATCCGATAGCCGAGGAACTCGTCGAAGAAGCCGATGCCGTGGCGGACGACAAGGCTCTTCTCGTCCGGCTCGAGGAGATAGATGAAGCCGTGCGGCGTACCGACCATGGCGCAGGCGCGGGAGATGATGGTCTGGAGCAGCTCGTTGGGGTCGTGGCGGTCCATGAGCGCGATGGCGGTCTCGTCGAGGGCCGCGAGGTACGGATCGTGGCGGGCGGCAGCGACATCCTCACGGCGTGAGGATGGCTTCGCGAGGTAGAGCGACTGGTCGGCGATGCTGACCAGCTCGTCCTTGGCCAGCCCGTCGGTCGGATAGCAGGCGACCCCGACCGACACGGTGACCTGGGGGCCAGTCCGCCCGGCGAGCTCTGCGACGTTGCGGCGTATCCGCTCGGCGACCTCGTAGGCCGCGACCCGGTTGGCGCCCGGCAGGATGACCGCGAACTCGTCGCCGCCATAGCGGTAGACCGTGTCACCGTCGCGGGTCGCCGTTCGCATCGCTTCGGCGACCGAAGCGAGGAGGGCGTCGCCGGCCGGGTGACCACACGTGTCGTTGAACGCCTTGAAGGAGTCGAGGTCGAGCATGAGGAGCCCGAAGCTGGACGCGCCCGGAGCCGCCACCGCCTGCCCCAGCTCGCGCTGGAACGAGCCGTGGTTGCGCAGCCCGGTGAGGGCGTCGTGCTCTGCCCGGATCTTGATGGCCCCGTGCGTCTCGGCGTTCTCGAGGGCGATCGAGGCCTGACCGGCGAAGAGCTTGGTCAGCTCGAATTCGTTCGGGCTGAAGTAGGAATCCGTGTCACCCATCCGCCCGATGTTCATCGTTCCGATGACCTCGCCCGCCACCAGGAGCGGAACGACGATCATCGACTCAGGCTCGAATGGGGTGCCCGGGATCTGGACGGAGCGCGGGTCGAGATGGGCGTCGTTGGCAAGGGTCGCCTCGCCGTGATCGATCACCCAGCCGGTGATCCCGACCCCGATCGGGCCGGCGTAGTCGAGGATCACGTCGGCGAACCTGTCGCGCGCCACGACCGCCCGACGGAGGCCAACCTCGCGGTCGACCCGGTAGATCGTCAGCGAGTCGTACGGGACGATCGTCTTGAGCGAGTCCGCGATCATCTCGAGGACGCCCTTCGGGTCGAGCGTCGAGAGGAGCCGCTCATTGACCTCGAGGAGGCGGCGCTGGCTCGCCAGCTGGTGCTGGAGCTCGCGCTGCTGGCGGTCGAGGAGCTCGAGATGCTCGGCGTTGACCATCGCCTGGGCGGCGTAGCCGGCGAAGATCGTCAGGGTCGCCTCGTCGTCCGGGCCGAACTTGTCGCGGCCCTCCGCGGAGACGACGATCACGCCGTGGGCGCGATCCTCGAAGCTCATCGGGACGACGAGAAGGGACTCCGGGATGGCCGACGGATTGACGCGTCGGCTGCGCGGGTCCGCATCGGCGTCGGGCGACAGGATCGTCTGGTTGTGCTCGGCGACCCAGCCGGTCAGCCCTTCGCCGATCGGCATCCGCAGCTTGTCGAGGCTCGGGTTCGGGTCGCCGCCCCACGTGCCCTTGAAGGCGATCGGCTCGCACATCCGGGTATCCATGTCGACCCGGTAGACCCGGATCGTGTCCTGCTTGATGAGGCTCTTCGTCCCCTCGACGATGACCTGGGCGATACCGTCGAGGTCACGGATGCGGTTGAGCCGGAGTGCGAGCTCGTGGATCGCACGGAGCCGGCCGGCGAGCGACTGGACGGAGTCATACAGCTTGGCATTGCCGATGGCCACGGCCATCTGGTCGGCGAAGCTCCGGGCGAGATCGGTCTCGTCGGTCGTCCACTCGCGGATGGATCCGTGGTAGAGAACGAGCAGGCCAAGCGCCTCGTCGCGGAACACGATCGGGCTGAGACAGACGCTGCCGATGCCGTCGCGCGCGTAGATGACGCGGATTTCCTCGTTCGCGGCTTCGGCGAGAGCATCGCGCAGGACGACGACGGTCTTGCCGCGGATCGCGGTAAAGCCCATCGCTCGGTCGTCGACCGCGAGTCCGGAAGCCCATTCGATCATGTCGGTCGACAGGCCGCGCTGCGCCGCCAGGGTGAACGGACGCGGCCGCGAGCCGTCATAGAGCCAGAGCGCGACACGCTCCACGGAGAAGAGGGCCATCGAGTCCTCGATGACGTCGTCGAAGAGGGTCGGCAGGTCCATTGGCCCCCTCACCTCCGCTGCGATCCGGCGAAACGCGTCGTCGCCGGCGCGCTGCTCGCGGACAAGGCGGAGATGCGGCTGGCTGGACGCGGGAGGCGGCCCGACTGCATCCGGCCTGGCCGAGACGAATGACAGATGACGCTCGAGGTCAGCGGGCTGAATGAGCCGCTCGCCCCGCCGGGCCCCGGCAACTGACGGCAGGGTGCCGCTGACGCACCAGCCGCGGACCGTGCCGCGGCTGACGCCGGCCAGCGACGCGGCCTGGGCGAGGGTCAGGAGCGGGGAACCTGCGTGCTCGTCGAATGCGCCGACCATCGGCTTGTCGTGCGTCCTCCAGTTGGGGACTCTGTCTTGTCGCCGGTGCCGCCCATCACCGGACCATGAGCCTGGGACGCCCCAACCGTAGTCGGGCGGGGGCCTATCCGACGATGGCCCACTCGTACCAGTTGGTCGGGGGGCGGCCGTCTACGACGATTGGTGGAACCCTCACGCCGCGGCGGCGACGAGCTCCCCAACGGACGGCAGGAGCTCATCGGCGAGGGGTTCGAGCGCGGCCCTGCCGCCGACCCCGCTCAGGACGCCGATGACGCGACCGAGGCCCGCGGCCCGGCCCATCGCGAGGTCGGCCGGCGTGTCGCCGACGATGGCCGTCCGCGCCGGCTCGGTCTGGAGCGCGGCGCACAGCGCGAGGACCATGGCCGGGTCCGGCTTCAGGCCGATGCCGTCGTCGCCGCAGGCGAGCGCCGACACGTGCTCGCGGATGCCGAGACCGCGCAGCGTCGCCTCTGTCGGTGCTCGGTCGTCCGTCGTCGCGATCGCGATCCGGCGGCCGCTCGCGACGATGCGCGCGAACAGGACGGGGAGGTCGGCCAGCGGCCGCGCGAGGGCCACCGGATCCGGCTCGAACCAGGCGGTCTCGACGGCCCGCCGAGCGGCGGCCACGCTCGGGCACCAGCGCCGGACGACCGCGGCAACCACCTCTGCGATACCCGCCATCGTCGACACTGCGAGCGGCCCGCCGGGCTGGACCCGGTTCGAGGTCGGGTCGAAGCCGATCGCCGCGAAGACGTCGCCCGAGACGGGACGACCCGTGGCGACGTCGAGCCGCCGCCCGATGTCGACCGCCCAGCCCGCCCACATCGCGTTGAAGTCGATGAGCGTGCCGTCCTTGTCGAAGACAACGAGATCGATCCCGTCGAGGAGCGGCGACAGCTGCGTGGCGGCGTTCAGGGCACGGATCCGAATCGCGCGCTAGCGGATGTCGACACCGACGATGCGGTCCCAGTTGGCCGCGATCAGGTCGGTGGCATTCGCCTGTTGAGCGACACTCGGAAAGACGACGGCGGACGTCTCGGGCAGTTTGGCGAGCGTCTCGACCGGGATCGCGTCGCGCGCCGCCAAGTCTTCGAAGCGGATTGGATGGCAGTATCCGTCCAGGAGCAGGTTCTGGCCCTGGTCGCTGTAGAGGAATTCCAGCCAGAGCCGTGCGGCATTCGGGTGCTCGGCGTGGGCACTGATCGCCTGAGCGTTCGCCACCGCCAAACGCCCGGCCGTCGGGACTGCCACCTCGATCTGTGACCCGCCGGCCGGCGCGTCGCGGTGTGGGAGGGATTCGTACGTCCAGCGCACCGTTACGGGCGTCTGACCGTCGTCGATCGTCGCTGGCGTCGCCACCCGCCGCAGCAGATTCCCAGCTCCGTCGAGCTCCTTGAAGAAGTCCAATCCCTTTCGCGCGTGATCGAGCGTTCCGCCGTTGGCCAGGGCCGCGGAGTAGACGGCAAACGCGCCCTCGCCGGATATTCGGGGGTCGCCGGCGAGCGCGATCCGAGCCTTGTACCGCGGGCCCAGAAGGTCCGCCCACGTCTGGGGAACCGTCGGAACCACCGCCGTGTTGATCTCGAACGACATGACCCCGTAGTAGTTGCCGGCCCAGGCGCCGTCGGGATCCTTGAGCCCGTCGGGGATCGAGCTCCACGTCGAGACCTTGAACCGCTCGAGCAGGCCGGCGTCGGCCTCCTGGGCGGCCGCCATCGATAGATCGACTACGTCGGGCGCGGCCGCGCCGCTAACGGTGCCGGCGATCGCCTGGAGCTGATCCGCGGGGGACGCGCCTGGGTCGAGCTCGCTGACGGTCAGCTCATACGTGTGGCTGAACGTGTCGATGATTCCAGCGTAGTTGCAACGGTCTCGTGGCAGGCCGATGACCGTGAGGCTGCCCTCGGCCTGGGCAGCCGCGACGAGGCCCTCATCGGCGCCAGAAAGCGGGGGGCCTGAGGGCCCGTTCAGCCCGTTCGAACCGCCATCGATCGAGGCCGATGGCGCCAATGGCGCCGACGGCGACGCGCTGCTCGATTGGCCTGTCAGACAGCCAGAGATGAGGGCGGCCATCGCGATTGCTGCGATCGCGCCGGGCGCGATCGCGAAGGCCGTTGCTCGGGCGCCGGGTCGCCGGTGCTGACTGGGCGGTCTGCTCGTCGTCGAAACGACTCGGCTCCTTGGTGGCGAGGACGCAGAGGTCGTGCGTGGTATGGCGATTGTGCCCCAGGCAGCGTGGCGGTGTCTCCTCTTTCAGGCCCCGGCGACGACATCGACCACCGGTGCCGGTCCGGAGCCGATAACGAGACAGGCCTCGCGCGGGAAGGAAAGGGTGACCGTCTCGTCGATCGCGGGCGGGTCGAGGTTCGGATCGTTGAACGTGTCGAGCGACAGGGTCGTCTGGCTTTCCGGCAGGCGGACCCGGATCCGGACGATCGAACCGAGGAAGCTAGTATCCTCGACCACGCCGCGAAGTCGGTTGACGCCGCCGCCCTCGCCCAGCTCGATGCTCTCGGGACGCAGGGCGATTGTGACCGTCGAACCGTCGTGCGCATCCGTGATCGGCTTCGCGCTCCGGATCTCCTGGCCGTCGACGGAGATGCGCCCCTCGCCGCCGTCGATGACCTTCGCGGCGAGGAGGTTCAGCGTCCCGACGAAGGACGCGACGAACGGCGTCGCCGGGAAGTTGTAGATGTCGGCCGGCGCGCCGATCTGCTCGATTCGTCCTTCGCTCATGACCACGACCCGGTCGGACAGCGATAGCGCCTCTTCCTGGTCGTGCGTCACGTAGACGGTGGTGATCCCGAGCTGGCGCTGGATCGTCCGGATCTCCTTGCGCAGGACGATCCGGATCTTTGCATCGAGCGCGGATAGCGGCTCGTCGAGCAGGAGGACCTGCGGCTCGAACGCGAGCGCCCTGGCGAGCGCGACTCGCTGCTGCTGGCCACCCGACAGCTGGTACGGATAGCGATTGCCGCGGTCTTCGAGGTGGATCAGGGCCAGCAGCTCCGAGACCCGCTTGGCGATCTGGGCCGACGGCCGCTTGCGGACCCTGAGCCCGAACCCGATGTTGCCGGCGACGGTCATGTTCGGAAACAGGGCGTACGACTGGAAGACCATCCCCACATTGCGCTGGTTCGGCGGGCGGTGGGTGACGTCAACATCGTCGATGACGATCGAGCCGTGCGTCGGCAGCTCGAACCCGGCGATCATCCGGAGCGTCGTCGTCTTGCCGCAGCCCGACGGCCCCAGGAACGAGACGAACTCGCCCCGCTCGGCGGCGAGGTTGAAGTCTTCGACGGCGGCGACGTCGCCGAACCGCTTCTGGACGCCGGTCAGCTCGAGGAACGTCATGAACCGAACGCCTCCATTGGTTCAGTGGGCTCCGCCGACCTGGATGCGGGTCCGCGACCCGCGACCGATCAGCGCGATGGCGATCATCGCCAGCCAGGTCACGCCGAAGCTGATCAACGACACGGCGGCCGGCTCGTATGTTCGGTTCGCGCCGAGCAGCGCAAGGTATGGCCCGAACGCCGGCCGGGCAAGATAGACGGCCATCGTGAACTCGCCGATGACGATGGCGAGGCTGAGGAACGCCCCCGACAGCAGGGCGACTCGCAGGTTGGGCAGGATGATCCGGACCAGGATCGTGAACCAGCCGGCGCCCATGCTCTGGGCAGCCTCGGTGAGCGTCCGGATGTCGATCGCCCGCAGCCCGGAGTCGACCGATCGGTACATGTACGGCAATGACAGGACGATGTAGGCGAAGACCAGCAGGGCGCTGCTGCCGATATCCGTGTTCGTGAAGGGCAGCGGTGGCCGGCTGTATGCACGGATCAGGCCAAAGACGAGGACCACCGGCGGGATGACGAACGGCAGGAGGGTGATGAACTCGACGAACGGCCGCAGACGCGGGGCGCGGAGGCGGACCCAATAGGCGGTCGGAACGATGAGCGCGATGCTGAGCGCGACCGTGATCAGTCCGATGACGAACGAGTAGATGAGGCTCGAGAAAAACCGTGGATCGGCGAACGAGTTCGTGTAGGCCGCGAACAACGGCTTCGCCCGCATGGAGATGATGAAGGTCGCGATCAACGGCACGGTGAAGTAGAGCACCCCGATCAGGAAGATGATCCAGGCCCAGGGCGAGCCCCAGTTCCGGCGCGGACGGTCCGCCGTGACAGCCGAGGTCGCGACCGATTCGAGCGCTCCCGGGGCTCGGGGGCCGATGGCGGGTCCGGTCATCGCAGCCACCTCTCGGAGCGGCGCTGGAGCAGTGTGTAGCCGACGATCGAGATGCCCATGACCGCGACCATCCCCATGGCCATCGCGTAGCCGAGCCCGACGTTATGCAGGACGTCACCGCTGATCTGGTTGCCGATCGCGAGCGGCACGAGGGACACCTGGCCGGCGGTCAGCTGATAGGCCGTCGCCTGCGCCCCGAACGAGTTTCCGAAGAGCAGGATCATGCTGCCGAGCAGGGTCGGGGTCAGGATCGGCAGGGCGATCCGGCGCCAGTACTGGAAACCCGTGGCGCCCATGTTCTCGGCCGCCTCGCGCCACTCGGGTTTCAGGCCGTCGATCGCCGGGGCGATGATGAGGACCATGAGCGGGAACTGGAAGTAGAGATAGACGATCTCGATGCCGATCTTCGAGAAGATCGTGAAACCGCCCGCGTAGAGGTGGATGCCGATGCTGTTGAGCACGACCGTCAGGATCCCGGTGGTGCTCAGCGTGTAGGTGAAGGCCAGGGCAAGCGGGATGCCGGCGAAGTTCGACGCGACGCCGGAGAACGTCATCAGGGCGCTTCGCAGGATCCGCGGCAGCCGGCCCAGGATGACGGCGACGGCAAGCAGGAAGCCGAAGATCCCACCGACGATGGCGGTGACGAGGCTCACCTCGATGCTGTTGCGGAAGGCCGTCGCGACCGACTGGGTCGAGAGTGCCGCGTAGTTGTCGAGCGTCGGGGCGCCCGTCTTGTTGTCGGCGATGCTGCCGATGGCCAGGAAGGCGAGCGGCAGACCGAGGAACATCGCGGAGAACAGGAAGAACGGGACGAGCCCCGCCCACGAAAACGACAGGAAGCGTCGAGCGGGACGCGCCGGTGGCGCATCCCGCTCGATCATGACCGTGGCGGAGTCGCTCACGATCGCAAGTTCAGCGGTGGGTTACTTGACGTCCGCGCCGACCACCGCGTCCCACTGACCGGTGATGAGGGCCTTTGCCTTCGTGTACTGGTCCGGGGTCGGATAAATCGCTCCGGCGATGTCGGGCAGCTTCGCGATGAGGTCGCTCGACACGCCGCGGGCCTTGAGGTCGTCAAGACGAGTCGTGTGGCAGTAGCCCTTCAGCCAGCCAGCCTGGCCCTCGTCGGAGTAGATGTACTCCTCCCAGAGCTTGGCCGCGTTCGGATGCGGGGCATAGGCGCTGATCGCCTGGACGTAGACGCCCAGGAACCGGCCGGCCTTCGGGACGACGACGTCGATCTCCGGATTGCCGGCCGCCAGGTCCTTGTGCGCGAGGGCGTTGTACGCCCAGCGCAGCGCGATTGCCGTGGCACCCGTGTCGATCGTGCCGGGCTTGGCGATCGTCGGCACGAAGTTGCCGGCGTCCTTGAGCTGCTTGAAGAAATCGAGGCCCTTCTGGGCATCGTCGAGCGAGCCGCCATTGGCCAGCGCCGCCGCGTAGACGGCACTGATGGCCTGGCTGGATGCACGCGGGTCACCGGCGAGGGCGACCTGGTTCTTGTACTCCGGCTTGAGCAGGTCGCTCCAGTCCGCCGGGCTGTTTGCCACGGCGGCCTTGTTGATCTCGAAGGTCATGATGCTGTAGTAATCGCCATACCAGTACCCGTCAGGGTCCTTGAGCTTGGGATCGATCGTGTCCCAGGTCGAGACCTTGTACGGCTGGATCAGCTTGTCCGCCTTGGCCGGGTCGCCGAAGACGCTACCGACGTCGATGACGTCCGGCGCCTGCGGGCCCGGATTGTCCTTGTTGGCCTTGATCGCCTCGATCTCGTCGCCGGAGCCGGCGTCCGGGTTGAGCTCGTTGACGGCGAGGCCGTACTTGGCCTTGAAGCCGGCGATGACATCGCCGTAGTTGCACCAGTCGTGGGGCAGGGCGATGACGGAGACGGTGCCCTCGGCCTTGGCGGCCGCGATGAGGGCGGTGAGGTCCGCCGCGGAGGCGGCGGGAGCGCTGCCAGCGGGCGCGGAACCGGCGGCAGTGGCGGCAGGCGCGCTGGCCGCGGTGCTCGGCGCGCTCGACGCCCCCGGGCTCGAACAGGCCGCCACCACGAGGGCGAAGATCGCCAGCGGGGTGACAGATCGCAGCAGTGAATGCTTGGTGATCAAAGTCGGTTCTCCATATGACGGTGAATCGATGGACTCCGGGCCGCCGGACTCCAGCGCGATCCGACTCCTCCTACAACGATCGCGCGGTCTCTCGGCGGCAGCGGGTGACGTCTTGTCCCGACCGTCCTTCCGGTCGTGCGCATTTCACCCCCCGCGCGACGGTGCGTCAAGAGTGTGATGGAGATATCAACGATCTGTTCGCGATTCGTGCAGCCAGCGGGCACCTTTCCGGGCCGCTCGCCGGCGCCTCAGCCGGCGCCTCTTCACCCGCCTCGCGCCTCGCGCCTCGCGCCTCGCGCCTCGAATGCTGCTCCCACCAGCAACATGCACGTTAGGCAGGGCATTGGTTGGCAGATTGGCCCGAGGACGTGGTCTCGGACGTCACTTCCGTGCTCAGATCCCGGCTCGTCGGGCGCCTCCCGGTCACGGACCAACGCCTGACCCCGCCCCAACGCCAGGAATGCTGGTGGGAGCAGGACGTGCCCCGATAGGCCCGGACCGCGCGGCACTACAGGGCGACTTTTGCATAATGCTTCGCTGGGTAGCGCTATTCACGCGTGACCCAGCGTTCTGGGCGGGATCCTTGCCATATGCCGCTGTCGCGATGCATTACACGAGGATTCGGGCTCCAGACAGGCTCGC
>Ga0193699_10000832_pt1 | contig 12608 bp, 11 predicted proteins | sample L3c2metaG_FD_160095 | JGI IMG/M metagenome (GOLD analysis project Ga0193699, IMG submission 160095) | Soil microbial communities from a riparian zone of the East river system, Colorado, United States - L3c2 | ecosystem: Environmental > Terrestrial > Soil > Riparian zone | place: USA: East... | reverse complement strand
ACCGGAATCTTCGGCTGGGACTATCTGCTCGACCTCGGCCGCAACCACGCCGAATACTGGAAAGAGTATCTCGACGAGCTTGCGGCCAAGAATCTTACGCGCGAGCCGCCGACCAGCCACTAACCGCCGGTCGCCGCTACTTCGCAACCGCGATTTCCAGCGGGAACTGATCCACGATTTCGTGGCCTTTGTCGTTCACGATGAAGGTGTGGCCGAGGAAAATCCCGAACATGCCGTCGGCGGTAATCGGGTTGGGCTCGGCCATGATCACCATGCCCGGCTTGAGCACCATGTCGCCCTCGACACCGCGGACGTGCTCGGCGGCAACGTGCGGATTGTCGGTGACCAGATCGATGCCGTGACACTGGGTCGGGCGCGACTGCACGCCATTATCGCGGAAGAATTTGCTCGCCGTGCGCATGTCCTCGGCATTCTTGCCGGGCGCGATCTCGGCGACGATCTTGTGATAGCCAGGCAGCGTAATGTCTTCCCAGAAACGGCGCACCATGTCGGTCGGCTCGCCGAGACAAATGGGTGAGCCGATCTGCGCGGTGTAGCCGCGATAGCCGGCGGCTAGCTCCATGTTGATGATGTCGCCCTTCTGCAGCACGCGGCTCGATGGGCGCGGGTTGCCAAAGATCTGCGCCGGGTTCGCCATCGGCGTCGAGCCGATGATGAGAAAGTCGATATCGCCGCCGCCGTCGAGAATGGCGGCACCCGCCGCCGCGCGGAGCTCGTACTCTTTCGCGCCCGGTTTGGCGCGCGCGACCATGGCTTCCATCGCGTCCTGGCACAGCTTGCCGGCTTTGCGAACGCAGTCGAGTTCCTCGGCGCTGTGGATCACCACGAGGTCGTGCAGGAAGCCCTTGGTGAACACCAGTTCGGCGTCCGGCAGTTCCTGGCGCAGCGTGTTGTACTGGTTGACAGGCATGTAATCGGAATGGCGCGGGTCGATCTCCATCAGGCCGATACGGCCTTTTTCGAGCTTAAGCTCCTTGAGCCGCTCAACCATGACCTGGCCGTACAGACCATTGCGGCTGTGGCGCACGTCCTTGAGCGCGGGCGCGACCATGCAGCGAACGGCTTCGGCATGCGTGCCGCCCATCGAGTAGATCATGGTCGGCTCGCCATCGAGCGGCACCAGCACGTAGCAGCACAGTGAATGCCATTCGATATGGCCGGTCAGCCACAGCATGCCGGCGCCAAAGCTCCAGTGGCTCGGTCCACCGGCCGCGATCACCGCGTCGAGCTTGTGCTCCTTCATCTTGGCGCGCAGCGCGGCGTAGCGGCGCTTGTATTCGGCTTCGGAGAACTGGTCCCAGACGCAGTCGCGATAGTACGGCGTGTCGCGCATGTTGGCGAAGGGGATCGACTGGTCGAGCTTGTTGCGGACCACGTCCCAGGTCTGAGGACCCATCGGCGTGCGCGGCGTTTGAACGTTCATAGAGGCACCTGTATGTGAAGAATGGCGACGCGCGCCGGGCTTTTAGTCTTTGCAGTTTCCGATGGTGACCCGGCCGCCGGCTTTTTCGACGGCTTCGCTGGCGAGCTTCAGGTCGGCGACCTGTTCGACGGTCGGCTTCTTCGCCGGTTCGATGAAGCCGTTGGCGACGTCGTTGTCGATGGTCCACTGCGTGCGGTCCGGAGTGAGGCCTTCGTTCACTGACCAGATGCAGCGCTTGATCAACTCGTTGCGGGCGAACTTGACCGCATCCTCCGGCTTGCCGGTCGCCGCCATCATGATCGGCACCACCTTGGCCTCGTCGCGGTAGATGACGCGGTTGGCCTCGATCATCGCGGCCACCGCGTCGATCATCAGCGGGCGCTCGCGCGCGATCCATTCGGCCGAGCCGCCATAGGCGTTGAACATGTAATTCGGCATCATGTCGGCCAACTGGACCAGCACGTGGATGCCGGGATTTTTCTGCTGGCCTTGGAAGACGTCCTCGGGATGCAGCGCGACGCCGTCGATCTGTCCGGCGACCAGGCCCATCATGCGTGCCGCGGTGGCGGCGGACAGGAAGTTGGCGTCTTCCGGGGTCAACCCGGCCGATTTCAAGACCTCGCGGCCCATGATCCAGTTGAAGCTGCCGACGCCACCGCCGGCGGCGCTCAGCCGTTTGCCCTTGAGGTCGGCGGCGGTCTTGATGTCGGGCGCGACCACGTAAGCTTGCGGCATGCGCGGCGCGAGGCCCCAGATCTGCTTCACCTTCACGCCGTTGCCGACGGCGATGCTGCTGACCGAGACCAGCGCGGTGCCCTGCGAGGCCGCGGCCTTCGATGCCGGCGAGCCGCCGCCGTCGAACTGGATGATGCTGGCGTCGATGCAGTGCTTGGCGAAAATGCCGAGCTCCTTGGCGACGTAAGGCGAGGTGTGCACGACGTTTGGCGGCGACACCGAGACGCCGATATTGATCTTGCGCATGGTGGGGCAGGCCGGCGCGTTCTGTGCGGTGGCGACGGCCGTATCGAGCAGCAGGCCCGCGAGCAGCAAGGCGCCAAGGCCGCTGGCGCGGCGCATCTTGTTCGTCATGATGAATTCCTCCGGTATTTCCTCGGTGTGACTATATGTTGCTCCAGCCTCTGCGGGCCGGTTGAACGATCAATCGTGGTTGCCTGCCTTGGTCCATGGCGCGACGCGAATTTCAACGAACCGCAGCAAGGCCGTCAGGGTAACACCAAGAAGTCCGAGCGTGACAATGGGCACGAACATCTTGTCGACCTGGTAGGTGCTGGCGGTGCGCACGATCAGATAACCGATGCCGGAGATCGCGGTATAGAGATCGGCCAGCACCATGCCGATGAGACCGCGACCGAGCGCCAAGCGCAAACCGGTGACGATGAAGGGCAGGGCGCCCGGCAGTACGATGTTCTTCCACAACTGCCATTCCGAGCAGCGGAACGAGCGGCCGACCTCGAGCAGCTTGGAATCGACGTTCTTGACGCCCTGATAGGTGTTGATGACCATCGGGAAGAACGCGAACATGAACAGGATGATGACCTTGGCGGAAGTCTCGAAGCCCGCCCACAGCACGATCAGCGGCACCAGCGCGACGCTCGGGATCGAATAAAGGAATGTGATGTAGACGCCGAGCGCGACGTCCGCCACCCAGAAGCGCGCCAGCAGCAGGCCGACCAGGACGCCGACAATAGCCGCGAGCGTCAGTCCGATCGCCAGCACCACGAGGCTCGGCGCCAGGTAATTCCACAGTTCGCCGCTCCAGATCATCTGCACGGCCGCGACCGCGATCTTGCTCGGCGTCGTGAACAGACTCTGGTCGACGCGCGCGCCCAGAACCTCCCAAAGCCCCAGCACGCAGGCCAGCGAGACGATGCGGATGGCGATGTTGAGCAAGAACTGGCGGCGGCGGCGCGCCAGCGCGACGTTCTTCACGCGCGCGCGGTCGAGCCCGGCTTGATCGGCCGCGAGGGCGGGGGTGTCGGCTTGCACGGTCATGCGCTCTCCGTCGCGCGGGCTTTTTGCGGGCGCGCCGTGTGAAGTTGATGCCAGATATGAGCACGCAATTCGGCAAAACGCGGATCGGCGCGCACCGTTTCGACGTCACGCGGCCGCTCGAAGGGCACGTCGATCATCTCACGGATGCGGCCCGGCCGCGCGGACATCACGGCAACCCGGTCGCCGAGCAGGATCGCCTCGTCGATCGAGTGGGTGATGAACACCATGGTCTTGCGTTCTTCCGGGCGTTGCATCAGTTGCAGCAACTCTTCCTGCAGGATTTCGCGGGTCTGCGCGTCGAGCGCGGCGAACGGTTCGTCCATCAGCAGGATCGACGGGTTGATGGCAAGGGCGCGCACCAAGCCGACGCGCTGCTGCATGCCGCCGGACAGTTGATAGGGATAATGCTTTTCGAAGCCGGTCAGCCCGACCAGATCGAGATAATGGGTGACGCGCTCCTGGATGCGCGCGGCCGACGCGCCGGCCATCGCCAGACCGAAGGCGGCATTGTCGTAGACGGTCTTCCACGGCAGCAGGCCGAAATGCTGGAACACCATGGCCACGCCTTCGGGCGCGCCGGTGACCGGCTTTCCGGCAACCAACAGTGTGCCGCCGTTGATATCGGTCAGGCCGGCGATACAGCGCAGCAGCGTGGTTTTGCCGCAGCCGCTGGGGCCGACGATACAGAGGATCTCTTGGTGACGTACCGCCAGCGATAGCTGGTGGAAAGCGACCACGGTTCCGTCGAGAAACAGCTTGCTGGCGTTGTCCGCAACGATGGCGTGCTGGGTATCGGTTGCCGAAGGCATGATTTGCACTACTCCCCAGGGCGTAATTTTCCGCCCGTGCCGTCAGGCGGGCGCACATTTCTACCCGCAGGGCGGGGAGTCAAGCACACGTTTCTTATGTCAGTTGGTAAAAACCCTGTGCGCCCTGTGTGTTGGCGGCCACGTCAGCCAGCTGATTTGAGCGGAGGCCGCCCCGGCCGAAATGCTGCTCTTCCGCGAGCGCCACGAATTACCGAACACAGGCGCGTTCCGATGCCATTCGACGGTGTCTAATGAAATCACCTTAGGACTTTAATGACAGACTCGACACGTTTTGGTCACATCTTTTCCGGCCGCAACCTCTCTTAATCAGAGGGTTGTCAGGCCTCCGCGGGTGCGCGTGCGGCCAGTTCCTCGTCTGCGTGCGGATTTAAGAAATTGGGAAGCCGTGAATGGCAAAGAAGAAAAGTCCGAACGCGATCGATACATATGTCGGTTCGCGAATTCGTATGCAACGACTGTTGATCGGCATGACCCAACAGAAGCTTGGCGATGCGATCGGGCTCACGTTTCAGCAAGTTCAGAAGTACGAGAAGGGCGCCAACCGGGTTGGCGCCAGCCGCCTTCAGCAAATTTCATCAGCGTTGGGCGTTGCGCCTGCTTTCTTCTTCGAAGGCGTGCCGGCCGCGGCCGGCGGCCAGCCGACGTACGAAGCAAACCCGATGCCCCACTATGTCTCGGATTTTCTCTCAACGGCCGATGGGGTTGCCTTGATCAAAAGCTTTATCCGCATCTCCAGTCCCAAATTGCGCCGCGCCATCGTTGCTTTCGTCGAGCAGATCGGCCCCGAGAAAAGTTGATCCGTGCGCGCTCTCGGCAGGAAAGAAAAAGCCCGCCAATGGCGGGCTTTTCAAGCGACGACCTGCAAGGAATCGTCAGTTAGTTGGGGTGTTTGATGCGGCAGCCGCAAATTCGGCAATCAATTTCTTAAGTTCAGCCTGATCGCCGGTCTTGTCGACTTCGATAAAATGTCCAACCCGTTTCTTAAACTCACTGTTGTCTGCTTTTTCCGCCTGTTCTTGATATTGTTTTATCTCAGCCTCCAATGCCGCAAGCTTTGCTGCTTTGTCTTCTACGGTAAGCTTGTCGTCGGTCTTGATTTTCATCACGGATTTGTTGGCTTCAAGAATTTGGATCGGTAGCAATTGGTTGTCGTTTGTTGGATTGAATGGCGCCCTTTGCAGACCAGCCAAAATCTTGCGCGCGCCTGCAATCTCCTCCGGCGTACCGATGCGCCCATAACTCATGATCCAGGTATAGAGCTGCGTCTTGACGTCGGATGCTAAGTCCTTGCGCCAGACCAACGGGTCGCTTGGGATGAGCGGGGAGGTCCAGATCACCCTGATATTCTTTCTCGCTTCGGGCGCGGTCAGTTCCCGCCGGCGCAAGTTATCGCTGCTGATGGTTGCAACCATCACTTGCTTATTGGCGACAGCCATTGCGTTCGCCTCATGCGAAGCATTGCGCACGCTCTTGAAGCAGACCTTCGGATCGATGTTCTTGGCGGCAAAAATATAGCTTGTCGGTACTAGGTATCCGGAGGTCGAGTTAGGATCGCCCATGCCAAAATCGAGCGACTTATCGCATTTCAAAACGTCGTCGAGGCTTTGCAGCGGCGAATCCTTGTGGACGATAAGATGCGACCAATAGCCGGGACTGCCGTCGGAATCGACAGATTGGACGAACAATTCGGCGTTCGCGCGATTGACTGCTTCCATCGCAGATTTGTTGCCGAACCACGCGACTTGGACCTTGCCGAACCGCATGGCCTCAATCACGCCGGCATAATCCGTTGCGTAGAAGCCTTTTATCTTGAGACCGGTGCCTTTCGCCATCGCCGCCAGATAGGGTTCCCATACCGTCTTGAGATTGGTGCTGGCTTCAGTGGAGATTATGCCGAAATTGACCTCGCTCGGAATTTGGGCTCGAGCCGGGACCGTCCAAATGCCGGCGACCGCGCCAAGTATCGCAGCGATCATTGTCAATTTTCGCACGATGACTTCTCCTGTTGATGTGGTTGAAAAGCATTCAGTATTTTCAATGTTCTTGCGTCCGACCTCGCCTCCTCAATCGAACGTGTGCCGCGAGGCCACAAACTGACGTTGGAACTGGAATGACCCGGAAGTGTCAGAGGGGTCAGACGCGAACATCCACTTATCCCGACACATCGACGGTCTGTGACACTCGAATGAAGTCGAGTTGATCGGCAAAATGGGAATTTCAGTTCGGTCGATGTTGCGTAAAAAACGCACGCCCTATGATGAGCGTGGCCTCGATGATCCAAATTGGACGGACGATGAATTGCTCGACGTGTGATGCTCAAGCATCCCATCCTGTTGGAAGAGCCGCGCGGCTTCCGTGACACGGCTAACGCTCAGACGCCGTATCACGCGGGCTTCTCCACGACTCGAAGCGTCGTGTTCGCGTTCCGGTGTGTCGTCAGTCGTCGTGTTGGGGTGCGCTACAAAGCAAAAAAGCCCGCCAGAGGCGGGCCTTTAAATGGTGGGCGGTATAGGGATCGAACCTATGACCCCACCCGTGTGAAGGGTGTGCTCTCCCGCTGAGCTAACCGCCCGAAAAAGGTACGGCGATATAAGGAGTGCGCGTCAGGAGTGTCAAGCGAGGGCAACCGCCCTCGCTTTCCCGCTTAATTGTGGTTTTTCGGGTCGTCGGTGTGCGGCGTGCGGGACGCCTGCTGCAGGGCACGGATACGGTCGGCGAGGTTGCCGCCGGCTGCCGGCGCCTGTGGGATGCCGACATTGACGTTGGCCGCGACAATGCCGCCTGTGGCCCGGTCGCGCGCCGTCTCGGCGGCGAGGATCGCATCGATCGGCGAATCCGGACCTTCCAGCGCTGAAGCCAGCCGCGCCACTTCCGCGGCGACATCGTTGATGCGCTCGCGCAGTAGGGCGTTCTCGACGCGCTCGGAGGCCCAGCTTTCCTCGGTCTCGCGCTTCATGGCGCCGAGGTCGGCGGCGACGCGGTCGCGCTCGGCCTTGGTGCGTTCGATCTCGCCTTGCAGTTGGGCGTTTTCAGCTTTGAGCTGTTGGGTCGCCGAACTGGCGCGGCCGTCGAGTTCGGCGATCGCCGCGCGAAGGTCGCTTTCGGTCTTGCGTGCGGTTTCGATCTCGCCGCGCAGCATCTTGAGTTCGAATTCGCTTTCGTTGAGCGCCTTGGACTGGCCGCCGAGGCGGTTCTCCAGATCCTGGGCGCGGCGGCCGAGGATTTCCGCTTCGGTGGTCTGCGCCACCAGCGCCTGTTCGAGTTCGGAAACCCGGCGGCCGAGATTCTCGACCTTGCCGCGCTCTTCCTGCAGTTCCTGGGTCGCGGCCTTGAGCTCGACGCGCTCGGCGTCGCGGCGGTCCTCGACCGTCTTGAGCTCGCGTCCGGCGTCGGCCAGCCGATCCTTGAATGTCTCGACCTGAGTCTTGAGCGTGATGATGTCGATCTTCTGCGCTTCGGCTTCGCTCGAACGCTCGTCGAGTTCACCGATCATCTTGACGAGTTCGGCTTCCTTGCCTTCGAGCGAACGCTGGGCGTCGAGCATGTTGCCGCTCTTGACCGAAAACTCTTCTTCGGTCGCGCGCAACTGATCGCGCAGCGCCTTGTCGCGCGCTTCGAGCGCGAAAATGGTGGCGGTCTTTTCGCCGAGCTCGATCTTGAGCCGGTTGATGGCGTCGCCCTTCTTGCCGAGTTCGGCAAGTTGGCTGGTGCTCTTGGTGCGGAGATTTTCGACGCTGACTTCAAGCCGCCGCGTCGACATGGCGAACTCGGCGCGCAGCTGATCTTTGTCGGCCTGAATTTCGGCCATCGACAAAGGCGTCGCCGCTTCGAGGCGTCGCATCGTCAAGCGCACCGCGCGGCTATGGACAAGGGGGACAACGACGAGCCCGATCAGGGCCGCGACGAGGAAGCCGATCCCGAAATACATGATCGGTTCAATCATGAAACTCTTCTCCAAACTTACCCAAGTCCCGCAACCCCACGAAAACCATCGCACGGAGGGTTTATAGCTGCCAGGATAAGTGGAGATTAACCTAAACCCGCCGGCCCGTCGCGAAAAACCCGGCGGGCCGGCGTTAAGTAATACGACGCAAGGCGCGGATCAGAACGGGTTCCAGGTCGCGTTCGGCGTAAACTTGAGATAGCCGATATTGGCGCCGAGCCGCAGTCCCACGCCGGAGCGGATCGGCACCACGACAACGTCGCCATTGCCGAGCGCGGTCATGCCAAAGCCGCCGATGAAATAGGCCGAGCCGTCGATGCCGCCGAAGCGCTGATAAATGCCCTCGGTCGCCGGCAGATTATAGACCAGCATCATGGTGCGGGCGCCTTCGCCGCCGGTGTCGAAGCCGATCGACGGGCCTTCCCAGAACACCCGGCGGTCGCCGGCATTCTTGGTGTAGAGCTTGCCGTCGCCATACCGCAGGCCGACCACGAAAGCGCCGCTGCCTTCCTGGCCCAGGATATAGCCATTCGGCTGACCCCAACGGCTCACGGCCTTCTCCACCACCTCGGCCAGTCCGCGTGACACCGTTCCGAAAAAACGGTGCCCCTCGTTGACCAATTCGCCGGGCGAGAAGGTGTTGGGCCGGTTCTGCGGCGGAAGCGGCGGCGGTTGGTTCTGCGCCAAGGCCAGATCGGGTCCAAAGCCAAGCAGACACAGCACAAGGGCCGCAAACCGCAATTTGGCGCGCATCGAATGCTCCATTGTGACGACGAGTCCCCCAGCAGACTTAACCGTATGCTCACCCAGGAGGCGGTAATGTGGCGGCGAAAACCGGTCCCGAATCGCGCTCATCTATTGTCAGGACTATGACGGCAGCACGGCAGCAACGGAAGTCAGGTCTGGCCTTGGCGCTATCCTTGGCACTGTCCTTGGCGCTATCGCTTGGGCTCGCTGTCGCGGACGGTGCCGGGGGGCGCGCGGCCGCCCAGACCCCGATCGGCGACCGCACGGTTGTCAATATGCACACCGGTCTCGGCCTCAGTGGCTTCGATCCGGTCGCCTATTTCACCGACAAGAAGCCGAAATTTGGCCGGCCCGAGATGGAATTCAGCCAGGGCGGCGTGGTCTGGCGCTTTGTCAACGAAGGCAACCGGGCGGCTTTCATGGAAAATCCGGAGGTCTATGCGCCGCGCTTTGGCGGCTATGACCCCGTGGCGATTGCGCGCGGCACGTCGGTCCCCGGTCATCCGCTGTTCTGGGCGGTGGCGGCCGGGCGGCTCTATCTCTTTTATAATGATGCGGGGCGGCTCGCCTTCATCGCCGATCCCGGCCGCTATATCGAAAGCGCCGAGCGTAAATGGCCAGAGGTCTCGCGCGGCGTTGGAGGCTGACCTAGTGTGGTGGATTTGAAGTTCGTCCAATCGCCGCCGCAAGCACGTAGACGAACTTCAAATCCAAAACCACACTAGAATCATAAACTTGCTAGTGTCCCTTTGATTCCGAAGTTCGCATCAGAGGGTTCTGCAAAGATATGCGAACTTCGGAATCGGGACACTAGTCGGTCAAGCAGCCGTCACCGCCGGCATCGAAGCCGTCATCGCCGGATCGCCCAAAGCGATGAAGCCGGGCACCAGAAATTTCTCTTTCAAGCGGCCGAACGGCAACGGGCCGCCTTGCGGCGTGGTCACCAAGCCGCCGGCGGCCGTCAAGATGGCGCAGCCGGCCGCCACGTCCCACTCCCGCGTCGGCGATAGCCGCGGATAAACATCGGCCTCGCCCTGGGCGAGGTAGCAGAATTTCACAGACGAGCCGCAGAGAAAGCGTTTGGCCAAAGGCAGCCGCGCCAGGAAATCCTCGGTCGCCTCGTCGAGATGGCTGCGCGAGGTCGCGACCGTCAGGCGTCCCGGCGCCGGCCGGGTATGGATCGGGGTGCGGCCGTATGCCTTCGAAAGTGTGCTGGATTGGCCCGAGCCGACCCGCAGATGCAGCCGTTCGGCGCCTTTGCCGACAATGCCGCGCCACAGCAGGCCGCGCGCCGGCGCCGCGATCAGCCCGGCGATCGGCACGCCATGGGTCACGATCGCGACGTTGACCGTGAACTCGTCGCGGCCGGCGAGAAATTCCCGGGTGCCGTCGAGCGGATCGACGATGATGAAACTCTGGCCAATGCTGTCCGGCAGATGGCGCGTCGCGCCTTCTTCCGCGATCACCGAAACACCGGGCAGTAGGCGGGCGAGGCCCTCGACGATCAGCGCTTCGGACGCCTCATCGGCGGCCGTGACCGGCGACAGGTCGTTTTTGATCCGGCTCTCAACCGAGTGAAACGGCGTGGCCAGCGTGACGGCCGCGGCGCGGGCGACGATGTCCGTCAGCGCGTCCAGATGCTGTTCGGCGAGCTGCGGGGTTATTTCTTGTCGACCTGTCACGCCTTGCAGTGCCCCAGTTGCCCTTCGGTCCTTGGCGGTTGAGGGGGTGCGGTGTATCACGCCTCGGTGCCGCGGAATCGGCGATTCGCTGAATGTACCGCAGCCTGCACGTCCAGCGGAGACCAGTCCATGTCCGGATCTTCCATCGAGGCGCTCGATCTTGCAGCCTTGCTATGCTCGCGCGTTTGCCACGACCTGATCAGCCCGGTCGGCGCTATCGTCAATGGCATGGAAGTCCTGGAGGAAGCCAAAGACGAGGAAACCAAGACCTTCGCCCTTGAGCTGATCAAGAAGAGCGCCAACAACGCCTCGGCCAAGCTGCAGTTCTGCCGCATCGCTTTCGGCGCAGCCGGCTCCGCCGGCGCCCAGATCGACCTCGGCGATGCCCAGACCGTGGCGCGGGGCTTTCTGGAAGACGAAAAGACCAAGCTCGCCTGGAACCTGCCGCGGATCCTCATGATGAAGAACAAGGTCAAGCTGCTGCTCAATATGCTGCTGATCGCCGGCCAGTCGATTCCGCGCGGCGGCCAGCTCACGGTCGATCCGATCGGTAACGGCGAGGCCATGGGCTTCAAGGTGACCGCGAGCGGCACCAACGCCAAAATTCTCGCCACCACCCCGCCCTTGCTGGCCGGCGAGCACGGCGCCGAGCCGCTGAACGCCCATCACATCCAGCCTTTCTATGCCGGCCTGCTGGCGCGCGCGGTCGGCGTCACCGCCACCATGACAATGGACGGCGATACGGTCGTCGTCGCTGCCCAATAAACCGGCTGCAAGCGGTCCAATGCGGTTAACGGAACGTTAAGCCCGGAAATCTCCGCGCCATACGCAACTAAAATTAAACCCTTCATCGACACACTGACCGCGCTTCCGACGGGAAGCGGCGGACGGGCCACAGCCCGTCGATCAAGGCGTTTTCCATGGACGACCTACTGCAGGAATTCGTGACCGAGACCAACGAGAGTCTCGATGTGGTCGACATCGAACTCGTGCGTTTCGAGCAGGATCCGAACAACGCCAAGATTCTCAATAATATCTTCCGGCTCGTCCACACCATCAAAGGCACCTGCGGCTTTCTCAATCTGCCGCGGCTCGAGGCGCTCGCCCACGCCGCCGAAACGCTGATGGGAAAATTCCGCGACGGTGCGGCGGCGACCAGTGAAGCCGTGACGCTCATCCTCGCTACCATCGACCGCATCAAGCTGATTTTGGAATCGCTCAAGCGCGACCAGCGCGAGCCGGACGGCGCCGATGCCGATCTGATCGGCGAGCTGGAACGCATGGTCGCGAAAGTGGTCTCGGCACCGCCCCCGGCGGAGGAACTGCCGCAATACACGGTCGGCACGCTGACGCCGCAGGTGCTGGAGCGCCAGTTGCGCCTCGGCGAAGTTTCGCTCGACGAACTGGAACGCGCCTTCCGCGAAACGCCAGCCGATCCGCCGCCAGTCAAGCCGACAAAGCCTGCGCCGGTCGAACCCGCCGCCAAGGAAGTCGTCAAGGAAGCCGCCATCAAGGACGATGACGCCGCCAAGAGCGGTGGTCAGTCGATCCGCGTCACCGTCGACACGCTTGAGCACCTCATGACGATGGTGTCCGAGCTGGTGCTGACGCGAAATCAGTTGCTCGAGATCGTGCGCCGCCACGAGGACTCCGAATTCAAGACGCCGCTGCAACGCCTGTCCAATGTCACCGCCGAGTTGCAGGAAGGCGTCATGAAGACGCGCATGCAGCCGATCGGCAATGCCTGGCAGAAATTTCCGCGCATCATACGCGATCTGTCCAACGAACTCGGTAAGCAGATCGATCTGGAGATGCAGGGCGCGGAGACCGAGCTCGACCGCCAGGTGCTCGATCTGATCAAAGACCCGCTCACCCATATGGTGCGTAACTCGGCCGACCACGGCCTCGAAACGACCGAGCAGCGGCGCGCCGCCGGCAAACCGCCGCAC
>Ga0193699_10000831_pt1 | contig 12618 bp, 13 predicted proteins | sample L3c2metaG_FD_160095 | JGI IMG/M metagenome (GOLD analysis project Ga0193699, IMG submission 160095) | Soil microbial communities from a riparian zone of the East river system, Colorado, United States - L3c2 | ecosystem: Environmental > Terrestrial > Soil > Riparian zone | place: USA: East... | reverse complement strand
CGACGAAGGCTGCATGGGGATGTACAACGCGATCTTCGACGACGAACTGCTCAACCCGATGGGCATCTACAAGGAGCGGCTCAGCCAGAGCGCCCTCGTCGCCGAGATGCGCCTGGTCACGGACCCAGAGGCCAGGGCAGCCTACGACTGGCTGACGGACCGGGGGATGCAGTTCCGCTTCGGACCGGACGGCGCCACGGAGTTGACGGAGGCGCAGGTCCTCGAGCAGATGAAGCTCTACATCGCCGCGGTCCGGATCGCCGAATCGTTCGGCTGCGACGCGATCGGGATCCAGTACCAGCAGGGCCTCAAGGACATGGTCCCGGCGTCCGACCTCGCGGAGGGCCTGCTCAACGATCCGGATCGGCCGCCGGTCGTCCATCGCGAGACCGGTGCGGTCCTCTACGCCGACCGGCCGCTGCCGCATTTCAACGAGGTCGACGAGGGCAGCGCCGTCGACGCCCTGGTGACGAACCGGGTGTGGACGGCGCTCGGGCTCAACCCGGCGACGACCCTCCACGATGTTCGCTGGGGCGACCCGTACGACGGGCAGTTCGTGTGGGTCTTCGAGATCTCCGGCGCCGTCCCGCCGGTCCACCTGCTCGGCGGCTACGCCGGGGCGGTCAGCGAGCGCCAGCCACCCGTCTATTTCGGTCTGGGTGGCGGGACGATCAAGGGCGTCAGCCGGCCGGGCGAGATCGTCTGGAGCCGCGTCTTCATCATGGACGGCGTCCTGAACGTCGACATCGGCCGCGGCCGGGCGATCGAACTGCCGGCGGCGGAGACGGAGCGGCGCTGGCAGGCCACGACCTCGCAATGGCCGATGATGCACGCCGTCCTCGACGGGGTGACCCGCGACCAGATGATGGCGAGGCACAAGGCGAACCACATCCAGGTGGCCTACGGTGACGACGCGGCGTCGGCCGATCGGGCCCTTGCGGCGAAGGCGGCGATGTTCGACGCGATGGGTGTCCGGGTCCATCTCTGCGGGGTCGGCCAGGGATAGCCGCCCGACGTCAGTCGACCCCGCCGACCGTCATGCCAACAGGCCGAATCAGGACGGTATCGCGATCTCCGGCTCGATCGTGAACGGATTTGCGGATCGATCGAGCCCGAGCAGCGAGTCGGCTTCGCCCGAGGCCTCCAACGCGACCAGATCGATCCCGCCGATGTCCATCGAGTCGCCCGGTCTGCCGAGGAGATAGCCCTGCCCGGAGGAGATGCCGAGGCTGCGAACGACCGCCAGCTGGGCGGCGGTCTCGACTCCCTCCGCCACGATCGACGCCTTCCAGCGCGTCGCGAGCTCCTGCAACGCTCGGAGGACCCCGTGCGAGGGATCGTGCATCATCCCGCCCTGGACGAGCGAAAGGTCGATCTTGACGATGTCGAAGTGGATGTCGCTCAGCAGCCGCAGGCCGGCGTTGCCCGCCCCGACGTCGTCGGCTGCGAGACGCATTCCGGCCCGCCGACAGGCCTCCACGTTCTTTCGGAGCTGCTCGATATCCTCGACCTGCTCTCGCTCCGTCAGCTCGAGCACCACCCGGTCGAGCGAGATCCCGTTCCGATGGAAGATCGCCTTGAGCTCGCCCGGGTGGAACAGGTTGGACTCGAGCGTTCGCGGCGAGAGGTTCACGCTGATATAGGCATCCGTGTCCGGCAACCTGACCCCCGCCGCCACGATCTCCAGGCACGCGAGGTCGAGCTCGACCGTTCGATCGGCGGTCTCGGCGGCGGCGAACAGCGAGCTCGCATCGGAGAACGGTGCGCCATTGGTCGGTCGGACCAGGCCTTCGTAGCCGATCGGCAGACCTGTCGTCATCGAGAAGATCGGCTGGTACACGGGGCGCAGCGCCCGGGTGGCGAGGATCGTCCCGACGGCCGCCGACAGCTCGGCGACGGAGCGGTCGTCGGACGCTGCGCCGTGCCGGCCCGGATCGAAGGCGACGACCGCCGTCCGGCCGTGTCGCTTGCACCAGTAGAGAGCGGCATCGGCATTGCGATAAAGGTAGGAACTCTCCGTGCTCGGGATGGGGAACGCGGAGACGCCGATCGAGACCGAGAACGGGTCGACCTGGTTGCTGGGATCGCCGCCGCCAAGGGCCGATGCGAGGATCCGCCGAGCGACGGTCAGGCCCATGTCGACATCCGAGTTCGGAAGAAGGATCGCGAACTCGTCGCCGCCGACGCGGAAGGCACGATCGCCCCGTCGCAGGACGATTGCCGCCACCCGACCGACCGCCACCAGAAGGCGATCGCCACCGACGTGACCGGTCGTGTCGTTGACGCTTTTGAGGTCGTCCACGTCGACGAGCAGCAGCGATAGCGGCGTGGCCTGCCGTTTCGCGATTTCGAGCTGTCTCGTGAGCTCGTCCTGGAAAGCGCGGTGGTTGCCCAGGCCGGTCAGGCCATCGACGAGCGCATCCTCACGGGCACGCCCGTAGAGCTCGCTCATCTCATGGCGCTCGTCGTCGAGCGCTTCCGTGTCGCGGATGATCGACCGAGCGAGCCAGGCCATGAACAGCGGCAGCGCCACGCCGGCTGCGATGAGGACGATGATCGCCGTCGCGGGCCGGGAGGGATCGGCCGGCGAGAACCCCACGATGGCCGAAACGGTCATCAGGATGCAATACGGCCCAAGCAGCGCGAAGATCAGCCGTCGTCGAATGCGATCGACTCGGCCGTCCCGATGCCCGCTCTGGTCGTCCGGACGCGCTGTCATCGCTGTCCCCATGGTGCACCCCGGCACCTGCAGTTGTACGGCCAGAAGGATCAGGTCGATCTGCATCGAAGGTACCGGTCGGCCCGCGGCATTGTGGCTAGGGACGCTCGCCGGTCCTCGTCCTACCGTCATGGCCGGCTCACCGAACACGGGCCTGAAGAGACCGTCAGATATGCACCACCGTCATCCGATCCGAGTCCGAACCGCGAGTTCAGTCCTGCTCGCCATCGCGGTGGCCATGATCGTCCTCGTTCTTCCGACGACCTCTGGCGCCGTTCTGGCGGGCAACTGCAACGGGGCCACGAACCCGACACTCACGGCAGGAAAAGCGTCACCGGGCTCCGGCTCGCCCTCGACGACGGTCACCTTCTCCGTGCGATTCACGGACAGTGGCGGCTGCAAGCCGTCGAAGGTCGATGTCGTCATCGTCGGGCTCGGCCGCTTTGCGATGACCGGCGCCGGGACCACGTTCCAGGCCGGCGTCACGTACTCCGTCAAGATGTCCCTGCCGGCAGGCTCGTGGACGTACAGCTTTGCTGCCACGAACGGCAGCGGCAAGCGCTCCACTGTCCTGACGGCGGTCGCGCCGACGCCGGTCGTGATCGTGGCTCCGACGCCCAACCCGACGCCGCAGCCAACTCCGAAGCCGACCCCGAAGCCGACGCCAAAGCCGACGCCACGACCCACGTCAAAGCCGACGCCGAAAGCGACGCCAAAGACGACGCCGAAAGCGACACCGAAAGCGACGTCACGGCCGGCGACCGTCCCACCCGCTGGCAATCCCACGCCGACGGCAACCGAGCCCGGACAAGTCGCGGTCGTCCTGCCGGGCGATCGCGGCGGCGAGGGCCCGGATGGCTTCGGAGGCAACACGGATGGCCGCCAGCCGGTGCCCGACGCCCCGAGCGGAGCCGCGGCATTGGGCCTCGGGTTCGATTGGGGGATCGTCATTCCGGTTGCCGCCTGGTCGCTGACCACCGCGCTCGGCGTGCTCCTGTTCGCGGCGCTCCTCCGGCGCCCGACGCGACGAGAGCGGGTCCTCGTCGGAGCGGGCCTGGCGCGGACGGCGGGACTCGTTTCGGCCGGGGCGACCGCGCCTCCCGAGATCAACGGCCCTGCGGCACCTGGCGCGGACGACGAGACGAACAATCCAGCTGACGTGAATCCACCGCCCTGGCTGCGACGCGCGGCCGCCCGCGAGCCGGCTCGGTTCGGAGCGTCACCGCGGCCCGGCGTGGAGCGACGGACGATCGGCTATCGGCTCGTCCGCATGTCCGATGGCCCGGACGAGATCAGGTCACAGGAGGTCGGGCGCGTGGACCGTGGCGACGAAGTCGAGGTCATCGCCGAGCATGACGGCTTCCTCCAGGTCAGGACGCCGAGTGGGCTGGAGGGCTGGGTTCCGCGGATCGTCATCGTCGGGTGACGACCGCCTCCAGCCCAGCGACGCAGATCTAGTCCTTCGGCCGCCTCGAGCGGGCGGCGATCCGCTCCAGCGCGCCCACCCAACCGGCGTCGAACGCCTTGCCCGGCTCGTCGAGGTCGATGGAGACCGGCGCATGGTCCGATGGGATCGGTGGCCCCTTGCGCGCCTCCCGGTCGATCTCGGCGGCGACGACCCGTTTGGCGATGGGTGCGGTCACGAGGAGGTGATCGATCCGCATGCCGAGGTTCTTGTGGAAGTTGCCGGCGCGATAGTCCCACCAGCTTAACCGGCCCGGCGCCGACTCGCGTAGCCGGTAGGCGTCGACGAGCCCCCAGTCGAGCAGGTGCCGGAATGCGGCACGTTCCGGCTCCGAGACGTGGGTCCCGCCATGGACGGCCCGCGCGTCCCAGACATCCGCGTCCGTCGGGGCGATGTTGAAGTCGCCGCCGATCACCAGCGGGTCCGAGGGGTCGGCGTTCTCGGACAGCCAGCGGGAGAGACGCTCGTACCAGGCGAGCTTGCCGGCAAAGAACGGGCTACCGACGACGCGGCCGTTCGGCGCGTAGAGCGACACGATCCGGATGCCGTCGACGCGGGCGCTGACCATCCGTGCCTCGTCGAACGGGTTGAAGTCCTCCTCGCTGAAGTCCTTCGCCGCGCCGGGTCCACTGTCGCGGACCGGCCCGTCACCGAAATTCGTGACGACCTCGTCGACCGAGAGACCCTGACGGGTCACGATCGCGACGCCGTTCCAACGGCCCTCGCCATGGTGGAGGAGCTCGTAGCCTGCCATCGCGAAGGTCATCACCGGCGCGTCGGCGTCGGTCAGCTTCGTCTCCTGGATGAGCAGGACGTCCGGTGCCGCCCGGCCGAGCCACTGCTCGACCTTCTCCTGGCGGGCCTTGAGCGAGTTGACGTTCCAGGTGGCGATCCGCATCCCGACAGGTTAGGGCCAATCGGGATCCCCGGCGGCGTCGGAGCGCCTCCCGGCTCACCGCAGGCTTCGCGCCTTACTTACTCGTCGAGATACCCATCTGGAACGACGCCATCCGCCCACCACCAGCCATCTCCGAGCGGTATCCGCGGCACCATTCCGTCGTCGTAGCCGTTGACCATGAAGCCGCGAGGCGGCACGTCGCAGGGCAGGTGGACGAAACCGACGCCGCCGTCCGGGATCCCCAGGGCCGCTGGTATGAATTCGATCGGTTCATCGCAGGGAGTCGATTCCTCATCGCCTGCCCAGGTCGACGTCGCACTCACCTGCCCGGTGATCGAGATCCCGGCAAGGCCCCCGGGAAGTTCCGATCCGTAGTAATCGAGCGTCGGGTCGAGGTCGCCATGCCGAACGAGCGCTTCGACTCGCACGAAGTCATCGCGATGAAGCGCGAACCAGACGCGCCCGTAGACGTCACCCCACGGCGCGATGGCGATCACAGCCGCGATGAGCCCGGCAACTCCGAGGATCAGCAGTCCCTGCAAGTGCCGACCGCGGATGGCCGAGCGAACGGCCCAGGCGAAGGTCAGTCCCGCGGCGACCAAGGCAGCGATCGCGAGGACGCCGAGGAACAGGACCCAGATCGCGTTCCACAGGAGATTCTGGAAGAACCACGCCGCGACCAGGGCGAGCCACGATGTGACCGTGGTCACTCCGAGAACACTCCAGCGCGGTGCGCGCGCGGTCGGGCTGACCGCTTGACCCGGAGTCACTTCCATCACGGCGGAGACGCGGGCCCGCCCACTCCAGTGACGTGGCGGCGGGCCACGTCGGCGATCAGTAGCGGCGGCCCTTCTGTCGGACCAGGTCGAACGATGCGGTATCCGCGATCGCCATCACTGCCATCGTGCCGGCCTGGACGGGATCGCTGACGACCAGATCGACGTGCTCGGTGATCGAGCCGACCATGTTCAGGGCGATGATCGGTACTCCGACGGCGCGGAGCTCTTCGGCCGCGACCGAGATGTCGCCGCCCATGATGGAGCCGGCCAGGACGAGGAGCCGGGCGCGGGGCAGATCCGCCACCGCACGCACGGCCGCGGCGATGTGTGCCTCGCCCACGAGCGGGATCGTGTCCACGGAGATCCGCTCGCCGCGGAGGTTGTGCCGATCGGCTTCGCTGACGGCGCCGAGCGCTACCTGGGCGACCTGAGCCCCTCCGCCGACAACGATCACGCGCTTGCCAAAGATCGAGCCCAGCGCCCGCGTCCGACGGATCGCCTGGATCTCCGGTACGCCCTCGAGCGCGTCGAGGAGCTCTTCTCCGGTCAGTCCGTCGACTTCGACTTCGATCTCGGACTGCGGCGGATCGGTCGCCAGGGGACGGATGGTCGCGACGGTCCTGATCCGGCCACCGTGCTCTGCGATCCGGGTCACGATCGCGACGATTGCGTCGGGTCCCTCGAGCAGGTCGATGCGGGCGGCGGCAGCGTTGGTCTCGGAGGATGGCGGGCGGGCCATGGCGTCGGCGTTGGGCTCGGCGGGCAAGAAAAGGCTGATCCGGGTCAGCGGCCGGTGAAGTCGGCGATCGACATCCGGCCGGGGTCCATCCCGCCGTCAGCATCGTGGGCCTCATACGCCAGGCCTAGCGCATCGAAGGCGGCTCGCGTGGCATCGGCGTCGCTCGTCTCGAGCATCAGCTCGCCGTTCGTGTCCTCGGCGATGCCGACGATCCCGGCGATGTTGACGCCGCGGTCGCCGAGCGCCGCCGCCATCCGGGCAAGCGCCCCCGGCCGATCGTCGAGCTTGACCGTGAACCAGACCGTCACGCGGACACCTCCTGTCCGGTCGATGGTACCCGGCGACGAGCCTGACGGAGATGCGGCGACGCGACGCGCGACGAGTACGCTGCGCGCATGGCTCCATCGCCCGCGCCGGCCGGCCTCCAGGTCCAGATCTTCGGGCTCGAGAGCGACCAGGCGACGCGCGCCGCGGTCCGCTTCTTCAAGGAGCGGCGGATCACGATCCATCTCGTCGACCTCCGCCGCAAGCCCATCTCGGCGGGGGAGCTGCGCCGGTTCGTCGAGCGATTGGGTGCGCCGGCGTTGGCGGATCAGGACGGAAAGGCGTGGCGCGATGCCGGGCTCGGCTACATGCGAATGACCGAGGCGGAGCTGGCCGAGCGTCTCCTCGCCGATATGAGGCTGCTGCGGCTGCCCCTCGTTCGCTTCGGCAACTCCGTCAGCGCCGGTCGGGCCGAGGCGGTATGGAAGACCTGGTTCAGCGCGAGCGCCTGAGATCGAACGCGACGAAGCCGATGCCGATCGCCGCAGCCAGGACCCCGAGCACGACCCAGAGCGGGTCGCCGACCATGAAGCTGCTGCCGCGCAACAGGCCGCTGCCCTGGCCGATCCAGACGAGACCGGTCGCAATGATGATGACACCGCCGATGGTCCGGGTCCGATGCATTCGACCTCCTGTGCTGCCATCCTAGCCGGGTGAACGAAAAGGCAGCCGGCACGGGCACGACGAGGTCGACCGCCGAATCCGACGCCGGCCAAGGGGCCGGGACGACATCGGCGAGCGGCGCGCCGGATGCGGCCGACGACGGATCCGCCCGACCGTCGGAGCGGCGCAGTGGCCGCATCGTCATGCGCCACGACGCGGCCGAACGGATCGGCAAGCCCGCAGCGACAGAGGACGAGCAATTCCTCGAGCGGCAACCTGCCAAGCGCCCTGAATTCGTCGACAGCGACCCGTGGCGGGCACTCCGAATCCTCGCCGAGTTCGTCGAAGGCTTCGATGCCCTGGCGGCCGTCGGGCCCGCGGTCACGATCTTCGGCTCCGCCCGGATGGGTGCGGGAACGAGCCAGTACGAGCTGGCCCGGGAGATCGCCCGCAAGCTCGCGGCGTCCGGCTTCGCGATCATCACCGGCGGCGGGCCCGGGATCATGGAGGCCGCCAACCGCGGTTGCCGCGAGGGCGGCGGCCTGTCGGTCGGGTGCAATATCGAGCTGCCCCACGAGCAGGGGCTGAACGCGTACGTCGATCTCGGTGTCGAGTTCCGCTACTTCTTCGCCCGCAAGACCATGTTCGTGAAGTACGCCGATGCCTTTGTGATCATGCCGGGCGGTTTCGGAACCCTCGACGAGCTGTTCGAGTCGTTGACCCTCATTCAGACCGGCAAGGTCCGCGACTTCCCGGTGATCCTCGTCGGGCGGGCGTACTGGCAGGGTCTGATCGACTGGATGCGCGCGGTCCAGTTGCCGGCAGGCGCCATCGCGGAAAGCGACATCGACCTGCTCAAGCTGACTGACGACCCTGACGAGGTCGTCTCGATCGTCCGCGCTTACGCGGCTCGGGGCCACGACGACATCCCCGCGGAGTCCGAGATCCGCTAAGGCTGGGCTAAGCGGTGCGGGCCGCTCCGCTACACCTGGCCCGTTACCGGGGTGTCGCGACCTCGATCCGGCCGTCGACGATCCGGACCGGGTAGTAACGAAGGCGGCGGACGCGGGTCAGGCGGCGAGCCTCGGCCTTCAGGCCCGGTGGATCGACTTTTGGCTCGCGGCCGGCCGGTGACCACGTCGGGTGGGAGTTGCCGTCGGCATCGAGGCCGCCGGTCGTCGGCATCTGTACGACGTCGCCGCTGCACAGGTCGAACCGACCCTCGTGGAGCGGGCAGGCGACGACGCAGCCGTCGAGCGAACCGAGCGATAGCGGCGCCGACATGTGTGGGCAACGATCGTCGACAGCGACGATCCCCTGTGGCGTGCTGGCGATGAGGACGTCGAGGTCGCCGCGCGTCACGCGGCGCATTGTGCCCGGCGGTAGGTTCGCCACGTCGAGCGCGGCCACGAACGGCGCACCGTCGGTGCCGGGGGCGGCGAGGGTCGGCGGGAATGGTGCGGGGTGCTGGTCCATCGAACCCATCCTAGCCCGGGAACGACAACGGCCCCGGCTCGGGGTCCGAGCGGGGCCGTTGTTGAGAGGAGGAGCGGGTCGTCAGTCGGCGGCGGGAAGTGGCGGACGGCGGCCGTCCCCGGCGGTAGCAGGCGCAGCCGCCTGAGCCGTGGTCGACTGGCGCAGCTTGAGCTCCTGCATCGCCGCCGCAGCAAGGGCCGCGAGGATCGAAGCGCCGACGCCGATGATGAACGTCGATGCGACGCCCAGGCTGAACGCCTCGTGGATCCCGGCGACGATCTGGGGCACGACCGGTGCGAGCGCCGGCTGTGCGGCGGCGATCGACTGGCCGAGATCACCGGTTCCCGTGAGCTGGTTGAAGTCCAGTGCGCCGCTGTGCATGGCCTGGGTGAACCCATCGACCACCGCTGCGGGCACTCCCGACGCGGTCATCTGGGGAGCCAGCTGCTCCGTGAAGGAGCCGGCGAACAGCGTCCCGACGATGGCCAGCGCGACGGTCCCGCCGATCTGGCGGAAGAACGTCAGGTTCGAGGTAGCGACGCCGAGCATGTTGAACGGCACGGCGTTCTGGACGATGAGGGTGAAGACGGCGAAGGTCGGGCCGACACCGAGGCCGGCGATGAACATCCAGAGCCAGACGATTCCGACCGGCGTTTCGGCTCGTAGCTGGGTCATCAGCAGCGTCGAGATCCCCATCAGGACGATGGCGCCGACGGTCAGCCACTTGTAGCGGCCGGTCCGCGCGACGATCAAGCCGGAGGCGATCGAACTGAAGATCAGCCCGACCATCAGCGGCAGGGCGGCGAGCCCGGAGTTGGTCGGGGAGTAGCCCTGGACGATCTGGAACCAGCGAGGCAGGAAGATGATCGCGCCGAAGAACGCGAATGCCGCGAAGAACGTGGAGACCATCGAGGCCGCGTAGGTTCGGTTCCGGAACAGGTCGAGCGGGACGATCGGCTCTTTTGCGCGCGACTCGGCCCAGATGAAGAGCACGACGCCGATCAACGAGGCCCCGATGAGGCTCGCGACCGAGACGGTGAAGTTGAGGCCCGCGATGCTGACGGCGATCGAGTCGAACCAGTCATTCAGGGCGTGCGTCGCCGGGTTTGTCTGGCCCTTCTCTGTCAGCCCGATGAGGAGCAACGCGGTTGCGATCGTGAAGATCACGCCGCCGAGAACGTCGAAGTTTCGACTCGCTCTCGGATTCTTCACCGTCGGCAGCAGCCGCCAGATGAAGAACAGAGAGACCAGCCCGATCGGGATGTTGACGTAGAAGATCCAGTGCCACGAAATCTGCTCGGTCAGGAACCCACCGACGAGCGGGCCGACGATGAACGCGATCCCGAAGACGGCTCCGAAGAGGCCTTGATACTTGCCACGCTCGGCCGGGGAGAACAGGTCACCGATGACCGCGAGGGCGATCGGGAAGAGCGATCCGGCGCCGATGCCCTGGAGACCGCGGAAGGCGATCAACTGGGTCATGTTCTGGCTTAGCCCGGAAAGGGCTGAGCCGACGAGGAAGATGACGATACCGATCATGAACATCGGCTTGCGGCCGTAGAGATCGGACAGCTTGCCCCAGAACGGGACGCTGATCGTGCTTGTGAGCAGGTAGATCGTGACGGCCCAGACATACACGTCGTTGCCGGCGAGCTGGGTCACGATGGTCGGCAATGCCGGGCCGACGATCGTCTGATCGAGGGCGCCGAGGAACAGGCCAAGCATGACGGCGAAGAGGATCTCCATCTTCGCCCGATGGCTCAATCCAAGAGCCGGATCTTCGGCGAGTGACGGTTCGCGTACGACCGCCTCACCCGGAAAGCTTTCCACTGGTTCTAGTCCCTTCCTTGGGCTGGTTGGTGATGTGTGTGTCCCGTGATGAATTCCGGACCGAACTCCGCGACGACGGCACCGCGGATGTCCTCGAGGCAACTGGCCAGGCGAACGGTCTGTGCGCCGTCGAGATGGCCGAGGATGGCCTGCAGCCGATCCTGCTTGATGGCCTCGGTCTCATCGAGCGCCTGGTTTCCGCCGGGCGAGATTCGGACGAGAACGACGCGTCGATCGTCCGGAACCCGGACGCGTTCGACGAGGCCCTTCTCCTCCATGCGATCGACGATGCCGGTGGCATTGCTGAAGGACACATCCAGCAGTTCGGCCATTCGACTCATCGGCAGTTCGCCGTGATGCTGGAGCATCCACAGCACGTGCATGTGCGTCATGCTCACCCCGAGCTTCACCAGTCGACCCGTGCCGGCGCAGCGGAAACCGCCGATGATGTCGTGAAAGTCGCTCGCGATCTGTCCGGCCAGATCCGCCGTCGTTTCGGACGTCGTTTCGGTGGGACCGATCTTGCTGCTTTCGTTGATAGTTCGCATAACCTGAATAATCTACCAGCGGGCAATCATCGCGTCAACCACGATAATTGCCAACCAACCACACCAGGAGGCCCTTCGTGCGATTTGCCCTGATGATCGAGCCCCAGCAAGGGCTGACCTACGCCGAGCAGCTGGCGATTGCCCAGAGGGCGGAGGCGGCCGGTTTCGAATCGCTGTTCCGGTCCGATCACTACCAGAGCTTCCCGGGTCCGTCCGGGGAGCCCACGACGGACGCCTGGGCGGTCCTCGCCGGTCTCGCCAGGGAGACCTCCACGATCGGGCTCGGGGCGCTCGTCTCGCCGGTGACGTTCCGATATGCCGGGAACTTGGCCAAGGTCGTCACGACGGTCGACGAGATGAGCGGCGGGCGCATCGAGTTCGGTCTCGGCGCCGGCTGGAACGACGAGGAGCACAGCCAGCTCGGGCTGCCCTTCCCGGAGATCGGCGAGCGGGCGGACATGCTGGAGGAGCATCTCGCGGTGTTGCGCGGGCTCTGGGGCGAGCCCGATGGCTGGAACTTCCGCGGCAAGCACGTGACGATCGAGGGCAGCAAGTTCTATCCGAAGCCCGTCGATGTCGCGGGCAGACCTCACGGGCCGAATGGCGCAGCCCGACCCAGATTGCTCATCGGCGGCGGTGGGACGAAGCGATCCGCCCGGATCGCTGCGACGTACGCGGACGAGTTCAACCTGTCGTCATCGTCACCGGCTCTCGCCCGCGAGAAGTACGCCGACCTCGACGCGGCATGCATGGCGATCGGGCGCGACCCGAAATCCCTGGCGCGATCGACGATGGCCGGGGTCCTGATCGGACGGGACGAGGCAGAAGTCAAGAAGCGGAAGGCCGACCTCCTCTCGGCCTTTGGCGACGACGCCGGCGGCGAGGACTGGATCGATGCTCGCGAGCCGCGCTGGATCCTCGGCACACCGGATCAGGCGCGGGCGATGGTCGATCGCTTCGCGGAAGCTGGCGCCGAGCGCCTGATGCTCCAGGACTTCATCCCCCGCGATCTCGAGATGATCGACCTCATGGCCGAAGTGTTGTTCTAGCCCGACCTTCGCTGTGTCGCCGGCTGCATCGAACTGATCCGATTCCGAACGTCGCGCAGATTCTTCTCGCTCGCCTCCGGTCGTCCGGATCCGGAGTCCGGATCCGTCGCATCGCGCCGATTCGAAGTGGGGTTTCCGCCGACGTTCGTTTCCGGACTATCGCGGGGTTCGACCGAGGCGGCCGAAGC
>Ga0193699_10000830_pt1 | contig 12622 bp, 11 predicted proteins | sample L3c2metaG_FD_160095 | JGI IMG/M metagenome (GOLD analysis project Ga0193699, IMG submission 160095) | Soil microbial communities from a riparian zone of the East river system, Colorado, United States - L3c2 | ecosystem: Environmental > Terrestrial > Soil > Riparian zone | place: USA: East... | reverse complement strand
CGTCGAACGCGAGCGTGAACTACTCGCTCCAGGAGTACGCCAACGACGTCATCTACACGATCGCCGAGTCGTGCCGCGAGCTCGAGCTGCCGATGCCGCACATCATCAGCGAGTCGGGGCGGGCTCTCACGGCGCACCACGCCCTGCTTCTGCTGAAAGTCATCGACGTCGAGTCGGTCGTCGAGGTGCCCGTGCCGATCCTCACCGACGACGATCATGCCGTGCTGCACGAGATGGCGGAGGACCACGCCGCCGTCTCGAACGGCAGGATCAAGAAGCGGCGCGTGAAGGAGATCTTCCACGACGTCACCTTCGACAAGGAGCGCGCCCAGCAGCTGTTCGCCAGCGGCGTGCTCACCCTGCGCGGGCGTGCGATGGCCGAGCAGATGTACCACGCGACGATGAACGCGATCTTCCGCATCGTGAACCTGGAGCGCGACGAGTACGAGGACATCGTCGCGGATCTCGACGCGACGATGGTGGACCGCTACTTCTGCAACTTCTCGCTCTTCCAGTCGCTGCCGGACAGCTGGGCGATCGACCAGCTCTTTCCGATCATGCCGATCCATCGGCTGAACGAGGAGCCGACGCGCCGGGGAACGCTCCAGGACATCACCTGCGACTCCGACGGCAAGATCGACCGCTTCGTCGGCGACAAGGAGGGGAACCCGTCACTCGAGCTCCACGAGTGGCGCGACGGCGAGTCGTACATGCTCGGTGTGTTCCTCACCGGCGCCTACCAGGAGATCCTCGGCGACCTGCACAACCTGTTCGGCGACACGAATGCCGTGCACATCCGGCTGGCCGACAAGGGCTACGAGATCACCGATCTGGTGCACGGGGACACGGTGACCGAGGTGCTGAACTACGTCCAGTTCCGCGCCTCCGACCTGCTCCAGACGTTCCGGCGGAAGGTGACGGCGGTGAAGCACCTGAGCCGGACCGACGCGAACGCCTTCATCGCGGACTATGTCGCGGGGCTGGAGGGGTACACGTACCTCGAAGGGGAAGCGGCACAGTAGGACCGCGCCCACGGCGCCGCGTGCGGCGGGGCCATGTGAGGCGTGCGGCGGGAAGTTGGAAATGGGTCGTGGTTGGGTAATTGCGGTGGACGGCGTGAGCCGACGCGGAAGCGAACGCCGTTCCGGAGCCGACACCTCTTCCCTATTTCCGCCGCACGCCGCACGCGGCCGTCGCTACACCTGCGATGGCGACGACATCTCCCCGCCGCTGGCGTGGTCGGACGCGCCGACGGGTACGCAGAGCTTCGCGCTGATCGTCGACGATCCCGACGCGCCCGACCCGGCCGCCCCGAAGCGGACCTACGTGCACTGGGTGATGTACGACATTCCTGCCGGCGCCACGGCGCTCCCCGCGGGGATGACGGCGTCGCAGCTGCCGTCCGGCACGCATGAGGGCGCGAATGATTGGCACCGCACTGGCTATGGTGGGCCGTGTCCGCCGATCGGCCGCCACCGGTACCACTTCAAGCTGTTTGCGCTCGACACGTCGCTCGGCGGTCTCGGCGCACTCACCAAGCCCGATCTGCTGCGCGCCATGGAGGGCCACGTCCTGGAGTCGGCGCAACTCGTCGGCACCTACGCGCACCCGGCGAAGGCATAGCAGGGCGGCGTCACGGACGTTCCGCCTCCGTGGTGGGCTGGTCGGGTCGGCGCCGCAGCGCCTCGGCCTGATCCAGCAGCGCGTGCACCTCATCGTCCGACGTTTGCGGGAAGTTGTCGTACCACAACCCGACGGCGCGGAAGGGCTCGGGGGTCTCCACGCACACCACGTCCTCTACCTCCCGGCGAAGCGCCTCGCAGACTTCACGGGCGGCGACCGGGACGGCCACGACGATGTGCGCCGGCCGCAATTGTTTGAGTGCCGCCACGGCCGCCCGCATCGTCGAGCCGGTCGCCAGACCGTCGTCCACCAGGATCACCGTCTTGCCCGCGATGTCGGGCGGGCCCCGATCGCCGCGGTACACGCGCTCGCGACGCTCGAGCTCGCGGCGCTCCGTCTCCACCACGCGCCGGAGGGCGGTGTCGCTCACCCCGGCGAACCGCACCACGTCCGGGTTCAGCACCACCAGACCGCCACTGCCGAGGGCGCCCATGGCGAACTCCTCGTGGCCGGGAACGCCGAGCTTGCGCACGACGAACACGTCGAGCGGTGCCCCGAGCGCCCGCGCGACCTCGAACCCCACTGGCACGCCGCCGCGCGGCAGCGCGAGCACGCGAACGTCGGGCCGGTGAGCGTAGTTGCCGAGCTTCGCCGCGAGCGCGCGGCCGGCCTCGGAACGGTCACGATAGCGCGCGGCCATGTCAGCCCTCCATCTTGTCTGTTCACATCATCAGGATCGATTGCGGCAACCCGGATGCCGCGCGGAGGTCGCCCGCACGATCGGCCGCTTGGGTCGTTGACAGCGCTTCCGCGGCGCTGAAAGTTCGGGGATCGGTGCCGCATCGCCGTCCAGCCTACAGGAGCAGTTCCGTGCGCCTTGCCCGTTCTCTCTCGCTTCTCGCGTCGTTCGGCGTCTCGGCCGTCGCCGCCGCACAGGCGCCGCAGCCGACCGGCCGCCTCGTCATCACTCCCGCCGTCCGCACCGTCGTTGCAGGCGACTCGCTGCAGCTGCGAGGTCAGCTGCGGGACGGCGCCGGGCAGCCCGTGCCGGGCGCGCGTGTGATGTTCGTCAGCGCCGGCGGACACTTCGAGGGAAGCGTCGACTCCACCGGTCTGGTGCGCTCCGGCGCGGTCGGCACGATTCCCGTCACGGCCGTCGCGCTCGTGAGCGGCGCCAAGCCGATCGTCGAGCGCTTCGACGTGTCGATGGTGCCCGCGGCCGCCGCCCGCATCGACGTGAGCCCTCGTCCCGCCCGACTGCTCGTGGGCCAGCGCATTCGCCTCGGCGCGCAGACCTTCTCGGCAGCCGGCGATCGGCGCGACGATCGCGCCCAGTGGGCGAGCTCGGCGCCGGGCATCGTGCGTGTCTCGAGCGACGGCGTCGTGCAGGCGATCGCACCCGGGACGGCCACGCTCACCGCGTCCGCCGGCAGCGCGACGTCGAGGGTGCCGGTCGAGGTCGTCGGGGCGCGTGTCACGAGCGTGGAGGTGCAGCCAGCCACGGCGTCGGTCCGTACGGGCGACGTGGTCCGCTTCCGTGCCGTCGTGCGCGACGGCAAGGGCCGCGAGATCAGTGGGCTCACGCCGAGCTGGCTCTTCACGCCCGGCAAGGGAATGGTCGACGCCGACGGCGCCTTCGTCGCGTACGAGCCGGGACCGTACCAGGTCACGGCGAGCTTCGGCGGACACAGCGCCGATGCCGCCGTCTCCGCGGTCGAGCGCGACGTGCGGCGTCCGACGAAGATCGTCGGCAAGGTGCTGCGCAACGCGTTCGCCACATCGGAGGTATGGCTGCACCCCAACGGCAAGGTCGCCTACCTCGGCACGATCATGGGCGGCGACCGCGTCTACGCGATCGACATCTCCAACCCGAACAGCCCGGTCATCGTCGACTCGATCCAGGTGAATGCGCGCTCGATCAACGACATGATGACGACCGCGGACGGCAACTACATGGTGATCACGCGCGAAGGGGCGGCCGATCGCAAGAACGGCATCGTCATCGCCGACACGCGCGACCCGCTGCACCCGAAGGCGCTCAGCGAGTTCACCGACGGCGTGACGTCGGGCGTGCACTCCGCCTTCATCCACACCCAGCCGAAGTACGGCACGCACGTCTATCTCACGAACGACGGGACCGGCGCCGTGCACGTGATCGACATCAACGATCCGGCGCACCCCAAGCAGGTCGCGACGTGGAAGACGCCGCGCGCCGACGCCGGCCGCATGCTGCACGACATCGACGTCCAGAACGGGCTGCTCTACGGCTCGTGGTGGAACGATGGCATCGTCATCCTGGACGTCGGCAATGGCATCAAGGGCGGCACGCCGTCGAGCCCGAAGTTCGTGTCCCAGTACAAGTACGATCTCGATGCCCTGTACCGCGACGTCGAGAAGGAGGGTGGGAAGGGCTTCATCCGCGGCACGCACACGGCCTGGCGCTACAAGGACTACCTCGTGATCGCCGACGAGGTTTTCAGCAACGACGCCGCGCAGACGCTGTTCACCGGCGGCCGGTCGCGTGCGCACGGCCGGCTCCAGGTGCTCGACGTGAAGGACATCGAGCATCCGAAGCCGGTCGCGTGGTACGAGCCCGAGTACGGCGGCGTCCACAACGTCTGGATGCTCGGCGACACGCTCTACCTCGGCGCCTACAACGCCGGCTTCCGCGCCTTCGACATGAGCGGCGAGCTGCGCGGCGATCTCAAGGCCCAGGGACGCGAGATTGGCGAGTTCATGCCCGCCGATGCCGGCGGCAAGATCCCCAACGCGCCGATGACGTGGGGCGTCGTCGTGAACCCGAAGGACGGGCTCGCGTACGTGAACGACTTCAACAGCGGATTGTGGGTGGTGAAGATCGAGCCGAAGGCGAAGCCAGTGCCGTGAGGAACCGAACCGTGATCCGTGAGCCGCCAATGTCGTCCTGAGCGAAGCGAAGGACCCGCACGTGCAGGTCCTTCGCTTCGCTCAGGACGACAAGCAGGGCACACCAGACTCAGTCCGGTGTGCCCTCGTCGTTACGGATCACGGTTCACGGTTCACGCGCCGAAGGCGCCCTACACGAATCTCTTCGCCACCTCGGTCCAATTGACCGTGCTCCACCACGCCTTCAGGTAGTCCGGCCGGCGGTTCTGGTACTTGAGGTAGTAGGCGTGCTCCCACACGTCGTTGCCGAAGATCGGCGCCGGCTTGCCGTCCATGATCGGGTTGTCCTGGTTCGGGGTGCTCATGATGGCGAGCTTGCCGCCATCCTTCACCAGCCACACCCACCCCGATCCGAACCGGGCGACCCCGGCGGCGTTGAACTGCTCCTTGAACTTCTCGAAGTCGCCGAACGCGACGTTGATCGCGTCCGCCAGCTTGCCCGTCGGCGCACCGCCGCCGTTGGGACTCATCGTCGGCCAGAACAACGAGTGGTTCCAGTGTCCACCGCCGTTGTTCCGCACCGCGGCCCGGATCGCCTCCGGCACGGCATTCAGATTCTTGAGGAGCTCGTCGAGTGACTTGTTCGCCAGCTCGGGCGCCTTCTCCAGCGCCGCGTTCAGGTTGGTGACGTAGGCCTGGTGATGCTTGCCATGATGGATCTCCATCGTCTGCGCGTCGATGTGCGGCTCGAGCGCGTTCGTTGGATAGGGCAGGGGGGGAAGCGTGTGCGGCATGCTGGTCTCTCCGTTCTGGTTCAGGCGTCAGTCGTCGGACGTACCGACGAATCAGCGGCGGGCCGCTTGCGTTCGCGCCACCAGGAGATGAGGCCTGGCAGCAGCGACACGAAGATCACGACGATGATGACCTTCTCGATATGCTGGTCCACCCCGGGGATGAAACGGCCGAGGAAGTAGCCGACGAACAGCATCGACCAGATCCACATCACCGCCCCCAGCACGTTGTAGGCCGTGTAGACACGCAGATTCATTTGCGCCATTCCGGCCACGACCGGGACGAAAGTGCGTACGATAGGCATGAAACGCGCAATGACCAGCGTCTTGCCCCCGTGCTTCTGGTAGAACTCCTGCGCACGGAACAGGTGTTTCTTCTTGAACAGCAGGGAATCGTCGCGCGTGAACAGTCGCGGGCCGCTGTAGCGGCCGATCGCATACCCGAGAGAGTTGCCAAGGATGGCCGCCACCGTCAGCAGCAGGCCCAGCAGCCACACGTTGAGCCCGAACTGGGGCTGCGCCGACAGCAGCCCGGCTGTCACGAGCAGCGAGTCGCCGGGCAGGAAGAAGCCGATCAGCAGCCCCGTCTCGGCGAAGATGATCGCGGTGAGCCCGACATATCCGCCCACCTGGACGAGATGCTGGACGTCCGTGAGCTGATGGAAGAGATCGACAAGAGTCTGCATTCGGGCCGTGAGGTGAGAGGCGGGACGAGCGAGGGAAGTTCGACAGGCGCTCACCATGGGTCAACCGGGCTGTTCGACGAGATGCTCAATGTCGCCGAGCGCGCATTGCAGCTTCCGGAGCAACCGACGAGCCGATGGCACCGCGCCGGCGTGACGTCGCGGACCGAGCGGTGGCTGGAGCTCGGCGGCTATGCCCTCGTTCTGGTGCTCGCGATGGGGTGGACGTGGACGATCATCATGGCGGGCATGGGCCGGCTGGACGACGGCGTCGCGACCCCGGCGTCGATTGCCGCGTCGCTGACGAGCGCCGACGGTCCGACGGCGGCCTATCTCACCGACGCGACCCTCATGGCCCTCACCGGGGAGCTCCGCGGCGCGAGCGGCAAGTTGCGCGCGCAGATTAGCCCCATCGGCGCGCCGCTGGAGGCGGATTCACTTCCGTCCGGCGCCCATCTGCAGCTGGAATCGCCCGAGGCCAGCGGCTCGGACGCGGCGCCGAAGGCGGGCATCTGGAAGGTGGCCGTCGCGATCGGGAACGCCATCAAACCCGTCACCGATTTCAACCTGATCAGCATCCGTCCGCGCAGCGACAAGCAGAATGGCCGCGTCGGGCTCTACCTCCTCGGCAGCTGGCCCGGCGAGAGCGGCCGTCGCGTCGCGGCGCCGAAGGGCGCGCCGGTCGCGCGCTACCAACCGCCGTCGGGCTTCATCGAGGTCACGCCGGAGAACGCCGACACGAAGGTGTCGGAGCACTTCAAGCTGCGCGACTTCCTCACGCACGATCAGGCGAACGTGTGGCCGAAGTACCTCGTGCTCGACCTCCGCAACGTCGACAAGATGGAGCTCGTACTCTCCGACCTCGCGAGCCGCGGCGTGGACGTGAGCGGAGTGAAGGTGCTGAGCGGCTTCCGGACGCCGCAGTACAACAAGGGAGGGGGCAACACCGCCGGGCGCGCCGGCTTGAGCCGGCACATGTACGGCGACGCAGCGGACATCTACATCGACAGCAACAAGGACGGCGTGATGGACGATCTCAATCACGACGGCAGGATCACGATCGCTGACAGCCGGGTCGTGCAGCAGGCGGTGGATCGAGTGGAAGCAGCGCACCCCGAGCTGGTCGGGGGAGCGGGCATCTATCCAGCGGCGGCTGGGCACGGTCCTTTCATTCACATCGACACGCGAGGCTATCGCGCCCGCTGGGTCGGTGGACCAGGAGGAGGATAATGAGCGAACATCGGCGGGAACGAGACAAGACCGTTGCACCTGTGAAGAGCCCCATCGATCGGCTTGGCGACGCGCTCAAGCCCGACGGCGAACCGGTGGAGATTCCGGACATCCGGCAATCCGACCTCGAGCCGTACGTCGGCCTCCGCTATCTCTCCAAGCTGTTCAAGCTGATGGGCGTGATCCTCGGCCTGCTGCTTGTCGCCGAGATCGTCACCGGCATTGTCGCCCAGGGCTCGGCGGCGATCCCCACGCTGCTCGGTGAAGCGAGCCGACTCATCGTGCTCGCCGGCCTGTTGTGGGGAGTGGGCGACCTCGCCATCCTCCTCATCGACGTCGGTCACGACGTACGCGCGGCCCGCATCCTTCTTGCGCGCCAGACGCATGCGCTCGCCGGTCCCGTGCGCCGCGAGCCGGCGAATGGGGTCACGACGCCCGGGGGACCGCCGACAACGCCCGGCTCGGTATGATCGTTGCCATGCATGGGGTCGATTCCGTGATACTCACACCCAATCGAGGATCGACCTCATGCTCTTCACCATCGCGATCATCCTGCTGATCCTCTGGGCGCTGGGCGCCTTCGTCATGCCGGTCGGCGGCGGACTCATTCACCTGCTGCTGGTGATCGCGTTGATCGTGATCGTCTACCGCCTGGTCACCGGCCGAAAGGTCGTCTGACGCGGAACGATCCCCGGAAGGGCGGCTCGCATCGCGAGCCGCCTTTCGTCGTCCGCGCAAAGAGGCGTTGACGCGGCGACGACGAGCCCGTTGGTTGTTGCACCCATGGCCCGACTCCTCGACGTCCTCGTCGTCGTCCACACGCACTGGGATCGCGAGTGGTACCTTCCCGCCGAGCGCTTCCGGCAGCGCCTCGTCGCCCTCGTGGACGAGTTGCTGGACGAGCCGCCGGCGGAGGGCGAGAGCTTCCTGCTGGACGGGCAGGCGGTCCTGCTGGACGACTATCTCGCCGTGCGACCCGAGCGCGCCGCGGAGCTCTCGGCGCTCCTGCGTGATGGGCGGCTCGAGGCGGGTCCCTGGTACGTGCTGGCCGACGAGCTCATCCCCGGCGGCGAGGCCCTCGTCCGCAATCTGCTCCTGGGGCGTCAGACGGTGCGCCGGCTGCGCGGTGAGCCGTCGCCCGTGCTCTACTGCCCCGATTCGTTCGGCCATCCGTCCGTCCTGCCCGAGTTGGCCAACGGCTTCGGCTGCGCGGTCGTCGTGCTGTGGCGCGGCTACGGCGGCGAGCGATGGCCGGCGGGCGACACGGTGCGCTGGCGCGGGCCATCGGGCGCCGAGGTGGTGCTCTACCACCTGCCGCCGGACGGCTACGAGTTCGGCAGCTCGCTGCCCGTCGTGCCGGAGGAGGCGAACGCCCGGTGGGCACGCATCGGATCCGTGCTCGCGCCACGTGCGGTCACGGGCGCCGCGCTGCTGTTGAACGGTGCGGACCACCACGCCCGGCAGCGCAGTCAACGCGACGCCGTCGCCGCGCTGATGAGGGCCGCGGCACCGGTGCGCGTGCGCGCCACCACGCTGCGCGACGCCGCGTCGTCGATCGCGGAAGCCGCCTCGCGGATCGCCCTGCCGGTCGTGGAGGGCGAGCTCCGCGATTCATACGGCTACACCTGGACATTGCAGGGGACGCTCGCCGCGCGCGCCGGTCAGAAGCGCCGCAACGCGCGAGTCGAGCGAATGCTGGTGCGCGACGTCGAGCCCTGGATGGCGCTCCTCCCGTCCGCGAGCGACCCAGCGTCGCGCGCCCTGCTGCGCGCGGCGTGGCGCACCCTGTTGCAGGCGCACCCACACGACACGCTCTGTGGCACGTCGATCGACGAGGTGGCCGAGGCGATGGACGGCCGGCTCGCGTCCGCCGAGGTGCAGGCGACGGGACTGCGTGAGGACGCACTGCTCGCGCATCTCGGCCACGATCGCGAGGTGGCGCGCGCATCGACGGCGGCGTGGCGCCCGACGGTCGTGCTGCGCAATCCGGCGGCGCGGGCGCGCGGAGGCGTCGCCGAGCTCACGCTCGCGGCCACGATCGCCGACGTAGCCGTCGGTCCGGGCTCGGGGACGCGCCAGGGTGCGGCTCGGCGCGTCCCGCGGTGGGAAGTGGACGGCGTATCCCTTCAGCTGCTCCAGCGGCGCGAGCGCGTCGCGCTCACCGAGTCGCCGCGTGCCTATCCCGACGCCGATCGGGTGGCCGAGGTGCGGGCGCTCGGATGGGTGGACGCGGTGCCAGCCTACGGGATTGCCACGCGTGAGCAGCGACGCGGCGTCGGCGCGGCGCCACGCAATCCGGTGCGTGTATCCAATCGAGCGCTCGACAACGGATTGCTGAAGGTGGAGGTGAGCGAGGCGGGCGCGGTACACCTCACCGATCTCGCGACCGGCCGTGCAGTGAGCGGCGTCGTTGCCCTCGAGCAGACACGCGAGGAGGGTGACCTCTACACGCCGGCCGTCCGCGACGTGCTGCCCGCGCCGCGCGCGCGTCGCGTGCGTCTCGTGCATCGTGGCCCCCTGCGTGGCGAGCTGGCGATCGACTACGAGCTGTCGGCACCAGCTGGTGGGCGAGGCAGCCGCTGTCGCGTCGCGCTGCAGCTCGACGCCGATCTTCCCGCGCTGCGCATCTCCATCGACGGCCATAGTTGCTCCGGCGGCCATCGCCTGCGCGTACGCATCGCGACCGGGCTCGCCGGCGCGACGACGCTCGCCGACGCCGCCTTCCATCCCGTGGCGCGGGCGCCGCTCGTGATCCCGGAGCGCGACGCGCTCATGGAGCGCGTCGTGCCCACGGCGCCGCTGCACCGCTGGGTCGCGCGCTTTGGATCCGACGCGGGAGCGACGCTGATCTCCGATGGCCTCGCGGAGTACGAGGCGCTCGCCGACGGGGCGGTGGCGGTGACGCTCCTTCGTGCCGTCGGCGTCCTGTCGCGCCACGATCTCCCCGAGCGGCCGGGTCATGCCGGATGGCCGGCCGACACCCCGGGCGCGCAGTCGATCGGGCCGTTCGCCGCCCGGCTCGCGCTCGCGCTTCACGGGCCTGACACTCCCGCCCAGCGCGACGCGGTCGAGCGTCTCGCCGACGACGTCCTGCTCCCCCTCACGGGTGAGACACTCCGCTCCAGTCTCGGCGAGCCTCAGGAAAGGTTCGGGCTCGAGCTGCGCGGCGATGGACTGGCGTTCAGCGCCGCGGCGCCGGCGCAGCGCGAGGGATGGACGATGCTCCGCTGCGTCAATCGCCGCGACGTGGCTGTGCGCGGCCGGTGGACGATCGGCCGTCCGATCGCTGAGGCGACGCGGGCTCGCCTCGATGAGACGCCGCTCGACACGCTGACGATCGACGGCCATTCGGTGGTGTTCGAGGCGGCGCCGCGTGAGATCGTGACGGTTCTACTGCGGTAGCCTCGCCACGCGTGCCGCTCCCGCCAGGCGGTCTCGCCACGCGTCACCGAGCACCGTGACCGCAAGCACCGTCGCCACGAGCGCGAGGCCCGGCGCCAGCGCCACCCAGGGGGCCACGACCAGCAGGTCGCGCCCACCGGCGATCATGTTCCCCCAGCTCGGCGCCGGCGGCTGGATCCCGAGTCCGAGAAAGGAGAGACCGCTCTCGAGCAGGATCGCGTTCCCGACGCCGAGCGTGGTGGCCACGAGCGCCGGTCCGATGGCGTTCGGCAGCACGTGTCGCGCGAGCACGCGCAGTGGGCGCGCACCGAGCGCCTCCGCCGCGGGGACGAACGGGCGCGCGCGCACCGCGATCACCTCGGCCCGCACGAGCCGTGCGATTCCCATCCACCCCGTGAGCACCAGCACGACGAGAATGGTTCGGAGACCCGGCTGCCAGAGCGCGACGCCGACGAGCAACAGGACGAGCCGAGGCAGTGCGAGGAGGAAATCCGCGCCGGCCATGAGTGCGCGGTCCACCACGCCACCTCGCCAGCCGGCGGCTGCACCAACCGAGGTCCCGAGCAGGCCCGCGAGCCCCGCACCTGCCACGCCGACGAGGAGCGAGAGCCGTCCCGCGAGCATCATGCGCACGAAAAGGTCGCGGCCGAATCGGTCCGTGCCCAGCAGATGAAAGGCGCCTCCCGCGTCGCGCCCGAACGGCGGCACGAGCCGGCGCGCCAGCACGTCCTCGATTCGCAGCGGATCGCGCTGCGCCAGCGCCGGCACCAGTAGAACCGCTGCCACGAGGAGCACGAGGGCCACGAGCGCCGCGTCTGCCGCGCTCCAACGCCACCGTGGTCGTCCGGGCGCCCTCATGTCGCGATGCGCGGGTCGGCCCAGTTGAGCAGGGACTCGGCCGTGAGGTTGGCGACGATCACCACCGCCGCGTAGGCGGCGGCGCAGCCGAGCACCACGGGGTAATCGCGGGCGACGATCGCCGTCACCATCAATCGCCCCATCCCCGGCCAGCCGAAGATGGTCTCGATGAAGACGGAGCCCGCGACGATCCCCGGAAGTGCCAGCGCGAACAGGGTGATGAGGGGCGCACGCAGGTTTGCCACGACGTGCCGGCTCAACACGCGGCGTTCGGGCAATCCCTTCGCGCGCGCGGTGCGCACCCAGTCGGCACTCATCACGTCCAGCGCGCTCGTACGGACGTAGCGCGCCACCCCGGCGGCGCCGATCGCGGCGAGCAGGCCCACCGGAAGGATCGAATGACGCAGCAGGTCGGCGACATGCGGCAGCCCGTGCAGCTCGACCCCCGGTGTGGTCATTCCCACCGCCGGGAGTCGCATCCAGAGCGGCAGACTGAGCGACGACGCGAGGTAGGTGAAGCAGGCGATGGCGCCGAGCCCCAGCCAGTAGGCCGGCGACGCGATGAGGACGACCGAGATGGCGGTAGTGCTGTAGTCAGTGAGCGTTCCGCGACGGGCCGCCTGGACGAGGCCCATCGCCGTGCCGACGAGGAAGGAGAGCAGCAGCGACGCGAGACCGAGCGCCAGTGAGACGGGAAGGGCGTCGAGAATGACCTGCACCACCGGCCTCCCGTCCGTGAAGCTCGTCCCCAGGTCCGCGCGCAGCGTGCCGCGTACCCATCGTGCATATTGCACAACGATCGGTTGGTCGAGTCCCAGGTGCGCACGCAGTCGTGAGGCGTCCGCCGCGGACGCGCCAGGTGGAAGCAGAAACGTCGCCGGATCGCCGGGGGCGAGACGAAGGAGCGCGAACGTGAGCGAGAGCACGCACCAGTACAGCACGGCGGTCCGCACGACGACGCGAAGAAGAGCAAGGGAGGGCACGGGTTGATATCGCATCGGTGCCGGGTCGCGTCAACGGCGCTCGCGGCGCTCCTCGCGGCGGGGTGCATCGCGCCACAGCGTCCCGACGACGTGGTCGTCCTCGCGTCCGGCGCCGATCTCGAGTCGGCGAACCCGCTCGTGACCACGCATCCGCTGTCACGGCAGGTCCAGCGGTACGCCCTGTTCG
>Ga0193699_10000828_pt1 | contig 12625 bp, 17 predicted proteins | sample L3c2metaG_FD_160095 | JGI IMG/M metagenome (GOLD analysis project Ga0193699, IMG submission 160095) | Soil microbial communities from a riparian zone of the East river system, Colorado, United States - L3c2 | ecosystem: Environmental > Terrestrial > Soil > Riparian zone | place: USA: East... | reverse complement strand
ATGCGGGGCAGCACCGGTTCGATGGATAGCTTGGCTTCGGCCTTGTCGAGTTCGAGCGAGACGGAAAGCTTGAGATAGGCCGGCGCGGAATCCGGCGTCTGGATGTTCACGATGATGTCTGGGATATCGAAGAAGGCGGCCGTGGCGGGCGGCAGATTGGCCGCTTCGGTCTTTACGCTTGCGAGGGCGGCTTCATCGGCGGTTTGCGGTTTCGGCGCGAGGAAATGATAGGCTGCGCCGCCTCCCAGCACCAATAGCAAAGCGCCGACGACCATCAGCTGGAGTTTGAGCGGAAGCTTGAGAATTTTCAGCGGGTTGACGAAGCCGACGATCATCATGACCGGCCCGAGAATGCGACCGACGAGGCCGCTCTTCTTTTTTGCCGGCGCGGCCGATTCGGCGTCGCCTTCGCGAGCGTCGCCGTCCTCTTTGGACGGAGCAGCCGCCTTTTCTTTTTTCGCCATGGATGCCTCGGCACGCCAACAAGAAACCCAAGGTCGAACTTAGGATCTGTTGGTTAAGGACTGGTTCCGCATTAGGAAAAATTTGCCGCCCCGCTTTAGGCTTGTGCCGGGCGAGCCTTGCCGAGTGCGTTCCCTGTCCCGCCAGAAAACCCGACAAATCCCTGCCTTTCACGATGGCATGGCGCGTGCACTCCCCTTCGGGCGAAAGATCAGAGGGCGCCTCAGAAGGGGCGATGTTTCGTGGAAAACAGTTTTCTCGTCGGTCTATCCCAACAGATGGCGACCAACCGCGCCATGGAAGTGATCGCGAACAATCTCGCGAATATTTCCACGCCGTCGTTCAAGCGCGAAGCGATCGAGTTTCAGCAATTCATGGTTCGGGTTCCCGCGACCGAGACGGAGGGCGGCGACACGGTCAATGTCTCCTTCGTGCTCGATCATGGCGTGACTCGCGATTTGTCCGATGGCCGCATGGATCAGACGGGCGGCATGCTCGATCTTGCCATCACCGGTCCGGGCTATTTCGTGGTGCAAACGCCCAACGGCGAACGCTATACGCGCAACGGCCATTTCAAGCTCGACGATCAGGGCAGCCTGGTTACCTCCGAAGGCTACCAGGTGCAAAGCGACGGCGGCGCCATCACGCTTCAACCGCAGGAAGGCGATCTTCAAGTCGCGGCCGACGGCACGCTGAGCACCAATCTCCAACTTCTCGGAAAACTGCGCGTCGTCGGCTTCGCCGATGAGCGTGCCCTGAAGAAGGTCGGCTCAAGCCTCTATGAAGCGGGAGCGCAGACCCCCCAAGCGACCACGGGGCGTGTTCATCAAGGTCTGGTCGAGCGGTCGAACGTCGAACCGGTGATCGAGATCGCCCACATGATCGAAGTCCTGCGCGCCTACCAGATGAGCTCGGACCTCACGAAATCCGGCGAAGACTTGCTGAAACAGGCAATTCAAAAACTCGGCGCCGTGCCGAATGGTTAAGGGAGTTTGAATCATGCGAGCTATGAGCATTGCGGCGACCGGCATGCTGGCGCAGCAGATGAATGTCGAAGTGATCGCGAACAATCTCGCGAACATGAACACCACCGCCTACAAGATGCAGCGGGCGGAGTTCCAGGATCTGCTTTATCAGAATATCGAGCGGCCCGGCTCGGCCTCGGCCGACACCGGTGCGGTCTTGCCGGCAGGGATTCAGATCGGCGTGGGCGTGCGCGCTGCGGCGACCTACCGCATCACCGGCCAGGGTAATATCGCGACGACGGGCAATCCCTACGACCTCGCGGTGAACGGCAAGGGCTATTTCCACATTCAGATGCCCGACGGCAGCGACGCCTATACCCGCGCCGGTCCCTTTACGCTCTCTCCCGACGGTCAGCTCGTCACCAGCAAGGGCTATGTGGTAGCGCCCGGGATTTCCATTCCCCAAGACGCGCTCTCGGTCACGGTGAATGCCGTGGGCCAGGTGCAGGTGATGGTCGCCGGCCAAAGCTCGCCGCAAACCTTGGGACAGCTCGAGCTCGCGCGGTTTCCCAATGAGGGCGGCCTGCAGGCCATGGGCGAAAATCTTTTCACGGAGACAGCTGCCTCCGGCGCCGTGTTGACGGGTCTTCCCGGGTCACCCGGATTTGGCACGCTGCAACAGGGTTATCTCGAAACCTCGAATGTGAATGCGGTGCAGGAAATCACCGACCTCATCACCGCGCAGCGCGCCTATGAGATGAACTCCAAGGTCATCTCGGCGGCGGATCAAATGCTGCAAATCACCTCCAAGATGAGCTGATGCCATGACCTTACGCTTCATGTTTGCCATTGCCTTCTGCGTTGTCGCGTTCAGCGCTTTCGCTGCAGAACCGGCCGATCAGACGGATGTCGTCGTTCCCGCCCACGATATCGCGCGCGGCGCGGTGATCGCAGAGGGCGATCTGATCAACAAGAGCATCGCCGTGCTGCGCGTGAATGACGGTATCGTCCGCAATGCGTCCGATGCGGCCGGCAAGGAAGCCAAGCGCGCCCTTCGCGCCGGCGAATTCCTGCGCAACAGCGATCTCAAGCGTCCGGCGCTGGTCGCCAAGGGCTCCACGGTGACAATGGTGTTCGAGTCCCCGGGCATACACCTCACCGCCGTCGGCCGCGCTCTCGCCGAAGGCGGGGAAGGGGACACCATCGCGGTGCTCAATCCCACCTCTTACCGTCAGGTCGCTGCGGTCGTGACGGCTCCCGGCACGGTGCGCGTCGGTCCGGCAATAGCGAACGCAAAATCTCCCAAGGAAGTGGCTGCAGCGCGGCAATGACAAAAGGATTTTTCATGACTCGCTCGACCCGCCGTTTCACAGCTCACTGCGTCCTGTTCGCTGTGGGTTTCATGTTGGCCGCTTGCGCCGGCACCGTCGACAAGATCAGGCATATCGGCGAGCCGCCTGCGCTCAGCCCGATTATCGTGCCCCCGGGCATCGTCGGCGGCGCGCCGGTGCTTGTGCCCCAGCCATATCCGGACGTCCAGGCGCCTCAGGCGAACTCGCTTTGGCGCGCGGGCTCGCGCAGCTTCTTCCGCGATCCCAGAGCGCAGAAGATCGGCGACCTCATCACGGTGCAAATCGCCATCGGCGATACGGCGAAAATCGCCAACACCACGACGCGCACGTCGACGGCATCGGAAAAGGCCAGCGCGCCGAATCTTCTGGGTCTCGAGAGCCGACTTAAGGGCATCCTCCCGGACGCCGTAGATCCCAGCAACTTGGTGAATCTCGGCTCCGATTCCAATAATACCGGCACCGGAACGGTGGACCGCTCCGAATCGATCAATTTGACGGTGGCCGCCGTCGTGACGCAGGTCCTGCCCAACGGCAATCTGGTGATCCAGGGTCAGCAGGAAGTGCGCGTCAACAACGAGGTGCGCGAGCTTCAGGTCTCAGGCGTCGTTCGGCCGGAAGACATCTCCAACACCAACACCATCAAACACACGCAAATTGCCGAGGCGCGGATTTCCTATGGTGGCCGTGGCCAGCTCTCCGACGTGCAGCAGGCGCGCTATGGTCAGCAATTCTTCGATATTATCTGGCCGTTCTGAAGCAGGCGCGGATCAGTCGTCTCGGTAGACGCGTTCGCGCCGCTCGTGACGCTCCTGCGCCTCGAGCGAAAGTGTTGCGATGGGACGCGCATCCAGCCGTTTCAACGAGATCGGCTCGCCGGTTTCTTCGCAGAAGCCGTAGGAACCATCCTCCAGGCGGCGCAGCGCCGAATCGATCTTCGAGATCAGTTTGCGCTGTCGGTCGCGCGTGCGCAGCTCGAGTTGGCGTTCGGCTTCCGTGGTGGCGCGATCGGCGAGATCGGCGTTTGGTGTCGGTTCGGATTGCAGATTCTGGATGGTCTCGCGACTCTCGCGCAGGATGTCTTCTTTCCAAGCCACAAGCTTGCGGCGAAAATATTCGCGCTGCCGCTCGTTCATGAAAGGCTCTTCGTCCAACGGCCGGTAGCCGTGCGGCAAGTCGGTCGCCATGCTTACTCCTTGTAAACGCGCGTGCCCCCGTAGGCGGCGCGGTTATAGCGGCGGCCCGGTTCCCGGGCAAATGGAAAGAAAGCGTTGGGAATTAGTGACTTAAACCCTGGGCCGCTCGGCTTGCTCGAGCTTTGCCAGCTCCACGCGGGCGCGCAGATCGATCTCGTCGAGCACGGTCTGCAGTTTCGGCTCGGCGAAGCTTTCCCGGCGCTTGGCGATGGCGAGCGCCAGGCGGTTGAGGGTGGTGCGCGGAATCCCGCCGGCCAGAAGGCCATCCCGGAGCTCATCGAGCAGCGTTAAGAGCTGTTCGCCATGGTGAACGCCGCGGGTTCGGCTATCGGGGGAATCTTCAATGCCTTGAAGGGCGAGGATGGTGTCGACGGCTGCAATCGGGCCGCTTCCGGTCAAGGCCGCGGCTGTCTTGGCGTCCGCCATCTCCTCGGCGGCAAAGCCTTTGCCCTCGATTCCGGCAGCGCGACCCGTGCGCTTCACGGACGAGGATTCGACTCTGCGAGTGGGTTTGATTTCCAAAGCACGGGGCCCTTGTCCGGATCGCGTACCCTCTCGCGTTACGCTTAATAAGTTCCTAACCGCGTTTTCCTAAGTGCTCCGGCCCCGATGGTAGGGATGGCCCGACAGAATCGCCAAGGCACGGTAGATTTGCTCGGCCAGCATGGCGCGCACCATCAAATGAGGCCAAGTTTGGGGGCCGAAGGCGAGGCGCTCCTGCGCGGCCTGTTTGAGAGCGGGATTAAGGCCGTCCGGGCCTCCGATCAGGAACACGAGATCGCGGCAACCACCGTCGCGCAGCTTGGCCAAATGCCTGGCGAAAGCTTCGCTGGAAAGCGGCCGCCCTGCTTCATCCAGCGCTATGTGATGGGATGGTGTCGGCAGACGGCGCGCGAGCTTGGCGGCTTCCTCGTCCATGCGGGCCGGCGCCGAGGTGCCGCGCGAAACGTCGACGATCACAAAATCGAACTTGGAAATGCCGAGCTTAGGTCCGAGCGCTGCGGCACGCTCCCAGTAAAGATCGCACAGATTTTGCTCCGATGCGCCCCGGCCACGCCCCACCGCCGCGACGGTGATGCGCATGGGCTAGGCGTTGGATCCGGCGTGCTCGGCGCGGCGGCGATGGCTCACTTCGTCCACCGACCACATGCCTTCGAGGTCGTAATAGCTCCGCACTTCGCCGCGGAAAATGTGCACCACCACGTCACCCGCATCGATCAGCGCCCAGTCGCCCTGCGGGAGACCTTCGATTCGTGCGGTGCCGTATCCCCATTCCTTCATGCGCCGCGCCAAATTCTCCGCCAAAGAGGCGACATGGCGCGCCGAGCGCCCGGTCGCGATGACCAGCGCATCGGTGAGCGAAGACCGGCCCATGAGGTCGATCGTCACCAGATCTTCGGCCTTGTCGTCATCGAGGGAGGTTTGGATTCGGTCGAGCAGAGTGTGCTCGGGGGAAATATCGCTCGCGGAAGAACTCAGCTTTACGCTCGGCTTGCGGCTCAGGGTCGGCTCCTTGGTTGAGAGGTCCTGCTCGGCCGAGGCTTAGAGCGCGGAACGTCTTGCCAGGTTCCCATCGCTTGCCGCAGCTGAGCCACTCCTCGTTAGAGATATAATCCAACGCTCCCAAACTACCATAGGTGCCTCACTTTCGCGAGGTGTGGTTTTTACGCAAATGTGTTGCGCTGGATGGGTTGCGGCGGCGGTCATCGATCATTGTCCAGGCCGGCGGCTGCATCACGGCAATGTGACGGTTGGGCGACATGTAGGCGGATCGGAAGCGGGTCGCAGCCTTGGAGGAAAGGGCGGCCAGCGCGGTGCCCGGCCTGGCGATGACCGCCACAGGGACATTCGCGAAAATCTCCTGCCAATTCCGCCAGCGCGGAATCTGCACCAGATTGTCGCTCCCCATCAGCCAGACGAAGCACAGTTGCGGAAAGCGCCGTTTCAGCGCGCGCAGCGTATCGATGGTAAAGCGCGTGGCGAGCTGGTTTTCGATATCGGTAACGATGACACGCGGATGACGGTTGAATTTTTTGGTCGCGGCGAGGCGTTCGTCAAACCCCGCCATGCCTTGCGTCTCTTTCAGCGGATTCTGGGGACTGACCAGCCACCAGACATAATCGAGACCGAGTTGCTTCAGAGCGAGCTCGCTTGCGTGGCTGTGGCCTTCGTGCGCGGGATTGAAGGAACCGCCCAAAAGCCCGACGCGCAATCCGCTCTCAACCGGCCCCGGCGGAGACACCCAATCGCTCTTTGTACGGAGAGTTGTCACGTGAGGCTCCCTCTTCCCTCGAACGAGAGAGGGAAGGCTGAGCGCTCAGGGCCGCGTCTGGCCGTTGCCGCGAACGACATATTTGAAAATCGTGAGCTGCTCGACGCCGACCGGGCCGCGCGCATGGAGCTTGCCGGTGCCGATGCCGATTTCCGCGCCCATGCCGAACTCTCCGCCGTCGGCGAATTGGGTGGAGGCATTGTGCATCACAATCGCCGAATCGAGCGCGGCGAGGAATCGCTGAGCGGCCCGCGAGTCTTCGGTGACGATGGAGTCGGTGTGCTGCGAGCCATAGGTGGCGATATGGCGGATCGCGTCTTCGACGCCGGTAACGGCGCGCACCGCGACAATGGCGTCGAGATATTCGGTCCGCCAGTCTTCTTCGGTAGCGATTTTGGCGGCAGGGTAGGCTGCGCGCACCGCATCATCGCCTCGGATCTCGCAACCCGCTTTGGCGAGATCGTCCAGGATCGGTTTTAGATGCGTTCCCAGAATGCTTCTGTCGATCAGCACGGTCTCGGTCGCGCCGCACACCCCGGTGCGCCGCATTTTGCCGTTCAGCACCAAAGCGCGCGCCATGGCGAGGTCGGCTTTCTCATGCACATAAGTGTGGCAGACGCCCTCGAGATGGGCGAGCACGGGAACGCGCGCTTCGGTTTGCACGCGAGCGACAAGGCTCTTGCCGCCGCGCGGCACGATCATGTCGATGGTGCCGTTCAAACCGCCGAGCATATGGCCGACCGCAGCGCGATCCTTCGTCGGCACAAGCTGGATGGCGCCGGCGGGCAGGCCCGCCGCTTGGAGTCCTTCCACCAAAGCTGCGTGGATCGCGCGGGACGAATAAAACGATTCCGAACCACCGCGCAGGATGACGACATTACCTGATTTGAGGCACAGCGCGCCGGCATCGGCCGTCACGTTGGGGCGGCTTTCATAGATGATGCCGATCACCCCGATGGGCGTCGAGACGCGCGATATGTCGAGTCCATTCGGGCGCCGCCAGCGCGCGAGTTCGCGGCCCACCGGATCGGGCAGACTCGCCACATCGGCGACGGCTTGAGCGGTTGCCTCGATGCGTTTGGCATCCAGCTTCAAGCGGTCCATCAAGGCTGGCGTGAGATTATGCGTGGCGCCGCTCTTCATGTCTTCTTCATTGGCGGCGAGGATTTGAGGCTGTGCCGCACGGATCGCAGCCGCGGCGGCCAGCAAGGCCTTGTTCTTCTGCTCGGTCGGAGCCTCGCGCAAGGCAACAGCGGCGTCGCGCGCCGCGCGCCCCATAGCCTGCATCTCGCCTTCGAGCGAGCTCAAGTCCTTCGCCTGCACATTCATGGCATCAGGTCTCCACCGAATGGGTGAGCGCCAGATCGTCGCGATGGATCATCTCATCGCGGCCACGATAGCCGAGAATGCTCTCGATTTCGACCGTGCGGCGCCCCACCAGGCGGCGCGCATCCTCGTCATTATAGGCGATGAGCCCGCGTGCGAGCTCGCGTCCATCTTCGCTCTTAACCAGCACAGCGTCGCCACGTTCGAAATGACCCGTAATGGATTTGACGCCGGCCGGCAGCAGACTCTTGCCCGAGAGCAGCGCGCGCTCCGCGCCCGCATCTATGGTGATAGTGCCTTGCGCCGAGAGCCCGCCCGCGATCCAGCGCTTCTTGGCCTGCGCTGGGCTGACGCGCGGGACAAACAACGTGGTGCGCTCGGCAGCGGCGATCGCGCGCAAAGGATGAAGGAGATGGCCATTGGCGATGACCACCGCCGCACCCGCCGAGGTGGCAATCTTGGCCGCGGCGATCTTGGATTCCATGCCGCCCTTGCTCACGCCCGACACCGGCCCTTCGGCCATGCGCTCGATCTCCGGCGTGATGGCGCGCACTTCGGGGATATGGCGCGCGGTAGGATCGCGCTGCGGGTTGGCGCTGTAGAGCCCGTCTATATCGGAGAGCAGCACCACCATGTCGGCTTCCAGCATCGAGGCCACGCGCGCTGCCAAGCGGTCATTGTCGCCGTAACGGATCTCCGCGGTTGCGACCGTATCGTTCTCGTTGATGACGGGCACAGCGCCGAGCCCCAGCAAGGTCATCAGCGTTTCGCGTGCGTTGAGATAACGCCGGCGCTCTTCGGTGTCTTCCAAGGTCAGCAGGATCTGCGCCACTTGAATGTCGTAGCCGTGGAAGGCATCGACATAGGCCTGCGCAAGTCTCACCTGGCCCACTGCGGCCGCGGCCTGGCTTTCTTCCAGGCGCAGCGCGCCTGATTTCAGTTTCAGCGCGCGCCGGCCTAGCGCAATAGCACCCGACGAAACCACGATGATTTCTTTCTTCGCCTGCCTCAGTTCCGCGACATCGGCGGCAAGGCTCGCCAGCCAGTCGCGTTTCAACGCACCGGCCGCGGAATCGACGAGCAACGTCGAACCGACCTTGACCACGATACGCTTCGCGCTGGCGAGATGATCCGTCACGGCGCCCAACTCCGAGGTGGTTCCCCCTTGCGACGGGTCTTGGCGCGGCCTGCTTCGATTTTTCGCGCGAGTGCGCGAAGGACGTCATCGACACCTTCCCCGCTGACGCCGGACATGACGAACACATCATGTCCCACCGCCTTCGTCAGAGCAGCGCGCTTGCGGGCGAGCGCCGCCTTATCGATTGCGTCGGCTTTGTTGAGCACCACGATCTCGGATTTTTCTCCGAGCCCATGGCCGTAGGATTCGAGTTCGCCGCGGATCGTCCGGTAGGCGCGCACGATCTCCGATTGGGTGCCGTCGATAAGATGCAGGACCACGCTGGTACGCTCGGCATGGCCGAGAAAGCGCGTGCCGAGGCCGGCGCCCTCCGAAGCGCCTTCGATGAGCCCGGGCAAATCCGCGACCAGGAAATCACAGCCGGTGATACGCACCATGCCGAGCTGCGGATTGAGCGTCGTGAAGGGATAATCGGCGATCTTCGGTCTTGCCGAGGAAATACGCGCGAGGAATGTCGACTTGCCCGCATTGGGAAGGCCGATCAGCCCGACATCGGCGATCAGTTTCAGCCGCAGCCAGATCGTCTTCTCCTCGCCCGGCTGGCCGGGATTGGCGTGGCGTGGCGCCTGATTGGTCGAGCTCTTGAAATGGGCATTGCCGAAGCCACCATTGCCGCCCCTTAAGATGAGGGCGCGCGCGCCGGGCCGGTCGAGGTCGGCGATCAGGGTCTCGTTGTCTTCCTCATAGAGCTGCGTTCCGACCGGCACTTTCATGATCGCATCCGGGCCGTTGGCACCTGCCATGTCCTTGCCCATGCCAGGACCGCCGCTTTTTGCCGTGATGTGCTGCTGGAAACGGTAGTCGATGAGCGTGTTCAGGTTCTCCACCGCTTCCACCCAGACATCGCCCCCATTGCCGCCATCGCCGCCATTAGGACCGCCATACTCGATGAATTTCTCTCGGCGGAACGAGACGCAGCCATTCCCGCCATTGCCGGAGCGGATGTAGACTTTCGCTTGGTCGAGGAACTTCATGGGATTGCTTTCCGAAGCTCATAGTCGGCCCGCCTCAGCACGACCTTATGACAGAACACATCGCCCCCGCGCGAGAGGCAGGAACGCTCCTCTTCGCCGTCCGGCACGCAGCCGAGCTTGGCCAGCACCCGTCCCGAAGCCGGATTGTCGTGGAACCAGCCCGCCGTCAGTTTCTCGGCTCCCAACGCGTCGAAGGCAAAGGCGATCAACCGGGCAGCCGCTTCGGTGGCGTAGCCCTGGCCCCAATAGGGCTTGCCCAGCCAATAGCCGAATTCCCAGCCGCGGGCCGGATGAACCCCGCAAATCCCGATAGTGGCGCCGGGCGCTTTGCGCAAAATCGCGAACGCCAGATCCTCGCCGCTTGACCAGCCATGCGACGCGCTGACGACAAACGCGCAGGCGTCATCCTCCGTATACGGATGAGGAACTCTCGAGAGGTTCTTCGCCACGTCGAAATCCTTCAGCAGCGGAACAAAATGGCTGATGTCCGCCGCGCGTGGGGGGCGCAAGAGCAGCCGCCCGGTTTCCAGAATGACAGACATGTTTCCCCTCCGAATGCGCCGAGGGAGAAACAAAAAGGGAGATGGCGACCCATCTCCCTCGCAAGATCTTCGAGGCCGCCATTTGTGGCGGCCTATGCATTCAGCCGCCTATTCGCTTGCTTCGGCCACCGGCCACACCGACACATAAGTGCGGCGCTTGAGGCCTTGCTTGAACTCCACTTTGCCGCCGATTTTGGCGAACAGCGTGTGGTCCTTGCCCATGGCCACATTGGAGCCCGGATGCACCTTGGTGCCGCGTTGGCGCATAATGATGTTGCCCGGAAGGACGACCTCACCGCCGAAGCGCTTGACTCCGAGCCGCTGGCTATTGGAGTCGCGACCGTTGCGCGAAGACCCGCCTGCTTTCTTGTGTGCCATGAAATCGTTCCCTAAGGCGCCGTGATACCCGCAGGCGTCAGCCTGCCGAAATCGAATTGATTTTCACGCGTGTCAGAAGTTGACGATGACCGCGCTTGCGGTGCGTATTCTTGCGGCGCTTCTTCTTGAAAGCGACGACTTTCGGCGCGCGATCCTGCGCCACGATTTCGGCGGCCACCGAGGCGCCCGAAAGCAGCGGCGCACCGATTTTGGAGCCCGCCAGCAGGACCTCGGAGAACGTGATCGCAGCTCCCGCCTCGCCGGGGAGGCGGTCGATCTCCAGCACGTCGCCGGGCGCGACCCGATATTGTTTGCCGCCGGTGCGGATGACCGCGAACATGGAAATACCCTTACAGCCAAACATGAAATCCGCCGAAACCGGTGGGTTTCGCGGAAGGCGGGCAATATAGCTACGGACTTTTCGCAGTCAACCCATGCAAGAGGCTCTTGCCAGCACGAAGCGTGGCGTCTACGCCGCCTGCATGTCCGCTTTGCTCGACCGGCTCTATCATCTGCACTGGGTAACCGGCGAGGTGGCGCGCTGCGCCCAGCCTTATCTGGGCTTTTACGGCGGTTTCCTGCGGCCCCATGGCTTCAAGAGCCTGATCAATCTGCGCGGCGAGAACGCGGAATTCGCCTGGTGGCGAACGGAAAAGCGCGTAGCGCAAGAGCTGGGAATCGCCCATTTCGATGTGAAATTGTCCTCGCGAAACCTTCCCTCCCGCTCCGGTCTGGCAGCGTTGTTCGCGGCCTTCGAGCAGGCGCGCCCACCCATTCTGCTCAAATGCAGCGGCGGGCAGGACCGCACCAGCCTCGCCGCCGCATTATATATTCTACTGACCAAGGGCTCGTCGTCGCTCCAGAAGGCGGAAGATCAATTCGCCTTCTGGCCCTATCTACACCGGCCTAAGGCCTATCAACTCTGGCTTCGGGAATTTCCCGCCTATGCGGTGGCCGAAGCACATGGGATGCCATTGGGACAATGGGCGCGCACCCGCTACGACCCAAAGGCCTTTGCCGAATTCCTTGGCGCCAAGGGCCTCTCGCACAGTTTCAGGGCGTTCCAGGCGGAGGTCTGAGATGAGCGCCAGATTGGACGCGGCGCCGGGCGTTACCTATTGGCCCCAATTTTTCGGTCCTGCCGAACAGACCGCCTTGCTTCAAGAGGTGTTGGGGCGAGTGGCGCAAGCACCCTTCTACCGCCCCACCATGCCCGGCTCCGGCAAGCCTTTGTCGGTCGAGATGACCAATTTCGGTCCACTCGGTTGGATCACCGATCAGGCCAAAGGTTATCGCTACGAGCCGGCCCACCCGGTCACGGGGATACCCTGGCCCGAGATCCCAGACATTCTGCTCGCCCTCTGGGCGGATACGACGGGCTACCCATCGCCGCCGGAAGCCTGTCTCGTTAATCTCTACCGTGCCGGCACCCGTATGGGGTTGCACCGCGACCAGGACGAAGAGCCGAAGGATGCGCCCGTGCTTTCGGTTTCCTTGGGCGATACGGCCCTCTTCCGCTTTGGCGGGCTGTCGCGGCGCGATCCCACCAGAGCGCTCAAGCTGGCGTCAGGCGATGTGCTGATGTTCGGAGGGCCGGCTCGCCTGATGTTTCACGGCGTCGACCGCATCCAGGCGGGAAGCTCTGGGCTTGTGCCTGGCGGCGGGCGGATCAATCTGACCTTGCGGCGGGTCACCGCGCCTCAAAAAGAAAGCGGCCGGTTAGGGGGCTAACCGGCCGCTAAACGCGCTTTACGCGCTGGATGCCGGGAGGGGATGACCGACACCCTTGGGGACGCCATCTGGTTGCGAGCGGGGGGCATGCAATCCAGACGCTTTTCGTCCCACCGCCGTTAAGTATATGCACGAAAGCCACAGCTTTCAACTTTCCTCCACGAGAATGTGATCATCTATCATTAATTCGTAGACAGTCACGTTTTTGCCACAGTTGGAAAGCCTAGCCGGC
>Ga0193699_10000827_pt1 | contig 12633 bp, 12 predicted proteins | sample L3c2metaG_FD_160095 | JGI IMG/M metagenome (GOLD analysis project Ga0193699, IMG submission 160095) | Soil microbial communities from a riparian zone of the East river system, Colorado, United States - L3c2 | ecosystem: Environmental > Terrestrial > Soil > Riparian zone | place: USA: East... | reverse complement strand
CGGCGCTCGCCGTGCCGTCGAGCGCGTCGAGTGCCTTGCGCACCGACATCGCGACGCAGGTGAAGATCGGCGTCTCGCGCTCGGTGTAGGCGCTCGACTCGGTCGGGCGCAGCTCCTGGACCAGGTCGAGGAACTCGCCCGGGTCGTCGGCCTCGAAGGCGACGACGAACTCCTGGTCGTCGAGGCCGAAGGAGTAGGAGGTGTTGATCGTGATCTCGGGGTGGCGGCGCCCGACCTCGATGTGGCTCTTCATGATCCGCTGGCGCTCCTCGGCTGGCAGGCCGTACCAGCGGCGCTGCTTGACCATCGGGTAGAGGAAGAGGTACTTGCGCTCCGAGACGCAGATCTCCGGTCGCGCCTCCTCCTCCGAGTAGGGGGAGCGCTTGGTCATCGAGAGGAATGAGTAAGGCGTCTCCGCCCATTTGGCGAGGCCGCTCTGGCCGAGGACGACGTGGAAGGTGTGCAGGTCGTCGAGGCTCGAGCTCTGGCTGAGCAGGACCAAGTCGACGTCGCCGCGCGTTCCTATGGTTGAGTAGGCGCGCAGCGAGCGGTCGAGGGCGAAGTCCTCGCAGGCGGCGAGGAACTCGCGCTTGTCGGCCGCCCGCAGCTCGGCGTCGAGGCGGCGCCAGGCGGGATCGATCTTGAGGAACGTGAACTTGGCGAAAGTGCGGTCGGCCATCGGCTTGACGATAGCGCTGGCCACGCTGCTCTTCTGCGCGACGGCCAAGGCCAGCGTGAGCGTCGCCTGGCTGCCGAGCGGGACGGGGGTGGAGGAGCTGGCGGCGCGCGGCCTCTCGCCGGGGTTGATGAGCCCGGGGCTCGGATCAGTCCCGGCTGAGCAGACATATATGGACATCTCCCAGGGCAACCGGGTCTTCGACTCGCTGTACGACGGGGAGCTGCCGCTGAACGTCGGAGGCGGTGTCTGCGGGCCGCCCTACTCACATGGGGCGGTCAGGCGGGCGGAATCCGCTCCAGCGGACATCGTCCCTGGCCTGCTGGAGTCGACGCTCCACGCCGCGGGCAGGAACTGCAAGGCGCGGAACGTGACGCTGCCGCAGCTCACGAGGCTCGTTCGCTTTCGTTCTGGCGGCGATCTGCTGATCGCGATCGAGCGCCCCCCGCCGGGCAAGGACGAAGCGCTGGCGATCGGGATCGCCGGCCGTGGCTTCGGCGGCAACCTGACCTCGGACAGCACCAGGCTCGGCGGCTACGTTCTCGCCACCGATGTCGCGCCGACGATCCTGGCGCGGCTCGGCGTCCCGGTCCCGGCGGAGATGTCGGGACAGCCGATCCGCTCCGAGGGCCGGATCGACCCCGCCGCGGTCGAATCGCTAGGGGATCGGATGGCTACGATCCCCGGGCGGCGCGGGCCGGTGATCGGCGTCGCCCTCTTCGCTTGGCTTGCGGCGCTGGCGCTGACGATCGCCGCCAGCCGCGGACGAGCCGCTCGTCCCGTTGTGCGGGCGGTCGGTCTCAGCGTTGTCTACCTGCCGCTGCTGCTCCTGCTCGCGGCCGCGCTCGAGCCGAGCGAGGCCGTAGAACGCCTGCTCGTCCTGCTCGGCGCGCCCCTGCTCGCAGCGCTGACGCTCGCTCTGCTGCATGGCTATCGGGCCCTGGCCCTCGCCTCGGCGGCGACCGTCCTCGCATATGCGGTTGACGTGATCGCCGGCTCGCCGCTTACCCCGCTCTCGCTGCTCGCCCCCAACCCAGGGCTCGGCGTGCGCTTCTACGGGATCGGCAACGAGCTCGAGGCGCTGCTGGCGGTGCTCGTCCTCGCCGGCACGGGAGCGGCTCTGACCGGTTTCGCGTCGAGGCTCCTGGCGCGCCAGAGCGTGCTCGCCTTCCTGGTGTTCGGCCTCCTCTTTGCCTTCGTCTTCGCCGCCGGGCGCTTCGGCGCCGACGTCGGCGCGGCGATCGTGCTGCCGGTAGGGGCCGCCGCCGCCGCTTGGAAGGTCGCGACCCCCCGGCGACTGACGGCCCCACTCATCATTATCGCTCCCCTCGGCGCGCTCGCCATGCTGGCGCTCGTCGACCTGGTCTCGGGAGCCGACGCGCACCTCACCCGCTCGGTGCTGGAGGCGGGAGGCCTCGAAGACCTCGCCGACGTCGCCCAGCGACGCCTGCAGCTCTCCGCCCAGAGCTTCACCCGTCCGATCGTCCTCGCCTTCCTTCCCCTGATCGCGCTCGCCGCCCTGGCGGCCATCGCCGAACGCGAGCGTCTTGCGACCTGGCTGCGGGGCCGCGCGGCGATGACCGCCGGTCTGCTCGGCGCCCTCGTCGCCACAGTCGTCGGCGCCCTCGCCAACGACTCCGGCGCGCTGATGCTCGAGATCGGCGCCGCCTACCTCCTCGTCTTCACCGCCTTTGCATGGAGCGAGTCGGTACCCGAAACGAGCCGGTCGTCTACCCAGACAAAAAGTTACAATTTCGTTTCCCACTCGTGACACGGCATCCTCTAGCGTTCGGAGCATGGAGTTGGCAAGAGAGTCCTGGACAGACGATCGCCTCGATGATCTCGCTCGGCGGATGGAGCAGCGCTTCGACCGGGTGGACGGTGATATCGGCGGACTGCGCATGGAGATGCGGGAGGATCTCCGCGAACTCCGTGCGGAGCTCGGAGCTGTTCAGCGCACGCTGATCCAAGTCGGCGGTGGCCTGATCGCTGCCGTCCTCGGCATGATGGCCGCCGTCATCGGTCTGATGCTCACGCAGTTGTAGTCGCCCCTGTCAGCACATGGCCCCGAGAGAGGCGGGGCCCGGGGCATCGACTACCCTTTGCCCCTCGTGCTTATCGCCCTCGTCTCGCCATATTCCTGGAGCTACCAGGGGGGCGTAAACCGGCATGTCGAGGCCCTCGCCGAGGAGTTCCTCGGCCGTGGCCATGACGTGCGTGTGCTCGCCCCCTTCGATCCGCCGGACCGGCTCAGCCGCGCCCTTCATCGGGCCGCTCCCGAACGGCGCGAGGCGCCCGACTACCTCGTGCCGCTTGGCCGCACCGCCGGGATCGGCGCCAACGGCGCGGTCTCGAACCTTGCCGTCTTCCCGGCCGGCGGCGCCGCCGCCCCTCGCCGCGAGCTCCGTGACGGCCGCTACGACGTCGTGCACGTGCACGAGCCGCTGGCGCCGCTGGTCGGCTGGAATGCGGTCCTTGGCGCCCCCGCTCCGGTCGTCGGCACCTTCCACGCCTACTCGACCAAAGCATTTCCCAACCACATCGCCAGCGCCCTCGGCGCCAGGCGCCTCTTCAACCGCCTCTCGGCCCGGATCGCCGTCTCCGAGGCGGCGGCCTGGACCGGGCGCCGCTGGTTCGGCGGCCACTACGAGATCGTTCCCAACGGGGTAGACGTCGACGCCGCTCCGGCTGAGCCGCCGATGCCCACCGGCGAGCTGCGCGTCCTCTTCGTCGGCCGCTCCGAGGAGCGCAAGGGCCTGCCGGTCCTGCTCAGCGCCTTCGGCGCCCTGACCGAGCACGTCTCCTGCCGCCTCACCGTGATCGGCGCCGAGCCCGACGAGGTGCTCCGCTACCTGGCGGACCCCGAGACGATGCGCTGGATCGACGTGCGCGGACGGGTCTCGAGGGAGAGCCTGTGGAGCGCCCTGCACGAAGCCGACGTGCTTTGCGCGCCCTCGCTCTCCGGGGAGAGCTTCGGCATGGTCCTGACCGAGGCCTTTGCCGCCGGCACCCCCGTGATCGCCTCGGCGATCGCCGGCTACAGCGACGTCGTCACCGACGGCATCGACGGCATCCTTGTGCCTCCCGCTGATCCCCAGCGGCTCGCGGAGGAGCTGCAGCTCCTCCACTACGAACGCGAGCGCCTCGCGGCGATGGGGGAGGCCGCGCGGCAAAGCGCCCGCCGCTACGCCTGGCCCCACGTCGCCGACCGGGTGACCGCCGTCTATGAGCGGGCGATCGAGCTGCCGCGGCCGGCGAGCGCCGCCGAGCGGATTGCGCACTGGACCGGTCTGCGCTCTGCCGACGGCGAGCCGCCCCGCCCGCCGCGGCGACTTCCATCGCTCGACCCGGTGCTCGCCAGCGCCGGCGGCAGGGGCCGTCGCGTCGCCCGCCGCGCGGCCCTCGGCCTCACCGGAGCGCTCGGCGTCGGCCTCACCGCGCTGGCGGCGCAGAAGATCGGTATCGACAACGTCCTCGCCAGCATCGTCCGCTCCGACGTCACCTGGGTGCTGGTCGCCTGCGCCCTGATGGCCCTATCGCTCTTCTTCCGCGCCGCCTCCTGGTACTGGATCGCCCGCGCGGCGCTGCCCAACCGGCCGATCCGCCGCCGCGACGTGACCTCGGCGACGATGATCGGCGTGCTGATGTCGGCGACGCTTCCCGCCCGCCTCGGCGAGCCGGCGCGGGCGATGTCGCTGGCCCGGCGCAGCGGCCGCATGCGGCAGACATTCCCGGTCCTGCTCGGCACCCTCGTCTCGCAGACGATCCTCAACATCCTCGCCCTGGCGCTGCTCGGTGCGATCATCGTCTCGACCACCGACCTCTTTCACTCGAGCACACAGAAGCTCTTCGCCTTCAGCTTCGTGCCCCTGGTGCTGCTCGTCGCCGTGTTGCTCGCGCCGGCGCTGATGCGCCGCAACGGCAACGGCCGCCTCGCCCGAATCGGCTCAGTAGTGCACGCGGCGCTGATCCAGGTGCGGGTCGGGCTGAAGGTCTTCCGCGACCCCCGTCGCGGCGCCGCTGCCACCGCCGCCCAGCTCAGCGCCTGGGCGATCCAGCTCGCCGCCTGCTGGGCCCTGCTCGCCGCCCTCGGGCTCAGCGACCAGGCCGGGATCGGCGCCGCCGCGGCCGTCCTCTTCGCCGTCAACGTGACCGCCGTCGTGCCGGCGACTCCATCCAACATCGGCGTCTTCCAGCTCGCCGTGATCAGCGTCCTGCACACCGGCTTCGGCATCGGCACCGCCGACGCGCTCGCCTACGGCGTCATCCTCCAGGCGGTCGAGATCGCCACCGCCCTCGCCCTCGGCCTGCCGGCGCTCGTCCGCGAAGGGCTCACTTGGGGCGACCTGCGCATCCAGGCCCTCTCCGCTTCACCGGTACGGCTGAAGCCGCATCCGGCCGACTACGCGAACTAGTCGCGAATCATCATTCGAGGGCGGCGAGCGCCGTGATTTGCCTCGTCCCCCGGAGTACGAGCGCCTGCGACCAAGCACGGCGCTGGATAGGAAACAGTTAAGTTTTTTTTCAATTAATTGAAGATGTTGCTCAGGTACGCACAAGGCGTTAGCATGGGTCGCCACTGCTCAGCTCAAAGCTGGTGCCGGGGACCGGGGAGAGGTATTGGAGCGTCCGCGCTTGCGGATCTCCCCCGCCGAGGCGCCGGCCCACACAGGGAGGGAAGGAAGCGGATGTTCTCCAAACTTAGGAAGCGTCTCGGGTCTAGGAACCGTTTCGGGGTTCCGGGCGTCCTCTCGGTCATTGCCCTTGTCTTCGCCATGACCGGCGGCGCCTTCGCGGCGAAATACGTGATCACCTCGACGAAACAGATCAAGCCGAGCGTGCTGAAAGCCTTGAAAGGCAAAGTCGGTCCGCCCGGTGCGCAGGGTCCGGCCGGTCCGGCCGGCGCACAGGGTCCGGCGGGACCAGCCGGCGCCGCCGGCGCCCAGGGTGAACCCGGCGCCGCCGGGACGACCGGCCCTAAAGGCGCGACCGGTACGACGGGCACGACCGGCACGACGGGCGCGACGGGCGCGACGGGCGCAACCGGCTTTAGCGGCTTCACCGAAACCCTGCCGTCGGGCAAAACCGAGACAGGCGCTTGGTCGGTAACGGTAGCTGCGCTTGGCGGTGCCTTTGCCGCACTGCCTTTCCCAATCCCGCTGGCGAGTGAACTAGAAAACACAAAAGTTCACATCGCACCCGAACCGACGAACTGTCCGGGAACGGCGGCAGAACCCAAAGCCAACATAGGTCACCTCTGCGTGTATGTAAATGGAGGCGGCTTTATCGGAGGCCCAGCCACCCCGGAAGCTGTTCTCAAGGCGGCCTCTGGTGCGGCTGGCGCCTCGAAAACGGGGGCTGTTCTCCTAGTGGAAGGGTCCGAAGCCATCGGCTTTGGGACCTATGCCGTGACAGCTCCGTAGCTGCCGCATTCGCCGCTTGGCGAAGCGACGCCAAGAGTTTCAAAGCAAGCCGGCCCGGACGACTGCCAACGCTGTCCGGGCCGGCGCACGACAGTCCAACCGCGATCGACCTAAGCGGCGAAGTCGAGCATGCATCGGCCCCCAGCCGATCGCCAGGCCCCCCGGGCGGGACGCTAAGCGTCCGCGCCGAAGGTTTGACGCGGCCGTCACCGAGGAGGCCCGCGCCGCCGGCGCGAGGATCGGCCGCGAGCCGGCAGAGACCTTCTGGGGCGGTACAGCTCACTCTTCGTCGATCCCGACGGCCACCCGTGGGAGGTCGCCCACAACCCGCGCTGGACGATCGCCGAGGACGGCGGCCTTCGGCTGTCCTGAGCTACGGCGAGAGGCGGAAAGGCGGGTAGCGGTCGGTGAAGAGGATCACGAACCAGGCGAGGATCACCGCGAAGAAGACGCCTATGTAGAGGAAGAAGAGCACCACGTAGGCTCCAGTCGAACCACCAGCGTGGGTACTTCTTGCGGAAGAGGAGCATGAGGACGGTCGGGATCACGACGAGCCCGGCGCCCCCGACCGAGAGGAACGCTTCGCCCTCACCGAAGCCGCCGCCTCAGCACCGCCTGCATGAAGGCTCCTTTTCTCGCGTGCCGAGATGGTCTCGCAGCGACCGGGGGAGCGGCCGGTTGGGGCAACCGGGAGGACCGACTGGCCAGTCAACCAGGGACGCGACGTTCCCTGTAGCCTCCCCGACCGACTTCACGAGCCAAAGGAGAACGCAGACTGATGGGACTTCTCGATGGGAAAGCGGCGATCGTCACCGGGTCGGCGCGCGGGATCGGCCGGGCCACGGCGGAGCTGTTCGCCGGTGAGGGCGCCAAGGTCCTGATCAACGACCTCGACGCCGACGTCGCCGAGCAGGCGGCGGGCGAGATCGGCGGCGAGACCGCCGTCCACGCCGGCGACCTGACGCAGGAGGGCGCCGCGGACAAGCTGGTCGCCGCAGGGGTCGATGCCTTCGGCGCCATCGACATCGTCGTCAACAACGCCGGCTACACCTGGGACGGCGTCGCCCACCGGATGAGCGACGAGCAGTTCCAGGCGATGCTCGACATCCACACGGTCGTCCCCTTCCGCGTCGCCCGGGCGCTCGCGCCCCACTGGCGGGAGGCCGCCAAGGCCGAGCGCGGCGAGGGCAAGGAGGTCTTCCGCAAGCTGATCAACATCTCCTCGACCTCGGGGACGATGGGCAACGCCGGCCAGGTCAACTACTCGGCGGCGAAGATGGCCGTCGTCGGCCTGACCAAAACCCTCGCCAAGGAGTGGGGCCAGTTCAAGATCAACGTCAACGCGGTCGCCTTCGGCTTCGTCGAAACCCGCCTCACCGCGGCCAAGGAGCAGGGCGAAGAGATGACCTCGCCGTCGGGCGAGAAGATCGAGCTAGGCATCCCCGAGCAGATGCGGGCGATGGCCTCGGCGATCATCCCGCTCGGCCGCCCGGCGACGCCCGAGGAGGCGTCCGGCCCGGTCCTCTTCCTCGCCTCGCCGCTCGCCAACTACGTGCAGGGCCAGGTGCTCAACGTGACCGGCGGCATGTTCGGGGGGATGTACACCTGAGCCCCCAGGCGACAGAGGGCAGGCGCCCGCCCCGCTATCTCGACGTGGCGGACAGGGTCTGGCCGCTCACCCGTCGCTTCATGGGCCTCCACACCGCCCTGTACCGGGCGAGCGGCGGGCGGCTGGGCCACACGATCCCGGGCGTGCCCGGGCGGATGCTGCTGCTCGACCACGTCGGCGCCAAGAGCGGCGCCAAGCGCACCTCCCCCCTGCTCTACATCGCCGACGGCGACGACGTCGTCATCGTCGCCTCGAAGGGGGGCTTCCCCAAGCATCCGGCCTGGTTCCACAACCTCAAGGCCAACCCCGACACGACGGTCCAAATCGGGACCGAGCGCCGCCTGGTCCGTGCCCACGTCGCCGACGCCGAGGAACGCAAGCGCCTCTGGCCGATGGCGGTCCGGGCCTACCACGGCTACGAGGACTACCAGCTGCGCAGCAAGGGCCGCGAGATCCCGCTCGTCGTCCTCGAGCCGCGCCGCTGATCAGGGCTTCGGGCGGCGCTCCTCGGCGACCGGCTCGCCGCCCTCGCCGACGATCGCGTCGGGTGGCCAGGGGCCGGCCCAGTTGTCGCGGGCGCCGTCGATCGTGATCGTCGTGCCGGAGAAGAAGTCGCCGGCGGGCGAGGCGAGGTAGGCGACCAGCCAGGCCATCTCCTCGGGCCGGCCGGCGCGGCCGATCGGGATCGAGCGCTCGAGGTTGTCGACCACCACCTGCGGATACTTCGTCATCAGCGTCTCGGTGGCGAACTGGCCGGCGGCCAGGGCGCAAGTCTTGATCCCGAAGCGGGCCCACTCCACCGCCAGCGTCCGCATCATGTTCTCGACCGCCGCGCGCGCCGCGCCCGAGTGAACCATGCCCGGCATCCCGTGGTGCGGGGAGAGGGTGACGCTGAGCACCTTGCCGCCGCCCTGCGGGATGAATGCCTTGGTCGCGGCTGCGTGGGTCATCAGCCAGGTGCCCTGCACGTTCAGCTCGATCACCGTGCGGAAGCCCTTCGGCGTGATCGCCTCGGCCGGCGAGAGGAACTGGCCGCCGGCGTTGTTGACGAGGACGTCGAGCCGCGAATGGCGCTCGAGCACGCCGTCGATCAGCCGCTCGACCGCCTCCTCGTCGCGGATGTCCGTCGCCTCGTGCTCGAAGGAGCCGGCAAGGCCCTGCGCCAGCGCCGCGGTCTGCTCCAGCGGCTCCTGGCGGCGGCCGCAGGCGATCACCGAGCCGCCGAGGCGAACCAGCTCCAGCGCCGTCTCCCGGCCCAGCCCGCTGCCGGCGCCGGAGACGAGGCACACCTGCCCCTCGAGCAGGCCCGGCCTGAAGATGCGCGAGCTGGAGCTTTCAGACATCGGCCGTGGAGCCTATCGGCGCCTCCCTGCCCTAACCTGGCCGGCGATGAGCGTCCACGCAGAGCCGAAACCGCTGCACGAGCCGCTGGCGGGCGGAACGGCGGGAGCGACGGTGACGGTCGAGCCGATGATCGCCGGCCACGTGAGCTGGTCGCGCTCGATGATGGAGCGGCCGGGCGGGCGCCTGGAGACGCTGAAGCTGATGCAGGCTCTGCTCACCGGCGAGCCGGCGATGACCGTCCCCTGCCCCGCCTTCCTGATCCGCCACCCAAGCGCCGGAGCGATCCTGGTCGACACCGGCCTGCACCCCTCGATCGCGACCGACGGGCGCGAGAACTTCGGCGCCCTCGGCGCCCGCTTCGGCAAGCCGTCCCTCGAGGCGGGCGCCGACGTCCCCTCCCAGCTGCGCAAGCGCGGCCTCGATTCCGGCGAGGTGCCGGTCGTCGTCATGACGCACCTCCACATCGACCACACCTCGGCGATCTCCGAGTTCCCGCAGGCGACCTTCGTGCTCAGCGAAACCGAGTGGGAGGCGGCGGCGCACGGCGCACGGCCCCTGCTCAACGGCTACCGGCGCTCCCACTTCGACTACGCCTTCAACTACCGGACGGTCGACTTCGACCGCGGCGGCATCTCCTCCTACGCGACCTTCGGCCGCACCTTCGACCTTTTCGGCGACGGCTCGCTCCGCCTCGCCTACACGCCGGGCCACAGCGCCGGCCACATGTCGGTCATTGCCCACCTCAAAGAGCGCGACTTCGTGATCGGCGGCGACGCCGTCTACACCGAGGGCCAGCTCGACGGCAGCGCTCCGCCGCCGCCACGTCCCGCCGACCGCCACAACTGGCGCCGCTCGCTGCAGGAGCTGAAGCTCTTCCGCCGCGAGTTTCCCGGCGCGATCGTCACGCCTGGGCACGACCCGAGCTTCTACGAGAAGCTCGGCGACCGTTACGAGTAGTCAGCCCCTCGTACATCTCCCTAGTCCTGCTGAAGATCTCCTCGGCGACCTCAAGCTGGCGCTCGCGGCCCGGGGCCTGCTCGACCGCGAAGGAGACCGGCTCGCCGAACTGGACCGTGATCTTCGGGAAGCGGAAGCGCCTCCAGCGGCGCACGCTCTCGGAGCCGTGGATCGCGACCGGCACGACCGGGACGCCCGATTCGAGCGCGATGCGGCCGATCCCCGGTTTGACCTCGCCCAGCTTGCCGGTCCGGGAGCGGCCTCCCTCGGCGTAGATCAGCACCATTTCTCCCTGCTCGAGGAGCGTGAAGACCGTCTTGAACGCCTCTTCGTCCTTGTGGCCCCGCCGCACGGGGAAGACGCCGCCGTGCGTGTAGATGTAGGTGAGGACGGGCGGGCCGAAGAGCTGGGACTTGGCCATGAAGCGGACCTGGCGGCGCAGGTAGAGACCGGTGAAGAAGTGGTCCATCTGGCTGAAGTGGTTGGGGGCGAGCAGCACCGGCCCGCTCTTGGGCACGTTCTCGACGCCTATCGCGCGGGTCCGGTAGAGCAGCAGCCCGATCGGAGTGACGATCGCGCGGACCAGCGGATAGGTCCAGCCGACGCCCCTGCGCGCCCGCTCGTGGAACTGGTCGAAGTACTCCGCGGGGCGGTCGTCCTTGTATATCTGCGGTTTGAGATCTGGCATGGAGTGGAGGCCGGGATCGGCCGTCGGCTGTGCCTACCCCCGCTCGCCGCGAGGGTTACGCGGCGGCGCCGTCCCCTTCAGGAACGGCCCAGCCCCGTGCCCGCTCCAGGGCGCGGCGCCACTCGACGAGCAGCGACTCGCGCTCCCCCTCGCCCATCGCCGGCTCGTAGTGGGCCGCCTCGCGCCACATCTCCCCGACCTGCTCGCCGCTCCAGCGCCCGGTCGCGATCCCGGCGAGGTAGGCGGCGCCCAGCGCCGTCGTCTCGGCGACCTCCGGCACCACCACGGGCACCCCCAGGACATCCGCCTGGAACTGCATCAGCCAGCGGTTGGCGACCGCGCCGCCGTCGGCCTTGAGCGCCGCGAGCCGCTCGCCCGAGGCCGCCTCCTGGGCCCGCACGGCGTCGACGGTCTGGTAGGCGATCGCCTCCAGCGCGGCGCGCGCCAGGTGCTCGCGGCCGCTGCCACGGGTCAAGCCCGCGCATAGGGATCCCAGTGGGGAGAGCCGAGGCCGGTTAGCGCCGGGACGAAGTAGACGCCGTCGTTGCCGTCGAGGGATGCCGCCATCGCCTCGGTCTGCGCCGCCTCCTCGATGATCCCCAAGCCGTCGCGCAGCCACTGCACGGCGGCGCCGGTGACGAAGATCGACGCCTCGAGCGCATAGGCCGCCGCCTCGCCCGGGGCGCAGGCGATCGTGGTCAGGAGGCCCTCGGCGGGCTCGGGGAAGGCCGAGCCGGTGTTGAGCAGGACGAAGCTGCCGGTGCCGTAGGTGTTCTTGGCGCTGCCCGGCGCATGACAGGCCTGGCCGAAGAGGGCGGCCTGCTGGTCGCCGGCGATGCCGGCCACCGGCACCTCGCCGCCGAACTCGGCGGTGGTCCCGTAGACGTGCGCCGACGGCAGCGGCTCGGGCAGCTGGGCCGGGTCGACGCCGAGCATCGCGCAGAGCTCCCCGTCCCAGGCGAGGCGCCGGATGTCGAACAGCATCGTCCGCGAGGCGTTCGTGTAGTCGGTGGCATGGCGGCCGGTGAGCTTGAAGAGGAGCCAGGAGTCGACCGTGCCGAAGGCGGCGCGCTCGGCACCCTCGACGTTGCGCAGCAGCCACTCGATCTTCGTCCCGGAGAAGTAGGGATCGAGGACGAGGCCGGTCCGCTCGCGGACCAGCGGCTCCCGCCCCTGCGCGCGCAGCTCCTCGCAGCGCGCGGCCGTGCGGCGGTCCTGCCAGACCAGGGCCCGGTGCAGCGGCTCGCCGCTCGCCAGGTCCCAGGCGACGACGGTCTCGCGCTGGTTGGCGATCCCGATCGCATCCAGCTCGCCGCCCGCGACGCCCGCGTCGGCGATCGCCTCCGCCCCCACCCGCCGCGTCGTCTCCCAGATCTCGCCGGCGTCGTGCTCGACCCAGCCGGGCCGCGGGAAGTGCTGCTCGAACTCCGAGTAGGCCCGCCCGACGACGCGTCCCCCGTCGTCGAAGACGAGGCAGGTTGTGCCGGTGGTGCCCTGGTCGATTGCGAGGATCAAGGTAGGCCGACGCTACCGGCCAGCGCCGAGGTCTCGCGACCCGCCTAGCGGTCCTCCCAACAAACGGGCGATGACTGGACCCAGTCCCTCAGGGTCGAGGACGAGGCGGCGACAACGGTGACCGCGAGCAGGACCGCGCCGACCAGGCTGACGGACCACTCTCCGGCGGCCGGCAGGAACTCCAACCCCCTGGCGACGCCGTAGGGGACGACGACGACCGACATCAACGACGCGACGACGTAGAGGATCCCGAGGCCGAGCCAGGAGAGGATCGTCGCCGCCGGAGATCTCGGAGCAGGTCTGTCGGGGCCCAGACGGGACGGGGACCGAAAGTGCTCCTCCAGACGCGCGTATCGGGCCAGGGCAACCGCGTATTCGCGCGAGCTGATCTCCTCGTCCAGGAACCTTCGGTACTCGGGGG
>Ga0193699_10000826_pt1 | contig 12647 bp, 10 predicted proteins | sample L3c2metaG_FD_160095 | JGI IMG/M metagenome (GOLD analysis project Ga0193699, IMG submission 160095) | Soil microbial communities from a riparian zone of the East river system, Colorado, United States - L3c2 | ecosystem: Environmental > Terrestrial > Soil > Riparian zone | place: USA: East... | reverse complement strand
CCACGAATCGCATCGGCCTCGGCGACATCGCGGTCGGCGCGCGATTCATGGTGTTCGACCGCTTCCAGCACGACGCGTCGCCGCCCCCGCGTCTTCAGACGCGCATGGCGGTGGGCGCTGCCGTGCGGCTGCCCACGAGCTTTGCCGATTCCGCCCAGAACCTGACGGACATCCCGACCGGCGAGGGGGCCGGCGTGGAGCTCCAGTCGGCGTGGGACATGATCGTCGGCCGTTTCGGCGCCACGGTCGCGGGCCGCTACGTCAAGTCGTTCGGCCGCACCGTACAGGCGGCGGTCTACGGCGATCCCGAAGCGGCGTACCCATATCCGCTGTTCGCAATGCGGACGCGCACGCCGGGCGACGTGTTCGGGCTCGACATCACGCCGCGACTGCTGCTCACTCAGACCTTGGCGCTCGACGGGCATTATGGCCTGGAGCGCATCGGAGCGACGACGTACGGGCTGCCCGACGTCACGCTGGCGCCCGACCCGTGCGCGACCTGTCAATCCCTCCTCGATTTGCCGGTGGTCACCACCAGTGGGACCGCACGCACGGCGCAGTGGTTCGGAGCGGGCCTGCGTTATTCGACCGTGGACTCGTACGCGCGGGGCCAGGCCTCCTATCCCATCGAGGTGTCGTTCATGCATGTCATGACCACCACGGGAGACTCCGGCCTGCCGAACGCGACGCGCGATCAGATTCAGGTGCGGCTGTTCTACCAGCTCTTCAGGCGCCGCTAGGGCTACAGGCTTGGCGAATCGAAGGCTGAGCCGACGGCTGTCGGCTGACGGCTTTCAGGCCCGCCGCCCCGATCGCTTCGCCCCGCGGGCGCTCGCCGGGGACGCGTCGGCCGGCAGCGCGGCCGCGCTCTCGAGCAGCTCGCGGGCGTGCGCACGACTCACGTCGCTCTCCGGATCGCCGCCGAGCATCCGCGCGATCTCGGCGACGCGCAGATCGCCCTCCAGCACGGTGACGTCCGCCGTGGTGACGCCGCCACGCGCCCCCTTGCTCACCTGAATGTGGTGGTGGCCACGCGCGGCGATCTGCGGCAGGTGCGTGATGGCGAACACCTGGTGATAGCTCGCCACGCGGCGCATCGTCTCGCCCACCTGGAGCCCCACTCGTCCACCGATCCCGGCATCCACCTCGTCGAAAATGAGCGTCGGCACGCGGTCCAGACGCGCGAGGATCGTCTTCAGCGCGAGCATGACGCGCGACAGCTCGCCGCCCGACGCCACGCGCGCCAGCGGGCGCTCCTCGTGACCGACGTTCAGCGACACGCGGAACTCCACCCCCTCCGCGCCGTCGGGGCCGATGTCTCGGGCTGGCACGAGCGCGGCGTGGAAGCGCCCGTCGGGCATGCCGAGGTCGGGTAGAACCTCGTCCACGGCGCGGCCCAGCCGTTCGGCCGCGGTGGTACGCGTGGCGGTCAGCGCCGCCGCGCGCTCGTGCAGGGTCTTCTCCGCCGAGCGTTCCCGCTCCTCCAGGGTGCGGAGGTCCAGATCGGCCGAGTCGACGAGATCGAGCTCGGCGCGCGCGGCGCGGCCCGTCTCGATGACCTCACCGAGGGTCGCACCGTACTTTTTCGTGAGCTTGAACAGCAGGTCGCGCCGGCGACGGACTTCGTCGAGTCGCGACGGGTCCAGCTCCATCGCCGACTCGTACTCGGTCAGCTCGCGCGCCAGCGCCTCGAGGTTGTAGTAGGCGGTATCGTACAGCTCCTGAAGACGCGCGAGCGTGGGATCGATGCGCTGAATGTTCGCGAGCAGGCGCTCCACGGTGCCCAGCCGCTCCAGCACCGTGTCCTCCTCGCCCTCGATGGCGCCCGAGATCCCGGTGGCGAGCTCCCGCAGTTCCTCGGCGTTCTCGAGCCGGCGCGCCTCGTCTTCGAGTCGCACGTCCTCGCTGTCCACCAGACGGGCTCCCTCGATCTCCTGCGCGACGTGACGCAGGTAGTCGGCGCGCTTCTCCGCCTCCGCGCGCCGGCGTCGCAGGTCGGCGATCTCGCGGCGCGCGGCGGCGAGCCCTTCGTACGCGCTCTCCACGTCGCGCGCCAGCTCGGTGGCGCCGGCGAACGCGTCGAGGATGCGGCGCTGCGCCTCGCCGTCGAGCAGCGTCTGCGCCTCGTGCTGGCCGTGAAGGTTGACGAGCAGCCGCCCCACCTCTGCCAGCATTCCCGCGCTTACCGTCGTGCCGTTCACCCAGGCCCGGGCACGCCCCGCCGTCGCGATCTCGCGCTTGAGGACGACGAGCGACTCGTCCGTGTCGATCCCACGCTCGTCCAGCAGCGCACCGATCTCGGGCCGGTCGGCGACGTCGAACACGCCTTCCACCGTCGCGCGATCGGCGCCGGTGCGAATGAGGTCGGCGCTCGCCCGCTCGCCGAGCAGCAGACCGAGTGCGCCCACGATGATCGACTTGCCGGCGCCCGTCTCGCCCGACAGGACGTTGAACCCCCGCGCCAGCGGCAGGGTCAGCGACTCGATGATGGCGAAGTTCCGGATGCGCAGCTCGGTCAGCATCGCGTGTGCTCGTCCCGGTCCATCAACCCTCCCCAGTGCAGCTTCTCGCGCATCGTGGCGAAGAAGCTTCCCTCCTGATAACGCACGATCAGCACGGGATAGGGCGACCGCTGGACCACGAGCGCCTCGCCCACGGCGAAGGTCGCGCCGACCTGTCCGTCCACCGTCACCAGAAGCTCGTCGGGCCCATCTTCCGCCCGCACAGTCACCTCCGACGTCGGCGGGAGCACGAGCGGCCGGATGGCGAGCGTATGGGCGCTCACCGGAGTGACGAGGATCGTCTCGAGCGTCGGAAAGACGACCGGCCCCCCCGCGGACAGATTGTACGCCGTGGACCCCGTGGGCGTCGCGAGCACGATGCCGTCCGCGGCGTAGCGCGCGACGGTCTCCCCGTTCGCCTGCACGAGCATCGTGACGACGCGGGCGAACCCGCCCTTGTGGAGCACGACGTCGTTGAGGGCGCGCCACCGCGCGCGCTCGACGCCCAGCATGTCCTGCACGCGCGCGTCGAGCGTCATCCGCGCCTCGACCACGTGCTCGCCGGCGACGAAGCGGCGCAGCGCCGCTTCCATCTGGTCGGCCGGGCAGCAGGTGAGGAAGCCGAGCCGGCCGAGATTGATGCCGATGATCGGCGTCGGATGCGGCTCGACGATGCGCGCCGCGCGGAGCAGCTTGCCGTCACCGCCCAGGGTGAGGATGGCATCCACCTCGCCCGGCACGATCGCCGGCGCGTCGCGTCCGGCGATGTCGCGCAGCGAATCCTCGAACGAGAGCGACAGATCGAGCGCGGGCGCGAGCATCCGCAGCGTCGTGAGGACGCCGGGCAGTCCCTCGTACCCGCGATGTCCGACCACGCCGAGGCGGATCACCGGGTCAGCGCCTCGCTCTCGTGCAGCGCGCGCACGCGCTCCGCAATGCCGGCCGCGTCGAGTCCCAGCGACGCGAGCTGCTTGCCGCGCGGCGCCGCGTAGATGATGCGATCGGGCACGCCGTGCGTGTGCACCCGCACGCCGGCGTCCTGGCGCGCGATCACCGACGCCATGTAGGCGCCGAAGCCATTCACCACCGTGCCCTCCTCCACGGCCAGCACCTGGCGGTGGTCAGCGAGAATGGCGGCGAGAGTGACCTGGTCGTACGGCTTCAGATAGCGGCAGTTCACGACCGTGACGTCCAGTCCCTCCGCCGCGAGCGACTCGGCCGCCGCCACCGATGGGGCCACCATCGTGCCGACGGCGAGAATGGCGACCTCGCCGCCGCGCCGCAGCACCTCCCAGGTGGCGTGCGGCGTCGGCTCGATCGTCCCCATCTCCGGCACCGGCGCCGGGACGACGTCGCGGGGGTATCGCAGCGAGAAGGGTCCGCCGTCGTGCTCGACGCCGGCGCGCAGCAGGGCGAGCATCTCGCGCCCATCCTTCGGCGCCGTGACCGTCATGTTCGGCACGGCCAGCATGTAGGCGATGTCGTACAACCCCATGTGGGTCTCGCCGTCCTCCCCCACCAGGCCGGCCCGGTCCATCGCGAACACCACCGGCAGCGACTGGATGGCACAGTCGTGGATGATGTTGTCGTAGCCGCGCTGCAGGAAGGTGGAGTAGATCGCGCAGACCGGCCGCAGCCCGCGCGTCGCCAGGCCGGCCGCGAAGGTCACGGCGTGCCCTTCCGCGATGCCCACGTCGAAGAAGCGCTCCGGATGCGCCTGGGCGAATGCGCCGGTGCCGGTGCCGCTCGGCATCGCCGCGGTGATCGTCACCACCTTGTCGTTCTCGGTGCCCAGCTCGGTGAGTCCCTTGCCGAAGACCGCCGTATAGCCGGGGTTCGCCGCCGACGTCGTGATCTGCTTGCCCGTCGCCGGATCGTGGCCCGGCGGCAGCGCATGCCACTTCTCCCCCGTCGCATGCTCGCCGGCGGGAAATCCCTTGCCCTTCTGCGTGATCACGTGCACGAGGCGCGGACCGGTCATCTCGCGGACCGACGCGAAGGTGTCCACGAGCGCGTCGATGTCGTGGCCGTCGATCGGGCCGAAGTAGCGGAACCCCAGCTCCTCGAACAGGACGCCGGGGGTGAGGAACGCCTTGACGCTCTCCTCCCACTTGCGGACGATCGCCGCGACCGGCGCCGGCGCCGTCTCCAGCAGCTCGCCGACCTTGTTGCGCAGGCGGTTGTAGAGCGAGTTCCGCTGGATCGACGTCAGGTACTTGTGCATCGCACCGACGTTGGGCGCGATCGACATCTCGTTGTCATTGAGCACGACCACGATGTCGCGCCCCGAGTGGCCGGCGTTGTTGAGCCCCTCGTAGGCGAGGCCCGACGTGAGCGCGCCGTCGCCGAGGATCGCGACGACCTTGAGCTCCTCGCCGTTGATGTCGCGCGCCGCCGCCATGCCCAGGGCGGCCGAGATCGCGGTCGCGGCGTGGCCGGCGCCGAAGGTGTCGTACGGGCTCTCGGTGCGCTTGAGGAAGCCGGAGACGCCGTTCTCCTGCCGGAGCGTCTCCATCCCCGCATTGCGCCCGGTCAGGAGCTTGTGCGGATAGCCCTGGTGCCCCACGTCCCAGACCAGCTGGTCCTTCGGCGTCTGGAAGACGTAGTGCAGTGCGATCGTCAGCTCGACGACCCCGAGGCCGGCGCCGATGTGGCCGCCGGTGCGCGAGCAGACGTCGACCATCCGGGCGCGGAGGTCGGCGGCGAGGACGCGCAGCTCGTCGCGCGTGAACGGCCGAAGGTCGGCGGGGGAATCGATGCGGTCGAGAAGTGACATGGGATAGTCCATGAATCTAAGACGTGCGCTCGACGGAGAAGCGCGCGATCCGTTCCAGGGCGGGCGTCAGGAGTCCCACCTCGTCCAGGGCCCGGCATCCGTCGTCGATCAGCGCCGCCGCCCGTCGTTTCGCTCCCTCCACACCCAGCAGGGCGGGATAGGTGCTCTTCTTCAGCGCCAGGTCGCGCCCGGCGGTCTTTCCAAGTTGATCGGTGGTCGCCGTGACGTCGAGGACGTCGTCGGCGATCTGGAAGGCGAGTCCCACCGCCGCCCCGTACCGGGCGAGCGCCTGCAGCCGCGCCTCCGGCGCGGCGGCGGCGCGGCCGCCGAGCGTCGCCGCCGCCATGATGAGCGCTCCCGTCTTCGCGCGGTGGATGCGCTCGAGGTCGGCCAGCTCCAGCGGGCGGCCCTCGCCCTCCAGATCCAGCAGCTGGCCGCCGATCATGCCGCCGGCACCGGATGCACGCATCAGTTCGGCCACGATCGCGCCCACGGCCGACTCGTCGAGCGACAGCGCGCGCGCGGCGGCGGCCGCGCACAGGGCGGCGAGCGGCACCATCGCCAGGCCGGCGGCGGTGGCCGCCGCCACACCGAACGCCCGGTGCACCGTGGGCCGCCCCCGCCGTACGTCGTCATCGTCCATGCAGGGCAGATCGTCGTGCACGAGCGAGTATGCATGCACGACCTCGATCGCGGCGGCCAGCTCCGAGGCGTCGCCGACGCCCCCGGCCGCCTCATAGGCGCGGAGAAAGAGAATCCCCCGCATGCGCTTCCCTTCGCCCAGAAGGCTGTACCGGATCGCCTCCGCCACGCGGACGTCGAGCCCGACGAGATGCCGGTCGGTGAAGCGCGCCAGGGCGTCGTTGATCGCCGAGTGCGCGGGCGCGAACTCGGCGCGCGGCTCACTCATCGTCGAAGGGTTCGAGCCCGAATGCGCCGTTCGCCAGCTCGGTGAGCTTCTGCACGCGCGCTTCGGCTTCCGACAGCGTGCCGGCGGCCTCGCGCAGACAGGAGACCCCCTCCTCGAACAGGGCGAGCGCCTGCGCGAGCTCCAGCGGCTCGCCCTCCAGCTCGGCCACGATGGCGTCCAGGCGCGCCAGGCGCTGCTCGATCGTCGTCACGTCGGCTGCTCCCCGAGCGGGCGCGTGGCCAGAGTCGTCGCGTCCACTTCCCCGTCGCGCAGCCGCAGTGTGAAGGGGAGCCCGCGAGTGAATCGAGCGACGGAGCCGAGTGTGCCGCCGTCGGCGCGGCGCGCTACCGAGTAGCCGCGCTGGAGCGTGGCCAGGGGTGAGAGCGCGTTGAGCCGGCCCGCCAGCGCCGACAGCGTCGTCTCCCTCGCGGAGAGCCGCGAGGCGACGGCGTCGGACAGCGCACGGCGCGCATCGAAGGCGCGCTGACGCGGCTCGTACAGGCAGGTCTCCATCGCGCCCAGCAGCCGCGAGCGCTGCGCCCCCAGCTCCAGGGCGACCTCGGTGAGCGAGGCGACGGCCGTTTCGGCCGCGGCGGACGGAGTCGGGGCACGCAGGTCGGCCACGAGATCGCAGAGCGTGATGTCCACCTCGTGCCCCACCGCGGAGATGGTCGGCACCGGACACGCGGCGACCGCGCGCGCGACGCGCTCGTCGTTGAACGCCCAGAGATCCTCGCGCGATCCACCGCCGCGCCCGACGATCACCAGCTCCGCGCCACCCCATCGGGCCACGCGGTCGAGCGCCGCGCACAGCTCCAGCGGCGCGCTCTCCCCCTGCACCGCCGCGTGCACGACGACCAGCTCCACGCCCGGCGCGCGGCGGCGCATCACCGCCACGATGTCGCGCAGGGCTGCGCCGCTCGCGCTCGTGACGATCGCGATGCGGCGCGGGAAGCGCGGCAGCGGACGCTTGCGGGCGACGGCCAGCAAGCCGTCGCGCTCCAGGCGCTGGCGCGACTTCTCCAGCGCCTTCCGCCACAGCCCCTCGCCCTCCGCCTCCATTCGCCTCACGATGAACTGCATCTCACCGCGGGCGGCGTACACGCCCAGCTGACCGAGGGCCGTCACCTGCATCCCGTCGTCGGGGGCGGCGGGAATGTCGCGCTGGTCGCTCGCCCACACGACGCACTTCATCTGCGAGGAGAGATCGCGCAGGCAGAAGTACCAGTGACCATTGCGATGCGCCTTGAAGTCGCTCACCTCGCCCCGCACCCACAGGGGGATGAAGGCGCCTTCCACCACATCCTTGACGATCTCCGTCAGCGTCGAGACGGCGACCGCGGAGGCCGGGCTGGCGCCCGGAAAGGCATCGCCCACATCGGCGTATACCAGCTCCGGATCGGGCCCGTCGAACAGCGACGGCGACTCGGCCGGGACGCCACGCGCGGGCGCCGTGCGCCGACGCGTCACGACCCGAGCGTGCGCCGCGCGGCGCGCACCGTGTTGTAGAGCAGCATGGCAATCGTCATCGGACCCACGCCCCCGGGCACGGGGGTGATCAGAGAGGCGACCTGGCGAACCCCGTCGAAGTCCACGTCACCCACGAGCCGTGTGCCGCTCTTCGTCGTGGAATCGGGAATCCGGTTCATGCCGACGTCGATCACGACGGCGCCGGGCTTCACCATGTCGGCTGTGATCATGCGCGCGCGCCCCGCCGCCACGATGAGGATGTCGGCGCGGCGCGTGTGCGAACCGAGGTCGCGGGTGCGGCTGTGGCACACCGTGACCGTGGCGTCGGCACCGGCACCACTCTGCATCATGAGCGCCGCCATCGGCTTGCCGACGATCGTGCTCCGCCCCACCACCACGCACTCCGCACCGCGGGTCTCCACGCCGTACTCGCTCAACAGCCGCTGGACGCCGGCGGGCGTACACGGCGCGAAGCCGTTGCGGTGGCCGATCAGCAGCTTGCCGACGTTCACGGGATGAAAGGCGTCCACGTCCTTGTCGGGCTGGATGCGCAGGATCACGGTATCGGGATCGATCTGCTTCGGCAGCGGCATCTGCACCAGGATACCGTGCACGCGCGGGTCGTCGTTCAGCCGGTCGACGACGGCCAGGAGCTCCTCCTGCGACGTGCTCGCCGGCAGGCGAATCGTGTCGCCCGCCATGCCCGCCTCGCGCGACGCCCGCTCCTTCGCGCCGACGTAGACGGCGCTGGCCGGATCGTCGCCGACGAGCACCACGGCCAGTCCCGGCGTCACGCCGCGCTCCCGCAGCGCGGCCACATCCGCCGCGACCTCGCCGCGGATCTGCTTCGCGAGCGCCGTCCCGTCCATGATCGTCGCGCCCCCGGTCGCACGCGCGGGTGCAGCCTGCTTCGCGCCGGCCTTCACGTCAGCGGGCAAAATCCACCGCCCGCGTCTCCCGGATCAACACGACCTTGATCTGTCCCGGGTACTGAAGCTCGGCCTCGATCCGCCGCGCGATCTCTTCGGACAGCGTCGTCATGCGGCCGTCGTCCACGTCGTCCGGCACCACGAGGACGCGAATCTCACGGCCGGCCTGGATGGCGAACACCCGCTCGACTCCCTTGTAGCTCGAGGCGATGCGCTCCAGTCCCTCGAGCCGCTTCACATACGTCTCGAACGCTTCGCGACGCGCGCCCGGACGGGAGCCGGAGATCGAGTCCGCCGCCTGCACGAGCACCGAGACTTCGCTCTCGTGCGGCACGTCGTCGTGGTGCGCCGCGATGCAGTTCACCACCAGCGGGTGCTCTCCATACTTCGTCGCCATCTCGACGCCGAGCTGCACGTGAGTGCCTTCGTGCTCGTGCGTCAGCACCTTGCCCACGTCGTGCAGGAGGGCACCGCGCTTCGCCATCGCGACGTCGAGCCCGAGCTCGGCGGCCATGATCCCCGCCAGATGCGCCACCTCCTGCGAGTGCTGGAGGATGTTCTGTCCGTAGCTCGTCCGCCACTTCATGCGGCCGATGAGCTTGATCAGCTCGGGATGCAGCCCGTGCACGCCGGTGTTGTACGCCGCCTGCTCGCCGGTCTCCACGATCGCGATGTCCACTTCCTTCTTCGACTTGTTGACGACCTCCTCGATGCGGCCGGGATGGATGCGGCCGTCCGAGACCAGCTTCTCGAGCGCCAGACGGGCGACCTCGCGCCGGATCGGATCGAAGCAGGAGACGACGACGGTATCCGGCGTGTCGTCGATGATGACATCCACCCCGGTGGCGAGCTCGAACGCCCGGATGTTCCGGCCCTCGCGGCCGATGATGCGCCCCTTCATCTCGTCGTTGGGAAGCGCGACGGCAGATACGGTGGTCTCGGCCGTCGTCTCCGCGGCGATGCGCTGAATGGCCAGCGCGACGATCTTCTTCGCCTCTCGCTCGGCATTCCGGCGGGCACCTTCGCGAATCTCGCGCAGCGAGTTCGCGGCGTCGGCATGGGCCTCCTCCTCCAGGCGGCGAATGAGCTCGCTCTTGGCATCCTGGGCGGACATGCCCGCCATCTGCTCCAGACGGCGTCGCTCCTCGGCCACCAGCTTCTCGAGCTCCTCCTCGCGCGTCTGGACCAGCTTCTCGCGCCGGCCGAAGTCGCTGGCCCGCCGGCCGATCTCGCGGTCCCGTTGCTCCACCGCCTCCGCCTTCCGGTCGAGCGTGCTCTCGCGTTCGTTGACGCGGCGCTCCTCCTGCTCCACGACGGCGCGCCGGCCGCGCAGGTCGTGCTCGGCCTCTTCGCGCAGCCGCATCACCTCTTCCTTGCCCGAGACGACGGCACTCTTGCGCATCGTCTCGACTTCACGCTCCGCCTCGGTCAGGATCCGCGTCGCGGTCTCCTCGGCCGTCGCCTTCGCCGCCGCCTGACGTGCGAGCTCGGACCGCTGTCCCGCACCGACGCCAAGCTTGCGCCCCAAAAAGAAAAAGGCCGGCGAGGCGATGACGAGTACGCCCAGCGCGGCAATGACTGCCATACTGTTCATCGATCTATGCTCCACCGCGGCGGACCGCGGGAACGGGGAGACCACCGCTCGATCCGCGGAGCGCCACCCAGTGGCAGCAAGCTCGAGGACGCACCGACGTGGGGCGCGGACTGGAGCGAGCTAACTACAAAGGGCGCATCAACCTACGGTTCGGCTTGGCGACTGTGCTCGAAGTTACTGACCACTAAGGGAAAAGGCAAATACGCCTCACACCGTCCCATCGACGACCGTGTCGGTGCCGTCGCCCCGCTTCGTCGGCGGGAGCATGCGTCTGACATCGGCGCTCAACCCCTGCATCGCGAGTGTCACGGCCGTCGCCGCCTCGCGCGCCTGGAAAAGCTCCGACGTGATCTGAAGCGCCGCGAGAATTGCTGCGCGGTTGGCCTCGATGACGGAGCCGCCGGAGAGGATCTGCCGGATCGCCTTGTCCAGATGCTCGGCCACGGCCCTCGTGTGCTCCGGCGCGGCCTCGGTGCGGATCGCATAGGACTCGCCGAGGATCTCGACTTTCACGGAATGCTTGCGCGTGCTCACCGGTCGCCTCCGGTGCTGCCCTGGGTCTGCTGCCGGATGAAGCGCACGCGCTCGAGCACCTGCTGCGCACGAGCGGTCGCCGAGGCGAGCCGTCCCTTCAACGCGGCGTTCTCATGTTCGAGCTCGGCACAGCGGTCCGCCAGCTGACGCGGCCGCTGCCCCGCCGCGTGGCTGCCCTTGCCGTCGAGCTCGCGCACCCGCGCCTCGGCCACCAGCGCCCGGCGACGAAACCCCGCGAGCTCGTCCCCGAGATGACGGACGAGCGTCTCCAGCTCCCGGAAGGCCACGGTCTCAGGTCGAACGCTGTCGGACATTCAGCTCCGTCTGCAAGGCGCCCAGGATCTTGGCTCGGCGGCCGTCGATCTCCTTGTCGCGTAGAGTGCGCTCCGGGTGTCGCAGCGTCAATCTCCACGCCACGGATCGGTGTCCCGCGTCCACCCCGGCACCCTCATAGAGGTCGAAGGCGACGAGGCGCTCGAGCAGATCGCCGGCGGCGCCGCGGATCACGCGCTCCACGTCGGCGGCGCGTACCCCCTCCGGCACGAGGAGGGCGAGATCGAACTCCGATGCCGGGGTCGTGGGAAGCGGCCGGTATCTCGCGCCCACGCGAGGCGTGGACGTCGCGGGCGCGCCATGCGCGTGCTCGCCGGCGGGTGCGACATCGCTGTTGGACATCGGCGCGAGCTCCAGTTCCACGCCGTACGCGGGCGCGGCCCACACCGGCGCGTCGAGCTCGACGCGCCGGACCTCGCCTCGCGCCACGCCGCCGATCGCGATCCGCCAGAGGAGGTCGCCTTCGTCAGCTGGCTGGAGCTCCACGCTGTCGCCCGGTGCGGCGATCTTCGCGACGAGCTCGGCGAGCCCCTTCGCATCCCACGCGTCGAATCGGGCGGGCTTCGCATCGGTGAAGTGCGTCGGGTCGCGGTCGCCCATCACGAGCAGCGCGACGTGGATGCTCTCGTCCGGCAGCGCGTCATCGCCCGGCGCGAACACCGAGCCGACCTCGTAGAGCCGCACGTTTCCCTGCATGTGCGCGAGATTGTGCTCGGCGCGTCGCGCCAGCGATTCGAGCACGGTGCGTCGCAGGTACGCCTCGTTCTCGGCGAGCGGATTGAGCACGCGCACGTGCCCCTCCCCCCCGTTCACGAACGGCGTCGGTCGCGCCTCGAGCAGGCCCGCCCCGGAGAGCGCATCGCGCAGGCGCGCCGCCGTGTCCCAGAGCGGCGCGTCGGACGACGTGCCGGGTCGATAGGGACGGATCTCGTCCGGCAGGCGGTCATAGCCGTGCAGCCGAGCGATGTCCTCGATGAGATCGACCTCGGCCACGAGGTCGCGGCGCCAGGTCGGTGGGACGACGTGCACGGCCGCGCCTGCGTCGTCGACGTCGGCGTGGCATCCCACGGCGCGCAACAGCGTGGCCGCCTGCTCGGCGGGAAGCTCGATGCCGAGCACGCGAGCGAGCCGCGCCGTGCGCAGCACGATGGGAGGGCGCGGCGGGTCGCCGGCGTAGAGATCCACCGGCGGCGCTTCCACGGCGCCCCCCGCCAGGTGGATGATCAGCTTCGTCACCCGCTCGAGCGCGCGCGGCGCCAGCGCCGCATCCACTCCGCGCTCGAAGCGATGGCTGGCGTCGGTGGAAAGTCCGACGGCGCGGCGCGTCCGGCGCGTCCGCGCCGGATCGAACGTCGCGACCTCGACGAGGATGTCCGTCGTCTCGTCGCTCACCTCCGTCTCCCGTCCCCCCATCACGCCGGCGATGGCGATCGGCCTGATCGAGTCGGCGATGATGGTCATGTCGGCGGAGAGGGTGCGGGTCACCCCGTCGAGCGTGACGAGGCTCTCGCCCGGCTTCGCCGTTCGGACGACGACGGTCTTCTGCGGGAGCTGCGTCTCGAGGTCCAGCTTGCCCAGGTCGAAGGCATGTGTCGGCTGG
>Ga0193699_10000824_pt1 | contig 12651 bp, 10 predicted proteins | sample L3c2metaG_FD_160095 | JGI IMG/M metagenome (GOLD analysis project Ga0193699, IMG submission 160095) | Soil microbial communities from a riparian zone of the East river system, Colorado, United States - L3c2 | ecosystem: Environmental > Terrestrial > Soil > Riparian zone | place: USA: East... | reverse complement strand
GCCCAGCGGACGGTCCAGATACCACTGGCCGGGTTCGCTCAGCGCCTCGCGCACGTTGTCCACCAGGTAGCGATGCCCCTTGGCAAGCACTTTCCAACTCTGGCCGGTGAACACCACGCGGTGTTGCGCGGGGACTACCGAGCCGATCCGCATGCGTGACGCCGCCCAATCGTGAAACGGCATTACCTCCACGTCACTTAGATTGGCCCAATCATCGCGGATCTCGTCGCCCGCGAAGCCGAATTCGCGCCGACCGAGTTGCTCGGCAATATGGTAGTAACCTTGCTTGGGTAGGCGTGGGCGATAGCGCCGCTGATCGTTGACGAACAGCTGGGCGAACGACCATCTACCGGCCCGCACACCATCCAGCGTCGTTTGCCAACGCCCTTCGGCGGTGACTTGCCAATGGGTGATGCGAACGCCGCCGCTCAGCACGGGCCGCTCGTCACCAAATGCCTTATAGATTGTCGGCGACCTTTCCGTGCCGGAGTCTTCCGGCCCGAACCTGAGCGGCTGATCGACGCCGCCGCGAACGGAGACCAAAACGGGCCGGTCGCGTCCGGGCTGCCGCCGGCGCAGTTGCGCAACCTGCAGTCTGGCCCTCTCCAGCGTCGCCACCGGTCCGTCCGTGCCGTCCGCCGCCGGTTCCGCAAGACGCCCCGACCACCTATCCTTTCCGGCGGTGGACACGTAGATGTCAGCAAGCGGTTCTGCCGACCAACCGGGAAGCGACGTCAGTAGAATGCCTCCGAGGATTATTAGCCTTGCTATCATCGTGACGAGCCTTCAGAAAAATCCCGAAGCAAGGACAGGCAGGACAGCGCAGGGCTCCTAGAGCAGCAGAGTTTCCACTTCAGCGACTTCAGCGCTGCACCGTCCCCCGCGCACGGGATTCCCTCAGCGCGGAACAGCCGACCATCAGGACGATCGGGAACTGGTAATAAAAGTACATGACGACGATGTCCGTCGTCATTAAAATCGCGCTCGCGATCGCGATCACGGCCCCGGTCGCGGAGGTCGAAAAAACAAGGGCGATGAACACGGTTATGGCGATAGATCCCAAAATCCCATAATCGTAAAGTATTTTCAGCCAATCATTGTGTGGTTCCTTGAGCGTTCCCGCCGATACGCGCGTTGCCAAAGCGTCGGCGCCGCCCGGACCGAATCCAATAAGCGACTCAACTGGAGACCTGCTGTCGATCGCGCGGGTCATCTCGGAGCCGATCTTGTACCGACCCAGCATGATTTCCTCAATCGAGACGCTCATCCGAAGACTCTCATAGCTGTATTGAGAGATATAGATCATATTTGATACCGCTATATTGATGACACCTAGGGTCGCCAAAAGGAAGATGAAACGATTGCGCCTTTTTTTGAGCGCTGCGGCCTTTCGAAACAAGAAGATAGAAGCCAGGCCGACAAGAATGGCGATGACGCCTATACGCTTTCCACCCAAGAGGCTCATAACGAGTGCTAGGACAAATTGGATCTTGGCGCCAATAGCGTACAAGAAAACCGCATAAATGGGACCAACAAGACCCCCTTCGTGATTGTCATAGCCGTCTTCGACGCCTGAGCCAGTACCACTTTTCAATATTTGGAAGAGGCGAACTCCTCCGTGCTCTGTGAGCGAATAGGCCAAAAAAAGTAAGCCAGGGAACACAGAAAAACGACGCGGATCTGCCTGATGCTAACATTAATCGCCGGAACAAAGCTCACACCGCATAGCCGACAAGGTAGACGGCGCAGGCAATCGAAACTACGAATCGGTTGAATGCTTGATCTGCGACGCTCGTCGCGGTCATGATAGCTGCCTAGACTGGATTGCAAGGAATAGCTCGTGATCGAAACGCGGTCGGGACCCTTGTCCGTCGACCCGGCCTTGGTCCTCGGGCCCTGGCGGCCAGAAATGCGATCCGGTCGAGCGGTGCGAGTTGCCGCCTGCGCGCAGCAAGCGACCATGGTCGCTCAAGTGACTCGGCCTTGAAGCACAAATCATGGTCTGGACTTACCCCCAATGGCCGACGCCACTATTCTTCCGGGCAGCCGCGATCGCGGCTATCCCGCGCCGGCTGCTACCGCGAAGCCGAAGGGACGGGCCTTTCAGATCCCGCTGCTCCCATTTGATAAGGTCGCAGACCGGGCTCCTGGGCTGAGGGTCCCTGGTACATCAGTTCACGGGGAAGCAACCTCTTGACATCGATGATGTCACCGGGCTCCAGGGATGTTGCCTCGGTTGCCTGCAAGACGGTGGCCTTGCCGTTTCGAGTGCGCGTGACGCTGATGGAGCGAGCGGCTTCGGCTCCGGCCATGCTGCCAGCCTGCTGTCGCTTTACCTCGCGGATCTCGCGCGCCGACGGCAGCGTAACATCCAGCTCCCTGATGCGCTCGCGCACGTCCCGCGACTCGGTAATCACCTGTCTCTTGAAGAACGCCTCGGCCTCATGAATCTTGAGGTCGAGCTCACCGGCCTCCATCTGCAGGCGCAAGACCTGGGTTGTTAGCCTCCAAAGCTCGCTTTCCTGGTTTCCCTCCGTGAGCCTGAGCTGCAGTTCCGCGTTGACAACGCCCAGGCCCTGCTTGACCAGCCGGGTATATTGATCGGCTTGCTGCTTGACCACCTCAAGCTGCTTCTTCGCCGCCGCAATCTGCCCGTTGAAGGACTCGATCTCTTTTTCAATGCGCGGCTTTTGCGAACGCAGCAAGTCGAGCTGGCGTTGCAGGATGGCATCCTGCGTTTCGAAGGTGTCCGTCTCGTCCGCGACGATGCTCGAGGCCTGTTGCTGCGTCGCGCCTCCACCGAACGTAGGCGCTCCTTCCGTCATGCCCTGCTCATGCGGAGTAGGCGGAGAGAAGGTCTTCATGCCGTCGCGTTGCGCTTCGAGACGCGCGCGGCGGACGAGCAAAGCCTGTTTTTGCAAGCTCAGCTGCCGCACACGCTCGTCGGCCAGAAGGAATTCGGAAACGGCCGCCGCCTGAACCGATTGAGGGAGCCCGAAGCCGCCGGCAACAGCTACGGCGCTCTGCACGGTGCTGCCGTAACGGAAGGGATAGGCACCGGGCGCGCGTACGTCGCCCAAAATATATAGCGGCCGGAACTCGCTGATCCGCACGCTCACTGAAGGTTGCTGGAGAATTCCATCGGCAAGCCGGTCTCGAATAAGGTTCTGGCACTCGAGAGTCGTCAGCTCCTTGACTTCGATTGGGCCGATAAATGGCAGCAGAATATTGCCCGCGCCGTCGACAAGGATGTCGCCCGATAATTCCGCCTGCCCGAAAACGGTCACAGTGATCCGATCGCCCGGCCCAAGCTTATAGTCGCGACTGCCCCCCGGGGAATCTGCAAGGAGGGGGAAGGAGAATGCGAGTGCGCCGAGCAGAACTGCCGCTCTTATACATCGATACACTGCACTCGCATAGCAGCGCACGAGCGTGCCGGCCATTGCCGTCCGACCAGGTGTCATGGCGTTCTCCTCGCGACTTTGCACTTCAACCGAATAGCGCCGCAGCGTTCCTGATACAGGCTAGCGGCCGCCATGGGCCGTCGGGGACGAACGGTGGCTATGGAATAGGGTCTTCGTGAGTACCCCCCCGTGGGTATCCGCGGATACTCCGCATTCCCTGGCCCGCGTTCTGTGCTGCCCCCAATGAGCAATTCCCGTTCTTCGTTCTGCCGGTCACAGTTCCGAGGGAGATCAGCTCGACAAGATGTCTTGTCGCGATATCAGCCGGGAGGTGTGCGATGAAAAAGCGGGTTCTTGTGACGGGTGGTGCGGGCTTTCTGGGCTCGCATCTGTGCGCACGACTGCTCGAGCAGGAGTGCCAGGTTCTCTGCGCCGATAACTATTTCACAGGTACGCGCCGCAACATCGAACCACTGATCGGCGAGCCCGCCTTCGAGGCCATGCGCCACGACGTGACCTTTCCTCTCTATGTCGAGGTCGACGAGATCTACAACCTCGCCTGCCCGGCCTCGCCGATCCACTATCAGCATGACCCCGTCCAGACGACTAAGACGAGCGTCATTGGAGCGATCAACATGTTGGGTCTCGCCAAGCGCTTGCATGCGCGCATCCTGCAAACGTCCACCAGCGAGGTATACGGCGATCCCGACGTCCATCCGCAGACCGAGGATTACCGCGGTCACGTGAACCTGGCAGGCCCGCGCGCCTGCTACGACGAAGGCAAACGCTGCGCCGAGACGCTGTTCTACGATTACAAGCGTCAGCACCGGCTTTCCATAAGGGTCGCGCGCATCTTCAATACATACGGCCCGAACATGCACCCGCAGGACGGGCGCGTCGTTTCCAGTTTCATCATCCAGGCACTGAAGAACGAGCCGATCACCATCTATGGCTCGGGGTCGCAGACGAGATCGTTCTGCTATGTCGACGACCTGGTCGACGGCCTCATGCGTCTGATGAATGTCGAGGGCGACGTCGACGGACCGGTCAATCTCGGCAATCCCTTCGAAACCACCATTTCGGAACTGGCCGGGCTTATCATCTCCCTCGTTGGCTCGCGCTCGAGGCTCGAGTTCCGAGCGCTGCCACAGGACGACCCCCGACAGCGTTGCCCCGACATCACCCGCGCCAAACAGATCCTGCATTGGCTGCCAGCGGTGCAACTCGAGGAAGGCCTGAGCCGGACCATCCGCTATTTTGATAGCCTGCTCTCGAGCCCCAACGAAGCAAAGAAGTTCGTATGGAAAGTCGCCAGTTAAGGTCCGCCGGACCAATCCACGATGACCGGGTCGACATTCTTGGTGTCGGTGTCAGTCCAATTAACCTGGACGACGCTGTCGCAACGATTGAGCGCTGGATCAGCGAGGGCAGCCGCAACTACGTCTGCATCACCGGCGTCCACGGCGTGATGGAGAGCCAGCGCGACCAGCGCCTGCGCCGCATTCACAATGACGCCGGCATGGTGACGCCCGACGGCATGCCGCTGGTGTGGTTTTCGCGCTTCTGTGGCAAGAGTCGTATGGACCGAGTCTATGGTCCCGATCTGATGCGGAAGGTGACGGCCGTTTCAAGCCTGCGCGGCTACCGGCAGTGCTATTATGGCGGTGCCGAAGGGGTGGCCGACAAGCTCAAGCAGGCCCTGATCACCGCGCACCCAAAGCTTGACGTGGCGGGCACGCTTCATGATCGGTGTCGGGGCTGCGTTCGACTTCCTGGCAGGCGCGAAACATCTGCTGTGGATGCAACGACACGGACTCGAGTGGTTGTTTCGTCTCTGCTCGGAGCCGCTGCGTTTGTGGCGCCGCTATGCCTATATCGTGCCGGGCTTCACCATTCTTGCTGTCGGCGATCTCGTGCGCCGCGCAATCAGACCCTCCAATGACGCGCCCTCGGGGTCGCCATCTCGGAAATAGGCTGCTCCGAATGTCAATGCATCGCAACGGCCATCCATGGACAGCACGCAGAACGATTGCTGTGTCCCTCCCCCGCTCGCACGACGGCGAAAGCCGGCGTCCGCCGTTGACGCCCAACGTCGTTGGTTTCGACCACGCACCTCATGGCATCGGAGAAGCGCTACAAATGGCATCGGAGAAACGCTACGCGGGAAGGAGGAGCGTTGGACTACGATTTGAAAAGCAGCTTGCCGATCACGGAGAGAGCACCGGCCCAATCGTCGGCTAACTCTCTTGGGACTGGCACGCCCGCAGCACATTGATTTGCTGCCTCAGCACTACAATCTCTGCCTCGAGCGTTGCGCGCGACCGTAGCAGATCGATCATCGTCCCAAAGATCAGTTTGCACAAAGCCAACATCAGCAGCAGCATCGCCCGATTTCTCGATCAACCGCCAGCGGATTGGATTTACGATAGGGACAGGCTCTTCTGCCGCTGGGATACGCCTCGCGCGACAGGTTGCGAGAGCTGTAGTCGTTGCGAGAGATGCAGATGGCAACCGAGGTCGCCGGTGGTCAGTAGATTATCAGCTGACCGTTCTGCTCCACCCCGTTTGCGCGCAGCCCGTCCCAGTCAAAAATCGCATGCCCCCACACGAAGCGCGTGGGGCCGCTCACTCGCGGAACACGATAGACGTTGCCGTCGAAGAGGTTGTTGCCGTCGGTGATGATAGTGAAGTTTCCATCGCCCGGCTCGGCGTCGGAAGCGCCCCCGGCACATGCGTCGCCCTCGAAAGTCGTCTTGTTATCGTGGACTTTATTGTTGCGCGTCTTATATTTTCCGTCGCCCTCGGTCTTGCCGTTGCCGCCGCCCTCGAATGGGCGACTCTGGTCGATCAGCATGATCCCGCATTTACCTGGGCTGACCGTCAGTGTGTTGCCATACACCTCCACGTCCTGTGACGCTGCAATGAGAATGTCGTCGCCCCAGAACCATGTGTCGTCGGCGATGCCGTTATGACGGACAATGTTATTGCGAATGACTGCATTGAACGAGATCTCGTGAAAGATACCGGCGCCGTGGTTACGCTCGACCACGTTGCCCTCATAGAGCACGTTGTGGCAGTTGATATCGCACCACAAGCCAGGACCGAAGTTGTCGTGTATCTGATTGCCGCGAAAAACGACACCATTACCCAAGGCGAGCTTCACACCACCGGCCTCCCATCCAGACGAGAACCGGCGGATATTGTTCGCCCAAACCTGATTGTCCTCGACCGCGATGTCCCGACCTGCGCCGGTAATGCCGATCTGGCCGTTGTGATGAATGTTGCAGCCGCGCACCCTGCTGCCTGTTCCGACCGCGATTCCAGCCCCGCTGTTGAAGCGCAATTCGCAGTTCTCAACGATCCATCCGACGGCGTCTTGGGCTTGGATCGCCCCCGTCTGAGCGACGCTGGCATATTTCTCAATGACGACGTTCCTGATCAGCACGTTGGACGCCTTACTCTCGAACGCGAGCACGGCCACCGTGGCTTCGACCTTGCGACCGGTCGGGTCATCGGCGAAATAGATCCGTCCGCCCGCGTGATCAAAGTAGAACCGGCCCGCCTCGACGCTGTCCTTGGTCGGCACCTGGTCGAGCGGTTTGTCGTCGAGGAACAGGCCCTCGGGCAAGTTACATGCCGGAGCCTCTTTGGCGCACCGACCGTGCCTTCGGCCCCGCTGCTTCTGCCCAGCTGCCACCCAGTAGCGCCCCTCGCGGCTGAAGGTGGTGAGCAAGCGGCTGCCGCTCAAGACCGTTTGGCCCTCTCCGTGGAAGCTCTGCCCCGACTTGGGCCGGATGACCTGGATCCTGTGCACCCCGTTTTTCAAGCAGAATGCTGCGCCTTCTCCGGCGCTGTCCACGGCGGCCTGGATTGAGGTGCCCGGCTCCACCTCAATTGCTCCCCGCGGACACGAGGCGTCAGCACAAGACATCAGAATCGGTAAACTGAGCAGGCACCCAAGGGCCGGTCCCGCGAGGGATCGCAACCGTGCTCTGTGCCGGTCGATGCGTTTTGTCCCAGCAAACGGCAACCAATCACGTTTTCCATAACACATCGTGGCCTCTCGCTAATCGTGGAGCGCATTCAGCTGACCGTAACCCTGAACCCCGCTAGACCGGCTCATGATGTTGCGCGCGATGGACCATGACCGAGCCTATTCCGAAGCCGATCAGGCACCAAAACCAGACGCCCTGCATGGGCGCCTCGAGCGTGACGTCGAACGTAGCATTGATGACAATCGCCATGGCATAGCAGGCGATGAAAAGGGACAGAGCGGCCCAGTCGGTCTGCCCGCGGCGGCGAGCGATCCACATCGTGCGCATCATCATACCGAGCCAGGAGGCGAGGAAGGCCCCCCACAGCGCCAAGCCCGGCACGCCGGCCCGCGCCAGGATCGTCATGTGCACATTGTGCGGACTTCGGAGCGGTTGTGTCAGTCGGTGGTTGTCCGTAAGGCCATCCGCTTCAGCCAGGTTCAATCCGAACCCGCGTCCGGTCCAGAAATATGGACCGTAGACCGTATTGTTGACAATCACGTTCCACCAATCCAAGCGCCATCTCTTCGTGCCTTCGGTCTGCTCTTGCCCAGCGCCGACCGTGCTCGCAATGTTGTTGACAATCTGCCGCGTGCCGATCGGGCGCTCTATTGAGGAGGCCGTCTCGCGATAGTCAGTGAAAGTCGGCTCGAGGACGTAAGCCACAGCAAAGATCGCCAGCCCGGCCACAAGAACGATTGCCAGTTCGCGTATCTTCCCGAGCATGAGCGCCGCGAACGTGATGGGAACGGCAAAGGCAACCATACCGCCGCGAGTCAAGGCGCAAACCATCGCGAGCGCAGCGACCAGAAGGACAATCCACAGCGGCGTCGCCTTGCGAAATCCCACAACGGCGAACACCGCAGCTCCGCTCAAATGCACCCCAACCTCGCTAGGTGCAATGAGAATTAAGGGAACATCTGGTCCGGGCAGATGCGGAATGTGGTCCGCCATGAAATGATTGAACGCGAAGATGAAAGGAATTGTCAGAACATAGATGTTCGAAAATCCGCCATACCAACGAACTACCGTATTGATGCGGTGCGCGTCCTCCAGCAGGAGCGCGATGATGATGAAGGCGAAGCCTCCGTACATGATCACGACGCTGTCGCGCAGCGCATCGAAGCCATGCATACCAACAAACGGCAGCGTTCGCAGCATCACCCAAACCATCGCCGCAGCAAGGAGGAGGCTCGGCAGAGTCGCAAGTGCAGCGATGAGGCAGCTGGTCCGCAAAAAGATGATAAATCCGGTGAGGAGGGCCATCTCTCCGACATAGAGGGGCGGTAATCCGAGGTATGCAAAGCCCCTTCCAATGAACGCGTATCCGAGCAGCACGCCCACAAGCAGCAAGAGATAACGGTCGCCCAAGCTGGTCGGTCGTGATGTGCTAGAAACGTAATCCATGCGTTTTCCAAACCAACGGGCACAACAGCTGCCGCGTATGAGCGCTACGTGGCTGCCTCAGCTGCTAGGGGGAAGCCAAACCAGCCGATCTCGCTGGCGCTGCCGCTCGCACTTGATAATCTTGTAGACCAGGTTGCCTGGCCGAAGCGCCCTGGTAGCGCAAGACGCGGCGAAGCAACCTATTGACATCGATGACGTCGCCGGGCTCCAGGGGCGTGTTTCTGTTGCCTGGAATGAAGTAACTTCGCCGTTTCGGGTACGCGTGACGCTGATCGAACGAGCGGTTTCGGCTCCTGCCAGGCTGCCAGCTTGCGCCAGCCTGACCTCGCGGATCTCACGAGCCACTGGCAGGACCACGTCCAGCTCCTTGAGGCGCTCGCCTACATCCCGTAACTCGGTGATGATCTGCCTTTTGAAGATGGCCTCCGCCTCATGAATCTGGAGGTCGAGCACACCGGAATCCATCTGCAGGCGTGAGATCTGAACTTCAAGCCTCCAAAGCTCGCTTTCCTGGGTCGCTTCGGTAAGCCTCAGCTGCAGTTCCCCGTTCGCGAGGCCGAGCCCCTGCTTGACCAGGCGGCTATATTGATCTGCGTGCTGTTTGACGATCTCAAGCTGCTTCTTCGTCGTCGCAGTCTGTGCGTTGAGAAACTCTATCTCATTTTGGATGCGCGGCTTTTGAGCACGCAGCAGCTCGAGCTGCTTCTGCAGGATCCGAGCCTGCGAATCGAGCGTTTCCTTCTCGATCGCAACCGTCTCCGCGTTCTCATTTTCTTGCGTAGAGCCGGGCAGAGCTGGGAGGGAGACGGTGTTCTTGCCATCGCGCTGTGCTTCGAGACGCGCCCGCCGCACCGCCAGAGCCCGTTTCTGGAAGCTCGGCTGGCGCACGCGCTCGTCCGCGAGAAGGAATTCGGAAGCGGATGCGTTCTGCATCGGCTCGGGCAACCCGAACCCGCCGGCAGCAGCCACGGCAGCGATGACCGAAGGCTGATTGAGAATACCATCGGCGAGTCGGTCATGAATAACCCTCTGGCACTCGACAATCGTCAGGTCCCCGACCTCAATTGCGCCGATGAGTGTCAGGATGATATCGCCCGCGCCGTCCGGAAGCATGTCGCCCGATAATTCCGCCTGGCCGACAACGCTCACCGTGATGCGATCGCCCGGCGCGAGCTTGCAGTCGCGACTTTCGCCCGGAGAGTCGGCAAGTACCGCGGAGGAGAATGCGAGCCCGCTGAGCAGAGCTGCCGCTCGTAGCCAGTGATGAAATCTACACGCGACGCAACGCCAGAGCGTACCGGCCATCGTCATCCGACCAGATGTCATCGCGTTCTCCTCGCGATTCTGCACTTTGTCGCAATTGCCACCGGCCGGCTGTCCGGCGACGGCCGTCCGAACACTAGCGGCCCCGCGCGCGCGGTCCCGGGGAATTTGTGGCTAGGTTAGTTCTTCATGAGTACTCCCTTCTGGACGCATCATGGCTACCCCGCTCATGCACTACTGCCCCCTATGAGCAGTTATCAATCGTTGTCGTGTCAATCATCATGCGAAGGTGCATTGAGGCGCGATCGGCCTCCGAAAGAAGATGATCTTGTCGTGTCGCGGCGGCAACGGGAGATGTGCAGTGAAAAAGCGGGGACGTCCACGGCGTCATGAGGAGCCGGCGCGACGAGCGGTTGCGCAACATTCACAACCAAGCCGGCATGGTCACGCCCGACGGCATGCCACTGGTATGGCTCGCGCACCTCTTCGGCAAGCGCCGCACCGAACGTGTGTACGGACCCGACTTGATGCGTAAGATGACGGCCGTTTCGCAACAGCGCGGTTACCGGCAGTTCTACTACGGCGGTGCGGAAGGAGTGGCCGACAAGCTGAAGCAAGCTTTGATCGCTTCTCACCCGAGGCTCGAAGTGGCCGGCACGCTCTCGCCTACGTTCCGCGATCTCACTCCCAAGGAGGACCAGGCCGTCGTCGACGCAATCAACGCGGCGCGCCCCGACATCGTGTGGGTGGGCTTGAGCACGCCCAAGCAGGAATTCTGGATGGCCAGCCACCTCGGGCGTATCGAGGCGCCGGTGATGGTCGGGGTCGGGGCGGCGTTCGATTTTCTGGCAGAAACCAAGCGCCAGGCGCCTCTCTGGATGCAGCGAAACGGGCTTGAATGGCTGTTTCGGCTGTGCTCGGAACCGCGCCGCCTGTGGCGCCGCTATGCCTACGCGGTCCCCGGCTTCGCGTTTCTTGCGTTTGGCGAGCTCCTGCATCGTGCAATCGGAAGCAGCGGAGGGAGATCGCTGCCTGAAGCCGGGGAAGCACCACCTGGGAGGGAGGAACGTTGAACTGGGATTTGAAAGGCAGCCTGCGGATCACGGATAGACCACCGGCCAAATCGCCGGCGATGCTGCTCGTGCAAAAATGCATCGCTGTACCGGGGAACGCGACTCAAGGAAAGACTAGGGGGACCTGGCTCGGTATCCTGCGCACCCCCTGGGCAACTTGGCAAACGCACGCCTTAGCCCTGGCAGATCAGGCGGTGGTGAGCGGTACCAGTTTTCTGACAATGGTCGTGGTCGGGCGCTCGACCTCTGCGAGCGAACTGGGGCTTTACTCGATCGCAAGCTCCCTGCTGGTCACGTCGGTTACAATCCAGGATTCGCTGATTTCGCTCCCCTACACGATCCAGCGGCATCGGCCGCTGGGAAAGTCGGCTGAACACTCGGACAGTTCGCTCAAACTAAGTTTTCTGCTGTCGGCACTTTGCATTGTCGTTCTGGCCCTGACCGCTCTGGGCCTGTCCTCATGGAACGCAGAGGCCAAGCTGGTGGCAATGATCTGGGCGCTGGCGGCGGTGGCACCATTCGCGTTGTTGCGAGCATTCGGCCGGCGGTTTGCTTTCGCGCACTTCCAGATGAACCAAGCGCTGATCCTGGACACGGCAGTGGCCGCGATCCAGCTTGGTGGACTCGGCGTGCTGGCATGGATTGGGCTGTTGTCCGCCACCACGGCGTTCGCCGCAATCGGCGCGGCGAGTGCTGGGATCGGTGTCGTTTGGTTGTACCGCGCGCGCGCCAATTTTGCGGTCCGCGGGGACCAGCTGCCGGAAACGATGCAGCAAAGTTGGAATTTGGGAAAATGGCTCTTAGTCAACCAGCTGATCCTGGTAGCGCAAACTAATGTCACCTACTGGCTGTTGGCATGGGCCGCTGGCATGAGCGCGACAGGTGTCTACGCCGCGTGCATGAGCATCGCCTTGTCGGCAAACCCTCTGATCATAGGGCTTAGCAATATCTTGGCTCCGAGAGCCGCCTTGGCCTTCAAGGAGGGAGGTGGCGCGAGGTTGCGGCGCGAGGTCACTCGGGAATCGCGGCTGCTTGGCCTAGTGATGGCCTTGTTCTGCATCGTGATCCTGTTCGCCGGCGAGCACGTTATGCGTCTGCTGTATCACGGCAAGGAGTACGAGGGGAACGGCCACACCGTCACGGTCCTGGTCCTGGCGATGCTGGCGGGGGGTGTGGGGATGCCTGCTTTCAACGCCCTGGCAAGCGTTGAGCGTGCGCGTGAGAGCTTCTGGATCGGTGCATTCGGGGGCATTCTCACCGTTGCTCTCGTCTGGTGTTTGGTGCCTAGGTGGGGTTTGTTGGGGGCCGCCTGTGGATACCTGGCGGGCACCGCGATCCGGGCGACGGGAAGGTGGGTAGCGTTCTTGGCCCTCGTCCCGCGGCACGGCCCGGAAGCGGATCCGAGAACACTTCGGATGCAGGTCCGAGGACGATCGGCTCGGATTCCATCTCTGCACCGCTGGTGCCGGT
>Ga0193699_10000823_pt1 | contig 12662 bp, 9 predicted proteins | sample L3c2metaG_FD_160095 | JGI IMG/M metagenome (GOLD analysis project Ga0193699, IMG submission 160095) | Soil microbial communities from a riparian zone of the East river system, Colorado, United States - L3c2 | ecosystem: Environmental > Terrestrial > Soil > Riparian zone | place: USA: East River... | reverse complement strand
GGTGTTGAGCGACGGACCGATGTCGGCGAGGTTGTCGAAAATCTGATCGACGATCTGCTTGCCGAGCAGGGTCAGTGTAAGCGGCGGCAGCAGAATGTCCGCGTCTGCAGCGGAGGACAACACGATAGTGCCGCCAATCGGTCCCTTTGCCGCATGCGTGCCGCGATCAGGGGAGCATGCAACGAGGAGAACAGGAAGGATCAGGAATGCCGGGAGCCGAGATCCGTTCTTCACGCCGGCAATTCCATCCTGAGGCTCGCGACGCGTTCCGGAGTGGCCAGGCGCGACGGCTCCTCTGACGTTTCTGCCCACCCAAGAAATGCCTCGAGAAGCTGCGGATCAAACTGCCCTGCAGATGCCCGCATCTCTTCGACGGCGCGCGCATGTGGCAGGCTATCGCGATACGATCGCGCGGTCGTGAGGGCGTCGTACACATCCGCAACGCAGAGGATACGCGCGGCCAATGGAATCTCTTCCCCGGACAATCCGTCCGGATAACCGGTTCCGTCCCAGCGCTCGTGGTGATTCCTGATGACTGCCCGCACATCTCCCGGAAAATCGATGTCGGCCACCAGCTCGAGACCGGCCTCAGGGTGACGCTTCATCATTGCCCACTCTTCCGTGCTCAGAGGACCGGCTTTGTTCAACACTTCAGTCGGCACGATGATCTTCCCGATGTCGTGCAGCAGCGCGCCAAGCCTGAACCAGAACAGCGAGCGGGAATCCATTCCCACGTGGTCGGCGAGGACACAAGCAAAGAAAGCCACGCGTTCGCAGTGGCCTTGGGTGTAATGATCCTTGCTCTCGATGGAATCTCCCCAATGGTGCGCCATCTCCAGGAAGCGAGACTCGAGGGCCGCGTTTCGTCGCTCCACCTGAGCGACGCGGTGCTGCGCCTTGAGCCGAGAGTATAGAGCGTGGGACCGGTTGAGGTGCGCGAGCATGTCACGGTGCCGTTTCTGCGTCCAATAGAGCTCCGCCAACTGCTCGGCGACATCGGCTTTGAGGAGCAGGTCTTCTCCCTCCTCGGCGCACTCGCCCGCGCGGCCGAGGTATTCCGCCGCCTTGACGTAGTCGCCGCGCTCGCGGGCGATAACTCCGACGTGACGGAAAACTTCGCCGCGCCACGATGGCGCGATCTCACCCGTGAGCGCCAGCAGAATCTCGACGCGTTCCTGCGCTTCGTCGAAGCGGCCCGTCGCGATGCAAAGCTGAACCTGATTGAGAGCCACGTTCATCTCGTTGGGATGATCGTGCTGCTCTCCGAATGCGTTCGACGCTTCAGCGTACGCGGCTTCCGCCCGATCGAGCTCGCCCAGGTCGGTATACGCTAGTCCGATGTTGTTGAGGACCTGCGCCGCGTGATCGCGCATGTCGAGAGTCCTGTAACCAGCGAGGCTTCGCTGAAAGGCTTCGAGCGCTCCACGGGCGTCGCCTCGAATGCTGGCAACGGTGCCCAGGTTCTGGTCGAGCATTGCCATCGACTCCGAATCCCCGATCGATTCCGCCGTGCCACGCGCTTCCCTGTAGATCAGATCCGCTGCATCCAGGTCGCCGCTGGTCTGGTGAACGATGGCGACGACGTTGAGCGCCTGGGCAATTTTCGAGGGTGACCCAGCTTGTGTCGCCGCAGCGACCGCTGCCTCGAGAACATCCATCGCCGCGCCACGATTCCCCTGTTCCAGATAGACGCGGCCCAGCCAGCGAAGCGCGGACAACCGGGTCTGCTCGTCGGCGAGCGGATCCCGAACCAGGCTCTCGTAGCTGAGCGCCGCATCGCTCCAGCGTCCTTCGCGCTCCGCCAGCTTTGCGTCGTCGACGAAAGCCTTGATCGCTGGCGCTAATTCCTTTGCCGAGCGTGCAGTGGAACGCACGCTCATGACGAGGCGAGGATAGTGCGGCGGACAGAGCCCTCGTCGCGGAGCTTCCGCGCGAGAGTCGGTCGCGAGATACCGAGGATGCGTGCGGCGGCGCTCAGATTCCCACCGGTGATGCCGATCGTCGTGTGGATCGCTTCATCGACGATTGCCTGCAGCGACTTTCCTTCCGCCGGAATGCGGATCACGCCGCCGGCGGGAGTTTCGACCAGAGGTATGAACGAGCGACGCTGCAGTGAGAGGTGGTGGGGCTGAATGACGTCTCCGGTGCATACGACGGCCGCGCGCTCGATGACGTTCTTGAGCTCTCTGATGTTGCCCGGCCAGCGGTGCCTTTCGAGCGCCCCCACTGAGTCCGGAGCGAGACGAAGCTCGCGGCCTTCACTCTCCGCGTGGCGCTTCACGAAATAATGCGCGAGGAGGGGAATGTCGCCCTCACGCTCGCGCAGCGGCGGCAGCTCCAGGCGAGCAACGTTCAACCGGTAAAAGAGGTCGGCGCGGAAACGATTGTCGGCAACGGCCGTCTCCAGCGACGAGTTTGTACCCGCAACGATGCGCGCGGAAAGCGCGCGTTCCTCCGACCCGCCGAGCCGGCGAAAACGCCGGTCTTCGACGACGCGGAGGAGCTTGGCTTGCAGCTTGAGCGGCAGTTCGGCGACTTCATCAAGGAAAACAGTGCCGCCGCCGGCCACTTCGAACAAGCCCCGTTTTAGCGTACGGGCATCCGTGAACGCACCAGGCTCGTGCCCGAAGAGCTCGCTCTCGAGCAGCGTCTCGGGAATCGCAGCACAGTTGATGGCGACGAATGGCTCCGCGGCGCGCGGACTCGCGGCGTGGATGCCGCGGGCAAAAAGCTCCTTACCGGTGCCGGTTTCCCCAACAAGCAAAACCGTGACACTGCGGCTCGTAGCTACCTGAGTCGCTAATGCGATTGAGTCTCGGATTGCAGCGCTGTCTCCGATGACGTGGGAGTCCCAGCGGTCCGCCGACGCGATCTGCGATCGGGCTGAAATAAGTGCACCGTTCCTTAGTCGCCTGGAGCGCAGAGCCATCCAGGCAGGGAATGAGTTGTCGGGTCAATTCTGAGCTCCGATGGCTATTCGGGGGCTCTGCCTAGCAGACGAAGAAAAGGGCTCCCAAGTCACCCCATTCTAAGGGGTTACGCCTTGGGAGAATCTGCGGCTTCAGTTAGCCCCTTTCGGAGGGGGTTAGCTCGGCAGGGACGCGAGGAGGGCGTTGATCTCCGCTGCTTCGTGCCTGGCGCCCACGTCCTCGAAAGACTCTGCCGCTTCCCGCCAGGCGAGGCGGGCCTCTTCAGGATTTCCGAGAGCCCGAGATGTCTGGCCAAACTCACGGAGCATCTCAGCCTGGAGCAACCTGTCTTCCAGCCCTTCCGCCTCGAAGATCGCAATGCGCAGCGTGGCGATGCTGGCGTCAAAGGCCCCTCGTTCGCGCTCGATTCTCGCCCGGCATTTTAGCGCACCGGCAACTGTGAGGTGGTCGCCACGCGTGCTGGCGCTCTCGAACGAAACACGGCAGGCGTGCTCCGCCAGATCGAGCTTTCCGACAGCCACCCATACCTCGGCCAGGTTGAGCGTGAGAATGCTCTCGACTACTGCATCACCACGCGCTTTCGCGATCGCGAGACCTCGCTCGAGAGTCTCGATCGCGCGCTGATAATGTCCGAGCTTGGTGTAGAGCATCCCGATATTGTTGAGGACCCACGAGACCGCTTCGTCGTCGTTGGCCCCGTCGAATGAGCCGAGGCTGCTGGAGTATCGGGCCTCGGCCGCGACGTGATTGCCACGCATGTTGAGCAGGACACCCAGGTTTTGCTCGATCATGCTCAGAAGTCGCACGTCTCCCGCTTTCGATGCCAGCTCAGACGCCTGGGCGTACAGCTGCTCGCTCTCGCTGAGATTGCCGCGCCGCTGCGCGACGATCGCCAGACAGTTGTATGCCGCCCCCCGAGCGTTCAGTGAGCCGCATGCCTCGGCGTGAACGAGGCTCTGCTTGTAGCAACGATACGCCACCTCCGTTTCGCCCTGCTCGCGATGAACCGTTCCTTTCCATCTCAACGCGTCGGCGAGGAGCGGAAGGTCCGTCTCATCCGCGAGCAGTGAGAGGGCGTCGTCGTACAGCCGCAACGACCGCACGGTATCCCCACGCTGCTCCGCTTCGCGCGCGAGGTTGATGAAACCGCGCGCGTCGCCCGGGTTAGGTGTCGTCATTGTGCTGCCGAACTGCGATTGCTCATAGGCTATTCCTCGACGAAAGTTTGTTGGAATCGACGAACAGGTCGGGGTTCAAGCTGAGTCGTCGACCAATACCCAGACGTTGGAGATGAGGATGTAGCGTGAAAAGTGATTGATGATCCATGCCTGGGTTTCAGCGACAGGCTTGGCGCCGTAGAAATAGGTCGTTGCAGCCTGGAGCTCTGATGGTGAGGCCGAATCATCGGCACCAATGGCATCCCTGCCCTCGGGCAGATACGCCGTGCGGATAGAATTTCCCGCATCAGTTCCATAAAGCGCGGTATTCTGAAGACCCTGAACCGCGGTCACAGGTTTGAGAAAGTGCAAACCGTGTGGCAGCATTTCGTAGGCGACGTACGCCCCACCCTTGCCGACGATGGTTATCGTCGTTGGCGCGGAGAGCGCGCCATTCGGAACGATCATCGTCAAGTCGGATCCTGGGAGCGACAGCGTGCCGCCGTCCGGACCGATTACCGCTGAGACGCTCTGCTCGACGCGGGAATGATTTGATCCCCATTTGACTGCGCGAGCCTGGGTGCCACTTGAAAGCAACGTATATGATGCCCGCACCGTCAACGTGGGCGGGAGAAGCTTCGGATTGTAAGAAACTGGACTGGTTGAGCGGCTGTAGTCTCCGCAAGCGAGACCGACAAGCGCACCGGCAGTCAGGATGAGACTGCGAAGGATACGTGAAGACATTGTACCACCCCTCGAAAAGGGAATACCTTCCTTCGAGGTGGTGTTTGGCATAGGCCATGCCCCGTTCTAACACCTTATAATTCAATGGCTTACGATTTTGGGTCGCCCAAAAGGCTCACTTTTGTGCAATGTTTCGTTACGATAGAAACATTTCATTATAGGGCCCTTGGCGGGTCAGGATTCGACGGCCGAGGCGAAAATCGCCATGCGTTGTGGGGTCGGACGGCCCGGAATATCCGCGGTCCCCGCCCAATCCAGGAACATCTCCAGCAGGTGCGGATCAAACTGGCCCGTTGAAGAGCGCATGATTTCGGCGGCACGAGCGTGGGTCAGGCCGGTGCGATACGAGCGCGTCGTCGTCAGCGCGTCGTAGACATCCGCAACGCAGAGTATTCGCGCGGCGAGAGGTATTTGCTCGCCTGCCAGCCCGTCCGGATAACCGGTTCCATCCCATCGCTCGTGATGGTTTCTGATGATCGACGCGATGTCGCCTGGAAAATCGATCTCGGCGACAAGCTCGAGGCCGGCTTCTGGGTGTCTCTTCATGATCGCCCACTCTTCGTCCGTGAGCTTCCCCGGCTTGTTGAGAACGTCGGTGGGAACGATGATTTTCCCGATGTCGTGCAGCAGAGCGCCGATGCGGAACCAGAAGAGCGATCGGGAATTGAAGCCGGCGCTGTCGGCGAGCACGCAAGCGAAGAAGGCGACTCGCTCGCAGTGGCCTTGCGTGTAGCGGTCCTTGCTTTCAATCGAGTCGCCCCACTGCTTGGCCATCTCGAGAAACCGCGCTTCGAGCGCGCCGTTTCGCTTTACAACCTGGGCAAGGCGGTGCTGCGCCTTGAGCTGCGAGTAGAGCGAGTGCGCCTCGTTCAGCCGCTGCAACATCTCGCGGTGGCGCTTCTGCGCCCAATACAGCTCAGCGAGCTGCTCTGCGACGTCCGCCCTGAGGAGCAGATCACCGCTCTCAATGGCGTGCTGTTCAGCGCGAAGGAGGTACTCGGCGGCCTTTGCGAAGTCTGACCTCTCGCGCGCGATGACTCCGACGTGCCGAAACACATCTCCGCGCCAGGCCGGAACTTCGACATGCTGTACCGCAAGAAGCTCTTCGCATTGGCTGAGCGCTTCGTCGTAACGGCGTCCGGCTATGTACAGCTGCACCTTGTTGACCGCGAGGTCCAGACGCCGCGCGCGATCGCCATCCGCCTCGAAGCCACGCGCCGCTTCGTCATAAGCGATTTCCGCATCGGCGAGCTCGCCGAGCTCCATGTAGGCCAGCGCGATGTTGTTGAGCACCTGTGCTTCGTGATTGCGGAGTCCGAGCGTCTGATAACCCAGCTGACTCAAACGAAACGCCTCGAGGGCGCCGCGAAGGTCGCCGCGGATCATCGCAACGGTGCCGAGATTTTGATCGATCATCGCCAGGAGAGCGCCGTCGGCGGCCACCTCGGCCTTTTCCCGTGCTGCCTGGTAGATCGTGGCGGCCTGATCGAGATCCCCGCCGACCTGATAGACGATGCCAATCACGTTGAGCGCCTGCGCCACAGCGGGTGGGGATCCTACGACGTCGGCGGCCGCGACCGCGGCCTCGAGAATGTCGAGCGCTGCGCCTCGGTTACCCTGTTCGAGGTACGCCCTGCCCAGCCACCTGAGAGCAGCCAGCCGCGTATTTGCGTCGGCCTGCGGATTCCGGACGAGGCTTTCGTATAGCGCGCACGCTTCCGCCCAGCGCCCTTCGTGCTCGGCGTTTTTTGCGAGTTCGATGCTCTTCTTGATGTCCGGCGATGTGAACGCCTTCAATTCGATTGTCGAGCGGTTTGTCATGACGGCGCTACTACGGTCCTCGGAGAGCGCTCAGTCGCGCGGCTTCCTGTTCCAGGAATCTCCGGCCTGCGCTAGGGAGACGAGGAACTGATCAACTGAGTCACCCCCAAAAGAGGCTCAGTTTGGAGGGTGTCGTCCGGGTGTCAGTCCGAGAGTGATTTGAGCTCAGCCTTGATCTCGGCGATGTCCTGGATGGCGCCGATGCCCTCGAAGGCGTCAACTGCCTCGCGCCAGGCGGACTTGGCGGCGCCTGGATTGCCGAGGGCGCGTGAAATCTCACCCAGCTCTCGCAGCATCTCCGCGTGAAGGAGGCGATCCTCCGCTCCTTCTGCTTCGAAGAGCGCAATACGCAGGGTTGCGATGCTCTTGTCGAGCGCGCCGCGCTGGCGCTCGATGGCGGCCCGGACCTTGAGCGCGCCCGCCGCAGTGAGGTGGTCCGAGCGCCGCTGAGCCTGCTCCAGGGCTTTCGCACAGAGTTCATCGGCCAGGTCCAGGCGGCCTAGCCCGACCCATACATCGGCGAGATTGAGCGTGATGACGTTCTCGACAACCGCATCATGGCGGTTGGTCGCGATCGTGAGGCCGCGCTCCAGGTGCGCGCGCGCTTCGGCAAAGTTCTCGATTTTGGTATGAAGGATTCCCAGATTGTTCAGAATCCACGACATAGGCTCGGAATCGCCGGTCTTCTCGAACGCGTCCAGACTCTTCTTGTAGAATGCCGCGGCACTGTCGAAATCACCACGCGTGTTCGCCAGCACTCCGCGATTCTGCTCGATCATACCAAGGAGCCTCGTATCATCCGCCTGTTCGGCGAACTTTGAAGCTTTGGCGTAGAGCCGCTCCGTCTCCTTGGGATCGCCGCGACGCTGCGCGATCGTACCGAGGCAGTTCAGCGCGTGGGCCTGTCGCCCCGGCGACGCGGCTAGCGCGGCCTTCGCCATGCTTTGCGCATAGCATCGATAGGCTGCCTCGGTCTCTCCGCGCTCTCTCAGCAGCGTGCCCTTCCATCTGAGCACGTCCGCCACGAACGGATCGCTGCTGTCTGACGCAAACTGTGCCAGCGCGTCATCGTAGAGACCGAGCGCCTTGCCAGTTTGCTCCTGCTGCTCCGCGGCCCGCGCCATCTCCACGAGCTCGCGCGCGCGCTCCACATCAGAGTGAAGCACCTTGACCTGGCCGCGCGGCGTGGGGGTCACGTCAATCCTTTTTGTGGCTGAATGCGGGCTCGCTCAGCCCGACGCCAGCATGTATCGGGAGAAGTGCTTGAGCTGCCATGTCTGAACTGCGGGCACCCCACCCGATGGGGCTGCGTAGATGGTCGTCGTCGTGGTCTCGCTCGCCTTCAGCAGCCCACTCAGGTCGAGGAGGTCCTGCGGGAAGTACGCGCCGAACGAGTTCCACGCCTTGGAAGTCCCGTAGACTGAAGTGTTTCTCAGCTGCTGGGTAACGATGACGGGCGTCGAGAACGTGATGCCGTGCGGGTACATGTCGTACGAGACGTAGCCGCTTCCGTCCGAGATGATCGTGATTTTGGTCGTCGTCGACAACGCGCCGCGCGGGAACGTGATCGTGAAGTCCGATCCGGGAATCGAGAGTGTGCCGCCGCCGTAGCCAATGTACCCCGAGACCGAGCGAGCCTGATTCACGTGCGACGGAGCCCACTTGACGGCGTAAACGTCCCTCGGCGCAACGACGCCGACGATGACCTTGAGGACTGAGCCGAGAAGGCCAGTCACTACGCCGAGTAGATCCCCGATGAGCCCATCCTGCGCCGTGGTCGGCGCCATTATGGGCGCCGTCGGCGCGATGTCGGATGCGCAGGAGAGCGCAAAGGTGACGCTGAGAGTGAGCGCGACGGAGCGAACGAACCTTGAGCGAATCATGATTGGTGAGCCTGGTGGGCGGTTGGGGTTGATCAGCCTGACGCGAGCATGTAGCGGGAGAAGTGTTTGATGATCCAGACGTGCGCCAACGGAAGCGGGGAAGAACCCGACGAGAAGACCGTATACGAAGGCTCGAGCTCCGAAACCGGCACCTTGCCGCGGAGGCTCACGGTGTCGTCGGCGATGTAGGCCGCGGACAGCTGCTTGGTGAGCGTCTCGCCGGCGACCTCAGTCGTCGTCAGAGACTGCGAGACCGTTACGTCCTTGAGGAACTTCGTTCCCGCGGGCTCCATCTTATAGGCGACGTAGTACTCGTCCGAAGTCACTGTGATCGTGATGGGGCCGGCGACTGCGCCCTGCGGAAAGGTCATCGTCAGACCGGTTTCGGGAATGGCGATCGTTCCACCCGAAGCGTCGATTGTCTTCGAGACCCGGACCACGTCCCTGTGCCAATCCTTCCACCAGAGAGCCTCGAGCTCGAGGCCGCTCGGGGACGTGGCTGTGGCATCCGTCAATTGGCCTAGGGGACCTGTTGAACCGTCAGCGCCTGCTCCCGAGCAGGATGCTATGACAAACAGGGTCAGGACCGCTGGAAGCGAGCGAAGGTGACGTGATCGGATCATCAGGCGGCCGGCTGAGGGTGGCAGTAGCGACGGGCCCCCCTAAGGCAACCGTTATGCCCTCTGCTAACTCGTTATATCACCGGAACTTACAAAAACCTCCCCGGTCAAGCTCATCTATAACGTTGTAACGTTTTTTTACAGACATATCGTTTCGTTACAGGGGTTTTCCACAATTTTGGCGATCCTTTTCCAGCCTTTTGGAACGTTTTGAACCAATTCACACGGATGTTTGCTGCTTCCCAGATTCGTCCGTTTGGCGCTGGGTCGGCGACATCGGAGGCTGAGTTTTCTCGTCGGCTGACGCTGGCTCATCCGCCCGGCTGAAAATCCTAGATAGATTGAATGGAGCAACTGGCCCTCTCGTGCGTACTAATAGAGAAGCGTCCGGCGGGTTTTTTTTCACGCCTGCTCATTCGCATCGCGAAAAGTTCGCGTGAAACCCGATGCCACGCTGTCGTGTCTTATTGTTACACCCTTTAGCCACATAGTCGCATGTCCATCGGTACACACAGAGCGCGGCTCTACGTAGCCGCAATTACCGCCTTCATTGGCGGACTCATCGTCGCTTCAGGAATGAATTGGACGAAGCTCGGATTCGCCCAGAGTCGCCCGAGCCAAGCGCAGATCCAGCCAATCGCCGAAGCGAGCAACGCATTCGTCGCCATCGCGAACAACGTCACACCCGCGGTCGTGTCGATCGAAGTGTTCAGCGCGGCGCGATCCACTCCGAGCGCTCAGCGCGGACGCAGTGGTTCGCCTCAGACCGTTCCGCCGGGAATGGAAGACTTCTTCCGTCAGTTCGACATCCCGCAGCAGTCGCGTCCTACTCGCGGCCAGGGCTCCGGCTTCATCGTGACGCAGAACGGATATATCCTCACCAACAACCACGTCGTCACCAACGCCGATCGTGAAACGATCGCGGACAAGGTGACTGTTCGCATGATGGATCATCGTGTCTTCACCGCCAAGGTCGTCGGACACGATCGCACCACCGACGTCGCAGTGATCAAGATCGATGGCAACAACTTCCCCACCGTTTCTCTCGGGAACGACGTTTCCTCGCGCATCGGTGAATGGGTTCTCGCGATCGGCAACCCACTCGGCCTCGAGAACACGGTTACCGCGGGGATCATCAGCGCAAAGGGCCGCAGTCTCGCCGATCTGATGAACCCGAACGGAACGAATCAGTACGCGATCAGCGACCTGATTCAGACGGACGCGGCGATCAACCCGGGCAACTCCGGTGGTCCGCTCGTCAACTCGCGCGGTGAAGTGATCGGAATCAACAGCGCGATCGCGAGCCCGACCGGTTACAACGCCGGTTACGGTTTCGCAATTCCGATCACGCTCGCGAGGCGTGTGATGGACGAGATCATCGCAAACGGCCGCGTCCGCATCCCGGCGCTTGGCATCGGCATCGATGATGTCAGTCCGGAAGACGCTGCGGTCGCGGGCGTCAAGGACATTCGCGGGGTGCTCGTCCGCAACTTTCCGAGGGACGACACACCGGCGAAGCGGGCCGGCCTGCAGCCGGGCGACGTCATCATCACGGCTGATGGACAGCCGGTCGACCGCGTCAGCACGCTCCAGCGAATCGTTCGCAACCATAATCCTGGCGATGCGATCGATATCGAAGCCATGCGTTATGGCCAGCGCAAGAAATTCCGCGTGACCTTGGAGGAGGCTCCCAAGGATCAGCAGGTCGCCACGGGGACGACACGCACCGAGCCGTCGGGCGGTGGCATTGTCCATCCGGCTTTGGGGATTTCGGTGGCGCCGGTCAGCACCGAGCTCGCGGCACAGGCGAGAATGACGACGCCTGTACGTGGAGTGATGGTGTCCGACGTGATCCCCGGCGGTCCCGCCGAGGACAAGCTCTTTAGGAACGACGTGATCACGGAAGTTCTGTATCCGGCTCCAGCGCGCGTCATCAACACGCCCGGAGACCTCCAGCAGGCGCTGGGACGCTTGAAGGACGGCGATTATTTGAGCCTCAAAGTTTTCTCGCTCGTGGACGCAACGCACGCGCCGAGAATCGTGAATCTGCAGGTGGGCAAGTAGAGGAAGCGGTTCCTGGCGAGACGAAGCCCCCGCGCGGTTGGCGGGGGCTTTTTCTTTTCGCTCGATAAGTTGTGACTGCTTTGATGCAGTCGAAGGCGGTCGCTATCTTTTGGACGCGAGCGCCGAAGTGGCGGAATTGGTAGACGCGCTGGACTTAGGATCCAGTGGAGCAATCCGTGGGGGTTCGAGTCCCCCCTTTGGCATGTTGTTTCTTAGTTCCCTACCGAGAGAATGATCCGTGACGCCAGAGACTGGAGTCCTTTGGCCTGGGTGGATCCCAATCGACCCGACTTTAGCAGCGCGCTCACCTCATTCGAGAATGCCCGCAACTGATTTGTCGCTGCAGGGCCGTCGCCCCGCGCCAGCTGGTTCGAGGCCGCGTCGAGCTTCGAACGCAGCGAGTTGCCATTGCCGTCTGATAGCACTCCGCGCGCAATCAGTTGGTTGACCAGATCTGAAAGCGACGCCACGCCTTCGCCAGCGGAGATCACCGTCACGCTCTGTGTGCCGCTGCGCGTAGCGTCCCCATCGAACACGCTCACCGTCACGGGGAATCTCCCAGTTGTCGCGTAAGTGTGTGAGAGCGAAAATGTCTTGCCATCAAGCGCAAGAGGATTTGGTCCTGATCCGTCGCCATAGTTGACCGTGGCGCTCCACGTGTCCACGCCGGGATCGGTGAAGCTGCCGCTCGTGCCGTACGCTTCGCCCAGCAACAACGTTGCGCCGTCGAACGAGAGAACCACTGGAGCAACGTTGGCCACACTGGTCGAGGTAGAGACGGTATCGACGAGTCCGTCGTTGTCGGTCACGACCATGCTCACCTGGTACGATCCGTAATGCGCGTACGTGTGTGAGACCGATGCACCGGATGCGACGCCGCCGTCGCCGAACTTCCATTCGTACGACGTGATGGTTCCGTTTGGATCGAGCGATGCTGCCGCGCTCATGCTCACCGCGCTGCCTTCCGACGAGCTGAAGGGACCATTGACGCCCCCGAGCGGCGGCTCCGTTCCTGTCTTCAGCGCCCGCTGGGTCCGGGCAGACAACAACGAGAGGAAGTGATACCCGGTCAGCTTCTCCACCGAATCAGCGGTCACCACGTAGCTGGTTTTCCAATCCGCGTTGCGGATGTTGGGCACATTGGGCATCACTGCCGCAATGACTTCCAGGTCCCGATAGTCGTGCACGTTCGCCAGGCCTTCGCCGCGCGGCATGATCAGCGCGATCTTCCAGGTGTATTTGGGGATCGTGATCCTGCCTTCGTTCTTCACAGTGCCGATGCTGCCCGCGGGTCCCGCGTAAATGTAGACTTCCTTGGCCCCCGACTGAGCGAGCGCGCCGAGGTCATTCTCCATGTTCGCCCACGGCCCCTGATTCAGGTCCGCGGCCTGCGGAACCACGTTCGAGAAGTAGAATGTGCGCGCGTTGTCGAGCGTACCAGCC
>Ga0193699_10000822_pt1 | contig 12662 bp, 9 predicted proteins | sample L3c2metaG_FD_160095 | JGI IMG/M metagenome (GOLD analysis project Ga0193699, IMG submission 160095) | Soil microbial communities from a riparian zone of the East river system, Colorado, United States - L3c2 | ecosystem: Environmental > Terrestrial > Soil > Riparian zone | place: USA: East River... | reverse complement strand
GCCAAGCCGCGCACTCGGGGCACGTCCGGAGCTCCCAACTGCGGCCCATCACCATCCGCAGAGGCCGGGCAACAACGCAACTGGGGTACCACGCGGGGATCGGACTCGGGTGTTCCCTGATGCGATCGCTCGGCGACTTTGTGACTGTGGAGGCACCCATTGAGCAGGAACGAGGCTGCCGCGGTCAAGCGGCGTCTGCATCGCTGAAGAGGAGCCACCACATGAAGGCCATCGTCTACAAGGGACCCTCGCAGGTGGCTGTCGAGGAGGTCGAAGACCCGCGCATCGAGGGCGCGAACGACGCCATCGTGAAGGTCACGACGACCGCGATCTGCGGGTCGGACCTGCACATGTACGAAGGTCGGACAGCGGCCGAGCCGGGAATCATCTTCGGGCACGAGAACCTCGGCACCATCGAGGAGGTCGGGGCGGGGGTGACGGCGATCAAGCCGGGCGACCGTGTCGTGATGCCGTTCAACGTCGCCTGTGGCTTCTGCAAGAACTGCGTCGACGGCTACACCGGCTACTGCCTGACGGTGAACCCGGGCTTCGCAGGCGGCGCCTACGGCTACGTAGCGATGGGTCCCTACCGGGGAGGCCAGGCAGAGTACCTGCGCGTGCCGTATGCCGACTTCAACTGCCTGAAGCTGCCACCGGGCACCGAGCACGAGGCCGACTTCGTGCTGCTGACCGACATCTTCCCGACGGGCTATCACGGCTGCGAGCTGGCGAACGTGTCACCGGGCGAGACCGTGGCCGTGTACGGCGCCGGGCCGGTCGGGCTGATGTCCGCCTACTCGGCGTTCCTCCGCGGCGCCTCGACAGTCTTCGTCGTCGACCGCGTTCCCGAGCGGCTGCAGAAGGCCAAGGAGATCGGAGCCATCCCGATCAACTTCGAAGAGGCCGACGCAGTCGAGCAGATCCTGGCTTACACCAACGGTGAGGGCGCCGACAAGGGCATCGACGCAGTCGGGTACCAGGCCAAGGCCGCCGACGGTGGCCACGAGCAGCCAGCGGCCGTCCTGAACTCGTTGATCCGGTCCGTCCGGGCGACCGGGCAGATCGGGGCGACTGGCCTGTACGTGCCGGCGGATCCCGGTGCGCCCGACGAAGCTGCGAAGCAGGGCATGCTGCTGGTGGCGGTCGGCAGGCTCTTCGAGAAGGGCCTGCGACTGGGCACGGGGCAGACAAATGTGAAGCGCTACAACCGGCACCTGCGTGACCTCATCATCGCGGGTCGGGCCGAGCCCAGCTTCGTCGTCTCCCACGAGCTGCCGCTCGACCAGGCGCCCGCCGCCTACGAGAAGTTCGACAAGCGCGTCGAGGGCTACACCAAGGTCCTCCTGCACCCGTAGCACCCCGTCACCACAGTTCGCTGAGCGCGACCAGCCGATCAGCGGCTGGGCGGTCGGGGTCCGCGCTCGGGGAAAGCTGCCGCCTGCGTCGTTCCCGGGCGACGACTTACGACTAGGCCGGCGTGTGAATCATCACCTGCCTACCGGCTGGAAGTAGTTCGCGGCCCCGTAGTTGGCGACGTTCCTGCCGAGCGCCTGGCCCGCCACGTCGGCGCTGCGGTAGTGGAGGCCGGCCCAGATGCGTGCCTCGATGAGCTCGGCTAGTGGCTGCGTGAATGTGTCGAACGTGCGCACAGCGGGCCCTCCGGGATTCACGAAGGTGCTGGTGATCTGGAAAGGCCCACCCACGGGGTCGTCGCCGAAGAACATCCGCAGCACGGTGGTGTGTGCGGCGTCGAGGCAGTTGTGTCCCGAGGTCCACTCGGGATACGGCGCGGTGAGGAGCGACGTCCAGGTCGCGTCGGGAGCCGTAGCGGAGTTCCCATCCTCCAACGCTCGTGGAATCGCGTTCCACGGACGCCAGAAGTCGAAGTGGTACTTGTCGTTCCAGCAGTTGATCGCCGCGTCCGCGCCGCTCAGGTTCTGCAGCGCAAGGAGCCTCGCGCTGTCGGCGGCGTCGAGATCGGTACGTGCGATGAGCTGCCGGGCGACTTCGTTCCAGCTCAGGACGGGTGCGCTCTGCCACCACTTGGCGAAGTACGTCTGGTCGGCGGTCCGGGTCGTGCTGGTGGCTCTGCCCAGGCTCTTGACCTCGTTGAACTCAGTCGCCCACTGCTGGCTGTCGAGCGGGGGCGGTGGCGCTGAACGGAACTGCGAGGAGCTCTGGATGAGGAACGGCTTCACGTTGCCCACCCACGGGGTCGGGTCGAGGAGGGGCACGCCGCCGGAAAGGAGCGGCTGCCAGTGTCCGGGCGCGGAGTTCGGAACCCACGCAGACGGCCCGAACCGCCCGTCGCTCACTCTCGCGTCGCGCATCGCGTCGGCCGCAGCGTGTCCCACCGCGATGCCCTGGCTCTTGAACGAGTCATTGTTGATCGACGCGAGCGAGGCTGCGTACGCGGAGGACAGCGTGCTCAGGAGTCCCGCGCGACCGGGGAACGGCGCCCTCTCCGGTGCCGTCGAGACGAGCTCTGAGAGCGCGTCATAGGCAGCCGTTGCGACAGCTGCGTCGATGGACGCCTTCGCGCCGGTGCGCCTGTTAAGAAGATATGGGCGATGCTGCTTCGGCCCGATCGCGTTGACCGCGTCGTACACGGCTCCCTGCACCATGCCCATGTTGATCGAGAATGCAGGTGGGGCGCCGCCGTTCGGTCCCGGAACCGCGGCGAGCGTCGTCGCCGCGACCTGGTTCCAGTGAGTCACCTCGCTTGCGTCGGTCCCCACGGGTGGTGCGGCCGATGCGCCGGACACCCCGAGCAGCGCGCCTAGGAGCGCGCCGAATGCCACCGTGATGACCGCGACAACTCGCCTACGTGACATCGTTCTCTCCTCGCCTAGCAGCTGCTCGGAGCCTGTCAGATGCGTCGCGTGGGGTCGTTTCGTCAGGATGACTGTGCGTACCGACCGACTACCGAGTCGTAGCCCGATCCATCCAGTAAGACACTCGGTGGAGGGCCCCGCCATAGTCAAAGTGAGTCATTGCACGAGACGGCGCGGCCATGGAACAGATGCTCTCGGGCGCCACAGTCAAGTTCTACGCTGAGTTGCGCTGGGCTGGGTGGGAGAGCGCGGCCGAACTTCTTGAGTTCGATCAGGGCCTGACCGTGTACCCGCCACCGTTCACCCTGAGGGAAAGGATCTGGGAGCCGCCAGCAGCGCGGCCGTGCCGCACAGTGACCTCGTTGAGTTCTTCGAGGATGCAACCCGCCAAAATCCTCTGATCGCGCGCCGGTGCGACATGCGAGTGCGCGAGGAGACGACCGCTCAGCAACGTCCGTCCGCTAGCCGCGACGAGAGAGCTCGGTAGGTGCCTCTACGAGCACTCGCTCATCGGCATTCGGACAAGATCATCACAACCGAGGTCCGCCGGTTAGTGCGCCGACCGAACGCCCGCGGACCAGTTACCGAGCGTCCCGCCGGACACCTCGACCGAGCCTGGCCTGACCAGAGGCGTGAAGGAAGTCAACAAGTAGCCAGCTCGGAGGCGAACGGTGCTGGTGCCGAACATGCAGGCATTTGGCGAGGCACTCCACTCGGCCCGCGATGCCGTGACCCCACTCTAGATCCGAGATAGCTTCGGCAACTTGCTCGAGCCGTGTCGGATCACCGATGAGTCGGCCACCTCTCGGTGGTCCACACCGACGAACGGCCGTACCAGCCGCCCCGACACGTAGGAGTCGCATGCGCAAACTAGTGGGTTACACGTTGCTTTCCGCTGATGGCGTCGCCGAGTCCCCCGAGCAGTTCTTGCTCGACTTCGACGACGAGCTGCAGGAGCACCTCAACGGTGTCATCGACACCCAGGACGCAGTGTTGTTGGGTCGACGCATGCACGACGAGTGGGCCGACTTCTGGCCCGCGTCAGACGTCGAGCCTTTCGCGAGCTTCATCAACAGCACCCGGAAGTATGTCGCGACCTCTACGCCGCTGCAGGCCCGGTGGACGATGGCAACGGTGATGGAGGGCTCGGTCCCGGAGTTCGTCTGCGACCTCAAGGCACAGGCCGGGGGCGACATCGGAGTCCACGGCAGCATCGAGCTGACACGTTCCCTATTTGAGGCGGGCCTCGTGGACGAGCTCCGATTGGTCATTGCGCCCGCGGTGGCCGGGCACGGACGCAGGCTCTTCGGCGACGGGCAGGACTTGCGTAGGCTGCAGCTGCTCCGCGGCGCCACCACGTCATCGGGGGCTCTGATCGTCGACTACCGCGTTCTCGCCACCGGATGACGGGGTCCTATCGGAGGCTGACCCCCAACCACCCGCGGAAGAACCAGGCTGGTCTTCGCAGACGAGGAACCGATCGCTAGTGCCCGCTCCGCGACGCACACCTAACGGCGCAAGAGCAAGATCATTACAAGCCGGCGGCCACTTCCGACCCTGGACGGCGGAGCGAAAGTTGCACCTGAACGGATGACCACGGACCGACAGCCCGCGGACTCGGATGGATGACCTGGTACGACGTTATTGATGGTCGGTGAAGACGGGGGAGCGCACCCGGCTGGCGTTCTCGGTGCAGATTCCGGGCGGGGGCGCCGCTGCGCTCGCCCCTCCGACACCGCACGCCCCATCGACTTGGTGAAGTGGGGGAGTGGGCGGTCGGTCCTACTGACGGTTCTGTTCGATCGGCGTTCAGAGGTCTAGCGAGCAGGTCCGGCACACCTCTTGTGGTCACTTCGCTGCACGCGGCGCGCCGAGTCTCAACCGCAAGTACGCGACTGCACCCCCCGGGTCAGCTCTCCAGGACCCGTTCCTTGGCGGGATCCTCGAGTGCGTCGATGGCCCGGTCCCCGTGGCCGGGCCACCACGCCGCGTGTCCGATGAGCGCGGTGAGCGCCGGCGTCAGGAAGAGCGCCATGACGAAGGCGGCCAGGGCGATACCGACGGAGAACGAGAAGCCCATCGACTTGAAGAACGTGCCTTCGGCGAACATCAGCGAGGCGAACGTGCCGGCCAGGATCAGGCCCGCGGCCGCGATTGTCGGACCGGCATGCTCGATCGCCTTGGCGGCCCCGGGCCGCGACTCGAGCCCTTCACGTGCCTCTTCCCGCAGGCGCGCCACCATCAAGATGTTGTAGTCGGTGCCCAGTGCCACCACGAAGAGGTAGATGTAGATCGGCAGGATGAAAATCAGCCCCTGCTCTCCCCGCGGGCCCTGGAAGACCAGCACGGTCGCGCCCAGGCTGGCGGTAAACCCGAGGCCAACCGAGAGCATGAGGTACCACGGCGCGACCAGGCTGCGCAGCAGTAGTGCCAAGATGATCATGATCAGCACTGCGGCGACCGGGAACACGACCGAGTAGTCACGTGCCATCGCATCGTCTAGATCGACGAAGATCGACCCTCGACGTTGCCCAGCGCCTCGTCGGACGCGGGGTCGTCGGAGAGGACGACGGTGAACACCGCGACACCGTCGGTGCGGTCGGCCAGCACAGCCGAGGCGACCCCCTTTGCGCTGCCGAGCTCGGTGGCGTAGGTCTTGAGCGCGGCGTCGTCGAGCAGCTGGCCGTCCGTCGAGCGCAGCAGCACCGACGTGGGGTCGGCGGCACCACTCGGCTGGCCCTTCTGGAACGTGATCAGCGCCTGCCCAGACTCCGTCTGTTCGGTGCTGCTGTCGGAGAAGTTGAACGTCGGGTTGAACCCCAGCGCGAACAGCGACAGCACGGCGAGCGACCCCGCCGAGACGACTGCGTAGCGGACCGGGTGCGCGGCCACCGACCGCCCGATGGCGCGGAACCGAGTGGCGTTGGGCTCGAGCATCCACTTCCTCGACGGCCAGGAGATCGCTCGTGGCCCCAAGGCGGCGACGACCGCGGGGACAAGCGTCAACGCCGCGAGCACGGCCATCGCGACCGCTATCGCCAGCGCTGGCCCGATCGAGCGGAAGATACTCAGGGACGACAGCACCATCGCCATGAAGGCGATGATCACCGCGCCGCCGGCGAAGGCGATCGCCTCCCCGGCCCGCTCGACAGCGTGGGACACCGCACCTCGACCGTCGAAGCCAAGCCGCAGGGCCTCCCGGTAGCGGAACAAGAAGAACAAGATGTAGTCGGTCCCGATGCCGAACAGCACGATGAACAAGATCACCGATATGGAGCTGTCAGCCTTGAGGTCGAACGCCTCGTTCGCCATCGCGATGAGCCCGTTGGCGGTCGTCCCGACCAGGGCCACGGTCAGGATGGGCAGGGCGCACGCGATGACGCTGCGGAAGATCAGCGCGAGCAGGACCACGATGAGCAGCAGGGTCGCGATGCTGACGACGGCGAAGGCCCGCTCGGACGACTCCTGTGAGTCCAGCGACTGGGCCGCCGAACCGGTCACGCCGGAGCGGAGGTCAGTCCCCTCGACCAGCGGCTCGAGGTCCGCGCGCAGGTGGCGGGCGTCCTCGATGGCGGTCGGGTCGAAAGCGTTCTTGCCCGGCTTGACCTGCACGAAGATCGCTTGCACCAGGCCGTTCTCCGACACCCGGTGCTGCGACCGCGGTGCCCAGGTTGTCATAGCTCTTGGTGTTGAGCTCGTCGGCGATCGAGGACACCTTGGCCTGGTCGGCCTCAGTCAGCCTGCTGCCGTCCCGCGGTCGAAGACCACGATCGCGCCGATCTCACCGCGCTCGGGAAACGCTGCTACCGCACGGTGAGTGCCTTGACGGACTCGTAGTGCCGGGGCAGGAACTCCGACTGGTCCTGCGTGGACTGCAGGGCGGGGGCTGTCAAGGCGATGACCACGGCGGCGACGATCCAGCCGGCGATGACCCACCAGCGAGCGCGGACGACGAGCTTTCCGAGAGCAGCGAACATAGCCCGAACGCTATCGAAACCGCTCCGCCAGCGACGCAGCTCACCCGGCGGCCCCGATCGCCTCGAAAGACACGGCCCCGGGCCACGTGGCGGAGGTACGGCGGCTGGTCTTCGACCAGCTCTCACCAGGTCACCCGCGCCAGCTCCACGACTCCGAGTCACGGGCATTCGGGCCGTCGGAACGGCAGGGCTGGCGCCGCGTAGGGACCGCACGCCGTGAGAACGAATCGCTTTGTGGGACCACAGCGCGCTCTATCGCTTGTTCGCTGTGGGAGTCGGGCGAGGGACTCGAGGTTCTGCTTCCGGGTTTCTGCCCGCACGCGGCCCAGGCGCGGTGTCGGCTTGGAGTGTGGACGCTGCGGCGGGCTGGGAGGGATCTCGTTCGGTGCCGAGGGTTTCGACGAGGTGCTGCCGTTCAGCGCAGCAGGAACTCTCGCAAGGCGGTGATTCCCCGGCCACCCTGACGGACGACGCCGTGCCCGGCACCGGGGACCACGACGAGTTGGCCGCCGGGGGCGTGCTCCGCCTCCTTCTGGGCCCATTCCAGTGGTGTGGCCAAGTCTCGTGTCCCGGCCATTAGCAACGTCGGTACGTCGGGCAGGTCGTCGTCTTGGGACAGCGCGGCGGCTGGAGCCGGTGGCCACGGTAGGCACTGGCGTAGGAGCCCGTTGCCTCGCGCGGTGTCTCGGTCGAACGGCAGGATGTCGGCCAAGGCCAACTTGCTGACGGCGGCGTCTACGGCGGCTTCACGGCCAGCCAGCGGTGCCGCCGACGTGCCCCACGGAAAGCGCCAGTCCGAACATAGAGCGCTCGCGTGCAGGCCCTGGCTCAGCTGTTCGGCAGGCCCTTGAAAGCCGTTGCGATAGCTCAACAGCAAGGCGTCGAGCTGACCGCTCGAGCCGCTGGCGGCCGCAGGCAGCGCCTCGAGGAGTGGCTCGAAGCTCGGGTCGACGACGCTGACCATCACTGCCAGGTCGAGCAGGTCGACCCCGTTCTGCTCTCTGGCGACAATGGTCGCTGCGTCTTTCACCGGGTCGCTGTTACAGCCGCCAGAGCATGCATCGCGCAGAACGCGTCGAACCGCCTGCATAACGTCGATGGCGAGTGGATCTACTCCGTCGTGGGGCACTACCGAGTCCAGGACGAGGGCTTGAGTCCTGCGGGGATGTGCGAGCGCGTATTGCTCGGCGACGAAGGTTCCGTACGACGTGCCGTAGAGCGTCATGCGATCCGACCCAAGGGCTGCACGCAACTGGTCCAGGTCCGCGACAACATCATCGGTCGAGTAGAACTCGCGGTCGTCGCCCACCCGGTGGGCGCAGTTGCGCACAGCTGCGGCTGGTGGTGGCGTGAGGTCGGAGAATCCCATTGCCCTCTGCAGGCCGGGGCAGCGCAGAGCTGTCGCGCCGGTGCCGCGCTGGTCGAGGAACGCGATGCGGTAGGCGTCCACAACCTGAGGCCCAAGGCTCCGGACGAGGCGCGGCAGGACCGGCACGGCCGCCTGTCCGGGGCCGCCGGCGAGCACGAGCAGCAGCCCGCGGTCCTCGCCGGCGTCGGTCTCGACTGCCACCCGCAGAGGCAGGGTCCGACCTGTCGGCTGACGTCGGTCAAGAGGCACCTCGAGAATCGCGCATGTAAAGCGGGCGCGACAGGTGGACAAGCCGCTGAGACCCGAGGGAGGCCCAGCCGGTGTCGAGTCGACGGATTCACTCGAGCCCGGCATCGCGTCACCTTCAGGCCGGGCCTCGCGGTCCCCACTGCAGCCGGCCACCGCGACGCACCCGGCCAGCAGCACGGCTACCAGGGCACGTCCCAGACCAATCCGGGGTGCGTAGGGCAATTGGATCATTCCCAGACAGTAGGACGGGCACCACCCAGGGGCTGTCCCGTTATTCACTCGTCACCGAATGAAGCGAGCGGCGCGAACAGCACTGCCTGTCGAAAATCGGTAATCGGTTATCGACTCCGGCATGTCCGGTACTGCGGGCGCATGGCTGCTCGGGTGAGTGGGATCAGGCGTAGCGGACGCCGTGGCCAACCTAGGGCCGAAGTTCGCCGTCGGCCTCGAGGACCTCGGCATCGACCCGAAGCCAGGGCTAGTCGTCGGCAAACCGTGTGTACGAGCCGCCGAGATCGTGCAAACTCGCCGCCGGCGATTACCTGGTCGTCGGTGGGGAATGCTGTAGCTCCACGTACACAGAAAGCCTCCCGCGCACTGGTCAGCCGCCTCCACCGGGACGGAGCGTTGCTCGCAGATCGCAATTGTCGAGCGCGCTGCGCTCGCGGCATCGTGGCGCGTCCCCATCGCCGAGAGCGGGCGAGATAGCCTCGCGTGGACGACGGACACGTCCAGATAACGGCGACTCCAGCCGCGGCTGGAAAGGGGGTCGTAGCGTTGGCGAACGTTCACGGCGATGTCGCGAGCCTGGAGCTCAACGACGAGCCGGACGCCGCGCGCGCGGGGCGCTGCTTCGTCCACGACCAGCTGCTTGCCCGTGGGGCCGTCGACGTCGTCGAGGACGCGACGGTGGTCACCGCCGAGCTGCTGGCGAACGCCCGCCAGCACGGCGCCGCTCCGGTCTCGGTGTTGGTGAGCGGTGCGGACGGACGGGTGCGCGTCGCTGTCCGCGACGCGAGCGTCCGTCCCCCCGTTCGACCCAACCGCAGCACCACCAACATGACCGGTCGCGGCATCCTCCTGGTGGAGGCGCTGAGCGCGCGGTGGGGCGTCTCGGTCGACGAACACGGAAAGGTCGTGTGGGCGGAGTTTGGCGTGACCGGCGTCGACGAGCCGCTCGAGTCGCTACCGGCCGTCGAGGAGCTGTCCCGCGTCGACGCGGCGGCGTCCACGGCCGCGGAGCGGCGCTACACCGTCGTCCTCGGTGATGTTCCCACCGACCTGCTCATCGACGCCAAGGCGCACATGGACAACGTGGTGCGAGAGCTGTCGCTCGCCGACGCCGACGACACGGCCCGACCCACCGAGCAATTCGCTGCCCTCATCCAGACGGTCGTGCACAGCTTCGGGGACGCGCGCGACGCCATCAAGCGGCAAGCCATCGCGGCCGCCCGGCGAGGCGATCAGCGGACTAGCCTCACGCTGGAACTGCCCCTGTCGGCGGCCGAGGCCGGCGAGGCCTACCTGGCGGCACTCGACGAGGCGGACACCTATTCGCGGGCGGCGCGGCTGCTCACCCTGGAGACGCCACCCGACCACAAGCTGTTCCGCCGCTGGTACGTCGAGGCAGTCGTGACCCAGCTGCGGGACCTCGCGGCCGGCCGCCAGCCCGAACAGGTGACCCCGTTCGCGGACCTGCTCGTGAGGGAGATCCGGCGCCTGGCCTTCGCTCACCGAGCAGCCGAGCGCGCTGCCCGGCTGCAGGTTGTCACGGCGGCACTGGCGCAGACTCGCACGCCGGAGGACGTGGCGGACGTGGTGGTGACCGAGGGAGTCGAGGTACTGGGCGCCTCCGGTGGGGGGTTGTTGGTTCCCGCGGTAGACGGCCAGCACCTCGCCGTACCCGGCGCCGTGGGTTATGAGGGCGGCCTCGTGGATGCGCTGCGGGAGGAGCTCATCAACGCCCCGTTGCCGGCAGCGACCGCGCTGCGGACCGGCCAGGCGATCTGGCTCGAGTCCCGCGAGGAGCGGGACCGCGATTTCCCGGCGCTGCGCGGGTTCGAGGCCTCGACCGTCTCGATGTGCGCCGTGCCGCTCGCGGTTGCCGGGCGGGTTCTCGGCGCACTGCGGTTCAGCTTCGACCAGCGCCGGCTCTTCGACCAGGACGAGCGCGGCTTTGTGCTCGCACTAGCCGCCCTGACCGCTCAGACCCTCCTGCGCACGGAGCGGTACCAGGCCGAGCGGCGCGCGGCCGTCGACCTCCAACGGGCGCTGCTGCCGGCCGACGTACCTCAGGTTCCCGGCTGGGACGTCGCGACCCACTACAGTCCGGCCGGAGACCAGGAAGCCGGCGGCGACTTCTACGACGTGATGGAGGTGGCCGGCGGTCGCTACGCCGCGATGGTCGGCGACGTGATGGGGCGTGGTCTCGACGCGGCGGCGTCGATGGCGCAGGTGCGCTCAACGGTCCGTGCGTACGCCGTGGAGGACCCGGACCCGGTCACGGTACTCCGCCGGGTCGACACGTTCTTCGCCTGGACGCGGCTCGAGCAGCTCGTGACCATGATCTATTTGCTGATCGACCCGTCGGCGGGCACGGTGCAGCTCGCCAGCGCCGGCCACCTGCCGCCCCTACTGATCCGACCCGACGACGCTCGGGCCGTGTCCAGAGCGCCTGAGCCCCCATTCGGCGTCGGCCGCCCCGCTCGGCACGCCCTGGGCCTGAGCCTCAACCCGGGGGACTCCCTGGTGCTCATCACGGACGGGTTGGTGGAGCGACGAGGTGAGGACATCGACAAGGGCGTGGAGCGTGTGCTGGGCGCAGCCGCCGCGGCCTCGGCCACCCGCGCCGACGAGCTGCTCGAACACATCCTCGCGGCCAACACCCACCGCGCCAATGATGACGACGTCACCGTGCTGGTGCTCCGCCGAGCCTGACAGGCGCTTGGATACTGCAGCGACGCGGCCCCGGCCGACGAACGGTCGGACCAAGTGAGGGGCTGCGGCCGTGTCGGTCGCCGCGGCCGACTCGCGGGTGGGCAGTGGCCGAGTGGCCGATTCGGTGTTGCACGGGCGCGGACCCGGCGGCACATCGCGGCGGAGTTGACCCGGTGGGAAGGGACCTTCGATCCTGGCCCCTGGCAAGCCGCCGTTGAGGGATGGGCACCGATCGGCTTTCCACACGAGCGCGGCTGGGCCCTCCTGCACCGGGCCGAAGCGCTCGTCGAGGGCCATCGTCGCGAAGACGCCAGCCGCGCGCTCCACAACGCGGCCGTCATCGCCGATCAACTCGGCGCCCAGCCCCTAGCTCGAGACGTCGCAGCGTTCGCGCGTCGGGCACGCCTTCCAGCAAAATCCGCGCCCGCGACTGAGCCGGCCAAGCCCGCTGTCCCACCCACCGCCCAACGGCTCGGACTGACAGAGCGCGAACTCGAGGTACCGGCTCTGCTGTCACAAGGTCTGAGCAAAGGGGCCATCGGCAAGCATCTATACATTTCCCCGAAGACAGGCAGCGTGCACGTCACCCATATCAACAAGCTCGGCGTCACCATTCGCACCCGGGCCGGCGCAATCGCATACCGCCTCGGTCTCGAGCGTCCCGCGTGGTAGGCGATCCGGAGTGCACGCATTCCGCGCTGACACGGAATGCGACCGAGCGACAAGCCTGGTATTCAAGCGTTTTGGCGGCTGCCCCAGGCGAACACCCACGGACCGTCTCACGACGCTATTGATGCTGGGTGAATACGGAGCAGCGCACCCGGTGATTCCTGAGCAGGCGTTCGGTCGTGGCGCAGCGGTTGCAGGATGCGGCGCGCGAGTGCCTGTCGATACCGCTCGCGAGCCGGCACTCAGCGCTCGAAGGGTCCGCCGATGCCGGCGCCGGGCGTCCGTCATCTGTGCATCGGGTTTAGGGCTCGCACGTACCAAACTCGTGACTGATCAACTCGCCGTTCCGGAATCGCTCGATCAGTCGCACGCTGGCTGCGACACCGCCGCCGCGTGTGACGATCTCCAGGTTGTGGGTTGCCGTGAGTAATTCGGCTCCACTGTTGTCGATCGTCACCCCTCCGAACCAGGTCGCTCCGTGCAATGCATAGCGGGTGCCGAGTTCGTCGGTGATGACGACATGGACCGGGACATCGGTGACGGTGAACATGGTGTTGCCTGAGGGTGTTGTGACCTCTTGGATAACCTCTCTGATCGAGCCAGATAGCACCGTGAACGTGGCGTCGG
>Ga0193699_10000821_pt1 | contig 12682 bp, 9 predicted proteins | sample L3c2metaG_FD_160095 | JGI IMG/M metagenome (GOLD analysis project Ga0193699, IMG submission 160095) | Soil microbial communities from a riparian zone of the East river system, Colorado, United States - L3c2 | ecosystem: Environmental > Terrestrial > Soil > Riparian zone | place: USA: East River... | reverse complement strand
GGTTTTGTAAATTGCACCGGCGTGATGAACCGCAGAAACTCCTCCACTGCCAGATCGACCCGGCTCCAGTCCTCTTCGAGCCAGTCGCGGAGAGCGGGATTCTTCAACAGCTCGAACACCGATCCGCTGATCAAATGCGTGGTGGTCTCGTGCCCGGCAAACAGCAACAAAAACACCGTGGCGACGATTTCGTCAGGAACTGATCTGTCCGCCGTCCTTCTCGACCCGCACGATCTCGGCGATCAGCCCTTCCCCACCCTGCCGGCGCACAATCTCGATATGCCGTTCAAGGTAGCGCCGCATCGCCAGGATCTTCGGGATCATGCGGAGAAAACCCAGTGCGCCGGTGAAGCGGGTGAAGCCGCCGGCCCAGGCAGTGAATTTTGCCCGGTCGGCCAGCGGCAGCCCGAGCAATTCCGTGATCACCGCCAGCGGCAGCTTGCGCGCATAGCGTTCGACGAGATCGGCGGGGCTGCCTTCGGCAAACAGCTCGCCGGCGAGTTGGTCGCCCAGCGCCTGAATGTGCGGCTCCATGTCGAGCACGGCGCGGCGGCGAAACGCCTCGTCGACGATGTCGCGCAACCGTTTGTGATCCGGCTCGTCCATCGACAGCATGCTCTTGGCCAGCGTGCGAACGACGCCCGGCATCCACCATCGCAATCCCGCGACATCGCCATTGTCCTTGCGAATGGTGAAGGTCGCGGTGTCCTTCAGCACCCGATCGGCGAGCGCCTGGGTGGTTGTCGCCCAGACCTTGCCGATGATGGGAAAACGCACTTCCACCACCGGACCCGAGGCGCGGAGCTTCTCGATCGCGGCAGCGGGATTGCGAAAGTAGTCCTGGCTGGCGAAGTCGGCCTGGAGGGTCATGAGCTAATCCTTCGCGGAAGACCGGGTGTCAAATATGCGAGGTCGCGGCGAATTCCAGATCAGGTGATAGCCCCAACTCGTCGTCCCGGCCCTGAGCCGGGACCCATAGTCCCAGCCGCCGTGGTACGGGAGGTCGCCAAACAATACGCCTTGAAACGATAGATCACGCGGTATGGGTCCCGGCTCTGGGCCGGGACGACGTCGACGAGTGTTCCGTGCCAGCATATCCGCAAACGCAGGTTCGCGTTCCCGCGGCGCGAGGCGCCCGGAGTTTTGCGGATCGTTCCGCCCTCTCAAAACAGAGGGCGCAGGGAAAGCCGGGTGCGCGCTGCACCCGCGGTCTCGCGTGCAATGTTATTAGGTAAAACGCACACGAGCATACAGGTTCAGCGGAGGCAATCCGGCCTTCCCTGCGCAATGGTTTTACGGCTTACTCCGCGCTCTCCCCGGTGACCGGGCTTTCTTGCCACCGTCATCCGCGGGAAGTTTTGCTTCCCGCGAACTTGACGCCAGCGTCGGGGCGTCAGGACCACACGGCTTCACCGTCCGCTTGAGCCACGCTCGTCAGTCGCAGCTCCTGCGTCCACCGCATCCCGCCGCACGTCCGTGACGATCGCGAGCCGCCCCTCGTTCGGGTGAGACGGGCGGATTTGTAGAGATGATTTGCCCGACGGGCATAGCGGATTATTTTGCGAGCGAGGACTGGACAGGGCAAATCATGTTGGAATTTCTCGGAAAATTAGTTTTTTGGCGCAGGCCTCCTGCGCCGGAAAGCAGGAGGTTTTGCAACCGGCGGCGGATTTGCCTGTCGTCGGGGAAATCAGTTGTCATCTCTCGCGGTTCGCCGCGGTCACGCGCTCCTCAGCCGCCAAGATCGTGGTGCGCTATTCGTGGTGAGAAGCGTGGCTGAAACTTTGGCCGTCCAGGGCGCGAACCTATAAATTCAGATTGGTCGGCCGATGTCTGCTTTGAAGCGCATTACGGACTCAATACAGACATCGAGCCATGTCCGAAAAGTGCCAAAACCGGAAGTGACCGGCGCGCCAGTTCAGCTGAGACGGATCGCGCATGGCCCCAAAGGAACCTTGCAGAGCGGGCAGGCCGCGAAAGTAAACCCTAAAATATTCAGCTGACCAGGAATATCAGGACGCTAACGAGAGTCTCCGTATTGGAAGAGCTTGTGCGCGACGACGATATAGAGTCACTTGATGACTAGATCCAAGCTGTTTTGCCTTGCTGCAATTCTGTCCGCAGCGATCGCAACGCCTGTACTGGCCGCCGGAGAAACCGCAACCAGACCCTGGTCAGCGCCGGTAGGTCACCGCCAACCACGCGCCGCGGATATTCCACCATCCGTATCTCCGCAGACTCTTGATCAGCAAGATATAAACGTCGACCGAACGATAAGAAGCGTTTGCCGGGGCTGCTAACTCTATCGCAACCGTTCGCGGGGCTGTCGCGAGCGGCTCTTTCCTGGCTTCAGCAGAGGGAAAAATGAGGACGGTTCTGGCATTCGCAATTCTCACAATGTGCGTATCTGCCGTTGCGGCAGAATCGTCGCTCGCCGCCAAAAAATTCAAAGTGACAATAATTTGCAGGAAATTCGGCGACCGAAGCTCAGGACTTACCAAGGTTTGCTATTACGACTGCGGTGGATCTGAGGCTGCCACCGCCGTAAACTTGTATGATGAATGTCCAAGCTGGACGCCGCGTTGGTGGTTTAACCGAACCAGCCAGTTCTTCGGACCGAGCGGAATTTCGCACTGACCGAGGGCATCGCCGGCGCGGTCCGTTGCGGAACTCAGGTCCGATATCCGTTCTGGGTCAAAAGCGTCAATTTTGTCATGTCCGCAGCATGTCCGGTTACGGGGTAATCTCGGAAATGCCGGCTGTCTGGTCTTGCCGGTTGAGGCCATCGGTTTGGACGTCGAGCGCCGGAGCTTCGAATGATGCTCCAATCCGCATTTGGCTTTGCGCTAATGAGTCCGCGTATCAATCGACCTTGACGTTGGCCGCCTTGATCACCGGCCACCATTTTGCAATCTCGGCCTTCTGCCAGGCGCCGAGCGCCTGCGGCGACAGCTGATCCTTCGGCGGCATCTGCAGCCCCAGATTTTCCAGCTGCTTGCGCACGGCCGGATCGTTCAACGCATCCACCACTGAAGCATTGAGCTTGTCGACGATCTCCTTCGGCGTACCCTTGGGCACCCACAGGCCGGACCACAGCGTCATGTGGAATCCGGGCAAGCCTGCCTCGTCGGCGGTCGGGATATCAGGCGCGGACTCAATCCGCTTGTCGGCGCTGATGGCGTAGGCGCGGATGTTGCCGGCGCGGACCTGGCCGATGGAATTCGAGGTCTGATCGATGATGAGATCGATCTGGCCGGCGACGAGGTCATTCATGGCGGGTGCTGTGCCGCGATACGGCACGTATTGCAGCTTGACGCCGCTGACGTTCTCGAAATAGAGGCCGGCGATGTGGCTCCCCGAACCGGCGCCGGCGGTGCCGGCCGTGGCGGGCGCCGGCCTCGCCTTCAGCCACTCCAGCAATTCCTTGAGCGATTTGGCGGGAATCGCGTTCTTGCTGACGACGATCATCGGATTGCTCGGCAGCAGCGCCACCGGCTCGAGATCGGTCACGAGATCGTAGCCGAGCTTGTAGATCGCGCCATTGGCGACGTGGGTACCGAGATGACCAAAACTGATGGTGTAACCATCGGGCGGCGAGCGTACCGCGCGCCCGACCCCGATCGAACCGCCCGCCCCCGTTACATTCTCGACCAGCAGGGTTTCGCCGAGCGTGACCTTCATCCGCTCGGCCAGGATCCGGGACATCGCATCGGACGGCCCGCCGGCGGAGAACGGCACCACGATGGTGATGGGATGCGACGGGAAATTTTCCGCGAGCGCGGCGCCGCCCGATGCCAGTATCGCGATCAAGGCGGCCAGGACTGTTCTTCGCATCACATCCTCCAACGCTACAAGTACTTACCTCATCCTGAGGAGCTTGCCACCGGGTCCGCGCGAAGCGCGGCCCGATGATAAACTCCGCAAGCGTCTCGAAGGATGGGCAACGCCGGGACTCGCGACCATCCTTCGAGACGCGGCCAAGAGGCCGCTCCTCCCGAGTGAGCGCGAAAGCGCTCATCCGGGGATGAGGTCTTTACAATTTCGCGTAATCGATCGGCTGATGCCGATCGAGCGTGCGTGTGACCGGCGGCAACGGGTATTTAAGCCCTGTGGCGCAATTGAACAGCATCACCCGGTCGTTTTTCGTCACGCGGCCGTCGGCGAGGCTTTCCTTGTAGGCGGCATAGGTCGCCGCTCCTTCCGGACACAGCAGCAGGCCTTCCTCGCGCGCGACTTCGTTCAGTGCAGCAGAAATCTTCTCATCCGTCACCGCGATCGCAAAACCTTTGCTCTCGCGCACGGCGCGCAGAATAAGAAAATCCCCGATCGCCTGTGGCACGCGAATGCCGGACGCGATGGTGTGGGCGTCCTCCCAGCGTGTCGCGTGCTCGGTGCCTGCTTCAAATGCACGCACCATCGGCGCGCAGCCTGCCGCCTGCACCGCGATCATGCGCGGCCGCTTCGAGCCGATGAAGCCGATGGCCTCGAGTTCGGCAAACGCCTTCCACATCCCGATCAGGCCGGTACCGCCGCCGGTCGGATAGAAGATCACATCCGGCACGTCCCAGCCGAGTTGTTCGGCAAGCTCGAGCCCCATCGTCTTCTTGCCCTCGATCCGGTACGGCTCCTTGAGCGTCGAAGTATCGAACCAGCCGGCTTTTGTCTTTCCCTCGCCGACGATCTTGCCGCAATCGTCGATCAGTCCGTTGACGCGGTAGACGGTCGCGCCCTGCAGCTCGATCTCGCTGACATTGACCTCGGGCGTATCGGCGGGACAGAAGATCGTGGTCTTGATGCCGCAAGAGGTGGCATAGGCCGCCAGCGCCGCGCCGGCATTGCCGTTGGTCGGCATCGCCATGTGCTTGATGCCGAGCGCCTTGCCCATCGACACCGCCATCACCAGGCCGCGTGCCTTGAATGAGCCGGTCGGCAGCCGCCCCTCGTCCTTGACGATGATTTCGCCGCCGCCGATTTTCTTAGCGAGTTTCGGCAGCCGGATCAGCGGCGTGGTGACTTCGCCGAGGCTGACGATGTCGGCGACTTTCCGTACCGGCAGCATCTCGCGGTAGCGCCACAGATCGGCCGGCCGCTGCTTAAGCGCGTCTTTCGTCAGGGCCTTCTTCACGCCGGCAAGGTCGTAGCGCACCAGCAGCGGCTTGCCTGCCTTGGAGAGGTTGTGGATCTGGTCGGCGGGATAATGATCGCCTTCCATCGCGCATTCGAGATGGGTCACGAACGTCGGCCGTTCGATCATCAGATTGTCATTGTCTTTCACGGATTGTTTCTCTCGTTTTTGCGGGGGCGCGGGCAGGATATTCGGAGGAAGCGCGCCCTACATATTCAGCACGCGCCCGTAGGCGTCCAGCACCGCTTCCTTCATCATCTCGGACAGCGTCGGATGCGGGAAGATCGTGTGCATCAGCTCTTCTTCCGTGGTCTCCAGGTTCATGGCAACCACGTAGCCCTGAATCAGTTCGGTCACCTCAGCACCGACCATGTGCGCGCCGAGCAGCTGGCCGGTCTTCTTGTCGAAGATCACCTTGACCAGCCCCTGATCCTCGCCGAGCGCGATCGCCTTGCCATTGCCGACGAACGGGAAGCGACCGACGCGGATCTCGCGGCCGCCCTCTTTGGCCCCGGCCTCGGTCAGCCCGACGGATGCGACCTGCGGATGGCAATAGGTGCAACCGGGAATCAGATTCTTGTCCATGGGATGCGGATGCATTCCCTTGATGGCCTCGACGCACACCACGCCCTCATGCTCGGCCTTGTGCGCCAGCATCGGCGGGCCAGCGACGTCGCCGATCGCATAGATGCCGGGCACATTGGTCTTGCAGAAGCCGTCGATCACGATGCAGCCGCGTTCGGTCTTGACCCCGAGCTTTTCCAGCCCGAGATTTTCGATATTGCCGACCACGCCGACGGCGGAAATCACCCGGTCGAATTCGATCGATTGCGGCTTCTTGCCGTCGTCGATGGTGGCGACCACGCTGTCGCTCTTCTTCTCGAGTTTTGTCACCTTGGTATTGATGAGAAGCTTGATGCCCTGCTTCTCGAACGCCTTCTGCGCGAACTTCGATATCTCGATATCTTCGACCGGCAGGATCTGCGGCAGCACTTCGACGACCGTGACTTCCGCGCCCATGGTCCGGAAGAACGAGGCGAACTCGATACCGATCGCGCCGGAGCCGACCACCAGCAGCGACTTCGGCATCTTGTCCGGCACCATCGCCTCGAAATAGGTCCAGACCAGCTTCTTGTCCGGCTCGAGGCCAGGCAGCTCGCGTGGCCTTGCGCCAGTCGCCACGATGATGTGTTTTGCTTGATAACTGCCCTCGCCGAGCGCGCCCTTCGGCGCCTCGACCGAGGATTTTTTGACGGTCAGCTTGCCCGGCGCATCCAGCGTCGCCTCGCCCCAGATCACCGTGACCTTGTTCTTCTTGAAGAGATAACCGACGCCGTCGTTCAAGCGCTTGACCACGCCGCGCGAGCGCTGCACCACCGCTTGCAGGTCGAACGAGATTTTCTCCGCCGCAAGACCGTAATCCTTGGCGTGCTGCATCAGGTGATAAACTTCCGCCGAGCGCAGCAGCGCCTTGGTCGGAATGCATCCCCAATTGTTGCAGATGCCGCCGAAATAGGCCTTCTCGACCACCGCGGTCTTGAGGCCGAGCTGCGCCGCGCGGATCGCCGTGACGTAGCCGCCGGGACCGGCGCCGATGATGATGACGTCGAAGGAGGTGTCGGCCATAGAGGCTCCCGTTCAGATCAAACGATGGTCACGTCGTGCCAGTGAAGAAAGATTCAAGATGGGCCATCGAGATACTCGAAGAAATCGAGTGCCAACACACTGGCCCGCTCAAGTCAGCTCCCCGGACGAAAATAAGTTCGACCGCCAATCGGCTCGCCGTCTTTTTCAAAACGTCCTGTGATCCAAATCTCAGGACGCTCCATAAAAGCAAAGAAGACCATCAATCCAAACATCTTACCCGCTAATTCCTGATTGAATCGAGCTGCTTTTTCGTGAAGCGCTTGATACGGAGTTCCTGTCCAGTCATTTCCGGGCATCCAGCTAGATGTAAGAATTTCCTTTCCGCTAATCTGTCCGTCCAGCGCATCGATCACCGAGTTGAATTCCGTCGCAGAGAGACGACTTTCAATCAGGTCAAAAACTTCTTTTCTGGGGATTTTAGTTACGGTCTCATCGCTTTCCAGAAATCTTACAGCCATCTCACACCATCATCATCACGGGGTTTTCGATCAGCATCTTGAAGGCGCCGATCAACTCAGCCCCGAGCGCGCCGTCGACCGCGCGGTGGTCGCAGGACAGAGTCACGCTCATGATGTGCGCGATCTCGATCTTGCCGGCCCGCACCACCGGACGCTCTTCGCTGGTGCCGACCGCGAGGATGGTGGCGTGCGGCGGGTTGATGACGGCGGTAAAATCCTTGATGCCGTACATGCCGAGGTTGGAAACCGCGGTGGTGCCGCCCTGATATTCCTCCGGCTTGAGCTTGCGCGCCCGGGCGCGGGCGGCAAAATCCTTCATCTCGGCGGAAATCGTCGACAGCGATTTGGTCTCCGCCTTGCGGATGATCGGCGTGATCAGGCCGCCGGGCATCGCCACGGCGACGCCGATATCGGAATGCTTGTGCTTGAGCATGCCGCCGTCGGTCCAGCTGACATTGGTGTTGGGAATCCGCTGCAGGGCGATCGCCATCGCCTTGATAACGAAGTCGTTGACCGAGAGCTTGTAGAGCGGCTTTTTCTCTTTGTCCTTTGGCGCGGCGGCGTTGATCTCTTCGCGGGCGGCGAGCAGCTTGCCGATGTCGCAGTCCATCGTGAGATAAAAATGCGGAACGGTCTGCACCGAGGCGGTGAGGCGCTGCGCAATGGTGCGGCGCATGCCGTCATGCGGGATCACCTCATAGCTGCCGTCCTCGAACAGCGCGCGGATCTGCTTGTCGGACATCGACGGCGCGACGCTCGGCGCGACCGCAGCGGCCGGCGCCTTCAGTCCCTTGCCGGATTTTGCCTCTTCGACGTCGCGCGCGATGACGCGGCCGTGCGGGCCGGAACCGTCGATACGCGCCAGTTCAATGCCGGCTTCCTTGGCGAGGCGGCGGGCAAGCGGCGATGAAAATGTGCGGGCGTGGCCGTTGGTTTGCGGCGCAGATGCCGCCTGCGGCGCGGGAGCGGCAGCCGCGGGTGCGGCGGCCTTTGCGGGAGCGGCAGCAGGCGCAGGCGCCGGTTTCGCTGGCGCTTCGGCGGCCGGCGCAGCCTTCGGCGGCGCGCTGACAGCCCCTGCCCCCGCCGCCTTCACATCCTCGCCGTCGCCGGCCAAGACCGCGATCACGTCGTTGACCGCGACATCCTGCGTGCCCTCGGGTACCAGGATCTTTGCAATCGTGCCCTCGTCGACCGCCTCGACCTCCATGGTCGCCTTGTCGGTCTCGATTTCCGCGATCACGTCGCCGGACTTGACCTTGTCGCCCTCTTTCTTGAGCCACTTGGCAAGGTTGCCCTTTTCCATCGTCGGCGACAGCGCGGGCATCAGAATGTTGATTGGCATTGTCAGTGACCCTGTTGCGACCGCGGCGTGGTGTTGCCCATGTCGGTCGGCCGCGCGATTTCGGCTTCGAACATGTCGACGATGCGCCTCAGCGCTTCGTCCTCGGTATATTCGCTCTCGCGCGCATAGGCGCGGGCGGCATGGCGGGCGATGTCGACCAGCAGCATGCCCCACATTTCCGGATCCTCGAACGCACGCTGGAACGCGATCGACAATCCGCCGTCGACGACGAAGGCGCGCAGCACTTCGGCGGCGTCATCGCGGCCCATCACGTCCGGCGGTAATGGCTGCTCCTTGGGACCGACCATGGCTCACCGATACGATACGGCTTTGGCCGCGGCGACCACCTCGGCCACCGAGGGCAATGCCAGCTTTTCGAGGTTTGCCGCGTAGGGCATCGGCACGTCCTTGCCCGACACCCGCGCCACCGGCGCATCGAGATAGTCGAACGCGTGCTCCATGATCCGTGCGGCGATTTCGGCGCCGACGCCGTTCTGCTGCCAGCCTTCTTCCACCGTGACGGCGCGGCCGGTCTTCTTCACCGAGGCGACGATGGTGTCGGTGTCCATCGGGCGCAGCGTGCGCAGATCGATCACCTCGGCCTCGATGCCTTCCTTCGCCAGTTCGTCGGCGGCCTTCAGCGCGTAGGACATGCCGTTCGACCATGACACGATGGTGACATGACCGCCGGAACGAACGATCCGCGCCTTGCCGATCGGGATCACATAATCGTCGAGCTTTGGGACCTCGCCGGAATGGCCGTACAGCATTTCATTTTCGAGGAAGATCACCGGATTGGGATCGCGGATCGCGGCTTTCAACAGGCCCTTGTAGTCGGCCGCCGAATACGGCGCGACCACCTTGAGGCCGGGAATTTGCGAGTACCAGGCCGAGTAATCCTGGCTGTGCTGGGCGGCGACGCGGGCGGCGGCGCCGTTCGGTCCGCGGAACACGATCGAGCAGCCCATCTGGCCGCCGGACATGTACAGCGTCTTGGCCGCGGAGTTGATGATCTGGTCCATCGCCTGCATGGCAAAGTTGAATGTCATGAATTCGACGATCGGCTTTAAGCCCGCCATCGCCGCACCGACGCCGATGCCGGCGAAACCATGCTCGGTGATCGGCGTGTCGATGACGCGTTTCGCGCCGAATTCCTGCAGCAGGCCCTGGCTGACCTTGTAGGCGCCCTGATATTCCGCGACCTCCTCGCCCATCAGGAAGACATCGGGATCCCGGCGCATTTCTTCGGCCATCGCGTCGCGCAGTGCTTCGCGGATGGTCATCGTCACCATCTCGGTACCCTCGGGCACTTCGGGGTCCGGCTCGGCGGCGGCTTTGGGGGCGGCGGGCGCTTTCTTTTCCTCATCGCCACCGGATTTGGCTTCGCTCGGTACCTCTGCCTTGGCTTCGGCTGGCGGCGCGGATTCCGCAGCCTTCTCCTGTTTGGCGGGCGCGGCTGCCTTGCCGAGATCGGCCGCGCTCTCGCCGTCGGAAAGAATGGTGGCGATCGGCGTGTTGACCGCGACGTCGGCGGTGCCTTCGGGGATCAGGATCTTGCCGAGCGTGCCCTCATCGGTGGCCTCGACCTCCATGGTCGCCTTGTCCGTTTCGATCTCGGCGATCACATCGCCCGACTTGATCGCCTCGCCTTCCTTTTTCAGCCATTTCGAAAGGTTGCCCTTCTCCATGGTCGGCGACAGCGCAGGCATCAGCACTTGAATTGGCATGGTGGCTCCAGAAACTCGATCTTTAGGGCTTGGGCTGCGCGCTCAGCGATAGATGTCGGTATAAAGTTCGGACGCATCGGGCTCGGGATCCTTCTGCGCGAAATCAGCCGATGCGTTGACGATCTCGCGCACCTCGGCGTCGATGGCCTTCAATTCCTGTTCGCTCATCTTGGCCGCCAGCAGACGATTGCGGACCTGTTCGATCGGGTCCTGATCGTGGCGGACCTTGTCGACCTCCTCGCGGGTGCGGTATTTCGCCGGATCCGACATCGAATGGCCGCGGTAGCGGTAGGTCTTCATTTCCAGGATGTACGGCCCCTTGCCTTCGCGGCACCATGCGACAGCCTTGTCGCCCGCTTCCTTCACGGCGCGGACATCCATGCCGTCGACCTGCTCGCCCGGGATGTTGAAGGAGATGCCGCGTTTGGAAAAATCGGTCTGGGCGGAGGAACGCGTCACCGACGTACCCATGGCGTAGCGGTTGTTCTCGATGACGTAGATTACCGGAAGCTTCCACAGCTCCGCCATGTTGAAACTTTCATAGACCTGGCCCTGGTTCGAGGCACCGTCGCCGAAATAGGCCAGGCTGACGAAATCATTGCCGCGATAACGGTTGGCGAAGGCTAAGCCCGTGCCCAGCGAAACCTGGGCGCCGACGATGCCGTGGCCGCCGAAGAAATTCTTCTCCTTGCTGAACATGTGCATGGAGCCGCCCTTGCCCTTGGAATAGCCGCCATGGCGTCCGGTCAGTTCGGCCATCACGCCCTTGGCTTCCATGCCGCAGGCCAGCATGTGCCCGTGGTCACGGTATCCGGTTATGACCTGATCGCCCTTCTTCAAGGCCATCTGCATGCCGACCACGATCGCTTCCTGGCCGATATAGAGGTGGCAGAAGCCGCCTATCGCGCCCATGCCATAGAGCTGGCCGGCCTTTTCCTCGAAACGCCGGATCAGCAGCATGTCGCGCAGCGCGCTGAGCTCCTGTTCCCGGGTGAATTCCATGGGAGCGCTGGAGCCGTTTCCCTTGGCCTGCCCCTTTTCCGGCTCTGATTCTTTAGCGACGCTCTTTTTCGGTGCGGCCATGGCAATTCCAGATGCGAGAGTGAATAGCCCTCTCTATCCCAACTCAAACCGCCATGAAAGCATTGCGTGACGCCGCCGGAATTTCGCTATGCCGCAGTGCAATGCGGCGACATTTTCGAAATCGATTCCAGCTTGTTTTGTAATTTGCGGAAATTGAGCGCAGCAAAATCGTCATCCTGGCGTAACGGCTCCGCCGTTATCGCGGGAGGTGCGAGCCTCTTGGCGAGCCTCGAAGGATGAGTCGTGGCCCGTCCTTCGAGGCGTGCAAGTCAGCGGCGCTATTGCGCCGCCGAACGCACCTCAGACGAGGGCGGTGGTTGGGCGGGATTAAGTGGGAGGCAGTCAGTTCGGATTGACGGTCCGAACCAGATCGCGCGGATTGGCGTAATCGAGCTGATAGCGCGCGCGCTCATCCAGCATATCCGGGTCGACCCGGTCGGACCGAAGCAGCGAAACCCGCTGCTCGCCCTCGGCGCGCTCCCTTTTCAGCCGCGCCAGCTCCGACGTCAGCGCGATGATTTCCTGATCGAGTTCCTGCCGCGCATTCAGCCCGTATTTGCCGGTATAGGCGTTGACGCCGAAATAGCAGACCATCAGCGCCGCCATCGTGTAGAGGGCAAGCCCGGTGAGCAGGGATTTGAGTCGGGTGCGCGAGACCATGGCCCGGAGGATGCCGTCGCTCCGGTTAATGCAATCCTAACAACCGGGCCATCGTCGCTCAGCGCCGCCTATTTGTTGTGCTTTTCGACGTGGGCGGCGTAGGCGTCGATGTATTGCTTCAGGACCTTCTGCAGCGCTTCCTTGGTGAGTTCGCCCTTGTCGTCGAACGCATCGCCGACGCCATTCAGATAGATTTCAGGCTGCTGCAGGATCGGGCCGGAAATGCCGGGCAGGATGTTCTGCAGATGCTTGGCGGCGCTGACGCCGCCGAGTGGACCCGGTGAATTGCTGACAATGCCCATCGGCCGGCCGTTGAACGAGCTTTTGCCGTAGGGCCGCGATCCAACGTCGATGGCGTTCTTCAGGACGCCTGGAATCGAACGGTTGTACTCAGGCGTGACGATGATCACGCCGGCCGACTTCTGCAGTTTTTCGCGGAACGCCAGCCAGTCGGCCGGCGGGTTGGCTTCCAGGTCCTGATTGAAAAACGAAAGGTCATGCAGGGTCGTGACATCGAGCTTCAGGGTGTCCGGCGCCAGCCTGGCCAGCGCATTGGCGATCTTGAGCGTAAAGCTTTCCTTGCGCAGGCTGCCGACGATCACGACGATGTTGTGGGTGGCCATGAGATTTCCTTTTGAGG
>Ga0193699_10000820_pt1 | contig 12700 bp, 8 predicted proteins | sample L3c2metaG_FD_160095 | JGI IMG/M metagenome (GOLD analysis project Ga0193699, IMG submission 160095) | Soil microbial communities from a riparian zone of the East river system, Colorado, United States - L3c2 | ecosystem: Environmental > Terrestrial > Soil > Riparian zone | place: USA: East River... | reverse complement strand
CACTGGAACCTAAATCCAGCGCGTCTACCAGTTCCGCCACGCCCGCTTGCGGGCTCGCGCTTGTTAGATACCCAGCAAGACGCGGAAAGAGGCGCCCCTATATCACAGCGTTTCCGGGAAGGGCTAGGGCCGAAGGATGGAGCCGACCGATCTTGCGGCCCCCGGCCACGCGGGTGGCCCCTGCCCTGCCCAGCGGATTGATCCTCGGAACGTGCATTGAGAGGGATGGCCGGCTCGGTTAGATTCCCTGGACCACGATGGTTCGGCGCCGGGAGGATCCCATGAGGAAGACTTCGTTCGCATATTTGCTTCCGGCGGCGGCCGTAGCTCTTGCCGTCCCCGCCTCGGGGCAAAATCCCTTGCCCGCGGGCTCTGGAAAACAGGTGATCGAAGACGTCTGCGTCGCCTGTCACGAGCTCGGACGAATCACCAATGCCGGCCATACCCGCGACGAATGGGACACCATCGTCCACGACATGATCACGATGGGCGCGGCCCTGAAACCTGCGCAGGTTTCGGTGGTGACGAATTACCTCGCTTCGAACTTCCCGCCCAAGGCGCGATCCTCCGCGCCGACGATCGGCGGCAACGTGCAAGCCAACTTCAAGGAGTTCAAGCTGCCGTCTCGCGCCTTTCCGCACGATCCGTACGCGGCGGCGGATGGCTCGATCTGGTACACCGGCCAACTCGGGAACGTCTTGGGCCGGGTCGATCCCAAGACCGGCCAGGTCAAAGACTATCCGCTGAAGGTTTCCGGTTCAGGGCCTCATGGACTGATCGGGGATAAGGACGGCAATATTTGGTTCACCGCCAATTCCGCCGGCTATGTCGGCAAGCTCGATCCGAAGACCGGTCAGGTCACCGAATATAAGACCCCCGGGGCACGCGATCCGCACTCGCTGAGCTTCGATCAGGACGGCATCCTCTGGTTCACCGCCCAAGGCGCCAATCAAATCGGGCGGATCGATCCGAAAACCGGGGATCTCAAAATGGTCCCGGTGCCGACGCGGTACGCGGCGCCCTATGGCATGGTGGTGAGCTCTAAGGGTGTTCCGTTCTTCGCCGAATTCGGCGCCAACAAAATCGGCAGCATCGATCCCAAGACGTTGCAAATCACCGAATACACTTTGCCCAACAAGGATACGCGGCCTCGGCGCATCGCCATCACCAGCGACGACGTGCTGTGGTATAGCGATTATTCGCGCGGCTATCTCGGCAGCTATGATCCCAAGACCGGAAAAGCACGCGAGTGGAAATCACCGGCGGGAATAGATGCGGCGCCTTACGGCATCACGGCAGTCGGCGAAATCGTCTGGTATAGCGAATCGGGGGCGAGCCCCAATACGCTGGTGCGCTTCGATCCTAGAACCGAGAAATTCCAGACGTGGAAGATTCCGTCGGGCGGCGGGACGGTCCGCAACATGATGCCGACCAAAGAGGGCAATCTCGCGCTCGCCGAGTCCGGCGAGAACATGGTTGCCCTCGTAGAGGTGAAGTAGCCGGTATTAAAGCGGAATGCGTTCAAGTCTATTCATTTAAATTCGATTGTCATCCCGGAAGCCGCGTCAGCGGCTATCCGGGACCCACCGAGACAGCGCCCGGTGGGTCCCGGCTCTCGCTTCGCTTGGCCGGGATGACAGCCAGTTTTTGATTCAGACAGAACGCAAACTGCTCTATCGGCGACTGGCCGGAGAGTCGGCCCCGTTGGTCATCATGGCCTTGAGCACGGCCGGCAATTGTTCTGGGATGTCTTCCGCGATTAGACCCAAGCCGAAACGAGTCGCTGCTTCGCCATGAAGCCACGCGGCGGCGCTCGCCGCGTCGAACGGTTTCATCCCCTGCGCCATCAGTCCTGCGATCATACCCGTCAGCACATCGCCCGCGCCCGCGGTCGCAAGCCAGGGCGGCGCATTGGCATTGATCGCAGCGCGCCCATCGGGACCGGCGATGATCGTATCCGGCCCTTTCAGCAATAGGACGCAACCGGCAAGACGTGCTGCCTCTCGTGCGGCGGCGAGCTTAGAGGGCATCGTCTCCAGCAAGCCAGGAAACACCCGTTCGAATTCCCCTTCATGGGGCGTGAGGACGCAGGATTCGCGAAGCTGCCGGAACAGGGCATTGGGATCCTCCGCGAATGAAGTAAGCGCATCGGCGTCGAGCACGGCGGCAGCACCGCTCGCCAACACGGCCGCGACGAGGTCTTGCGTCCGCGCGCCCACGCCGCAACCCGGACCAATCGCCGCCGCATTGAAGCGCTTATCGGCGAGAAGCCCGCTCAAGCCTTTTGGACCATCGAACGGCTTGACCATGATGGCGGTCAGCTGGGCAGCGTTGACGGCGACCGCTTCGGGCAGGCTTGCGACGCTAACGAGGCCGGCGCCAACTCTCAGCGCGCCGCGCGCGGCCAACCGTGCCGCACCCGTGGCATGGATCGGACCGCTCACCACGATGGCATGACCGCGTTGGTATTTGTGCGCATCGGAGCGAAGACGCGGGAACTCCGCGCGCCATTGTGCAAGCCCATTATCGAAGGTGCGTGGACGGATGATATTCAACACCCATTCCGCGATTCCGATGTCTGCAACATCGGTCTTGCCGCACAGAAATCGCCCCGGCAGCAACACATGTCCGGGTTTCTTGCGAAAGAACGTGACGGTGCGCTCGGCCAGGAAACACACGCCGTCCTTCCCATCGAGAGGCCGGCCCATGTCGCCATGCAAGCCCGTGGGTACATCGACCGCGAGCGCCGGACAGCGACTGGCATTGACCGCCCGTGCCATCTCCGCAACAGGGCCATCCAATGGCCGCGACAGACCGGCGCCGAATATCGCGTCGATGATGAGCGTGGCACCTTCGATAACATCGGGCGTGAATAGCGACAGCGGACCGCGCCAGCGTCTTGCCATCTCCGCGGCATCGCCCTCAAGGCTGGCCGGCTCGGCAAGGCACGAGGCGCGGACGTCATAGCCGCGTTTTCGCAAATGAGAAGCTGCACAGAAGCCATCGCCTCCATTGTTGCCCGGACCGCAAAGCACAAGCACGGAAGCAACCGGATAGTTCGCATCCACCGCGTCCGCAACGGCGCTTCCGGCACTCTCCATCAGGGTCAGGGAGGCAACACCGGATCCTATGGTAAGCCGGTCCGCTTCGCTCATCTCAGCGACGGTCAGGATCTCGGGGCCGCTCATCGGGCTTGCCCTTGCGGGGAAGAAAAATATGTCACCAGCCGCCGGCCCGCCTCTTCCAACACCGCATGCTTCTTGCAGAAGGCGAAGCGCACAAGGTCGGTGGGCCCGCCGGCACTGAAAAATGCCGATATCGGAATGGGACCAACGCCCGCCTCGCGTGTCAAACGCATGCAAAAATCCCGGTCCGGCTCGTTGGTGAGATTGCGGATCGAGGCGGTGATGAAATAGGTCCCCTCGCTTGTCAGCACATCGAAGCCCGCTGCGTTCAGCGCGCCGGCAATGATGTCGCGTTTTTCCTGCAGCTCGCGCGTGTTCCGAAGGGCGTAGTCCATTTCATGTGCCAAGCCATGAGCCACGCCCAATTGCAGCGCGGGCGAGGTGGTGAAGGTGTTGAACTGATGCGCTTTCGAGATCACTTGAACGAGGCGCGCAGGCCCCGCGATCCAGCCGATTTTCCATCCCGTCAGCGAAAACATTTTGCCGGCCGAGCCGACGCGAACGCAACGCTCGCGCATGCCGGGAAGCGAGATCAGCGGTAAATGGGAACGGCCGTCGAACACGAGGTGCTCATAGACCTCGTCGCACACGGCGTATGAATCATAATGCGTGACGAATTTGGCCAGCAGCTCCAACTCGTCGCGATCGAACACACGCCCGATCGGGTTCAGCGGCGTGTTGACCATGATCAGCTTGGTGCGCTCGCAAAACACCGAAGCGAGCGCCGCTTCCGTGAGGCGGAAATCGGGCGCCTCCAGCCGCAGGCTTTTCACTTTTGCGCCCATCGCGGCCAGGATGGGAGGATAGGAATCGTAGCAAGGCTCGATCAGGATCGCTTCGTCCCCCGGCGCCGTCAGACTCATGATGCAATCGGCGAGAGCCTCGGTTGCTCCTGAAGTGATCAGCACTTCGGTCTCGGGATCGAAGTTTAGGTCGTAGAACTGCCGGCTATGAACGGCGACTGCCTGGCGAAGCGCCAAAAGGCCCTGCATCGGCGGGTATTGGTTCGGCCCGTCGCGAAGCGCGCGAGCCGCCGCCTCCCGAATCCCCATAGGCCCGTCTTCGTCGGGGAAACCCTGGCCGAGATTGATCGCGCCGTGCTGGGTCGCCAGCGCCGACATCACGGTGAAAATCGTGGTCCCCAGGGTTTCGAAGACCGGATTGAGAGCACGCCCACCCATGCTTTGTCCTTTGACGATTAAGCAAATTGGCAAAGCGTTTTGGGCAGAGCAATGGGCGAGCCCGAAATGAAGTCCGCCCATGATTTGAGCAGGTTGCACAATATCTAATCACCTAGTGGGGCTTTGCTCTCCATTTTCCGTGTAACATGCTGAAAAAATGCGCGGATTTGCGGTTGCCGGACTGGCACGCTGCCTGCTAGTTGCTTCATTCCATGGTGGCGGTGAGAGTTCGAGGGGACGTGTCTTCATGAAGAAGATCGAAGCGATCATAAAGCCGTTCAAGCTCGACGAGGTTAAAGAGGCGCTCCACGAGGTGGGGGTCCAGGGGATCACCGTGACCGAGGCCAAGGGGTTTGGCCGGCAGAAGGGCCACACGGAACTTTACCGCGGCGCCGAATATGTCGTTGACTTCCTCCCTAAGGTGAAAATCGAAATTGTCCTCATGCCCGAGCAAGTAGAAGCCGCGCTAGATGCTATCCTGAAGGCCGCCCGCACCGGTCGTATTGGTGACGGGAAAATTTTCGTACTCGATGTCGAAGAAGCTGTTCGTATCCGCACCGGGGAAAAAGGATCCGACGCTATCTGACGGCGAGAATTTCCATCCATTTCCAACCGCTTTACGAGGGAAGACTAGAACCCATGGCTGCTGACGCAAAGTCCGTCCTGAAAATGATCAAGGACAAGGAAGTCAAATTCGTTGACCTCCGCTTCACCGATCCCAGAGGCAAGTGGCAGCATGTCACGTTCGATCTATCGCTGATCGACGAGGATGCGTTCACTCATGGCTTGATGTTCGATGGTTCTTCCATCGCCGGCTGGAAGGCGATCAACGAGTCCGACATGACGCTGATGCCCGATCCGGCATCGGCGGTGATCGATCCCTTCTTCGCGCAGACCACCCTCGCCATTTTCTGCGACATCCACGAGCCGCTGACGGGTCAACCCTATAATCGGTGCCCGCGTTCGATCGCCAAGGCGGCGGAAAAATATCTGCAATCGACCGGCGTCGGCGACACCTGCTTTTTTGGTCCGGAAGCGGAGTTCTTCATCTTCGACGAAGTGCGCTTCGATACGTCGATGAACAAGGGCTTCTACTTCATTGAATCCAAAGAGGGCCCCTATAACAGCGGCACAGATTACGAGGACGGCAATTCGGGCCACCGCCCGCCGGTCAAGGGCGGCTATTTCCCGGTACCGCCCATGGATTCCGCGCAGGACATCCGCTCGGAGATGCTCGCCGTGATGGGCGACATGGGCATCCAGCCGGAAAAGCACCATCATGAAGTGGCGCCGTCGCAGCACGAACTGGGCTTCAAGTTCAATACGCTGACGAAATGCGGCGACTACATGCAGATCTACAAATATGTGATCCACCAAGTCGCGGCGTCTTATGGCAAGACGGCGACCTTCATGCCAAAGCCGATTTATGGCGACAACGGCTCGGGCATGCACGTACATCAGTCGATCTGGAAAGAGGGCAAGCCTCTCTTCGCCGGCTCGGGTTACGCCGATCTCTCACAGACCTGCCTCTATTATATCGGCGGTATCATCCGGCACGCCAAGGCACTCAACGCCTTCACCAATTCGCTGACCAATTCCTATAAGCGCCTGATTCCGGGCTTCGAAGCGCCCGTGCTGCTCGCCTATTCGGCGCGCAACCGCTCCGCTTCCATTCGCATCCCGTTCGGCCAAGGTCCGAAGGCGAAGCGCATCGAAGTGCGCTTCCCCGATCCCGGCTCAAATCCGTATCTCGCTTATGCGGCGATGTTGATGGCGGGACTGGACGGGATCGAGAACAAGATTCATCCGGGCGAACCGATGGACAAGGATCTTTACTCGCTGCCGCCGGAGGAATTGAAAGACATCCCGCAAGTCTGCGGATCTTTGCGTGACGCGCTCTCGCATCTCGATACCGGCCGCGCCTTCCTCAAGAAAGGCGGCGTGTTCACCGACGACTTCATCGATTCCTACATCGAGCTGAAGATGGGTGAAGTCTACGCTATGGAGCACACACCCCATCCGGTCGAGTTCAAGATGTATTACAGCGTCTGACGCCGCGTATTCGACGTCGGCAAGGAAATTCCCCAAAGGGCGCGATTCTTCGGTCGCGCCCTTTCCTTATGCCGTGCGCTACGCGCGGGCGCGGCGCTTGGCGCGCTGTTGCGCCGACGACATCGGCAGCACGACATGGACGCAGGAACCCCTGCCCAGTTCGGAATCCATCCAAGCCCGGCCGCCATGGAGCTCGGCCAATCCCCTGACCAAAGACAGGCCCAGACCGGTCCCGCCATTCTCGCTGTCGTAACGGTTGTCGACGCGCGAGAAGGGCTTGAAGATCCGATCGAGCTTCTCTTTGGGAACACCGGAGCCATTGTCCTCGACGGTCAATTCGAAATCGCCGTCTTTGTTTTGGCACGCGGCCACGGCGATTTTGCCGCCGTCACAGGTGAATTTCACCGAATTGGTCACCAGATTGATGACGATTTGCTTCACCGCCCGCTCGTCGGCGAAAAGCAACGCGGCAGCGTCATCGACGGTGACCGTCAAAACCTGATTACGCTCGCGGGCCTTGGGTCCGACAAATTTCAAGGCACTGTCCAACGCGCGCTCCGTTTCGATCATTTGCGGCTCTATCTCCATGCGTCCGGCTTCGATCTTGGCGACATCAAGAAGATCGTTGATCAGGGAGAGAAGATGCGATCCGGAAGTGTGGATGTCGCCCGCATATTCCTTATAGCGTGGGCTTCCTACCGGTCCGAGACATTCGCGCGCAATGATTTCGGAGAAACCGAGAATGGCGTTCAGAGGCGTACGCAGTTCGTGGCTCATATTGGCGAGGAATGAGGTTTTTGAGGCATTCGCTGCCTCCGCTTCGGTACGTTTCCGGAGGGCCTCGTCGCGCGCTTCTTCCAGCTCGCGCGACATGTCCTCGTGGGAGAACCGCATCTGCGATTCTTCGTCCCACCGCGTGCTGATGTGATTGCTGTCGAGAAACACCTGGATTCCATACAGCGGAACGAGCGCGGCAAGAATGAGATCGGTGGGTTGAAACGAAACCGCGAAACGCACGAAAAGAAGCGTTCCCATGGGCAGAAAGCTGGCCAGAAAAAACGTAACGTGGTTGGAACGATTGACCACGATGCGCGCCACGATGGCGAGGCACATCAGCGCAATGAACACGTGGTTGCTGTTGTTCACATCGTCCCAAAGCAGCCAAGGGGCCGAACCCCACGCGGCGCTGACGAAAACGCTGAGCCCAAGCAATCGCAACCGCCACCGCGCGACGGTGTCGGGGTCATTGGCGCTGCGATGGTATGAGCGCAAGACCAGGTGAGCGAGAGCCGCGGCAACCAAAACCAGGAAGACGACTTCGGCTGCTCTGTCGAGCCTGACCCTGCCGAGGAATGGCGTCAGGTTGCTGCATATGGCGGCAAAGAAGCAGACCCAGAGAGGGGAACCGATGACACTGGCCCTGATAGCCTTGGCTGCGCGCTCGACCTGAACCTGCAGCAGACGCGGATCGGCGTGGCATTGGCGGCCTGATGTCAGTGCGTGCGCCATTGCAATTCCGATCGCCTCGCGCGCTGTTCATCGGGTTTGTCGAAAACAACTTAAAATAACGGCGGGCAGTTAAGAATTGCTGAGAACGCGACGGCCGGTTGCCGGGCCAAACCACGGTGGGGGCAGCCGCGCGCTGTCCAAGGTTTCTTTACGAGACCTTAATCGCGGAGGCACTTTGGGCTCATCACATTGCATCGACGGCAGTTTTCTTCCCCCGTCGGATCGGGCATGACTCAGGAATGGCAAAGATTCGCGATCTGTTTGAGGAGCCGGAAACTGGGGCCGCATCGGTCAAGACGAGTTCCGGAAAAAGCTACACCGCCAAGGACATCGAAGTTCTGGAAGGGCTCGAGCCGGTGCGGCGCCGGCCCGGCATGTATATCGGTGGCACGGATGAACGAGCCCTCCACCACCTGGCCGCCGAAATCATGGACAATGCCATGGACGAGGCGGTTGCGGGCCACGCCAATCGCATCGAGATCGAGCTGAAACCGGACGATATCCTGATCGTGCGCGACAATGGACGGGGAATCCCCGTCGATCCGCATCCCAAATTCAAGAACAAATCGGCCCTCGAAGTCATCATGACCACGCTGCATGCCGGCGGAAAGTTCGGCGGCAAGGTCTACGATACGTCGGGCGGGCTGCACGGCGTCGGCGCCTCGGTTGTCAATGCGCTCTCGGAATGGATGGAAGTCGAAGTCGCGCGGGATAAACGCTTATTCAAACAACGCTTCGAACGCGGCCATGCGACAACCAAGCTGAAGGATCTAGGTCCAACGCCAAATCGCCGCGGCACGATCGTCAGCTTCAAACCCGATACGAAGATCTTCGGCACAGCCCGTTTTTCGCCGCGCACGCTTTACCGCATGGCCCGTTCGAAAGCCTATCTCTTTCGCGGCGTAGAAATTCGCTGGAAATGCGACACCTCGCTGTTGAAGCCCGAATGGGAAATCCCCGCCGAGGATGTGCTGAAATTTCCCGGCGGTCTGTTGGATTTTCTGAAGAGCACCCTTGGCAGCGCGAAGACGGTCGCGCGGCCATTCTTCGGCCAAATTCAAAACCGCGACGGCAAGGGTGCGGTGGAATGGGCGATCGCCTGGACGCCCGAGATCGATCCCTTTGTGAATTCCTACTGCAACACCATTCCTACGCTCGAGGGCGGTACGCACGAACAGGGTTTGCGCGGCGGCCTGACACGCTCGCTCCGTGCCTATGGCGAGCGCGTGAACAACAAGAAGACGGCACTGATCAACCCCGAAGATGTCATGGCGGGAGCCTGCGCGGTTCTTTCAATCTTCATTCGCGAGCCTGAATTCCAAGGGCAGACGAAAGAAAAACTTTCGAGCCCGGATGCGCAGCGGCTGGTGGAAAATGCGTTGCGCGATCATTTCGACCATTTCCTGTCGGAGCATCCTCAGGAAGCCGATGGCCTGCTTTCTTTTGCCCTGGATGCGGCCGAGGAGCGGCTGAAACGCCGCCAGGAACGGGAAGTCAGCCGCAAGGCGGCGACCCGCAAACTGCGCCTGCCCGGCAAGCTCACCGATTGCACGCGCGAGGGACAGAACGGGACGGAGATATTCCTGGTCGAGGGGGATTCCGCCGGCGGATCGGCGAAACAAGCGCGTGACCGCGCAACCCAAGCCGTGCTTCCCCTACGCGGGAAGATTCTGAACGTCGCAAGTGCGGCAGCGGGAAAATTGCAGCAGAATCAGGAATTGTCGGATCTGGTCCAGGCGCTCGGCTGCGGCACGAACAGCAAATATCGTGACCAGGATTTGCGCTATGAGCGCGTCATCATCATGACGGATGCCGATGTTGACGGCGCGCACATCGCTTCGCTGCTGCTGACCTATTTCTATCGCGAGATGCGGGAGTTGATCTCGAACGGACATCTCTTTCTCGCCATGCCGCCGCTTTATCGGCTCACCCAAGGGCCCAAAACGGTTTACGCCCGCGACGACGCGCACAGGGCTGAGTTGATCCGCGACATGTTCAAGGGCAACGCCAAGGTCGAGGTGTCGCGTTTCAAAGGCTTAGGCGAAATGATGCCGGCGCAACTGAAGGAAACCACAATGAAGCCGGGCAGCCGCACTTTGTTGCAGGTAGGCCTTGCCGATGACGACAAAGCCGCGACGGAGAACTTGGTCGAACGGCTCATGGGAAAGAAGCCGGAGCTGCGCTTTCAATTCATCCAGGAAAATGCGGTATTTGCCGTCAAGGATATGGACGTTTAGGAGCGATGCCGCTGCTGCCCCTATCGAAGCCATACATATTCGCTAGCGGAAATAGCAGAGTTAACGCCTAATTAAACGCAAACGCCGGCTCTTGTGACGGCGCCGCGGGTTGACTTCTCGCGCATGATCCTTATGTTGCAACGCAATGTATAAGGCCGCGATTCGGCGCAAATGTTCCGAAGCGGCCTACTGGAGTCTAACTAACATAAGTATCGACAGTGTCGCCGGTTTGGACGCCGGCTCGAATAACGAAACGTCCCCCGGGCCGGCAGCGCCAAATTCAAGCAGTGAAGTCCGTTTCGAAGATCTGGGGCTAAGCCCTCAGCTTCTCAAAGCCGTTGCGGATTCCGGCTACACGACGCCCACTCCGATCCAGGCACGCGGTATTCCGTATGTCCTTCAAGGCAAGGACCTCATCGGCATCGCGCAGACCGGAACGGGCAAGACCGCTTCCTTCACGCTTCCGATGATCGAGATTTTGGCGCGAGGCCGTGCGAAAGCGCGCATGCCGCGCACGCTGATTTTGGAACCGACGCGCGAGCTCGCAGCCCAAGTCGCCGAGAGCTTCGAGCGTTACGGCAAATACCACAAGCTTTCGATGGCGCTGCTGATCGGCGGCGTCTCCTTCGACGACCAGGACAAGAAACTTGACCGCGGCGTCGACGTGCTGATCGCCACCCCAGGTCGCCTGCTCGATCATTTCGGGCGTGGCAAGCTGATGTTGACGGGCGTGCAGGTTCTGGTGATCGACGAAGCAGACCGCATGCTTGATATGGGCTTCATCCCGGACGTCGAGCGCATTGCCAAACTTACCCCTTTCACGCGGCAGACATTATTTTATTCCGCCACCATGCCTCCCGAAATCCAGCGTTTGACGGATCAGTTTCTCCAGGCGCCCGTGCGAGTGGAAGTGTCGCGGCCGGCAACGGCAGCGACCACGATCAAGCAAATTGCGGTAACGGTACCGGGCGGCGACTGGTCGAAGCGCGAAAGCCTTCGCCGTCTCATTCGCGAGCACGACGTCAAGAACGCCATCGTTTTCTGCAACCGCAAACGCGACGTTGATGTGCTGGCCAAATCACTGCAGAAGCACGGCTTCTCGGCGTCACCCTTGCATGGCGATCTGGACCAATCGGTACGGACGCGCACGCTTGACGCGTTCCGCGCCGGCGAGATCGCGATTCTCGTGGCGAGCGACGTCGCGGCGCGCGGTCTCGACATTCCGGCGGTGAGTCACATCTTCAATTTCGACGTACCCTTCCAGCCTGACGATTACATCCATCGCATCGGGCGTACGGGGCGTGCCGGACGAGTTGGCCATGCTTTCATGCTGGTGGGACCGCGAGACGAAAAATCCGTTGCGGCGATCGAGAAGCTGACCGGATTGCCGATTGAACGGCAAGTCATGGAAGGCCTGCCCGAGGAGACACCCCGGCCTGAACGCACACGCGAATCGCGCGGGCGGGAAGGTGGACGCCAACGCAGCGAAGGCCGTGGGCGGAATCGCCACGGACGGACCGATCACGCGCCTCGTCATGAGGCCGTTTCGGCTGCCCCCGCGGAAAAGCGTGCAGTCGTCCCACATGTTCCGCCCAAAACGGAGCCTGCGCCGCCTGCCGCGCAGAGGCCACACCCCCCGAAATCTTCCGAGGCGCGAACCCCCGAGACGAGGCCAGCGGGTCACGATGCGAGCCAGTTGCCTGCCTTCTTGTTGCGGCCAATTCGGCTTCCCCCCAAGCCGGCAAAGAGGCTGGCGGTCGCAGACAGCGAAAGCTAACCGCCTAGCACCTTATCGGCGTTTTCTTTTGCGAATTTCCAAGGCAAGACCCCACCTCTTTACCCTTTGTTACCTCCCCGATTGCATTATGCAGCAACCACCAATTTTGGCGGTTGCGGTGATGCACGGGGGTGGCATGGGGGATGGGTCTTGCAAACTGACGTGAACAAGGACCGGGCCCAAGCTCTCGCGCAGAATGCGTTCGCCTGGATGGCCCAGCGCAATATTCCCCCGACGCCGGAGAATTTCGAGCTCTCGTATAATTTTGTCAGCGGCGAACATGCCGAACTGAAGCGTACGATTGAGGCGTTGATCTCGAACGGATGCAAGTTCGACGCGAGCGTGATGACCATTCTCCATCAGCGCTACTTCCGCACGCCCAAGCATGACGACGCGGTGGCCGAACTCGGCGAGAAGATCACGGCCGAATTGGACTCCGTTCTGCACATTCTGGAAGCTGCAGGCCGCGACCATTCGGCCTATGGCAAGACCTTGTCTCACGCCTCCGGCGAACTCGGCGATGCAAAGCTCGGCGAGGGCGCGATCAAGAATCTCATCGATCAGGTCATCGGTGCCACGCGCGCAATGGAAGCACGGTCGAAGACGCTCGAGGTGCAACTTCAGACATCATCTCGGGAAGTGAACGATTTGCGCGACCGCCTGGAATCCGTGCGGCGTGAGAGTCTCACCGATCAGCTTACCGGCATAGCCAACCGCAAAGCTTTCGATAAGGCGCTGGAAGAGAGCATTCAAAGATCG
>Ga0193699_10000818_pt1 | contig 12708 bp, 10 predicted proteins | sample L3c2metaG_FD_160095 | JGI IMG/M metagenome (GOLD analysis project Ga0193699, IMG submission 160095) | Soil microbial communities from a riparian zone of the East river system, Colorado, United States - L3c2 | ecosystem: Environmental > Terrestrial > Soil > Riparian zone | place: USA: East... | reverse complement strand
ACGACGATCAGGCCGGGCGCGGCGACGCCCTTCTCATTGCGGCTCGACGCGGACACAAGACTGACAGGCGTCAGCTTTGCCGCCGCGAGCGCCGCGCGCACGTGCGCGACGCCGTGGGCGTAACGCAAGGTATCGCGCAGGATTACGTCATCGCCGTCGTGCGTTTCCGCGCTGAAAACGATCAATCCGTCCGGGGCGAGCAACGGCGCCGCGGCGGCCAGCACCGGGGCGATATCGTCGAGATAGCCGAACAGATCGGCGGCGAGGACCAGGTCGTAGCGAGCTTGCGCGACGGCCTCATCGCGGAGAAAGCCGACAGCCTCGCCTTCGACCAGCCGGCCGTAAATAGTCTTGGAGCGCGCCTGCGCGACCATGGCCGGCGACAGGTCGACGCCGGTGAGCGTTCGGCAGAGCGGCCGGAACGCCGCCCCGCCCAGGCCAGTGCCGCAACCGAGATCGAGCGCCGCGGCGAACGTCACGCCCGGCTGCGCCGCCTGCACCGCGCGCAGCATCAGTTCCGGCGCCTGATAGCCAAGGCCGACGCGCAGGGCGTTATCGAAGGTCTGCGCATAGCCGTCGAACAGCGTGCGGACATAACCTTCCGACATGGCGGCGGCCTCTTGGGCGCCGAGCCGCGTGAGGCGCAGACTGGCGCCGTGCCGGTCCTCCAGGTCACTGGCCTTGGCGTGCTCGAAGGCCAGAATGGCGCCGGTGCGATCGGCCAGCTTTTCGCGCAGCGCTCCCAGCGCGAACCAGGCTGCGCCATAGTCGGGCTTGAGCTCGACCGCCTGGGACAGCACGTCGGCAGCCCCGGCGAGATCGCCCTTGGCCTCCAGATCGCGCGCCCATTCGAAGCGGCGATCGACGATGACGTCGCCCGAGGTGAGAAAGATGGCGTCCATTCTGTTCCTTGCCGCGGCCAAATCTTATCGGCGTCAGCGGCTCGACCTTCGCCCCTGAACCCCTATCTAATCACGATGCGCCCTGAAGATATCCTGCTTCCGACGCCCTCCGGCGTGTGCTGCAAGTCCGGCGGGTTCCATATCGACCCGACGCGGCCCGTCGCCAAGGCCCTGATCACGCACGGCCATTCCGACCATGCGCGGGCCGGCCATGGCGCCGTGATGGCGACGCAGGAAACGCTCGACATCATGCGGCTGCGCTATGGCGACAACTTCGCCGGCTCGACCCAGGCCGTTGCCTATGGCGAGACGCTGACGCTCGACGGCGTGAGCGTGAGCTTCCACCCCGCCGGCCATGTGCTCGGTTCGGCGCAGGTCAAGGTCGAGCGCGGCGGCATGCGTGTGGTGGCCTCCGGCGACTACAAGGACGTGCCGGACCCGACCTGCGCGCCGTTCGAACTGGTGCCGTGCGACGTGTTCATCACCGAGGCGACGTTCGGGTTGCCGGTGTTCCGGCATCACGATGCCGAAGGCGAAATCGCCAAGCTGCTGCGCTCGGTCGCGCTGTTCCCCGAGCGCGCGCATCTGGTCGGCGCCTATTCGCTCGGCAAGGCGCAACGCGTGATCGCCCTGCTGCGCAAGGCCGGCTACGACAAGACGATCTATCTCCATGGCGCGATGGAGAAGATCACGGCGTATTACCAGGAGCGCGGCATCGATCTCGGCACAGTCGAGTTGGTGCGCGGCGCCAAGAAGAACGAGCTTGCCGGCACGATTACGATTTGCCCACCGAGCGCGATGACCGATTTGTGGTCGCGGCGCTTTCCCGATCCGGTCGCGGCCTTCGCCTCAGGCTGGATGCGCGTGCGCGCCCGCGCGCGGCAAAGCGGCATCGCCCTGCCGCTGGTAATCTCCGATCACGCCGACTGGGACGGCTTGACCAAGACCATCACCGCCACCGGCTGTTCGGAAGTTTGGGTCACCCATGGTCAGGAAGACGCGCTGGTGCATTGGGCGCACCTACAGGGCCTGAAGGCCCGTCCGCTCGACATCGTCGGCTATGGCGATGAAGAGGAAGGTGAAGCTGTCGAGGCCGAAGCATGAACCGCTTCGCCGAGTTGCTCGATCGCCTCTCCTACGAACCGGCCCGCAACAACAAGCTGCGGCTGATGGCCGACTATCTGCGCCACACGGGCGACCCCGAACGCGGCTGGGCGCTGGCGGCGCTGACCGGCGCGCTGACGTTCAAGCACGCCAAAGGCGGCATGATCCGGACGCTGATCGCGGAGCGTACCGATCCGGCGCTGTTCGCGCTGTCATTTGATTACGTCGGCGACTTGTCGGAGACGGTCGCGCTGATGTGGCCGGCCGATCCCCATCATCGCCCGAACAAGACGCCATCGCTTTCCGAAGTCATCGAAACGCTATCGACGCTCGGCAAGGCGCAACTGCCGGCGCAGATCGCGCGTTGGCTTGACGCGCTCGATGAGACCGGACGCTGGGCGCTGTTGAAGCTCGTCACCGGCGGCCTGCGCATCGGCGTCTCGGCGCGCCTGGCGAAAACCGCCGCAGCCTCGCTCGGCGGCAAAGAGCCGGACGAACTCGAGATCATGTGGCCGGGGCTGACGCCGCCTTATGTCGAACTGTTCGCGTGGCTGGAGGGCCGCGGCGACAAACCGACGAATTTGGACGCCGCGCCGTTCCGCCCGGCGATGCTGGCCCACGCCATCGACGATACCGACCTCGCCGCACTCGACCCCGCCGACTTCATGGCGGAGTGGAAATGGGACGGCATCCGCGTGCAGGCCGTCAGCGGCAAAGACGAGGACGGCAATACGGTGGCGCGGCTTTATTCGCGCACCGGCGAGGATATTTCCAAGAGTTTTCCCGACCTGCTGGACTCGCTGCGCCTGCCAGCGGCAATCGACGGCGAATTGCTGATCCTGCGCGAGGGCCGCGTGCAGTCGTTCAACGTGCTGCAGCAGCGGCTCAATCGCAAAGCGGTGACGCCGAAGCTGCTCAACGAATTCCCGGCGCACTTACGCGCTTACGACCTGCTGGCCGAAGACGGCCATGACTTGCGCGAACTGCCCTTCGCCGAACGCCGCGCACGGCTGGAGAAATTCATCGCGCGGCTTTGCGATCCGCGCATCGATCTGTCGCCGCTGGTGCATTTCGACACGTGGGACCAGTTGATCGCGGCGCGCGCCAATCCGGCCGAAGGCGGCGCGGGCGCCGATGCCGAAGCGGTCGAAGGCGTCATGCTCAAGCAACGCTCCTCGGCCTACGTGCCCGGCCGGCCCAAGGGCCCGTGGTGGAAGTGGAAGCGCGATCCCATGATCATCGACGCCGTGCTGATGTATGCGCAGCGCGGCCACGGCAAACGTTCGTCGTATTATTCGGACTACACCTTCGGTGTCTGGCAGCAGGGCGACGACGGCGACCAGCTAGTCCCGGTAGGCAAGGCCTATTTCGGCTTCACCGACGAGGAACTGAAGGAGATCGACCGCTTTGTCCGGCGCAACACCGTCAATAAGTTTGGTCCTGTCCGTGAAGTGACGCACGAGCCAGGCGCTGGGCTGGTGCTGGAGGTGGCGTTCGAGGGGTTGCAACGCTCGACGCGGCACAATTCCGGCGTGGCGATGCGGTTTCCGCGCATCAGCCGATTGCGCTGGGACAAGCCGCCGCGCGATGCCGACCGGCTGGAAACGCTGGAGAAAATGTTGGCCAAGATCGAAGTCGGCCGCGCCGCTTGACCCGCCACGCGAAGGCAGGCAGGAAAAATCATGCCCAACGAACTTGAGCCGACGGAGCGACCGATGGCCACCGACCCTGTCAGCCGATTTTTCGGCGGCTCGCCGCTGGCGGTGCTGGGACGTCTCGTCCTGGTGTCGATACTTGTGGGCGTTGTCTTATCCGCTCTCGGCCTGGACCCGTTCGACATCGTGCGCAGCCTGCAGCGGCTCGCGCTGTCGATCTGGAATATGGGCTTCGACGCGCTTCGCTGGGTGTGGCGCTATCTGCTGCTCGGCGCGGTCATCGTGGTGCCGATCTGGCTGATCCTGCGCCTGATCAACGCGCCGCGCGGCAAATAATCAACTCGGCCAACTCTCCGCCGTCATATCCGCCGCGTCGCTGCCGACCATCGAGGCCAGTGAGTCGCGACGGCCGCGTTTCATCGCCGCCAGCAGGTCGGCCTTGATCGCCGACACCATGCCGATGCCGCGATAGACCAGCCCGCTGTAAAGCTGGATCAGCGTCGCGCCGGCCTTGATCTTGGCGATCGCCGTGGCGCCGGAATCGATGCCGCCGGCGCCGATCAGCGGGAACGCGCTCTCGGCGCGCACGAAGGTCTCGGCCAGCATGCGGGTCGAGAGCCTGAACAGCGGCTTGCCCGACAGCCCGCCGGCTTCGCGCCCTTTGTCGCGCTCGCGCAACGAGCCGGGCCGCGAGATCGTCGTGTTGCCGACGATCATGCCGTCGACGCGGTGCTTGCGGGCGATACCGACCACATCGTCGAGATCTGGCAGCGTGAGATCGGGCGCGATTTTCAGGAGCACCGGCGTCGGGCCGGCGCGCGGCCGCACGCGTTCGCGCGCCTCGATCACCCGCGCCAACAGATCGTCGAGCGCCGAGGCCTGCTGCAGATCGCGCAGTCCGGGCGTATTCGGCGACGACACGTTGACGGTGAAATAGCTCGCCACCGGCGCGAAGGTCTCGATCAGCCGGACATAGTCGTCGGCGCGGTCGGCGGTGTCGCGGTTGGCGCCGACATTGACGCCGACGATGCCACCGGCGTCGGCGCGGGCAGCCAGGCGTGCCAGCACGGCGGCGCTGCCTTCATTGTTGAAGCCGAGCCGGTTGATGACGCCCTCGTCCGCCGCCAGCCGGAACACGCGCGGGCGCGGATTTCCCTTCTGCGCGCGCGGGGTGACGGTGCCGACCTCGACGAAGCCGAAGCCCAGCCGCAGCATGGCGTCCGGCGCCAAGGCGTTCTTGTCGAAGCCGGCGGCCAGCCCGACCGGATTGGGGAAATTCAGCCCGAAGGCGCGGACGCCCAGTTCCGGCGGCTCCGGAGCGGGCCGCGGCAGCGGCATGAAGCGCAGGGCCCTGATCGTCAGCGTATGCGCGTCCTCGGGGTCGAGGGCACGCATGAAGGGGCGGGACAGGCGGTCGATCAGGCCGATCACGAGCGGCTCCAGGAAATACCCATGAATTCGACCCTATCGGCGCCTCTTGGGGATGTTCAAGGCAAAGCTGACGAAACCTTGTGACAAAGTCGCGACTCACGGTTATAATTCCTAAAGATGGACGTTAATCGCCGCCCACCACCTATTTCAGGGGATAATCCGGATTCGCCATGCTGACACATAACCAGATATGGACGGCCATCGACCGTCTCGCCGCGCGCGCCAAAATGACAGCCTCGGGCCTTGCCAAGAAATCGGGGCTGGACCCGACCACCTTCAACAAGTCGAAGCGCATCACCCCGGAAGGCCGGCCGCGCTGGCCGTCGACCGAATCGGTGGCCAAGGCGCTCGCCGCCACCAACACCAAGGTGGACACCTTCGTCACCCTCATCACCGATGGCGGCAAGCCGATTATCACCAGCGTGCCGCTGATCGGCTTTGCTCAGGCGGGCGCCGGCGGCTTTTTCGACGATGGCGGTTTCCCGGTGGGCAAAGGATGGGAAGAGATCGCCTTCCCGTCGGTCACCGACGAACACGCTTATGCGCTGGAGATTGCCGGCGACTCGATGAAGCCGGCCTATCGCGACGGCGATATCATCGTGGTGTCGCCCGGCGCGCCGGTGCGCAAAGGCGACCGCGTCGTGGTCAAGACCAAGAACGACGAGGTCATGGTCAAGGAACTCAAGCGCAAGAACAGCAAGGTGTTGGAGCTCAAATCGCTCAATGCCGAGCATCGCGACCGCACAATGGCGATGGCCGATGTGGTCTGGATCGCCCGCATCGTCTGGGCGAGCCAATAAATCTCGCAAGAAGTATTTCTGCACCGCGCTTCCGCTGGAACCGCGCATGCGGTTCGGCTAGTGTCGCGCGTCTAATTCAGCCTGGGGGGCTTCCATGACTCAAGAGACCATCGTTCATCCGTCCGCCTGCACGTGCTGCGGCGACATGCTGCGCCAGCGCTTCGACCGCCGGCGTTTCCTGCAACTGGGTGCCGGCGCCGGCCTGCTGGCGGCGTTTCCCTCGCTCGCCTTCGGTGCGAGCGGAAATTACGAAGCGATGCTGGTGACCTGCATCGATCCGCGCTTTCCGCAGCCGACGATCAACTACATGAAAAGCCGCAAGATGATCGGCAAGTACAGCCAGTTCACCTTTGCCGGCGCCTCGATCGGCGTGGTCGCGCCCGCGTTCAAGACCTGGGCCCCGGCGTTCTGGGACAACCTCGCGGCATCGATCCAGCTGCACAATATTCCGAAAGTGATCGCGATGAACCATCGCGACTGCGGCGCGGCCAAGATCGCCTATGGCGCGGATGCGGTGGCCAATCCGAAAATCGAGACCGAGACCCACAAGGCCGCGCTGATGGAATTCAAGAAGCAGGTCGCTGAAAAACAGCCGACGCTGAAGGTCGAACTCGGCCTGATGGCGGTCAACGGCAAGATGGAGATGTTCTCGTAGTTACTCCGTCACCCTGAGGTGGCCGCGCGCAGCGCGGCCCTGGAAGGGCGACGGCCCAAAATCGCCCGTTATCCTTCGAGGCTCGCTTCGCTCGCACCTCAGGATGACGGGCTTTTTTATGCGCTTCGCGCCAGGGCGCCGTCGACCATGTCGACGGTGTTTTGCAGGCCATAGACCGCCACGAACGAGCCGAAGCGCGGGCCCTTCTCCTGGCCGAGCAGCACCTGGTACAGCATGTTGAACCAATCGAGCGAGACGCCCGGCTTGCCGTCTTTGGCCTTCTTCTTCTCATCGAGGAACGGCTCGCGGCGGCCGATTTCGTAGACCACATCCTGGATCTGCTCCGCGGTCGCCTCAGCCGGCAACTGCGCCAGCGCATCGCGCAAGTCGGTCAAGGCCGCGCGTTCGGAATCGGTCGGCTGGCGGAATTTCTTGGTCGGCAGCACGAAGTCGCGGAAATAATGGATGGCATAGCCGACCATCGCATCGAGCTTGGGATGCGTCTGCGCCGTGACGCCCGGCCGGTAGCGGCCGATGAAGCCCCACAGCGTCGCGGCGTTTTCGGCATTCGACGACGACACCAGCGTCAGCAGCATCGAGAACGTCACTGGCATGTCGGACTTCGGCGGATTGCCGGCATGGATGTGCCAGACCGGATTGCCGAGGCGGTGCTTGATCTCCTGCTTCTCGTAGCCGTCGAGGAACTGCTGATAGTCGTCGACCTGGCGCGGGATCACATCGAAGTACAGCCGCTTGGCCGACTTCGGCTCGCGGTACATGAACAACGACAGGCTCTCCGGCGCGGCATAGCGCAGCCATTCATCGATGGTGAGGCCGTTGCCCTTCGACTTGGAAATCTTCTGGCCATTCTCGTCGAGGAACAATTCGTAATTGAAGCCTTCCGGCGGCAGGGCATCGAGCGCGCGGCAGATTTCGCCCGACAGCTTCACCGAGTCGATCAGGTCCTTGCCGGCCATTTCATAATCGACGCCGAGCGCGACCCAGCGCATCGCCCAATCCGGCTTCCATTGCAGCTTGCAGCGACCGCCAGTCACCGGCACCGTGTAGCGCTCCTGCGTTTCCGGTTCTTCATAGGTGATGGTGCCGCGCTTGGCGTCATGCGACAGGATCGGCACCTGCAGCACCACGCCGCTGCGCGGATCGATCGGCAGAAACGGCGAATAAGTCGCGGCGCGCTCCTCGCGCAACGACGGCAGCATAATCGCCATCACCGGATCGAACCGCTCCAGCATCTTCAGCAGTGTCGCGTCGAAGCGGCCCGACTTGTAGCAATCGGTCGACGACATGAATTCATAGTCAAAGCCGAAATGGTCGAGGAAGGTGCGCAGCCGCGCATTGTTGTGCTCGCCGAAGCTCGGGTGGGTGCCGAACGGATCGGGCACCTTGGTCAGCGGCTTGCCGAGATGCGCGGTCAGCATCTCCTTGTTCGGCACATTGTCCGGCACCTTGCGGAAACCGTCCATGTCGTCGGAGAACGCGATCAGCCGCGTCTTGATCTTGTCGTCGGTGAGCGTACGGAAGGCGTGACGCACCATGGTGGTGCGCGCCACTTCGCCGAAGGTGCCGATGTGCGGTAGGCCCGACGGGCCGTAGCCGGTCTCGAAAATGACCTCGTCCTTGGGCTGCTTCTTCAGGCGCGCGACGATCTTGCGCGCTTCCTCGAACGGCCAGGCATTCGATTGCTCGGCGAGAGATCGCAGTTCTTGCGCGCCGTCAGGCGTGTTAGTCGACATCATTAAGACTCCAAGGGCACACATAGGGAAAGCGCCCTACCCCGTCAAATCAGGCCGCAAAGCGGCAAAGGAATAGCGTGACTGTTTCCAGCGACATCCGCCTGTCGGGCGAGAGAACCGTTGCCGTGATCGGCGGCGGCCCGGCCGGGCTAATGACGGCCGAACTGCTGGCGCGCGCCGGCGCCAAGGTGACGGTCTACGACCAGATGCCATCGCTCGGCCGCAAATTCCTGATGGCCGGCCGCGGCGGGCTTAACCTCACGCACAGTGAAGACCTCGCGACGTTCCTCACCCGCTATGGCGACATCGATCCGCTCTTGCGCGGTGCAATCGAAGCATTTCCGCCGGCGGCCTTACGCGCCTGGAGCGACAGCCTCGGCCAGCCGACCTTCGTCGGCTCCAGCGGAAGGGTGTTTCCGACCGTGCTGAAGACGTCGCCGCTGCTGCGCACCTGGCTGTTGCGGCTCAACAATCTCGGCGTCACCTTCAAGCTGCGCCATCGTTGGAACGGCTGGGACGAGGAAGGCAGCCTGCGTTTCGTCGCGGCCGGGAAAGACGTGTTGATCGAGCCCGACGTCACTGTGCTCGCGCTCGGCGGCGCGAGCTGGCCGAAGCTCGGCTCCGACGCCCGCTGGGTCGAGACCTTGCATGAGCAAGAGATTGGGGTGACGCCGCTGCAGCCGGCCAATTGCGGCTTTAGCGTTGGTTGGACGGAGGTGTTCCGCAAGTTCGAGGGCCAACCGCTCAAGGGCATCGCGATTTCATTCGCCGGACGAAGCGTGCGCGGCGAAGCCATGATCACGCGCGACGGCCTCGAAGGCGGCACGGTCTACGCATTGTCGTCACCGATCCGCGCGGCGATCGAGCGCCATGGCGACACGACCGTCACAATCGATCTGATGCCCGATGTCAGCGCGGTGAAACTGATCGAGCGACTGTCGGCGCCCCGCGGCAAGCAATCGCTGTCGAACTTCCTGCGCAAGGCGACGCATCTGTCACAAGCCGCGCTGGCGCTGGTGCGCGAAGCCGCGTTGTCGAAAAATCTGTCGCTGTCATCGATGAAAGCGCAAGACATTGCAGCGCTCATCAAGGCCGCGCCGGTGCGGCTGAGCGGTGTGCAGCCGATCGCCACCGCGATCTCGACTGCCGGCGGCGTCAGCTTCGCTGAGCTGGACGAGGGCTTCATGTTGAAGCGTTATCCGGGGATCTTCGTCGCCGGCGAAATGCTCGACTGGGACGCGCCGACCGGCGGCTACCTATTGCAAGCCTCGTTCGCGACTGGCGCCGCTGCCGCGCGTGGCGCCATTCAATGGCTGAAGATCAATAAGGGCTGATCGGGAAATAGCGCAGCCACAGATCGGTGAAGCGGCCTTTCTCCCACAGCCGGAACAGCGCCCAGTTGAAGGCTTGCCGCATCAAATCGTTGCCGCGGCGCACTGCGATGCCGACGCCTTCGCCAAAGAAACGGCTTTCCATGTAGATACCGCCGCGAAATTCGCAGCAGCCCGCGGAATCGGTGCCGTTGAGCCAGAACGCCAGCGAGATGCCGTCGCCGAACAACAGTTCGACCTCGCCTTTTTTCAACGCGGCGCGCGCCGCATCTTCGTTCGGATAGGGATGCAACTCGGCTTCGGTGAACAGCGTCTTGAGATAGGCTTCGTGCGCGGTGCCTGCGACCACCGCGATACGCTTGCCCTCGAGCGTCTCGGGACGCACTTCGTCGATCTCGACACCTTTGCGCGACACGAAACGCGCAGGCGTCCGATAATAGGGATCGCTGAAGTCAACCTGTTTGCGCATGTCCGGCGTCTCGGCCATCGAGGCTATCACGGCGTCGCCCGCGTTGCTGTTCAAGCCCGCGACCAGCGTATCGAAGCGCCGCATCTGGATCGTGCACTGAACCTTGATCTCTTCGCAGATCAGCCGCGCCAGATCGATGTTGAAACCGGCGGGCATGCCGTCCGGCCCGGCATAGTTGAACGGCGGATAGTCGGTCTCTGTGAGAAAGCGGATGACGGTGATGCGCGACAGGTCCGGGCGTTCCGGGCGCCGCCGCGGATCCCAGAAGCCGGGCACCGCCAACGTAATGGCCGGCGGCGTCACCGTCGGCGGCGCGGGCGACACGCCTTGCGGCGCGTTCTGCGCGGAAGCAGTCGCGACCGCCGCCAAGACAGCGGCGGCGCTCAACGCGTTTCTTGCGGTAATCCAGTTCATCCGCGGGCCTATGAAAGATTCGCGGCGAACATATCACCACCGTCGCGGCGGGCCAGCCATAATCGCAGGCCCGTCGGACGGCGTCATTAGACTTCAGACGCCGGTGAGCTGCTTTTCGATCTGATGGACCGGCAGCTTGACGAAGTCCTTGTCGACCTCGGCACTAACGGCATCGCGCAGGCGATGCGTGTAGGCTGGGCGGAGTACGCCCAGCGCCCGCGGCGGCGCCGCGATGATCACAGACTTGGTTTTTCCGGCGGCGAGGGCCGCATCGAGATGCTTGACCAGTTGGAGCAGAAAGGCGCGTTCCTCCTGGTCATGCCAGTCGGTCTGCTCGACCGAACTGCTGCCGGCGCCAGTGGAGCTATGGCTGCGTCCGGGCTTGTCGGTACCGAGATCGTGGGTGGCCATACTCTTGTGTTCGAACACCTCAACCATCTTGAGGTTGGGAAATTTGACGTCACCGAAGTTTTCCAAAACCAGCGCCTTGGCGCCATCGCAAACGACAACCCATTCGCCTTGATGAATCTTCAATTCGAGCATTCACAGTCTCCTTAATCGCAACTGACGCAATGCTAGCGCGGGACCCAGCGCACCATTTGCGTTAGATCAACGCGCCAGCACCTGATTTCGTTGCGAAAGCTCGGAGACTAGTTCGTACCGTCGAGCAGGCGGCGGGCGATGACCTGGGCCTGGATTTCCGCGGCGCCCTCGAAAATATTGAGAATGCGGGCGTCGCACAAAATGCGCGAGATCGGGAATTCGAGCGCGAAGCCGTTGCCACCGTGGATCTGCAGGGCATTGTCGGCATTGGCCCAGGCAACGCGAGCGCCGAGCAGTTTCGCCATGCCGGCTTCGAGATCACAGCGCCGTCCCGAATCCTTTTCGCGCGCGGCGTGATAGGTGAGTTGGCGCGCGATCATGATCTCGACCGCCATCATCGCGATCTTGTCGGCGACGCGGGGGAAACCGATAATTGGCTGCCCGAACTGGACGCGGTTCGCGCCGTATTCGATGGCGCGCTCCATGGCCGACTGCGCCACGCCGATAGCGCGCGCTGCAGTCTGGATGCGGGCCGACTCGAACGTCTGCATCAACTGCTTGAAACCCAGGCCCTCGACACCGCCGAGCAGATTTTCCGCCTTCACTTCGAAACCGTCGAAGGCGATCTCGTATTCCTTCATGCCGCGATAGCCGAGCACTTCGATTTCGGTGCCCGTCATGCCCTTGGCCGGGAACGGATTGGCGTCGGTGCCGCGCGGCTTTTCCGCCAGCAGCATCGACAGGCCGCGGTGTCCCGGCTCTTTCGGATTGGTGCGCACCAGGAGCGTCATCAGATCGGCGCGCACCGGATGGGTGATCCAGGTCTTGTTGCCGTAGACTTTGTAGACATTGCCCTCCCGCACGGCGCGGGTCTTCAGCGAGGCGAGATCGGAGCCGGTATTCGGCTCGGTGAACACCGCGGTCGGCAACACTTCGCCGGACGCGAGCTTCGGCAGCCATTTCTGCTTTTGCGCGGACGTGCCACCGCCGAGAATGAGTTCGGCGGCGATTTCCGAGCGCGTGCCCAAGGAGCCGACGCCGATATAGCCGCGCGATAGTTCCTCGGAGACGACGCACATCGACTCCTTGCCGAGCCCCATGCCGCCGAACTCTTCGGGAATCGTCAATCCAAAGACGCCGAGTTCGGCCATCTGCGCGATGATATCGAGCGGGATGTAACTGTTGGTGCGGTGCCAGCCCTGGGCGTGATCGATCACTTCGCTGTCGGCGAACTTGCGCATTTCCTCGCGGATCGATTCCAACGTCTCGTCGAGGCCGGCAACGCCAACCGTGGCGCTGTGGCCCTGACGGATCAATTCGACCAAACGGGCGCGGCGCTCCGCGGTATTGCCGCTGGCGATCAGGCTTTCGCAGGCGCGGTTGATGCGTGAAGCAACTTGCGCCGTGGACAGCCCGAGATCGCTCGGCCGCACCACCTCGCCCTGGCTCATCGGTATGCCGCCAACGATCTGCGCGATGTATTCGCCGAGCCCGATGCGCACGATGTGCTCTTCGACTTCGCCGAAAGTGCCGTTGGCAATCATGCGCTGGTTATAGGCGGCGAGCTGGCGCACCGATTCGACGTAAGTGGCGAGCCAGGCCAGCCCGTGGGTGGCGCGCTGCTCGCGATCGAACAACTTGGCGACGGAG
>Ga0193699_10000817_pt1 | contig 12709 bp, 14 predicted proteins | sample L3c2metaG_FD_160095 | JGI IMG/M metagenome (GOLD analysis project Ga0193699, IMG submission 160095) | Soil microbial communities from a riparian zone of the East river system, Colorado, United States - L3c2 | ecosystem: Environmental > Terrestrial > Soil > Riparian zone | place: USA: East... | reverse complement strand
TCAATCCGGAGAATGAGTAACCTATCCCTCGTCGTGAACCCTTCCTTCTTACCCTCCCCTGGAGGGGTCGAGACGAGCGAAGCTCGCTCCTGGGTCGACGCGAATGAAATGAACGGCGGGGTGGGGTGACAGTCTCTCATCTCGTGCACTGCCCGAGCTGAAGCATCACCCCGTCTCGCATCTTGCTTCGCGCGATGCGAGCCGACCCTCCCCCTCCAGGGGAGGGTAAGAAAACCCCGCGAAATCATCTTCGATTTTTACCGCCGCAGCGGCGCGTCATCCCGCTGCAGTGACGACGGCACCAGCACCGGCTCCAGCGCCGGAATGAGGCGCGTGCGTTCGCGGTGCGCCGGGATCGCGCGGTAGACCTGTTTTGTCGCTTCCACGATATGGACGCCGGCGAACGGCAGCGACAGCGCAGCGCCGACGCGCTCCCACGCCATCGCCGAGCGCAGGAACCAGCCGCCCCTGACCGGCGGCATGAACAGCGCCTCGCTCCACGCCGTCGGCGTGAACCAGGTCTGCCGCAGCAATTGCGTGATCTGCGAGCGTGAATAGGGCCGGCCGTGACCGAACGGCGTGGCGTCGGTGCGCGTCCACACTCCGCGGCGGTTCGGAATGATGGCCATCACCCGGCCGGACGGTGCCAGCACCCGCCACACCTCGCGCAGCAGCCCTTCCGGATCGTCGGACATTTCCAGCGCATGAACCAGCAGGATGCGGTCGACGGCGGCATCCGGCAGCGGCAGGGAAAATTCGTCGACCAGGGTTGCCAGCGTCGGCCGCGCCGTCGGCCATTTCAGCACGCCCTGCGCCGCCGGCATGAAGGCGATGCAGCGCTCACTGTCCTCGCGAAACAGCCCGAGATAGGGGGTCGGGTAGCCGAGGCCGAGCACGCGCTGGCCCTGCGCGTTCGGCCAGCGCGCGTGAATGCCGCGATTGATCAGCCGGCGCGCCACGATGCCGAGGCGCTGCGAATAGAAATCGCGGAGATCGATGACATCGATGGTCATGAAGCCAATCTAACACGTCGCCGGCGGCCACGGGGCGCAGAATATGGCATTGCCTGTGAAGCGTTAACGCCATATTTCATGCCTATATGAGGCCGCGCCGCCGTTGCCGCCTCACCAGATCACGGAGATATCATGGCTGCCGAAATTCGCTTGTTCCCCTGCCTCACCGACAATTTCGGTTACCTGATCCACGACCCCGCGACCAAGGCCACCGCCTCGATCGACGCGCCGGAAGCCGCCCCCATCGTCAAGGCGCTGGAGCGTGAGGGCTGGACGCTGACGGACATTCTCATCACCCATCATCACGGCGACCATGTCGGCGGCGTCGCCGAGCTGAAGCAGAAATACAATTGCCGCGTGGTCGCGCCGCACGACAAGTCCACAGGGATCGCCAATGTCGATCTGCGCGCCGGCCAGGGCGATGTGGTGAAGGTCGGAAGCCTGCTGGTGCGGGTGCTGGAAACACCGGGCCATACGCTGGACCATATCAGCTACGTGTTCGACAGCGAGAAGGCGCTGTTCGCCGCCGACACGCTGTTCTCGATCGGCTGCGGCCGGGTATTCGAGGGCACCTATCCCCAGATGTGGGACTCGCTGTTGAAACTGCGTGCGCTGCCCGACGATTTCAAGCTTTATTGCGGCCATGAATACACCGCCGCCAACGTCAAATTCGCGCTCACCGTCGAACCGGACAATGCCGCGCTGAAGGCGCGCGCCGAGGAAGTGAAGCGGCTGCGCGCCGATAACAAGCCGACTGTCCCGACGCTGCTCGGCGAGGAGAAGAAGGCGAACGTGTTCCTGCGCGCCGACGAGCCGTCGGTCGCAGCCAGCCTGCGGATGAGAGGCGCTGATCCCGCCGCCGTGTTCGGTGAATTGCGCGAGCGCAAGAACAAGTCCTGATGGCTGGGTTGCCGACCGCCGCCGACATCATCGCGCGGCTTGAACTAAAACCGCATCCCGAAGGCGGACATTACCGCGAAACCTTTCGCGACCCGCGCGTCGACGCCGACGGACGCGCGCGATCGACCGCGATCTATTTCCTGCTGGCGCGCCATGAGCGATCGCACTGGCACCGCATCGATGCCGTGGAGATCTGGCATTATTACGCCGGCCACGCGTTGACCCTGCAGATTGCGGATGATGGCGGCCGGCGCAGCGTCAGGCTCGGTCCCGATCTCGCGGCGGGTGAAGTGCCACAAGCCATGGTGCCGCCGCAGGCGTGGCAGGCGGCCGAAAGCACCGGCGACTGGACGCTGGTCGGATGCACGGTGGCGCCGGGTTTCGATTTTGCGACATTCGAATTGGCCCCGAAGGGGTGGGAGCCTGGGGTCTAGCGAGCCACACCCACCGCCGTCATCCTGAGGCGCCGTCGCACTTGCGACGGCCTCGAAGGATGGGCCGCTTGCACCCTACTTCTCATCCTTCGAGGCTCGCTGCGACGGCGTACTTTTCTTTCCAATCATATCCTTCGCCGCGATCAAGCCGCCGCCGGCAATCAGCACCGCCGCGATCGCGATGCTGGCGCTGGCCTGCGCAAACCCCGCCATGATCAAAAACGCGGTCGAGAGCAGCGGCGTCGCGTATGACGCTGCCCCGAGCACGCGGATGTCGCCGCGCTTCATGCCGATATCCCAGGCGTAGAACGCCGCACCCACCGGACCGACGCCGAGCGCAATGATCGCGGGCCATTGCGCCGGGGTTTCGGGCCAGACCGTGACCTCGACCAGCCCATGCACAAGGGTTGCGAGCAGCGCCGTGACCGCGCAAAAGCCCGCGACCGCATCGGTCGGCACTGCCTTGAGTTTGCGCGACATCACCGAATAGGCCGCCCATACGAAGGCCGCGACGAAGGCTGCGATCAATCCGGGAACCTGGCCCGGCGCGAAACCGCCGCTGCTGTTGCCGGCAAACAGCAGCACCGTGCCGATAAGGCCCAGCAACGCGCCGACGATATGATGCGGCGCCAGCCGCTCGCCGGGCAGCAGCGATGAAAACAGCACGATCAGCAGCGGCCAGAGATAGTTCAGCAGGCCGGCTTCGGCCGGCGGCGCAAAGCGCAGCGCCAGGAAATACAGCGCGTGATAGCCGAACAGGCCGCCGACCCCGACGATCCATGCCAGCGGCGGCTGTCGTAATGCGCCAACAGCACCCGGCCGTCCGATCCATGTCAGGAATGCCACCAGCGCGCCAATGGCAAACGTCATCGCCGCCAACTGGAACGCGGGAATTTTCCCGGTCGCCACCGTGAGCACCGCCAGCAGCGACCACATCAGGATCGCGGTCAATCCGATCAGGGTGGCGGTGCGGGAGGTCATTTCGCTTTGCAATTTCCGTCATGGCCGGGCACGTCCCGGCCATCCACGTCTTCCATGCCGCAACGTATCAAAGACGTGGATGCCCGGGACAAGCCCGGGCATGACGACAACTTAAGGCTCACCGCTGAGTGAGAACATGGATTGCTTCGTCGCAAGTGCTCCTCGCAATGACGGAGGACGCCATCACACCATATATTGCCCGCCGTTGATCGACAGCGTCGAGCCGGTGATGGCGCCGGCTTCGTCGGCGGCGAGGAACACCACGGCGCGGGCGATCTCTTCGGGCTCGCCGAGGCGATTGACCGGGATCAGCGGCAGGATGCTCTTCTCCAGCACTTCCTTCGGCACCGCCTGCACCATCTCGGTGTTGATATAGCCGGGGCAGATCGCGTTTACGGTGATGCCGCCCTTGGCATTCTCCAGCGCCAACGCCTTGGTGAAGCCGATGTCGCCGGCCTTGGCGGCGGAATAGTTGACCTGGCCGAACTGGCCCTTCTGGCCGTTGATCGAGGAGATGTTGATGACGCGGCCGAACTTGCGGGCGCGCATGCCCTCGATCACCTGGCGCGTCATGTTGAACAGCGAGCCGAGATTGGTGTTGATGACGGCATTCCACTGCTCCAGCGTCATCTTGTGGAACGCGCCGTCCTTGGTGATGCCGGCATTGTTGATCAGCACATCGACCGGGCCCAACTCAGCCTCGACCTTCTTGACGCCGTCGGCGCAGGCATCGAACGAACTGACGTCCCACTTATAGACGGGGATACCGGTCTCGGCCTTGAACTTCTCCGCCGCCGCGTCATTGCCGGCGTAGCTCGCCGCGACCTTGTAGCCGGCGGCCTTCAGCGCCTTGCTGATCGCAGCCCCAATTCCCCGCGTTCCCCCCGTCACCAATGCAACACGTGCCATGTAAAATCCTTCCCTTGGCGATTTTTGAACTACAGTTTTTTGCAGTTTCGAATTGTGTAGCTTCGAATTAAGCGGGCCGTTTGACGAACATCAAGAACAAAACGCCCGGCACGAGGCCGGGCGTTTGTTATCAACTCAGTGGTGTGCAGTTGCGAGATGATCTTTTCATCATTCAGCGCATCCGCTGCTGTTTGTTTAGTCGCGTGCAATGCACATCGCGATGCCCATGCCGCCGCCGATGCACAGCGTGGCGAGGCCCTTCTTGGCATCGCGCTTCTGCATCTCGTGCAGCAAGGTCACCAGCACGCGCGCGCCGGAGGCGCCGACGGGGTGGCCGATCGCGATCGCGCCGCCGTTGACGTTGACCTTGGACGTATCCCAGCCGAGGTCCTTGTTGACCGCGCAGGCCTGCGCTGCGAAGGCTTCATTGGCCTCGATCAGGTCGAGGTCGCCGATGTTCCAGCCGGCCTTCTTCAGCGCGGCGCGCGAGGCCGGGATCGGCCCGGTACCCATGATCTTGGGATCGACGCCGGCCTGGCCCCACGACACGATGCGGCCGAGGACTTTCCGGCCTTCCTTGGCCGCCTGCTTGGCGGTCATCAGCACCACCGCGGCGGCGCCGTCATTGATGCCCGACGCGCTGCCCGCGGTCACGGTGCCGTCCTTCTCGAAGGCCGGCTTCAGCTTGCCCATCGCTTCGATGGTCGTGCCGTGACGCGGATATTCGTCGTCGCTGACGATGATGTCGCCCTTGCGGGATTTGATGGTGACCGGAACGATCTCGTCCTTGAACTTGCCGGCCTTCTGCGCGGCCTCGGCCTTGTTCTGCGAGGCCACCGCGAACTCGTCCTGCTGCGAGCGGGTGATCTGGTACTGCCGGGCGACGTTCTCGGCGGTGTTGCCCATGTGGTAGCCGTTGAAGGCATCCCACAACCCGTCCTTGATCATGGTGTCGACGAATTCGATCGGGCCCATCTTGGTGCCGGCGCGCAGATATTGCGCGTGGGGGGCCATGCTCATGGATTCCTGGCCGCCCGCGACGACGATTTCGGAATCGCCGTTGAGCAGCGCCTGATAGCCCAGCGCCACCGTGCGCAGGCCGGAGCCGCAGAGCTGATTGACGCCCCAGGCCGGGCTCTCCACCGGAATGCCGGCGGCGATCGAGGCCTGACGGGCCGGGTTCTGGCCCTGCGCCGCGGTCAGGATCTGACCCATGATGACCTCGGAGACGCGGCCCGGCTCGATGCCCCCGCGCTCCAGTGCGGCCTTGATGGCGATGGCGCCAAGATCATGGGCCGGCATGGTGGCGAACGCGCCGTTGAAACTGCCGACCGGGGTGCGGGCGGCGCTGACGATGACGACATCGTCTGACATGGACATCTCCTGGGGCTTGAGGGCTTGGATCGGGGCGGCCGGATGGCGGGCCTGTCTCTCACCTTATCCTGTTAACGTAGTTGCGGCATGTCAATCGGCCAGAGGGCAAAATCGCGCCGCGCCGCACTCAAAATAACGCCCCGGGCAGTTTCAGGAGCAGTGTCCATGCCTTGGATTAACCGTGCCGCACAAAACGGTAGCCGAAGTCAGTTGAAAATGCTTACTTTGCTGCGTTGCGTTGCTCGTCAGCCCTTCGGCGATGCCGTCGGGTTCCCTTCTCCTCGGTGTGCATGTGTGAGCCCATGGCGAAATCAGACCAACCCACCACGATCAAGAAATACGCCAACCGGCGGCTCTATAATACCGGCACCAGCACCTATGTAACGCTCGAGGACCTCGCGGCGATGGTGAAGGAAGGCGAGGATTTCCTCGTCTATGACGCCAAGACCGGCGACGACATCACCCGTTCGGTACTGGCGCAGATCATCTTCGAACAGGAAAACAAGGCCGGCCAGAACCTGCTGCCGACCACCTTCCTGCGGCAACTGATCCGGTTCTACGGCGACAGCATGCAGATGGTGGTGCCGAAATATCTCGAGCAGTCGATCGACACGCTGACGCGTGAGCAGGAAAAATTCCGCAAGCAGCTGACCAACACCTTCAGCGGCACGCCGTTCGCGCCGCTGGAAGAACACGTCCGCCGCAACATGGAATTGTTTCAGCAGACCTTCTCGATGTTCAAGCCGTTCGTGCCGCCGCGCGCCGGAAGTGTGGCCGCAGCCGAGCCTGAGAAAGTGCCGGAGCCGACAGCGGATAACGGCAACATCGACGACCTGCGCCGTCAGATGAAAGACATGCAGGACCGCCTCGAGCGGATGTCGAAAGAGCCGAAGAAGGAAGAGTAGTTCTCTTCCTCGTCGTCCCGGCGAACGCGAAGCGCTAATCCCCCAGACGTCGTCCCCGCGAACCGCGGGGACCCATACGCCGTGCTCCATCGTTTCGGCGAGATGGCAGAGACATTCTGCAACAATTAATGCCGGTGGCTATGGGTCCCTGCTTTCGCAGGGACGACAGCATCAGCTCGCCGCCGGCAGTACCGTCTCGGCCGGCGCTGCCCAGGGCCGTTGCGATGAGGCGAGGCCTATCAGCCGCCCCTGGATATAATCGCAGCCCCATTCGCGCAGCATCACGGCGGACTCGTCGTCCTGCACCCATTCGGCGACCGTCTTGATCCCGAGCCGGCGCGCCAGATCGATCAGCGTCTGCACGAAGGCGCGATCGTCAGCGGAACGCGCGATGTTCTGCACGAAGGCGCCGTCGATTTTCACGATATCGACGCCGAGCTTGCGCAGATTGCGGAACGACGTGTAGCCGGCGCCGAAATCGTCGATCGCGATCTTGCTGCCGAAATTTTTCAGCCGGGTGACGAAGCCGCGTACGTCGTCGATGTCCTGGATCGCGACGGTTTCGGTGATTTCCACGATCAGCCGTTCGGCGACGCCGGGATGGGCGCGCATCAGCGATTCGATCGAGGACCACCAGTCCGGGTCCATCGTGGTGTCGGGTGAAATGTTGAGGCTGAGATGCACGCTCGGCGATGCGGCGAGTTCGGCGACCACCAGTTCGAGCACGCGATGATCGACGAGGCGGATCAGGCCGAGTTTTTCCGCGACCGGGACGATGTCGGGCGCGAGCAGAACCTGGCCATCGTCCTGCTCCATCCGGACCAGGCATTCATAAAACGCCGCATCGCGCGAGCGCGCCTCCACCACCGGCTCGAATGCCATCACGATCCGGCGCTCGTTGAGGGCTGTGACGATCTCGTCGGTGACGCGGATATTGACGCGGCGCTGGGCGTCGCGCTCGACATTCGGTCGCCACAGCGAGAATGACCCGGAGCGGCGGCGTTTCGCCATGTCGAGCGTTTCATGGGCGCGGTTGATGGCCTCGTCGGCATTGCGCGCATACCGCGGCACGCTGACCGCGCCGATCGACGCGGTGACCGAGACCGGGCCGGATTTGGTCGGCACCACATCGTCGCGAACCGCGGCCAGGAACCGCTCGGCGGCGACGTTCATATCATCGACGGTGCAGTTCTTCAGGATCAGTCCGAACTTGTTGCCGGAGAAGCGGCCGAGCACATCGCCGCCGCGCAGCCGCGCGCGAATCCGTTTGCCCACTTCCGAAATCACCGCATCCGCCACATCGAAGCCGAAGGCGTCGTTGATGCGGGCCAGGTGATCGATGCCGATCAACATGAAGGCGCTGGATGAGCGGAAGCGCGTGGTTTCCTCGATTGCCTCGGCCAGCGCCGCCACCAGATGGGTGCGGTTGAGTTCGCCGGTCAAGGGATCGTGCCGCGACAGCTTGAGCAGTTGTTCCTCGTGGGCGTGACGCTCGTTGTTGACGCGGACGATGCCCTGCGCGCGCGCCGGCTTGCCATCGGGGCCGGCGAACCAGCAGCCGCTTTCCTCGATCCACAGCACCGGCGCCGACGTAGAGGTCCGTACGCCATATTCGATCCGGTAGGGCACGCCGTCGCTGCCGCGCGCGGCCGGTGAATGGCCGAGCGCGTCCGACCGGATCCCTCGCGTCGGCTCGATCAGCTTTGAAAACTCCGCACCGCTGGCCAGCGCCTCCGCCGGAATATCCGCAAAGACCGCGGCGTGATCGCTCCAGGTAATCGCGTCGGTGGCGATGTCCCAGACGAAGGCGGCCTGGCCGAGCGAAGCGAGGATCGACGATGCTTGCGGAAGGGCGGATGTCACGGACGCCTCGTTTCAGGACAGTGCCGGGTTTCAGGACACTGCCGGGTGATTCCCAGCCCCAATAATAGTGCCTGTTTTGCCGAGAACCCTAGGCAAAGTTCATAAATAATCCGGAAACCACGTCTGACGGCCGCGGGGAACGATATCCGCGGTTCCGGCATGGAGCTTGCGATAGTAGAACTACGGGGCACGAAACGTCCCGAAACAAGACAGCCCGCCGGAACGGATGCGATGTTAGGCAGCGATCGACCAGAGCAGACGGAAGACGGCGTCTTTGAGGACGTCGCGCCGCCCTGTGTCGCCTTGGTGCCAGTGGTCGCATCGGCGGAATGGTCGCGGCCCCCGAGCCAGCCCCGGTCCAACTCGATCTTTGTCACCCATCTGATTGCAACCGCCGAGCACGTCCCGCAAACGCGCGGCCTGCGGCGGGCAAGCGCCGCCGATGCGCAGAACGCCTATAGCGCGCGCCAGCATCAGGCCCCGCGCGCGGGTATCAGGACGCGGCAAATCATCTGAAATTTTGGAGATTCAGCGCGGCGGCGCGTCCGGCGGCGGAGCCGTACCATGGCCGGGCTGCAGCCCCGGCGACGGGATCTCCGGCGACGGGGCAGTTGAGCCGACGTTCGGTTGGGCGGGTGTCGGTTCGGGATGATCCAGCCGCACCGATTCGGCCGCCGGAGCCGCAGGCGGCGGCGCGGGCGCGGGTGCCGGATCGAAGTGAGGTTCGGACGCCGGAGCCTCGGGTACTCGCGCACCCCGCCTGGAGGCCGTGGCAGCCATCTGCGTCCCGCGCCGTGCGCGCAAGGCAATGCCGGACAGGAAATCCACCAGCGCCAGCAGCGCCAGCAGGAAATAGGTCGAGGTGCCGAATTGCGGCAGCAACACGAATTCGGCGCCGGCGCCACAGACCACCAGCAGCGAAAGCAGATGGTCGGTGAGGTATTTCGCGCCGGGACGCGCGCCTTTGATGACTTCGCACAGCAACAGCAGGATACCGAGCGCAAGCAGCATATCGCTCAGCGTCACCGGCCACGCCGTGCCCGACGTCAGCGGCACGATAATGAGCGGCGCGGCGAACGAGACGTCGCGCATCAGGAAGGCGATGATGTTGTAGATCGCGAGCGGAATCAGAAGCAGCGGAAAACCGATCATCGACGGCGGGCCTTCTTTTCAAGCAAGAGCGAACCATCCAGCTCGCGGCAGGAACCGTCTTATCTCACTCGTTGGCCAAATTCAGGCCGGTATTGCTGTCCGATGGGTCCCGGCTCTGCGGTGCATCGTGAAGGACGCTGCACCGCGTCCGGGACACGGGGCGTGTTGGGCCTCGCCTTTCGACGTTCCCCGGACGCCGCGCAGCGCGAAGCGGTGCGCTGCAGATCCGGGGTCCATACGTCGGCAGCCGGCCAATTAGGCCAGACCATCCCCGCGATCAGGATTCCTTCTTGGCCTTCAGAACCTGGCGCCCCTTGTACATGCCGGTCTTCAGGTCGAGATGGTGCGGGCGCCGCAATTCGCCGGAATCCTTGTCCTCGGCATAGGTCGGCTTCTTCAGCGCGTCCGCCGAGCGGCGCATGCCACGCCGCGAGGGCGATGTTTTTCTACGGGGAACGGCCATGTCGGTGTCCTCTAGGGGTGTTGCGGAGGCATCGTCCGTAACGGACGCCCGGCGCTGTCAAGCGCGAGCTGAAATGCCGATAAGGCCGCGCTTATAGAGGATGGAGTGTCCCAAAGCTAGGTTCAAAATACGCCCAAAGGGCTCAAAAACCGCGATTTTCGCTCCAGCATCGCTTTAGCGCGGAAGCCTGCGCCCGGGCCATATAAGTCCCGGCCAGCCGCCGGACCCCGGGGCCGGGGTTGCGGGCGCTGCGCCTGGCCGGATTGGGCAGGATCGCCGCCAGCAGCGCCGCCTCGCGCGGCGCCAAAGTGGAGGCCGAGCGGCCGAAGGCATAGGTCGCGCCGGCTTCGGCACCGAATTGGCCGGAGGGGCCGAGTTCGGCGATATTGAGGTAGATTTCCAGGATTCGCTGCTTTCCCAGCACCAGGTCGATCCACATCGCCAGCGGAATTTCCAGCCCCTTGCGGACCACGCTGCGGCCCGGCCACAGGAACAGGTTTTTCGCCACCTGCTGGGTGATGGTCGAGCCGCCGCGGGTCACCTCGCCGTCCTCCGCATCGTCGATCACGTCGCGCAGCGCGTCCCAGTCGATGCCGCGATGGCTGCAGAATTTGGCGTCCTCGGACGCCACCACGGAGCGCGGCAGCGCCGGCGAAATGGCGCTGAAATCGATCCATTGCCGCGACACCGGTGCGCCTTTCAGCCAGCGCCAAGCCATCAGCGTCGAGACCGGATGGCCCGAGCGATAGAACGGCGCCAGCAGATACGGCAGCAACAGCACGGCCAGCAAAATCAGCAATAGATTCCGGACAACGCGCAAATTCTGGATTTCTGGTTTAAGGCACCGCCACCAAACGATATGTCCCTGATAGTTCCCGGTTTTTCCAGCACTTTTAAGGCGCGGCGAGGCCTGCTGTCGGAATTGACGAAGCCGGTGCCATCAACGATTGTCCCGCCCGAACCGATCTGGAGCTATTCTTGATGACGACCGGCACTGTACTGTCCGACTTTGCGAAACGACTGGACCAGACCGCAGAGGATACCGAAGCCCTGCTGGCGAAGCTGTTGTCCGACACGCTTCTGTCCGACGAGATCGCGCGGCCGAAGCGGCTGATGGACGCCATGCGCTATTCGAGCCTCAACGGCGGCAAACGCTTGAGGCCATTCCTGGTGGTCGAGAGCGCCGCGGTGTTCGGCGTTCGGCGCGAATCAGCCCTGCTGGCCGGTGCCGCGCTCGAATGCATCCACTGCTATTCGCTTGTTCATGACGATCTGCCGGCGATGGACAACAGCGACCTGCGCCGCGGCCGGCCCACCCTGCACAAGAAGACCGACGACGCCACCGCGATCCTGGCCGGCGACGGGCTATTGACGCTCGCCTTCGACATCATCACCCGCGACGAAATCCATAGAGATCCCACCGTACGCCTGCTGCTGACGCGGGCGCTGGCGCGGGCCTCGGGAATCGGCGGCATGGTCGGCGGCCAGATACTCGATCTCGCCGGCGAGGGCCGGTTCGGCGACCGTGAGCCGGTCGACGTCGCCCGCCTGCAGCAGATGAAGACCGGCGCGCTGCTCCGCTATGGCTGCATCGCCGGCGCGATCCTCGGGCAGTCCTCGCCGGCACAATATCAGGCGCTCGACGATTACGGCCATGCGCTCGGCGAGGCCTTCCAGATCGCCGACGATCTGCTCGACGTCGAGGGCGACGCGGCAGCGCTCGGCAAGCAGACCGGGCAGGACGCCGCCCTGGGCAAAACCACCTTCGTCACCCAGCTCGGGATCGACGGCGCCAAACAGCGCGTGCGCGACCTGCTCGCCAAGGCCGACTCCGCGCTGTCGATCTTCGGCGCCAAAGGCGACGTGCTGCGCGCCGCGGCGCGGTTCGTCGCCGAACGCAAGAACTGACATGCCGGCGCCCAAAAAAGAGATCGATGAATTTCTTGCCCGATTCAAGAAGATGCCGATGCTGGTCCGCATCGTCTATGGACGGCCGCGCTTGTTCTTTTCGATCGCGCTGGGAATCGCCGCGTTTTTCTTTTTGCCGGGTTCGCTGCGGCTGGTGACACGGCTTTTGATCGGCTGGGACATTTTCGTTACCAGCTACCTGCTGCTCGCCTACGTCATGATGTTTCGCTGCGACCACAGCCACATCCGCCGCAGTGCGATCCTGCAGGATGACGGCCGCTTCCTGATCCTGCTGGTGACGGCGCTCGGCGCCTTCGCCAGCATCGCCGCGATCGTGTTCGAACTCGGCGCCTCGCACCGCAGCGGGCCCGAACTGACGCTGGCGACGGTGACGATCGCGCTGTCCTGGGCGGCGGTGCACACCGCCTTCGCGCTGCACTATGCCCATGAATTCTATCGCGGCTCCAAGCCGGGCGGCTTGCAGTTTCCCAGCGGCGACCAGCACGAGAATGCCGACTACTGGGACTTCGTGTATTTCTCGTTCGTGATCGGGATGACCGCGCAGGTATCCGACGTCGGCATCACCGACCGGATCATTCGCCGCACTGCAACAGCGCACGGCATCATCTCGTTTGTGTTCAACACCGCGCTGGTCGCGTTGATGGTCAATATCGCGGCGAGCGCGATTTAAAGACATAGGTCCCGCTTGAGGGGCCTATGTTGATTTCTCCGTTGTAGAGCTGGGGCTCCGGCGCGTTCGATAATGCGCACTGCGCTTCGCTCCATCGGGGGTGACGATAGATTCGG
>Ga0193699_10000816_pt1 | contig 12709 bp, 9 predicted proteins | sample L3c2metaG_FD_160095 | JGI IMG/M metagenome (GOLD analysis project Ga0193699, IMG submission 160095) | Soil microbial communities from a riparian zone of the East river system, Colorado, United States - L3c2 | ecosystem: Environmental > Terrestrial > Soil > Riparian zone | place: USA: East River... | reverse complement strand
AAGCCATCGAAGGCGCGGACGTCTGCATCGTCACCGCCGGCGTGCCGCGCAAACCGGGCATGAGCCGCGACGATCTGCTCGACATCAATTTGAAGGTCATGGGCCAGGTCGGCGCCGGCATCAAGAAATACGCGCCCAATGCCTTCGTGATCTGCATCACCAACCCGCTCGACGCGATGGTGTGGGCGCTGCAGAAGTCCTGCGAGCTGCCGCAGCAGAAGGTCGTCGGCATGGCCGGCGTGCTTGATTCGGCCCGCTTCCGTTATTTCCTCGCCGACGAGTTCAATGTGTCGGTGGAAGACGTCACCGCCTTCGTGCTCGGCGGCCATGGCGACACCATGGTGCCGCTTGTGCGCTACTCGGCGGTGGCCGGCATTCCGGTGCCGGATCTGGTGAAGATGGGCTGGTCGACGCAGGCGCGCATCGACGAAATCGTCAAGCGCACCGCGAACGGCGGCGCCGAGATCGTCAATCTGCTCAAGACTGGCTCGGCCTTCTATGCGCCCGCGGCGTCTGCGATCGCGATGGCGGAAAGCTATCTGCTCGACAAGAAGCGCGTGCTGCCTTGCGCCGCCTGGCTCAACGGCGAATACGGCGTGAAGAATCTCTATGTCGGCGTGCCGGTCGTGATCGGCGCCAAGGGCGTCGAGCGCATCGTCGAAGTCGAGTTCACCAGCGCCGAGCGGTCGATGTTCGAAAAGTCCGTGGCGTCGGTCGAGGGTCTGGTCGAAGCCTGCAAAAAGATCGCGCCAACACTAGCCTAATAAAAGCGAAAACAATCGCCGCCTTCTCCGGGGAGTAAACGATGAATATCCACGAGTACCAGGCGAAGGCGGTGCTTCGCGAATTCGGTGTGCCGGTGCCGCGCGGCGTAGCGGCCTTCACCGTCGACGAAGCGATCAAGGGCGCCAACGAGCTTGGTGGCCCGGTCTGGGTGGTGAAAGCCCAGATCCACGCCGGCGGCCGTGGCAAAGCCGGCGGCGTCAAGGTGGTGAAATCCATCGACGACGTGAAGAAGGAGTCGACCCGGATTTTGGGCTCGACTCTGGTCACGCATCAGACCGGTCCGCAGGGCAAAAAGGTCAATCGTCTCTACATCGAGGAAGGTTCGCTGATCGACCGTGAGTTCTATCTCTCGGCGCTGATCGACCGCGAAACCTCGCGCGTCGCTTTCGTGGTTTCGACCGAAGGCGGCATGGACATTGAAGAGGTCGCCAAGAGCCACCCCGAGAAGATCATCACCTTCTCGGTCGATCCGGCCACCGGCATCATGCCGCACCACGGCCGCCGCGTCGCCAAGACCTTTAACCTGACCGGCGATCTCGCCAAGCAGATCGGCGACATTCTGCCCAAGCTCTATGCGGCCTTCACCAGCAAGGACATGTCCATGCTGGAGATCAATCCGCTGGTGGTGACCAAGGACAACAAGATCATCTGCCTCGACGCCAAGGTCGATTTCGACGGCAACGCGCTGTACCGCCATCCCGACGTGATGGAATTGCGCGACCTGACCGAGGAAGACGCGAAAGAAACCGAAGCCTCGAAGTACGATCTCAACTACATCGCGCTCGACGGCTCGATCGGCTGCATGGTCAACGGCGCCGGCCTGGCGATGGCGACCATGGACATCATCAGGCTCTACGGCATGGCGCCGGCGAACTTCCTCGACGTCGGCGGCAGCGCGACCAAAGAGAAAGTCACCGCGGCGTTCAAGATCATCACCTCGGACCCGAGCGTGAAGGGCATCCTGGTCAACATCTTCGGCGGTATCATGAAGTGCGACGTCATCGCGGAAGGTGTCGTCGCCGCCGTGAAGGAAATCGGCTTGAAAGTGCCGCTGGTGGTTCGCCTCGAAGGCACCAATGTCGAGCTTGGCAAGAAGATCATCAAGGAGTCGGGTCTCAACGTCACCTCGGGTGACGATCTCGACGATGCCGCCCAGAAAATTGTCAAAGCCGTGAAGGAGGCCGCGTAAATGTCGGTCCTGATCGACAAGAACACCAAGGTCATCTGCCAGGGCTTCACCGGCAAGAACGGCACCTTCCATTCCGAGCAGGCCATCAAGTACGGCACCAAGATGGTGGGCGGCACGTCGCCAGGCAAAGGCGGGTCGACGCATCTCGATCTGCCGGTGTTCGACACGGTCTTTGAAGCGCGCGAGAAAACCGGCTGCGACGCCAGCGTCATTTACGTGCCGCCAGCGGGCGCGGCGGACGCGATCTGCGAAGCGATCCAGGCCGAGATACCGCTGATTGTGTGCATTACCGAGGGCATACCGGTGATGGACATGGTGAAGGTCAAGCGCGCGCTGTCCGGCTCCAAGTCACGCCTGGTCGGTCCGAACTGTCCCGGCGTCATGACAGCAGGCGAATGCAAGATCGGCATCATGCCGGGCAATATTTTCAAGCAGGGTTCGGTGGGTATCGTGTCGCGCTCCGGCACGCTGACTTATGAGGCGGTCTTCCAGACCTCGCGCGAGGGCTTGGGCCAGACCACCGCGGTCGGCATCGGCGGCGATCCGGTCAAGGGCACTGAATTTATCGACGTGCTGGAGCTGTTTTTGGCCGACCCGAAGACCCATTCGATCGTCATGATCGGCGAAATCGGCGGCGCTGCCGAAGAGGATGCCGCGCAATTCCTCAAGGACGAGGCCAAGCGCGGCCGCAAGAAGCCGATGGTCGGGTTTATCGCCGGCCGCACCGCACCTCCCGGCCGCCGCATGGGCCATGCCGGGGCCATCATTTCCGGTGGCAAAGGCGATGCCGAGTCCAAAATTGCAGCAATGGAATCGGCAGGAATTAGGGTATCACCGTCCCCAGCCCGAATCGGTAAAACGCTGGTCGAAGTATTGAAGTCCTGATTCAGTCTTAGGCCTTTTGTAGACTTACAGGCGTCATAAATAGAGTTACAAGACCTGCGAAATTCGCCGCCGGGCGCGTTCGCTATCGGGTCCCCACCCGATGAGCGGCGCGTGATCCCGTAGCGCAGAAATTGCGCACATGACTACGCCAAGGACTGCATCACCATGTCCCGCCAGGATGCCAACACCGTCTTCGCTCATACGTCCTTCCTCTACGGCGGCAACGCCGCCTACATCGAAGACCTCCACGCTCAGTACGAAACCGATCCCGCTTCGGTCGACGCCGAGTGGGCGGATTTTTTCAAAAGCCTGAAGGACGACAAGTCCGACGTCGTCAAAAGCGCGCAGGGCGCGTCGTGGACGAAGCCGAACTGGCCGGTCCGCGAGAACGGCGATCTGGTGTCCGCGCTCGACGGCCAATGGGCCGAAACCGAAAAGAAAATCGGCGACAAGATCTCCGCCAAGGCACAGGCCAAGGGCGTCGAACTCGCGCCGGCCGACGTCATGCAGGCGACGCGCGACTCGATCCACGCGCTGATGCTGATCCGCGCCTACCGCATCCGCGGCCATTTCCACGCCAAGCTCGATCCGCTCGGACTGTCGCCGGAGCCGAACGAGGCGGAACTCGAGCCCGGCTCCTACGGCTTCGCCGAAGCCGACCTCGACCGCCGAATTTTCCTCGACATGGTGCTCGGCCTCGAATTCGCGTCGATGCGCGAGATCGTCGCCATTCTCCGCCGCACCTACTGCCAGACCCTTGGCGTCGAGTTCATGCATATCTCGAACGCCGCGCAGAAGGCCTGGATCCAGGAACGCATCGAGGGCCGCGACAAGGAGATCGCCTTCACCCGCGAGGGCAAGCGCGCGATTCTCAACAAGCTGGTCGAAGCCGACGGCTTCGAAAAGTTCTGCGACGTCAAATATACCGGCACCAAGCGCTTCGGCCTCGATGGCGGCGAGTCATTGATCCCGGCGCTGGAACAGATCATCAAGCGCGGCGGCAATCTCGGCGTCAAAGAAATTGTCATTGGCATGCCGCATCGTGGCCGCCTCAACGTGCTCACCCAGGTGATGGGCAAGCCGCACCGTGCGCTGTTCCATGAGTTCAAGGGCGGCTCGGCCAATCCGGATTCGATCGAAGGCTCCGGCGACGTCAAATATCACCTCGGCGCGTCGTCGGACCGCGAGTTCGACAACAACAAGGTCCACCTGTCGCTGACCGCGAACCCGTCACATCTCGAAATCGTCGATCCGGTGACGCTCGGCAAAGTGCGCGCCAAGCAGGACCAGCACGGCTGCCCGCCGGATGAGCGCTTCGCGGTGCTGCCGCTGCTGATGCACGGCGATGCGGCTTTCGCCGGCCAGGGCGTGGTGGCGGAATGCTTCGGCCTGTCGGACCTGAAGGGCTACCGCACCGGCGGTTCGATCCACTTCATCGTCAACAACCAGATCGGCTTCACGACCTATCCGCGCTACTCGCGCTCGTCGCCCTATCCGTCCGACGTTGCCAAGATGATCGAGGCGCTGATCCTGCACGTCAACGGCGACGACCCGGAAGCGGTGGTGTTCGCGGCCAAGGTCGCGGTCGAGTACCGCATGAAATTCCAGCGGCCGGTCGTCATCGACATGTTCTGCTACCGGCGCTTTGGCCACAACGAAGGCGACGAGCCGTCGTTCACCCAGCCCTTGATGTACAAGAAGATCCGGTCGCATCCGACGACGCTGGACATCTACAGCAAGAAGCTGATCAGCGAAGGCGTCGTCAGCGAAGCCGACGTCGAAAAGATGAAGGGCGACTGGCGCGCTCATCTCGAAATCGAGATGGAATCGGGCACCAGCTACAAGCCGAACAAGGCCGACTGGCTCGATGGCCGCTGGTCCGGCTTGAAAGTCGCCGGCGAAGCCGAAGATCCGCGCCGTGGCGACACCGGGGTCGCGGTCGCGACGCTGCGCGACATCGGCAAAAAGATCACCTCCGTTCCGGAGGGCTTTCACACCCACAAGACGATTCAGCGCTTCCTCGACAACCGCGCCAAGGCGATCGAGACCGGCGAGGGCATCGACTGGTCGACCGCCGAAGCTTTGGCTTTCGGCACGCTGCTCAAGGAAGGCCATCCGATCCGGCTGTCCGGTCAGGACACCGAGCGCGGCACTTTCTCGCAGCGCCATTCGGTGTTGTTCGATCAGGACACCGAGGAGCGCCACACCTCGCTCAATCATCTGGGCGAGCCGCAAGGGCGCTTCGAAGTGCTGAATTCGAGCCTGTCGGAAGAGGCGGTGCTCGGCTTCGAGTACGGCTATTCGACCGTCGAGCCAAACGCGCTGACGCTGTGGGAAGCGCAGTTCGGCGACTTCGCCAATGGTGCGCAGGTCGTGTTCGACCAGTTCATCTCATCGGGCGAGCGCAAATGGCTGCGCATGTCGGGACTCGTGTGCCTCCTGCCGCATGGCTATGAGGGCCAGGGGCCGGAGCATTCGTCCGCGCGGCTCGAGCGTTTCCTGCAGATGTGCGCGGAAGACAATATGCAGGTGGCCAATCTTTCGACGCCGGCGAACTACTTCCACGCTTTGCGCCGACAATTGAAGCGTGAGATCCGCAAACCGCTGATCCTGATGACGCCCAAGAGCCTGTTGCGCCACAAGCGCGCGGTGTCGCGGCTCGACGAACTGGGCGCCGGCACGACGTTCCATCGGCTGCTGTGGGACGACGCGCAGACGTTGCCCGACGAAAAGATCAAGCTGGTGGCCGACGACAAGATCCGCCGCGTCATCATGTGCAGCGGCAAGGTCTATTACGATTTGTACGAAGAACGGGAAAAGCGCGGCATCGACGACATGTACCTGCTGCGCATCGAGCAGCTGTTCCCGTTCCCGTCGAAAGCGCTGGTCGCCGAATTGTCGCGCTTCAAGCAAGCCGAGATGGTGTGGTGCCAGGAAGAGCCGCGCAACATGGGCGCCTGGTTCTTCGTCGACGTGTTCTTGACCTGGGTGCTCAACCAGATCGGCGCCAAGCATCGCACCACGCGCTATGCCGGGCGTCCGGCGTCGGCCTCGACCGCGGTCGGGCAGATGTCGAAGCACTTGGCGCAGCTCAAGCAGTTCCTCGACGAAGCGCTCGGTTAAACGCTTCCGCATTCGCTACGGTTTTTAAAAAGGCTCGACCATGACTGACATCCGCGTGCCAACCCTTGGCGAATCCGTCACCGAAGCGACGGTGGGCAAATGGTTCAAGCAGCCCGGCGACGCGGTGGCGGTCGATGAGCCGTTGGTCGAGCTCGAGACCGACAAGGTCACGCTGGAAGTGCCGGCCCCGGCCGCGGGCGTGCTCGGCGATATCGCGGCCAAGAACGGCGAGACCGTCGGTGTCGGTGCCATCCTCGGCAGTATCACCGACGGCGCGGGCGCTGCGCCTAAGCCCGCGGCGGCCCCGGTTGCAGCCAAGCCGGCTGAGGCGCCAAAGCCGGCTCCCGTTGTCGCCGCTCCCGCCACGGCGCCCTCGGCAATGCCGGCCCCGCCTTCGGTCCGCAAAATGGCGGCGGAAAGCGGCATGGACCCCGCCAAGGTCGACGGTTCAGGCAAGCACGGCCAGGTCACCAAAGGCGACATGATGACGGCGATCGAGCGCGCGGCGTCGCAGCCGACACCGGTTTCGGCGCCGGCGCAAATGCGCGCCCCGTCACCTGCCGACGACGCGTCACGCGAAGAGCGCGTGCATATGACGCGGCTGCGCCAGACCATCGCGCGCCGCCTCAAGGACGCGCAGAACACTGCGGCGATGCTGACGACCTTCAACGAGGTCGACATGACCGCGGTGATGCATTTGCGCACCCAGTACAAGGATCTGTTCGAGAAGAAGCACGGCGTGAAGCTCGGCTTCATGGGCTTCTTCGTGCGCGCCTGCATCCAGGCGCTCAAGGACGTGCCCGCGGTCAACGCCGAGATCGACGGCACCGACATGGTCTACAAGAATTATTATCACATCGGGGTTGCGGTCGGCACCGAAAAGGGCCTCGTCGTGCCGGTGGTACGCGATGCCGATAATCTGTCGCTGGCCGGCGTTGAAAAATCGATTTCCGCACTGGGCAAGCGCGCCCGCGACGGCCAGCTCAAGATCGATGACATGCAGGGCGGCACGTTCACGATTTCGAACGGCGGGGTCTACGGCTCGCTGATGTCGACGCCGATTTTGAACGCGCCGCAGTCCGGCATTCTCGGCATGCACAAGATCCAGGAACGGCCGATGGTGGTCGCCGGCAAGATCGAAATCCGGCCGATGATGTATCTGGCGCTGTCCTACGACCATCGCATCGTCGACGGCCAGCAAGCGGTGACCTTCCTGGTGCGGGTGAAAGATAATCTCGAAGACCCGGCGCGGCTGGTGCTGGACCTGTAATTTCGACGACTGAGTGCGGAGTACATTGATGGCCTACGATCTCATCGTCATCGGCACCGGCCCCGGCGGCTATGTCTGCGCCATTCGCGCGGCGCAGCTCGGCCTGAAGACCGCGGTGGTCGAAAAGAATGCCACCTTCGGCGGTACGTGCCTGAACATCGGCTGTATTCCGTCGAAGGCGCTGCTGCACGCGTCCGAACTGTTCGAGGAAGCCGGACATTCATTCGGCAAGATGGGCATCGGCGTCGGCACGCCGAAGCTCGATCTCAAGGCGATGATGGCGTTCAAGGACCAGGGCGTCGATGGCAACGTCAAAGGCGTGGAGTTTCTGCTCAAGAAAAACAAGATCGACACTTTCATCGGCACGGGCCGTATCGCGGCGCCCGGCAAGATCGAAGTGAAAGGCGACGACGGCAAGACTCAGACGCTTGACACCAAATCGATTGTGATCGCCACCGGCTCGGATGTCGCCAAGCTCAAGGGCATCGCGATCGATGAGAAGCGGGTGGTGTCGTCGACCGGCGCGCTCGCGCTGGACTCCGTGCCGCAGCACTTGCTGGTGGTCGGTGCCGGCGTCATCGGGCTCGAACTTGGCTCGGTGTGGCGCCGCCTCGGCTCGCAGGTCACCGTGGTCGAGTTCGTCGACGGCGTGCTGCCCGGCATGGACGGCGAAATCCGTAAACAGGCCCAGCGGCTGTTCGAGAAGCAGGGCATGGCGTTCAAGCTGTCGTCCAAGGTCACCGCGGTCGACACTTCGGGCAATCGGCTTAAGGCGACGGTCGAGCCGGCCAAAGGCGGCGGGGCGGAGACCATCGAGGCTGACGTGGTGCTCGTGTCGATCGGCCGCGTGCCTTACACCGAAGGGCTCGGCCTGAAGGAAGCGGGCGTCAAGCTCGACGAGCGCGGACGTATTGCCGTTGATCACTACTACGCGACCAACGTGCCGGGCATCTGGGCGATCGGCGACGTGATCACCGGGCCGATGCTGGCGCACAAAGCGGAAGACGAAGGCGTCGCGGTTGCCGAGATTTTGGTGGGCCAAGCAGGCCACGTGAACTACGACGCGATCCCGAACGTGGTCTACACCTATCCGGAAATCGCTACTGTCGGCAAAAGCGAAGACGAGTTGAAGGCCGCAGGCGTGACCTACAATGTCGGCAAGTTTCCAATGACCGCCAATGGCCGCGCCAAGGTGAACCAAACCACCGAAGGCTTCATCAAGATTCTCGCCGACGCCAAGACCGACCGCGTGCTCGGCGTGCAACTGATCTGCGCCGACGCAGGTAACATGATCGCGGAAGCAACCTTGGCGATGGAATTCGGCGCCTCCGCCGAGGACATCGCCCGCACCTGCCACGCGCATCCCACGCTGCCCGAGGCGGTGAAGGAAGCGGCCATGGCGGTCGCCAAGCGCGCGATTCATATGTAACTTTCTTAATCCCTCCCCTGAAAGGAGAGGGTCGGCGAACGAAGTGAGCCGGGGTGGGGTATTCTTTTAATTTGAGTACACCCCACCCGACCGCTCGCTATGCTCGCGGCCGCCCTCCCCTTTCAGGGGAGGGATAAGAAACGCCAACGCAATTTGGGGAGAAAACGAATGGCCAGAGGTCACAAAGATAAAGTCGCTGTCATTACTGGCGCCGCCAGCGGATTGGGGCAGGCCTTCGCCAAACGGCTGGCCGAGGACGGTGTTCATGTCGCCTGCGTCGATATCGCCGATGCCGCGCCGACCGTGAAGCTGGTCGAAGCGGCGGGCCGCAAAGCGATCGCGATCAAGTGCGACGTCTCGTCGGAAGACTCGGTCAAGGCCATGGCCGCAAAGGTGCAGGACAGCTTCGGCCGCGCCGATATCGTCATCAACTCGGCCGGTATCTTTCCGCAAACCGATCTCGACAAACTGACCTTTGCCGACTGGAAGCGCATTCTCGGCATCAATCTCGACGGCACGTTCCTCGTCAGTATGGCCTTCATCCCGGGCATGAAGCAGAGCGGCTGGGGGCGTATCATCAGCATGTCGTCGTCGACGGTTGGTTCGGTGGTGACCGGCTTTGTGCCTTACGTGTCGAGCAAGGCGGGCATCGTCGGCTTCACGCGTGCGATGGCGAGCGAACTCGGGCCTTTCGGAATCACCGTCAATGCCATTCAGCCCGGTCTGACCCGGACACCCGGCGCGACGAGCCGCCCGCCGCGCGCGGGCTTCGCTACCATGGACGACGAGTTCAAGTCGGTGGCGCAGATGCAGGCCATCAAGCGCATCGAAGAGCCCGACGATCTCATCGGCGCGGCTTCGTTCCTGACCAGCGACGACGCCGCTTTCATCACCGGCCAGACGATGAATGTGGATGGCGGGCGAGTGAGGTCGTAACCGGCCCTTAAATCGCCCGCAATCGCGCCTATATGGCGGGGATGCACCGCCGCTGGCTTCGCCCATTCTGGATCATTCTCGCGCTGATCTTCCTGGCGGAAGCTTGGCTGTGGGATCATCTCCAGCCGATCGTCGCACGCGTCGTCAATCTGATTCCCTGGGGAAAACTCAAGGAAAGACTGGCGCGGCTGATCGAAGACCTGCCGCCATGGGCGACGCTGTTCGTTTTTGCGGTGCCCTTTATCGCGATGCTGCCGCTGAAATTTCTGGAAGTTTATTTCCTGGCCACGGGGAATTGGCTCGGCGCCATTGCCGTCATCGTCGTCGTCAAACTCGTCGGTCTCGGCGTCACGGCGTTCATCTTCGACGTAACGCGCGACAAGCTGTTGCAGATGGCCTGGTTCCGCCGGACGTACGAATGGTTCCTGTGGGCGCGGGTCTGGGCCCACGGCATCACTGAGCCGGTGCGCGAGCGCGTGCGTCAGTTGGTGTGGCTATTGAAGCCGCAGCGCGCCGGTCGCTTCCTGCGCCGGTTCATGCGGCTGCGGCGCAACGCTTACCGCAATCGTGCGGCGTAAAGTTTTCGAGATCGGCGCTAATGCCCGCCCAGCAAATGCACATGCGGGAAGAACAGCGCCATCCCCGTGAACACCAGGCCGAGCACGCCAAGCCCGCCCGCGAGATACACCAGCAGGATCATGCCGGTGATGACCGCTGCCGAGCACAGCACGATGCCGATCTGCAGCGCGGCGGAGGCGAATTCGAAATAGTGGTATTTGTTGAGCGCGAGATCGCGCTCGTGCTCCATCTCCTTGGCGCGGCGCATCAACTCGACCGTGCCTTCGCCCTTGCCGTCGGCGGCTTCCGGCTCGGAGCGGTAGCGCGCCGCCGTTTTGTTCCATTCTTCAACTTGTTTAGTGATCGCGGCCTTGCGCGCATCATCGTTCGTTGTCGCGATGTCGATTTTGCCGCTCTCGGCGGCGACGAGGGTCAGCGTCCGCCGGATATTCTTGGCCTGAAAGAAATTCCACAGGTTCGAGGCTTCGATCTGGAAATTGAGCGCCGAGGTCTGCGCGCTTTTGCCCAGCGTTTCGGAAAACGCGAGGAACAGCGCCAGCACCGAAATCACCAGCGCGATGCGCTTGTTCTGGCTGTCGTGGCCCCCGCCATGGCCGCCGCCTTTGTGGTCCTCGTGCTCGATCTGATGCTCGACTTCGTGCTGAACCGCGTGAACGCCGTGGCTCATTTCATCCTCCCAGGATTCCTGAATCGCGGGATGACGATGGGGCTAACAGGCGGCGGGCCGCAAGAGGGATTCCGCGTTGTCGTCTAAATGTCACGCCCGCGGATGGGCGCTGGTATAAACTTCGAGTAAACGCTCGGAATCGACCGCGGTGTAAATCTGCGTGGTCGAGAGCGAAGCGTGGCCGAGCAATTCCTGGATCGCGCGCAAATCGCCGCCGCGCGCCAGAAGATGCGTGGCGAAGGAATGCCGCAGTGCATGCGGGGTCGCGCTGTCCGGCAGGCCGAGCGCGCCGCGCAGATGCGCCATCGCCAATTGTACCACCCTGGCACTCAAGGGCCCACCGCGCGCGCCGACAAAGAGCGGGCCGTCGGGCGGCAGATCGAGCGGGCACAGCGCGACATAATCGGCGATCAGCTTGGTGACCTGCGGCAGTACCGGTACCATACGGGTCTTGTTGCCTTTGCCGGTCACCGTCAGGCTGTCGCCGACGCCGGGCACCGGCGCTTCCTTGCGCTTGAGGGTCAGCGCCTCGGCGATGCGCAGGCCCGAGCCGTACAGCAGTCCCAGCACCGCGGCGTCGCGCGCATTGATCCAAGGCTCGCGCGTCTCGGCGTCGCGTAAATCGGTGTCGGTCATGCGCTTGGCGTCTTTGATCGCCAGCGGCTTCGGCAGCGAGCGCGGTAGCTTGGGTGCCCGCACAGCGGCCAGCGCCCCGACTTTGCCTTTGCCGTTACGCTCCAGAAACCGGGCAAACGAGCGTGCGCCCGCCAGTCCGCGCATCAAAGTGCGGCTGCCGGCGCCACCGCCACGCCGCGCCGCCATGAAGGCGCGCACATCGGCGGGGGTCAGCTTGGCCAGTTGGCGCAGCGAGGGCGGGCCACCCATATGCTCGGCGAGAAAGCCGAGGAATTGGCTCACGTCGCGGCCATAGGCTTCCAGCGTTTTTCCGGACATGCGCCGTTCGGCGCCGAGAAACCTAAGCCAACCGCTAATTTCGGCGGCAACGTCGGGACTGGTGGCGGGGCCGGTCATGGGGTGAACTTGGCACCCCTTCCTTACCCTTCCTTAAACAGGCGGAATCGGACAGACCTATCAATATGGCTGCACGCATTGTCGATGTTCTGGTGCCGGTGGCGCTCGACCAGACCTATTCCTACCGGGTGCCGGACGGGTTGGAGCTGGCGCCGGGCGACGTCGTGACCGTGCCGCTGGGCGCGCGCGGCGAGACCACCGGCGTGGTCTGGGCCGAGAACGACAATCCCAACCCGCGCTTTCACAACCGCATGAAGGACGTGGTCGGCAAGCTCGACGTGCCGTCGCTGAAACCTGAGCTGCGCCAGTTCGTCGACTGGGTGTCCGGCTACACGCTGTCGGCGCGGGGCATGGTTTTGCGCATGGCGTTGCGTATGGGCGAGAATCTTGGCCCTGGCCGCGAACGCGTCGGCGTGCGGCTTGCCGGTCCGCCGCCGCAGCGTATGACGGCGGCGCGCGCCCGTGCGTTGCATCTTTTCTCCGACGGCATGACGCGCGCGAAAGGCGACGCGGCGAAAGAAGCGGGCGTCAGCGTCGGCGTGATCGATGGGCTGATCGACGAGGGCGCGCTGGAAACCGTGGTGCTGCCGCCGGCAAAAGTCACGCAGCCGCCCGATCCGGATTTTCGCAAGCCGGAATTCTCGCTCGGCCAGTTGGCGGCGGGCGATGCGTTGCGCACCACAGTCGATCAAGGCGGCTATACCGTGACGCTGCTCGACGGCGTCACGGGCTCGGGCAAGACCGAAGTTTACTTCGAAGGCGTCGCCGAGAATATTCGTAAAGGCCGACAGACTTTGATCCTGATGCCGGAAA
>Ga0193699_10000815_pt1 | contig 12726 bp, 6 predicted proteins | sample L3c2metaG_FD_160095 | JGI IMG/M metagenome (GOLD analysis project Ga0193699, IMG submission 160095) | Soil microbial communities from a riparian zone of the East river system, Colorado, United States - L3c2 | ecosystem: Environmental > Terrestrial > Soil > Riparian zone | place: USA: East River... | reverse complement strand
TGTAGCCCGCGATTCGTAGATGTCTTGAGGACCCATGAACGAGACTTTGATATCCGCCTGCACGATGTTTCTCGTTCCAGCAACGCTTTTGTTTGGCGCTTTAGGTGTTGCGAACTCGTCCTTTCTCAAGGTGCTGGTCTGCTTGCTTGGCGTAGCCACGACAGGAATATGGCTTTACCGGATATGGTGGTGGACAAACCTGTCTTTGATTGATCGCAGAACGGCGCTTGGTTTCGCGGGCATGTATGCGTGCGCGTGGCTAGTGACATTCCTGGTGCAGTTGAAGAATGTGTTCTCGCCGCGCTGACTGACTCCGTATTGCTGAAAATCTTGTCAGTTAGCCGTCTGACTCCATCTACTCATACTTTCTCAGCCATCACATGCCGATTGCCTGTGAACGACCGGTTTGCGCCAAAAGCGGTCCTCCCGACCAAGACGCAATTGACCCATAGCGGTTACCTCGCACCTTTCGAATTACGTTTGGAGGCCGCATTAATCTAGGTCGGATGCCTCACGCGCATACTTGGCCGCGGCACGGCGACATAGGGTCTGCAATTGCCGGCCTTCTGAAAATTCCTCTCGAGGTCCGATAACGCGGCGAGGAGAGCTTCCAACTCCAGTGCCTGCCTCTCACTCAAGGATTTCTCGGAAGCTGATGGACACCCTCGCGACGCGCCACGCAGCGGAGCCGCCTTGCGGGACTCCTCAATCTGGGCACTCAGAGGTGGCGCGTAGCGGTCCAGATCAGCCGCAAACTTGAAGCCTTCGATTTGTTGTCGAAGCGCGATTAGCAGCCGGTTGAAGCGCACCCAGCGGTGCTCCGGCCAGCCGGGGCTGTCGTCGTCAGCGAATTTCTTCAGAAACGCTGCGGCCGCTGGCTTGCCGTACTTCTGCGTCAGAGCGTCGATCGCCTGCTTCGACATCTTGATGTTGACCCCGCCCTCGCCCTCCTCCAGGAAAATGCGAACGACGCGGTCCCGCACGCCGGGCATTCGCATCATCGTCGAGTCGTTCCAGCGCCAGGCTGCGAGCCAGAGGCTCACCAGGAAACCGGCCAACCGGCCGAGCGGCTCCTTGGATTCGGCAAACCGGTCCCAGGTGTCACCCCGACCTTCGTAATGCTTTTCCGGCAGCCACACGCACTCGTCGGGGCGGTTCTTGCTGCGGTTCTGTAAAGCGATCCCGAATGTCGGCCACTTGGGCACGAAGCTGTCGAACAGATGAATCGGGAAGTTTGAGCACAGTCCGCCATCTGACATCCAACATGGGGCGAACCCGCGGCTCCCTATTGGCGCTTCGTAGTCGATCGCCCAAAGCGGCACTGCCGAGATCAACAGAGGAAAGCTCATGGCTAGGCGCGCGGCAACGACAATCGGCAGTTGATTCGTTGGTAGTTCGAGATACTGCTCGGTCTCAGCGCTCACCTCGGGATCGGAGAAGGTCTGCGGGTGGTATGGGAGGGCGTACCCAACCAGATGCTTCAAGATCGGTTGCGGAAAGTATGGCTTCAGATCGTCGACCCTGAAGAACAGCCGGCCCATGTCATCGGCTGGATCGAGCGGAAAGCGATACGGCCGGCCATGCGCGAGGTTGGTGGAATAAACCTGCAGATTGATCGAGGGCGGCGCGTGACGGATATTTGGTTGGCCGAGCACGTCGGTCGCGCGGCCCGGCGCGTCGCGCAGGTCCGCGAACGTCAACGGCTGATCATCGATCGGATTTCGACCTGCGGCTAATTGGATGGACGCATGCAGGAATCCGGTGAGATCCGGCGAGTCCATGCGTTCCTCTTCCGACCAGCCACGGCACAAGCCGAAACCGTTCGGAACCAATTGGCGGCGGAAGTCCCAAGCGATCCCAAGAAAGAGCGTCAAGGCCACGGCGAACGCGAGCGCGATCAGCAACGCCAAGACCCACGAGCCGAGGCCGAGAACGCGCAGGCCGAAACCGTAAGGCGGCGGCGTGCTCCAGCCGAGCCAGGTCAGCACCAGCGGGCCGGACAGCACGAGCACCGCGGTCGCAACCAGGGCAAGAATCACAGCACGCCAGTACTGGCGGACCGCTTCCGTCAGGCCACAAACAAGCCGCGAAAAGGTTGACTTCCTATCCAGCGAAGCGAGGAAGATCTTGAACAATCGGCGCGTCCCATCCTGCGGCCTGAACATGCGCAGCAGGCGCGTTTCGTTCCGGTCGTCTTCGTCCGCGAGGTCGGTCGGCAGCCTCTCCATCAACTTGAAGCCGGCGTTTGACCCAAGCCGGCGGCTGTACTCGGCCGCTGCGGTCAGCGCGGCGGCGAAAGCGCCGATCGAACTGCCGCCGATACTGCTGAAGCGGTAGGACTTCGCCAGCTCCGTCACGGCCGACGCATAAATGATTCCACTCGTGACGCCCCCTTCCATCACGATGTCGCAGAAGCGATCGTTCGGCGCTGTGTAGGCTTCCGTCTGCGTTGTGCCGTGTTCTGGTCTGGTGCCGTCTCCCGAGCGTGGCGCGCCGCCGGTCTGGCGCTTCGCGCCACCCGGTTGCGCTCCTGGCGAAGCGGCCGACTCCATCCGCGCGATGCCGCGCAGCGCCGAGAGGCTCGGGAACAACGCATACAACGTTCCGCGCGTCGTCACGAACGGCTCGAAGCCGGTGAGCTTGATGCCAGGCCCATTCTCCTTCGGAATGTGAAAGAACGCCTCGTCGTCATGGTGCCCAACCAGCGGATCCTTCGAGTTGCCGAGGTTCCGCGGTCCCATCGGTTTCTTCTCGACCCACTCGGACATCACTATCTCGAACTGGTCTTCGATGCTCGCGCAGAAGAAAAGGCCAATCAGCCCGCGTTTCTTGTGCTTCGTTTCGGCGCAGTATTTCGGGCCATAAGGCATGCCGCGGCGAAACAGTGGGCGCAGCCGCGCAGGCGCGATCGAATCGCCACGAGGGTTCGTGCGGCGGATGTGTGCGCCGAACGGGCAGCCGAAGCCCTCCGTGTCGTCCGTGAAGTCGAAACAGTCTTCCTGCTTTGGCTCGGACGGCTCCGCCAGCTCGTGCCCAGGCGTGACCCGCGCGCCGTTCGGCCAGCGTCCGCAGAGCTTCGCTTTCAGATAGTCCGTCTTCACGTCAAGATCGTCGGCCTGCTGGTTCAGGTAGTTGTCGAAAGCTTCCTCGTTCTGTTCGATCTTGCGCAGCACGGCGAAGCTGCCGTTACGAAAGAACTGCGCGACGTCCCGGAGCCCACAACCGTCATCCCAGCGGTTGAATTTCGCGTCGTTCAAATAGCCAAGCACCAGTTCGCCGGCGTGATGGCGCAGCTTGGAGGGTTCGAATTCCCCTTCGACAATTCGCGGCCGGGCGAGGTTGTCGCGAAAGCCGAAATGAACCGTGCGGTTCCTCTTGTCCTGGGTTAGATGCTCGGCCGGCAACGCCCCTTCCCAGCCTTTAAAGCCGGCGCGCCCACCGGCCGTGTCGGCCAACCGCTCGGCCATCGCGTCGACCGCGCCTCTGCTTGGACCATGGATCGAGATCAGCACGTGAGCGCGATCGAAGGCGAACATCGGCTCCCATCGCTCGGCTGCGCACGGTCCGGCATCGCCGAGGCGGAGTGCCGCGCGGGCCGGCGCCCCTTCACAGAACGCAGGCGCCTTGACTCGTAGTTCGTTCAGATAACGATCCGGCACGCCCAACGCCTGAAGGCCCCGATACGTAAATCCGATACTGACGGCGGGCTCACGATCGTCTTCGCCGCCGTCCTTGCGAACGCGGTCGCGCTCGCCGAACGTCAACCAGTCCCGCTCCCGCAGCACGCTCCCGAGAAATTTGCGCGCGTGGGACGCGTCCTTGACCTCGAGCACCAAGTGAGAGCTGGCGTCAAAGTCGTAGCCGCGTAGCGCGAGCCGTTGCACCTGCCGCTTTTGCTCGTCGTTCCACTCGGCGCTCACGACTTGCCGCCCGTTGCGTTCTTGACATCGGCGACGGTGTCGGTCGGATAGGCGCTGTAGAAATAGCCGCCGAAGGGCGCCCGGTTGTGCCGTTTGATCCATTCGACAAACTCCTTCGGAAACAAACGGGTCGGAGTCGGCGGTGCACCCTCGAGATATTTGAGCTGTTCGTCAAACAACGGGACATCGATAGCAAAGTGCTCGACGTAGGCATCGAAGTCGCCGTCGTAGACCGTCATCATCGACAGGTGGGTTTCGTCTTCCACCAGCATGAAATAAGCCGAGTGCACGAACTTCTGCTTGTCCAGCGCTTCTTCGATCAACGGAGCGCCGGCCCGCATCAGTTGTAGCAGTTTTTCGGCATTTTCCTTGACCGGCTCCTTGATCGGCAGGACCAGGTGAAGCGGATGCAGGTTCAGACGCCGATCGCGTTGGAACTGCATAGGATAGCTCTGGCAGATGGCGCCCCAGCGCTTTTTCAGCTTTTCCGGCTTTCCGCCGACGGGGTCGATGACCTGGCTCAACCCGGGAAGCAAAAGCAACTGCCGGACGATTTCCAGGGTCAGTGGCCAAGCGAGACGCTGGCCGATGCAGCGGTGCGGATAATCCGAGGGGTCCAAACCACCGAAAATGTAGTCACGGTCCGCATCGGCGCCCAGCGCCAGGATGAGGTGGGCTCCTTCAGGTATGGGTTTGCCGCAATCGTTCTGACACCGGTCAGTCCACCCCTCGCTGCGCTCACGATGTGCCACCCTGACTTTGAATCCCGTTCTCTCGCCGGTGGACGTACGGGCCAAAAATGGTGCAGGCGGGTTGCGCACGAGCGCGCCTGCGATGAGTTCTTTGAGATCCAGTCCATCCGGGATCCGCGCCGCCCGCAGCGCCTCGTCGATCAGCGGCGGTCCCTTGCCTCGGTCGGCAAAGAAGTCTGCGATCGCAATTGAAACCGCCGCGCAGACATTGCCGACCGTGCCCGCGATCAAGCCGAGCGCCACAATAGCCAACTCTTCGCTGTCAGCATCCTTGTAGTTGCGGAGGAGACGCTCGATAACGGTCTCCTTCGGCGCGCCGCTTCGCTCATCGTGGTTGGTGGCAGCGAACCGAATCTCGAGCTTCAGCCTCTCTTTTCCTTCCTTCGCCTCCGGCGTATCCGTGGGAGGCAGTCCTGTATCCGAGACGAAATGGCGGCCGACGATTTGGAACACCAGTCGGGTGTAGGCGACACTCATCGCGCGTTCCAGATACGGATGTGCCTCGTCACGAAAACCGAACAGAAGTTCGATAAAGCGGATCGCGGCCTGTTCGGCCAGGTCAGTCGCCAGATTGAAACGAGGATTTTTCAGGGGTAGCACCGCCGCACGTTCAAAGGCTCTCCTGGCGCACTCTTTGATCTCTTCCGTTTCGAATTCCAGCGCGCGTACCGCAATGCGGTTCTGCGTGGTATGAGCGTCTCCGCTTTCCATTCCGAGCATGAATCGGCCGCCGCTCTCGAGCTCTTGATACGGTTTGACCTTGCAGAACTTGAGCGCCATTTCGACGTGCTCTTTTTTCGAAAGCAGGTACACGGCCTCGTTCGGCCAATCGGCGCGGTTGCTCGATCGCAGCAGGCTCTTGAATTGCAGAACGGGAAAGTCCTCGCCGCGCAATTCGGCGTACAGCTGCGCGCGCTCGTGGTCGTCCTTCAACCAATCGAACAGCATCCCGTTCTTCTTGATTGCGTTGCCTTCCTTGCTAAACGCTTGGAGCTTGCTCATACGCTTCTCCCGATGTGCGTTAAAACAAATCCCGCAAGTTGCCAGTCAGTGGACTACCTGTTCTCGCCTTACCGAGGCCAGCAGATCGCGCGCCCTGACAAGATCGCGCGTACCCGCGCCTTCTCCAATTGAGTGATAGGCAGGCTCCAGTACCTCGATAGCTTCCGAACGCCGGCCGTGCGAGAGCCACAGTTCGGCCAGGCTGATCGCGCTGCGCAAGCCGAGCGATCGCAACTTGCGTGACTGCGCGCAATTATGGGCTTCGCGAAGCCACGATTCAGCCTCGGCGCTGCGATCGAGTCCCGCTTTTGCAGCGCCCTGCATGATCAACAGTCCGACCAAACGGCGGACTTCGGATTCATAATACCGTTCACCACCGCGATTGACGATCGCCAACGCGTGTTCGAGCAACGCCAGCCCTTCGCCTGCGCGGTCATCCGAGGCGAGGCCTTCGGCCCTGAGCGCCAGATAAAATGGCGTCGTCACTACCGCGCCGGTGCCCGCCCACAGATCGTACGCCTGCCGCATCTCTTCGATCCCGGCAGCGCGGTCGCCCAATTCGGCCACGACACGGCCATGCATCAGACGGCTATGCGCGAGCCATACGACGAAGCCGCTGTCTTCGCAGACCTCGATCGCACGTTCAGCGCTCTGCAGCGCGGCCTCGTTCTCGCCCCGGAAGTGCTGAATCGCCGCGCGAAAACCGTAGGCCTCACCAACGCTGAATTTGTGCTTCAGCTGCTCGGCCCTATCAACCACGGCGAGCACGCGCTGCAGGGCCTGATCCGGAAATCCCAGCTGCCACAGCGCCCACGCCGAATAGCACAGGCACATGACGCCCGGGTCTTGCACCGCGCTCGGCCGATGGTCGATTTGATCGTACTCGGCACGGCAGGCGTCCATCTGGCGCACGGCCGTCTCCATTTCGCCCTGGTGGCAGAGGATGTTGGCTACCGCCCATTTCGACTGGACCCGGTGGATCGCATCGGCGCTGTTCTGTGCCCTGACGCCGGCGTCGACAGCAATCGCACGCGCCTTGGCGAAGTCGGCACGCATGAAGTGATACCCCTCGAGCCCAAGCAAGACCTTCATCTGCGCGGCCTCGTCCTCGAGCGCATTGGCGAGTTCCATCGCGCGGACGTAGACACGCTCGACGCGATCGGCTCCGTACCCTTCGGTGGCGATCAGCCGCGTGGCCAGCAAGAGCTGCAGACGCAACTCTACGCGATCACGGTTCCTGTCGCGCGGAACGCGCGTCAGCACCGCCAGAGCGCTGGCCACGTGATTGATCGCTTCGACGTGTGCCGAACGTGCAGCCGCCTGCCGCGCTGCGCTTTCCCAATAGCGCAGCGCGTCGGCGTCGATGCCGGCCTCGGTAAAGTGGAACGCCAGCAATTCCGGCTGGCTTTCCGCCAGGCTGCGGAATTGCGCATTGACGACGAACGCGATGACGCGATGGAGTCGAGTCCGGTCTCGGTCGAGCAGAGAGCGGTAGGCCGCATCTCGCATCAGCGCATGCTTGAAGGCATAGCGAACGTCATCTCCTTCGCCGAGGCAGATCAGCATGCCGGAGCGGATCAGCTTGCTCAATTGAGCCGACAGGTCGCGCGCTTGAAACGGCGAGCTCTCATGAGCCAGAACCGCCTGCAGCAGTTTCAAAGGAAACTCGCGTCCGATCGTGCCGCCGATCTGGGCGATCTGTTTGGCGTCGCCGAGCCGGTCGAGACGCGCGGTCAGCAAGTCGAGAATGGTCGTCGGAACCGCGAGCGTCGCCGCGGACAGCGTGTCGCCTGACAGTCCGGCATTCAGCTCGACAACCATCCTCGTCGATTCCTCGATGAACAGAGGAACGCCATCGGCGCGCGCTGCCAGGAGGTGCACCACTTCGCCCGGAAGCCGTGTCTCACCACAAGTACTCAAGATCAGCACTCGCGATGCTTCAGGCGACAGGCCGCGCAATTCGGTCTCGTGCACGGCACAGCCCGGGTACCATTTGACTTCGCTTTCCGAGCGCGCGGTGACCAGCAGCAGCAGAGGTAGTGCCTGTGCTTCAACCGCAAGCTGGTTGAGAAATTCTTCGGTCGACGGGTCGATCCAATGAATATCGTCGACGATCAGACAGGCGGGAGAGCTCTCAAGACGCCGCCGCGAAAGCGCGACCAGCACGGACAGGGTTAGCTGTCGTCGTCGCTCGGCGGAGTGCTCCAGAACCGGGTGACGCGATTTTATCGGCACCGATAGCAGATCCGCCAGCAATGGAACCGCGCCGTCGATTCCCGCCGGCGCGGCGAATTCAGCGATCTTCTCGAGCACGAGGTCAGGATGATCACCGTCGAGTATTCGAAGTTGCTTGCGCAGCCGCTCGACAATCGGATGGAACGCGCTGTGAGTGTGATCGGGAGTGCACCAGCATTCGAACACTTCGTGGCCCCGGCCCACAAGCGCGTGCTTGAATTCGCGTACCAGGCGCGATTTGCCAATCCCGGCATCGCCGACGATCCGTACTAACCGCAACGTGCCAGATTGAGCTGCGGCCCAGTGCTCTTCGAGCGTCTGCAATTCGCGGCGGCGTCCGACGAACGGTGTCATTCCCGGCGAAGCAACGCTGGCATCCGCATCGTTCGGACCGTCAGTCTGTGCCAAGCCGAGAACCCGGAAAAGCGGCCCGGGCTGATCGAATCCCTTCAGAAGCGGTACGTTCTCGAGGGGTTCGAAACGAAAGCGCTCCTTGACGATCCGACGCGTGGATTCGCCGACGACCAGCGTTCCCGGCACCGCGATTGATTGCAGGCGAGCTGCAAAGTGGATCGCCGATCCGACAGGCTGTCCGTCCCGAACCACGACCTGCCCGGTCGAGATGCCGATTCGCACGCTCAAGCCGAGCCCGCGAACGGCATCGATGATCTGCAAGCCGGCACGCACCGCCCGGCTTGCAGCGTCCTCGCGTGCGACGGGAAACCTAAAGTAGCACATTATTCCGTCGTCGCCCTGCGGATCGTCAGGCGCGCCACCGTAACCCGCGACGATCTGTTCGCAGCGTTTGTGATACTCGGCAAGGACCTCGCTGTACCTCTCGGCGCCCAGCGTCGCAAGCAGCCGCGTCGATCCGACAAGATCGCACGACATGATCGTGACCTGGCGCAGATTGTCCTCAACGCGCGAACTCGTATCCTTGACGAAGATGACGAGGCGGCCATCGCCGTACAGTTCCGCCTGCAGTCGGGCGACATCGGCGACGCCGGAACGCTGGTGCAGCTCTGATCGCGCCGCGCGAATGGATTCGCCGAGTGCGGCGCCGTGAGCCAGTTGCCGATACGCCGCGAGTAGAAACTCGAGGCCATCGTCATTCTCACGGTCCGACTCGCAGACCAGAATGCTCAGACCGCGCCTACACGCGCTCGCGGCGAGTGCTCGGTTGGCGCTTGGCTGCACCGTCAAGTCCAGGAGCGCCGTGTTCTGCGATATCAGCAATGGCGGACCCGCCGGCAGCGACGCTATCCAGCGCGCGTCGAGAAGCTCCCCCTCGCGCCACCCGGCGCCGCTACCGATCAAAGGGGAGCTGCCGTCCACCGGACCCACGCAGTGAACGACGTGGCTTTCGCCGATCAGGGCGAGCAGGTCGTCACGTCGCAAATCGATGGCATTCGCACCCGTGACCTCCAGTCCCTCGACCATGCATAGCCGGTTGATCAGACGTTGCGCGGCCGATTCACCGGCCGCATGCGGCACCTCGTCCGCCAAAACCAGCACGTTGAGCGCACCGCGATTGGGCAACGGCGGCTTCCGGCGCGGGGCTTGGTCATCGGCAACGATCTGTCGACAAACCGCGAACTTCTCGCCGAAGAAACTCTCGCCGTCGAAGGCGATTTCCCACGGAGCCCAGGCCAAGGCCGCGTCGAGTTGCAGCGAAACCATTCGCGCCGGGCTGCCGCGCAGGAAACTGCCGACCGGCTCGGGCAGCAGGGTGTCGAACATCCGCTTTCCCAGCGTGCGCACCCGTTCAGAGGCGACGGCGCGCGGTACTTTCCCCAGACCGCTGTCCGCGCAGCAGGCTACCAGTTCCTGCACGTCGCGCTGAAGATCCCGCAGCAGCGCTTCGGGCAACGCGCAATGCGCAAGCTTGGCAATCAACCTGGTATCGGTCAGAGACGCCGCAAGGTTGCCGTCTTGCTCCAGGACAGTGAGGCTGATGGCGTCATGCTGTTCAGCGATCGACATGCGCGGATCCCCTCGTGGGGTATAGGCAGAATAAATCGAGTGACGCAATTTCACAAGGCGGACCATGCCGGATATCGAACACATTCGGCCCAGATCGAGCGCACGCACATTCAGGTCCACCTCCAGCGGGGTGAGATCACACACCTCCCAAAGGGTTGGCATTGCTACGACGTCCGCCGAAGCTTTGCTGGATCGGATGTTGAACGACGTGGATGGGATTTGTAGAGCGCGATCGGCTGACACAGGAGCACCCAATCCATCCAAAGGGAAAGTACTGGGCGGGCGGCGGGTGTCGGTAGCGCACCCCTCCCGAATGGTATGACGACAACATGCCCCGCGGATTAAAGCTCCGGCCGAGGTTCGCCGTTTAGCTCCCCGCGAAGGTTGCTGCTAACCCACGTCCGAGCAATCAAGAGCGCGGGATCACGTTCACTCACCCCGACCGCGATGCTCAGGATTTCGATTTAGTGCGCCAGTCCAGTTGCGCCAATGCGTCGGCTGAATGTCGCCGTGCTTTTTATTGATCGCATCTACCCACTCGGCTCCCTCTTTGTGACAGGGGAACACGAGCGCGTGGACAATCCCATCGAAGTCCAAGACGCAGACTTCGAGGTCACGGTCAGTTGGCGCCATTGAAACGGGCAACCATTCTGCGGACAACAAGTGCATGATCTACCCTCCGATCAAAGTGCGTTTTGATGCTTCGACAGGACCTCGCGACCGAAAAGTAATCTGCTTTCGTTCACGGGAACGCTTTCCGCCCTCCTAAATTCCCGCCGTATCTGGTCTTGCGTTGCCCTGAGGCGTAGCACGGATGGAGATTGCCAAGTGTGAACAGGTTCGCATTGCGCATCAAATGTAGATCGTCCGACAAGAGGCGGCACGTACGCGCCGATCGCGAGATCGCGCGGTAGAGTGGCGCCCTGCGTTTACTCGGCGGCACTAGCTCGCTGTCGATCTTGCCCTGAGCATCTGCCTTCAAATGGTAATTGTGCACCTCCCCGTCGTACAACAGCCCGCAGCTCGCGCACCGCAGTCTCAGGTACTCGAACCCGGAACGAATTTGGACAACGCTCTGAACGGTCAAACGAGCTCGGCATTTCGGGGAGCGCGGACGTCTAGGCGGAGCTGTTGATGCAACGGGCTTCTGACGGCGGCGCACCGATGAGTCTCGTGTGACGTTCTCCACGTGCGCAGGTATCGTGCAATGCCGATGGCGCGCCGATCGACGCTCTGCGCCATGCGAACGCCGACGTCGATCTCGGCAACCACCTGCACGCAAAGACAGCGTCTCAAGCAAACTGCCCGAGGGCTACACGTAGCGTAGGACGCTCGATAGATTTCGCAATCGCCGAGGGCAGGCAGCATGCACTCGACATCAAGGCCAACCGTGTTCCGCCGGGTTTTGGGCAAATTCTTGATCTTAGGAAAAGTCAGGATGGGACGACATATGCGGTCTCTCGCGATGCCGTCATCAAGCGGGGAGTGACCCAATATCGCCGTGGGCCAGTTCATTGACGACAGGGTTGCGCAGCACGCCGATCTGCGAGACCTCGACCTCGACCACGTCGCCCGCCTTCACGAACAGAGGCGGTACGCTTGGCGCCGACACCGCCCCGCGTTCCGGCAACGATGACGTCCCCTGGCAGCAAGGGAACAGTCGACCTCGAACAGAGGCCCTAACCCAGCCCGTCCGTCTGCGGGCTGGTACGACGGCGCTTCGGCGCTTCGTTCAATAAGCCGGCAAGCCGCAGGCCTTCTAGGATTCCTTCCAGCCGCTGCTCCCGGATCATCGCGGCCATCATTGAAATGGCGTCCTGTTGCTGGATTGTGAAGTGCACGTCAGGCAATTGCTCAGACATGGCCTCGAAGAATGTCTGCGGGTTGGTGACGTGATCTCTGAGCGCATATCCCACGTCCTCCGCGAGGTAGGTCGCAAGATCGCCGTCCGTCAACGTGTCCAAATCAAAGTCGTACCGCGTACGGTCCTTGATGGACTGCCGAATCTGCTCGCTGTGGTGTTTTGCCGCCATAGAGAGCATAAAAACCGCGTCAGGCAGGTTCTCGCGCGGCACTTTCTTCAGCTCAGCCATGCGGGCGTAAATTTCTTTGCCAGCACGCTCGTTCCGCTCGAATCGCTCCTGCGTCTGCCGTGCCTCCAACTCACGCAGTATTTTCTCTCGCCGCTTTCTTCGGAACATTCTCACGCCCTCCGGGAGGCGATATAGTCCGGTTCTCGCGCGACATGGAAGATCAAAATGACCTCGCGCGATCCGCAGCTCGGGCGAGGCGAACGTGGTCACCGGCGGCAAGGGAGACAAGGCGGAGCTGCCGCCGTGTCTGATCGGCATGGAGGCCTCCGTCGGAGCGTATCATCTCAGCCGCCCGGAGGCTTGGCCACGATGCTCGGTTGATGCCCGCACGGTACGTTCGCCCCTATTCAGAACGACTTCCGTGCCGCCGAAGCCATTGCCGAAGCCGCGTGCGAGAGCGGCTGGTCAGCCAGCGCACCGGCATCAGCCCTCTATGCGCTTCTTGGAAATGTTTGAAGGCCATAAGCGAGGTTCGTCCAATTAATGGTGCAAACCTAGGATCGTTTAGGAACTCTCCGAAACTCCCTCCACAGGAGTGCGCCAACCACATCCGAAACGCAGGATATGCTGCCACCTAAATGGAAATGCTTCTAACCTGCCAATGGCAGATGAGCGAGGCCAAGGAGCGCCGGCGACTCTTCGAGGATGAGACAGGTCGGAATTTTGGCCAGCATGCCGGCGAAACGTCCCTTTCGTTCGAATCTTTCGCGGAACGGAGACGACGCGAACGCTTCCTTGAAC
>Ga0193699_10000814_pt1 | contig 12728 bp, 13 predicted proteins | sample L3c2metaG_FD_160095 | JGI IMG/M metagenome (GOLD analysis project Ga0193699, IMG submission 160095) | Soil microbial communities from a riparian zone of the East river system, Colorado, United States - L3c2 | ecosystem: Environmental > Terrestrial > Soil > Riparian zone | place: USA: East... | reverse complement strand
TGCCGCGAGCGGCTTGGACGCCTGCGATTCGATTTCCCACTCGAGAAGATTCTGCGCGGAGCGCTTCTCGTGGTCCCTACCGGACGTGTCGCGAAACGCGTCGAGCGTCAGCTCCAGCGCTTCCGGTCCGAGTATGCTCTCGAATTCCTTGTAAATCGGCTGCAGCTCCGCCGTTCTCTTGAGTCCGGCGAACGCGAGATAGCTCTCCCGCGAGATCGCCTCCATGAACGCCTGGCCTTCAGCTCGCAGGCGATCAAGGGTTAGCTCGCTCACGTCTTGAGCTTCTCGGCGAGGAATTCCTTCAAGCGGCCCGCCTCCACCCGCTCCTGCTTGAGCGTGTCGCGGTCCCTCACAGTCACGGTTCCGCTCGTGAGCGACTCGCCATCCACCGTGATGCAGAACGGCGTTCCGACTTCATCCTGGCGGCGATAGCGCCGTCCGATTGCGCCGCTGTCGTCGTAGAAGATCGGGAACGAGCCCCTCAGATCGTCCGCGATGCGGTGGGCAATTTCGGGCATCCCGTCCTTTTTCACGAGAGGAAACACTCCCGCCTTGATGGGGGCGATCGATGCGTCGAGACCGAGTACGGTCCGTCCCTCCGATTCTCCTTCGACGGATTCCTCGCGGTAGCCATTCACGAGCACTGCGAGCGTTGTCCGGTCCGCGCCAACTGAAGTCTCGACGACGTACGGCAAGTAGCGTCGATTGTTCGGCTGGTCGAAGTACTCGAGCTTCTTCCCGGAGAACTGCTGGTGCTGCGAAAGATCGAAGTCGCCGCGATTGTGCACGCCTTCGATTTCCTGGAAGCCCAGAGTTCCACCGAAATCGAACTGCACGTCGAACGCGGCGCGCGCATAATGAGCGAGCTCTTCCTTCGTATGCTCGTGGAATCGCAGCCTGTCCTCCGCCAGACCGAGCCCGCGATGCCAGTCCATGCGCTGCTGCTTCCAGTACTCGAACCACTTCATGTCCGTCCCCGGCTCGACGAAGAACTGCATCTCCATCTGCTCGAATTCGCGGGTGCGGAAGATGAAGTTGCCCGGCGTAATCTCGTTCCTGAACGCTTTTCCGATCTGCGCGATGCCGAACGGCACCTTCTGCCGCGTCGATTGCTGCACGTTCAGGAAGTTCACGTAGATGCCCTGCGCCGTTTCCGGCCGCAGGTACACGACGGCCGCGGACTCCTCGACCGGACCCATGAAGGTCTTGAACATGAGATTGAACTGCCGCGCTTCGCTCAAGGTGCCCTTCATGCCGCACGCGGGGCACTGCGCGTCGGGTGTGCCGGGCGTTCCCTTGATCCGCGGATCGTCGGCGCGAAAGCGCTTCTTGCAATTCTTGCAGTCCACGAGCGGATCGACGAAGCCTGCGACGTGGCCACTGGCCTCCCACACGCGGGGGTGCATGAGGATCGCGGCGTCCAGCCCTTCGATGTCGTTCCGGGCGCGCACCATCGCGTTCCACCACCGGTCCTTGAGATTCTTCTTCAGCTCGACGCCGAGGGGGCCGTAATCCCACACGGAGCCGGTGCCGCCGTAGATCTCTGATGATTGGAAGATGAAGCCGCGTCGCTTCGCCAGCGAGACGAGCTTCTCCATCACATCGGGGTGGTTTGCCATTCGGGAAAACTAGTCGCCGAGGCTCTCTCCGACTACGCGTCCAGCTCGGCGCTCAACTTCGGCTCCGCCGGTGCGCGCTGCCCCAACAGCCGCGCCACGATGCGATCGCCGTGATACCGCCCGTTTTCGATGAACACCTTGTTCGCGTCAAATCCGGCGACGACGACTCCTGCGATGAAGATTCCCTGCACCGATGTCTCCAGGGTCTCGCGATTGTGTGACGGAATGCCGGTCTTCGGGTCTATCGGAACTCCCGCCTCGCGCAGAAGACCAAGGCTTGGCGCGAAACCCGTCATGACGTAGACCCGGTCCGCCTTGATGCGCTGCTCGCCGCCGCCGGTCTCGAGCACCACTTCATTCGGCTCGATGGCTGTCACCCGGCTCTCCCATTTGGTCGCGATGAAGCCTTCCTTGACCCGATTGCTGAAATCTGGAAGCACCCATGGCTTGATCTTCTTGTCGAAGGTCGGCCCGAAGTGAACGAGCGTCACGCGCGCTCCCGACCGCCAGAGATCGAGCGCTGCCTCGGCGGCCGAGTTGCCGCCGCCGACAACGACGGCGTCCTGGAGAAAGGCCTCGTGCCCCTCGCGATAGACGTGCGCGACGTGGGGCAGATCCTCGCCGGGCACACCGAGCCGGTTCGGAGACCCAAAGAATCCGGTGGCGACGACGACCGACGCGGTCTTCGTGCGCCGTTCTTCGCCGGCGAGCGTCCGCGACACGACGACGAAGTCTCCGGTGCGGCCCTCTATGGCGGTGACCCGCTCACGCTGACGCACTGGAATTCTGAAATGCAGCACCGCGGCGCGATAATAGGCGAGCGCGTCACGTCTGCTCGGCTTCTCTGTTGCGATTACGAAAGGCAGGCCGCCAATCGCGAGCTTCTCGGCGGTCGAGAAGAATCGCACGTAAGTCGGATACGCGGCGATCGTGCTGACCACGACCTCCGCATCCAACACTAGGGTTTTCAAGCCGGCGTTCTGTGCGGATATGGCGGCGGCGAGACCGCACGGTCCCGCTCCAACTATCACGACATCTACATCGTTCGCCATCGGGGCGGGGGGATTGCTAGGCGACGCCGGCGGGGCGAGATGGAACTGCACCCTCCACGCCTATGATCTGATCGCGTCGGGTTCCGACGCTCACGTAAGTTATCGGCGTCTCGACCAACGCCTCGATGCGATCGAGATAGCGCCGCGCTTCCTTCGGTAAATCAGTGAGAGCGCGCGCATCGGCCGTCGAAGTCTTCCATCCCTCGTACCACTCGTACCTCGGAACCGCGCGGTCGAGCACGCTCAGGTCGCCGGGAAATTCCTCGTACATGTCGCCGCCGGCCTCATAGCCTGTGCACAATCCAACGCGGTCGAGCGTATCGAGAACGTCCAGTTTCGTGACAGCGAGATCGGTCAACCCATTTACCCGAGCGGCATAGCGAACGACCACCCCGTCGAACCAACCACACCTGCGAGGTCGTCCCGTCGTAGCTCCGAACTCGTTTCCGAGCTGCCGTATCTCGGACGCCAAAGGCTCATCGAATTCGGTCGGCAGCGGTCCGTTACCGACTCTCGTCGTGTAGGCCTTCACCACACCTATCACGGAATCAAGCTCCTTTGGCGCGATGCCAACGCCAGTCGCCGCGCCCCCGGAGGTCGTGCTGCTCGAGGTGACGTAGGGATAAGTGCCGTGATCGATGTCGAGGAGCGAGCCCTGTGCGCCCTCGAGCAGCACCGCCGAACCACCAACAATGGCGCGGTGGATTTTGAGGCCGACGTCCTCGGCGAGCGGAAGCAGTCGGCTCGTGAAGCGCTCGAGCACTTCGAGTGTGTAATCGACATCGGCGCGCTTGGTCCCCGATGTCGCAAGCTGGATATTCGCGTGCGCAACTCCGCGCTCGACGAGCTTTCTCAGGCGCTCCGGGTTTCGCAGGTCCAGCACGCGAATGCCACGGCGCCCATACTTGTCCTCGTAGGCTGGACCGATTCCACGACCCGTGGTTCCTATTTCCTTGCTGGCCGAGCTCTGGCTGTCAACGAGCTTGTGATACGGGAGAACGAGGTGCGCCCGATCACTCACATAGAGTCGGCCCTCGACGTCGATGCCGTCCGAGACCAGCTCGTCGATCTCTGCGAACAAGGTCTCGACATCGAGCACGACTCCATTGCCGATCGCGCACCGCACGCCCGGATGCAGTATCCCGCTCGGAATCTGATGGAGCACGAACGACTTGTCGGCGATGTGCACGGTGTGACCGGCGTTCGCTCCACCCTGATAGCGAACCACCCAGTCGGCCCGCTCGGCGAGAACATCCACCAGCTTGCCCTTGCCTTCATCTCCCCACTGGGCACCGACGACGACGATGGTGCGTGTATTGGTATCGAACATCAACGCTTAGCAGGCGGTGGCGGAGGGACCTCGTCAATGACCCGAGGCGGATCGTCGGGGCGAACGACGCTCCTGATCGGAAGTACAACCGTAAATGTCGAGCCCTTCCCGAAGACGCTTTCAGCGAAGACGTGACCACCCAACGCGTCCACGAGCTTGCGCGTGATGCTCAACCCGAGTCCGGTACCGCCGAACTCACGCGTCCTCGATTGATCCACCTGGCGGAAATCTTCCCAGATGGAGTCCAGATCGGATTCGCGAATGCCGATGCCGGTATCCCGAACGTCGAATCGGAGATCTTCCTCGTCCTTCAAAACCGTCACCCAGATGCCGCCATGGTGGGTGAACTTAACGGCATTGGAGAGGAGGTTGAGGAGGATTTGCTTGACTTTGGTCCGATCGGTGTGGAGCACGATACCCCGTGCCGGCATCTCGACGTTGAACTTGAGAGACTTCTTCTTCACCAGTGGCTCGATCTGCTGCGAGATCTCGGTCATGATGTCGCCGAGCGTGACGTCGTCGAGGTGCAACGGCATGCGGCCGGCCTCGATCTTCGCGAGGTCGAGGATGTCGTTGATCAGCGCGAGCAGGTGCTGCGCCGCGCCCTGAATGCGATTCAGCCCCTCTTCCTGGCGCGGCGTGAGATCTCCGTAGATCCGGTCGAGCATCAGCGATGCATAGCCGATGAGAGCATTGATCGGTGTGCGGAGCTCGTGCGACATGCTTGCGAGGAATTCCGACTTGAGTCGGTTCGCCTTCTCGAGCTCGCGCGACTGCCACTGGAGCCTCGTGTTCTGCTCGGCGAGATCGGCAGTAGCGGCCTGAATGCGGTCTTCCAATTGGCTGGAGAACTTCTTCAGCTCCTCGTAGAGACCTTCGTTCTCCACCTGTTCGGTCAGATCGTGGAGCACCGAGACGATGGCGAGAGGCTCCCCACGGCGGTTCAGAATCTTTCCGGAGACCACTTCGACCGGCAGCTCTACGCCCGTGTCGGGGATCTGAAGCTTCATTTGCTCCCGACGCGCCAGCGCGGGGCTGATCGTGAAATCGGAAATGAACGTGGTGAACTTGGTATCGTTCGCCTGGACCAGAGCCGCGCGCTCCCACCTCTCGCTGTCGTCGGCCTCGAACAGCTGCTCGGCCTCCTTGTTCATGAGGATGATGTTCGAGCGATCGTCGGTGACGAGAATCGGGTCAGCGACGTTCTCGAGAATGAGGTTCAACCGGTCGCGCTCGCGCTTCGCATCGATTTCGGCAAGCCGTACGCGCTGCACTTGCCGCTCCAGCTCGTTGGCGGCACGTCTGAGGTCGGTCACGTCGCGGAGCACCGACACTGTAGATCCCACCTGACCATCCGCTCCGCCAAGCTCGTGGGTCAGCACTTCGAACAGAAGGTCCGTGCCTTCGTCGGGGTCGACGAGGTTGAGCTCGCGCGAGCCCGCGGTCTCCTTCGATCCCATGGCCGTTTTGGACAAATGGGATGTGAAGAGAAGATTGTTGATCTCGACCGCGCGCCGGCGGCCCTCGGAATCCTTCTCTCCGCCCGACAGGAGGTGCTCGGCCCGGCTGTTCTGCACGACGATGTCGTGCGAAGCGTTGATGATTACGATCGGATCGGGAAGCGAATTGACGATCGCAGTGAGCATCTCGCGCTGCTGGTCGAGACGGCCCGTCGAGAGCCGGAACTCCTCAACCGCCGCCATGCGCGCGAGAACCGGTCCGGCGAGCGACACGGCCTGCAGGACGGCGCCAAGCAATTCGTCGTCTACGGAAGTTTCGATCAGAACGATCCCGCCCGGGGCGTGGCCGAGTCTTCGGCGACGATCGACCCCCGCCAGGGTTCTCACTCTGCAGCCGTCGAGCTGCACCAGCTCGAGCTCGGCATCCGTTAGGACGTGCGGAGCTCCTCTGAACTGGGGTTGCGGAAACGGGATCGCCGTCCAGTCTCCGAACGGAAAGCCGGCGAGCGCCGTCCCACCGCTGCAGCTGACCGCATGGAGTGACAGCGCCGAAACGACGATCGGACTGGAGAGGTCGCCAATCGGGAGGGATACCGATGGGACTGGATCGCCATCGAAACCGACTGCGGCGGTGACGATGAGCCGTTTTGGCGGACTGTCGAGCGTAATCGCCAGAGCTCGCCGCGCTCCGAGAATGTCGGCAAGCTGCGCGATCATGAACGTCGCGCCCGTGACGAAGTCTGGTGCTTCCGAGATGGCGGAGAGAAGCTGTGCGAGCTTTTCTCCGCTGAGTTGCGGGCTGTTGGCTACCGCAGTGGTCTCACGCTTCGAGTCGCTCAAGCCGCCGCTTCAGATCCGCGTTTTCCAAGCGCATCCGATCGAGCTCGTCCGCTCCACCGGTGCCGAGCTCGCGAAACGGGCGGGATCCCGGCGGAGCGAGGCCCACTGCTTCAGAGTACTTGAGATACGTCTCGATCGACGCGACGACGATGCGCGCTTCGACAGTCACGAGGTCGATACCAACCAGGGAAACGCGAACCCATGCGTCGATGACGATACCCTTGTCGAGAACGCGATCGAGAACATCGATAAGCGAGCTACCGCTCGGGGAACGTTCAACTGCCATGTCGTGACTCCTGTTGTCTTCCTGTCGAAGCGGCGTTTGGTGTGGACGGAGGAATGGCTGCCTTCGGCGCCTGCGTGCTCAATCGGGGATCTGTGCGCCACCAGTCCATTCCGATTTGCTCGGCCTTGTCGATCGAGCAAATGAGCAGCCGCACCTGGATCGTGAGAAGCTCGACGTTCGCGAGATTGATCTTGATGTCGCCAACGATGACGAGGCCCTTGTCGAGGACACGATCGAGAACATCAACGAGGCCGTAGCTGCGCGACGGCGATATCATTTCTGCCAAGCAGTCGTCTCCGTTCGGCTCGTCGCCGGTTTAGCGTAACCTACCTAGGGGGCCCAGGTCTATCTGGAGATCGTCATCGGTCAGACCGAAAATCCCCTTCATGTCCTGCATCCGGTCGTTGAGGCGGAGCAACGCAACACCCAAGCGCTCTACCTCCGCGTCGCTCAGATGTCCTCCCTCCATTCGCCGAACTGCCTGGTGCTCTAGGACCTTACGCAATACCTCAATCAACGTCAAGACGAGCTTGGCGAGCCCGTTCTCGAGTTTATCTGGATCCGTATTAAGACGCGGAGGCAGTCCCTCAGCAACCGCTTCAAGAGGGGTGACAGGAGCGTCGCTCGGAGCGTGTAGAGACTCTATCACCTGACTTTCCATTGTCGATCCGGACGGCACCTCAGGGGGCGTCCGCGGACGAGCCCCGCCGAGAGCGGGCCCTCTGGCCCCGGGGTCGCCACCCCGACCCATTGCAATGTCGACGGCACTGAGGAGAAGGCCAAGATCGACGCGCACGAGGTCAATGTCGGCGACCGCTAGCATTACCTCACCCCTGAGGACAACGCCCTTGTCGAGGATATGGTTGAGAACATCCGAGAGCTCGACTCGATCGCCGCCGAAAATATCGTTGACGCTCACCCTGCTCTCTCGCCGACGAAGTGATAGGGCGGCCATGGACCCGTGAAGTCGAACTTGAAGCCGGAGGGCTCGTACTTGGTGACGATCGCAGTCAGCGAGCGCTGAAAATCGACGACGCGAGGCGGAGCCACCAGGAAGGACGCGTTGAGAATCGCCCTTCCCTGCTCGCGCGCGTTTCCGGCGTTCACTGGCTGTTCGCGCACGCTTTCCATCGACGATGCGCTGAGCGCGTCGTGAATCTCGCCGGCGACTTTGGCTGTCACGTCGCGCCCGGCGTCGCGCCTGACGTTCTCGATTTTTCGCTCGAGAAGGTATTTCTGCCCCGGAGAGGCCGTCGCTGCTTCGGTCTCGAGCGCCGATAGCTCGGCGCTGTGCCCGCCCAACTTGTCCTGGAGAACTCCGGGCTGCACGTACACCCGGACGATGAATTCCCGGCCGTCGCCGAGGCGCTTGAAAGTCTCCGCGAGCTCGCTCGCCCGCTTCGCAAGCATTGCCTTCACTGTCTTCGCGTCGCGAAAGAGCGTCCACATTGGAAACGGGATCACCGCGCCGGCGTCGGACGCCCACGTGAGAACCTTGTCGTGAGCCACGGCTCGCTCACTGACCCAGTCCACGTCGGCCGTAAGCGTCTCCACTTTGTCGGGAGCGTAATCCTCGGCACTTACAGAGCTGGCAAGTGCGGCGACATCAGCGTTGGGGATAAGGCTGATTGCGCCGCCCTCTATGCCTCTCGGGGCGGTAGCCGTCTCGACCGACGACCCGACCACCCCATACACGTAGCATAGGTTCTTTGGCATCGGGGCGGTCGCGGACTACTCTGTCTCGTCGCCTTCCGCGACGCGAACCGGCCCACCACTCGTGGACATGCCGTATTTCTCGCGCCACTCGCGCACTTCGCGGAGGCGCTGCATCAGCTCCGTCTCCCGGCGTGTGTACTCCGCGTCGTCGATCTCGGCCATTTCGAGCTTGAGCTGCAGCTCCATCAGCTCTTCCTTGATCGGCGTGTCGTCCGTCAGTTCATCCTTCACGACGCGATCGACTTTCTCGAGCGTCCATCTCGTGCCCCATACGGGGCCGAGGAACGGAGCCAGCAGGATGTTGGTGAGAAGTCCCATGAGTGTTCAGACCGTTTTCAGGTCGCCTTCTCCAGCTTGAGCTTGATGTTGACGAAATTGTACGGCGGCCACGGGCCGGTGTATTTGAAAGTCAGCAAATCTTCGTACTGACGGCTGATCTCCTTCACCTTTTCGTCGAACGGCTTCTCGGTATTCCGATCGACGAGAAACGCGGCGTTCAGGATCATGCGATCGCCAATCACCTTGTTGCTGCGGCTCGCGACAGAAACGTCCTTGAGCTGTTCGTGTATGTCGGTCACGTAGCGATTGCTTGCCTCTTCCATCGCTGCTTCGACGAGGCGACCCAGCTGCATGCGGGCGAAATAAGTCGACGACGCGGCGTTGCGCGTGATCTCTTCCTTGAGCCGCCGGACCTCGTCGTTTTCGCGCTCGATCGCGGCGACTACCTTGTCCCGATCCCAGAGGATCTTGAGTCCGAACTCGATCTTGTCCTGCATCTTGTCGAGCACGTCGGTGAACGCCTGGTAAGTGGACTTGAGCAGCGCGAGAACGTCGTTCTCCGAGCGGAAGACGGTGCCGAACGACATGGGGATGAGAGTGAATTCGCGCATCACTGTCTCGTTTACGAACTCGTGCGCGAGGACGTTCTCGCGCGTCGGGTCGTAAATCACGATCGGAGTGTCGCTGACGACGGCCGCCAGATCGTTGTGGTTGACGGTGTAAACGCGCGCGCCGCCGCCGATGCCGATCTCGCCAAATTCCCGCGATCGGTCGTTGCGGACGATGCAGTACACATACTTCCCCTCGCCGTCGCCGACGCCAGATTCAGTTTTCTCGACCGCGTTGTCTCTGTCGCTCATGTTTGTACCTGCATTAATGCGTCATTTCATGGCCGCAATGAAGATCCAGATACCGATCGTGAACCCAATGCCAATCTTTAAAGCCGTCGACACCGCCCGGCCGATGAGAGCCCCTGTCGCCACTCGCGTCGCGTCTCCGGCGCTCGAGCCGCCTGTCAGCTCCGCAATCAGCGCACCCAAAAACGAGCCGACGAATGCACCAATGACCGGTCCGACGATCGGGACTGGAACTCCGACCATCGCTCCGACTATCCCTCCAATGATCGCTCCCCAACCAGCCCGGCGCGACCCACCGTACTTGCGGGCGTATTTCCCCGCGAGGGAAAACTCGAGCAGCTCGGCAACAAACGCCAGCACGGCAACGGCAATCAGCGATACCCAGCCGATCGGCTCTCCCGGAACTATCAAATTATAAGCGACTGCGGTCGCCACCATGATCCAGAGCCCGGGCAGGCCAAGGACGATGAGGATGATCGACAGAACGATCACGGCGGCCAGAATGAGCAGCGGCATCAGCCAAGTTCCTTTGCTAGAGCAGAAAGTAGCGCGGCGCCTTCCACGACGCCGCTCCCCGTCACTGCATTGGAAGTATCGCGCCGGGTGTGAATACGCGCGAGAGTGGACAGCGTTCCCCGGCTAATCGTCACCGATTCGATACCGCGATCGGCGAACGCCATGCTGTCGGCGAGGATTCCCGGGATCATGCGTCCCATCGGAACCCTTAACGCCAGCCTCGCGGCGATTGTTTCAGCCGCAGCCGCGATCCTCGCGGGGCGGGGCCCGTTGTACATGCAGCGCCAGCCCCCGGCATCGTCAACCGTGTCGCAGTTCAGGACGAGCATTCCCGGCGCGGCACCTGTGGCCCACCCCCGAGCACCGGCCAAGCCAAGCTCTTCACCGCTGGTGATGAGAACGCCGAGGTTCTGAACCGCGGATGCCAACTGCGATGCCACCAGTACCGTTGCTACCCCGCTGGCGTTGTCCAGCGCGCCAGGAGAATCGTTGCGGACGAAGCAGAATATCGAAGGGATCGCCGCGACGACCGCTGCCAACACCAGCACATGCCACACTCCAGGACCAACGCGAATGCCTACGAGCGAAAGCAGGATGACGAGTAATGCGGAGGCGGAGATGATGGCGAGCAGGACCGAGCTCGCAATCCGCACGAGGATGGGAACGGTTTGGGACTTGGAATCGATATGAGCAACGAGCCACACCAACGGCTCCCCGCGCGTCGCCTCCAGATTGATCGATCTCGCGCGCTGGAACGAAAACCCTGCTATCCCGCGACGCTTCACGTAGGAGGAAGCCCAAATGAGCCCGCAAACCATCACTGCTCCGACTACGAGCGCATCGAGCGGGCCGTAATGCACCGCCATGTGACCCACGGCCGCGATTGTACCGGCCTGGAAGGCCGCAGCGATCGGAGGTCCCCAACGGCCGGGCGCCTCGGAGTATTCGAATGGCAGCTCCCTGCACGAGAAACCCGCGCGCTCCAGCGCCTCTCTGCAGCTGGCTCGAGCCGTCGCTTCTTCGGGGCTGCCAGCGAATCGAGGCGTCGCCGATAACTGGTCGAGCAGAGTCTTCGCGCGCTTGAGGAGCTCTGCGTCAGCCATTCATGCCGGCCTAGACGAGCCCCATCTTCGACTTCACCTCGGCCATCGTCTGCCGCGCCACAGTGCGGGCGTGATCGGCGCCCATGGCCAAGGTGTCCGCCATTTGCTTTGGGTTAGCGGCGATTTCCTTCGCGCGCGAGCGAATCGGGGCCAGCTCTTTCTCCATCGATTCGTGCAGCACTTTCTTGCAATCGATGCAGCCCCAACCAGCGGTCCTGCACTGCACGGCCACGTGATCGACGGTCGCGGGCGGGCTGAACGCTTTGTGCAGGTGATAGATGTTGCACACCTCGGGCGTGCCGGGATCGGTACGTCGCACCCGTTTCGGATCCGTAACCGCGGGCCGCAGCTTCTCCCAGATCGAGGCGGGATCCTCGAGCAATTCAACGGTGTTGCCCAGAGACTTCGACATCTTCGCTTGCCCGTCGAGTCCCATGACGCGACGAGTAGGAGTCAGAAGCGGCTTGGGCTCGGGGAAGAATCCGGGCGCCGGCTCGTCCACTAGTGCTGCCTTGACGCGCTTCGCCGCCGGCTGCGGATCGAAGCGCGCGTTCCATTTCCGCGCGATCTCTCTCGACAGCTCGAGGTGCTGTACCTGATCCTCGCCGACGGGCACCAGCTCGGCGCGATACAAGAGGATGTCGGCCGCCTGCAGGACCGGATAGTTGAGCAACCCGGCGGGCACACTCTCTTCGCGGCTCGCCTTCTCCTTGAATTGAGTCTGCCGCTCGAGCTCTCCCAGGGGCGTGAGAGTGTTGAATATCCACGCCAGCTCGGTATGTTCCGGCACCTTCGACTGCACGAACAGAGTGCATTTCGACGGGTCGAGGCCCGCGGCTAGCAGCGAGAGCGCCATGTCGGCGGTGCGGGCGCGCAGATCGGCGGGCTCGTACGGAACCGTGATCGCGTGGTAGTCGACGATGCAGAAGAACGACTCGTACTTGTGCTGCAGATCAGCCCAGTTCTTGACGGCTCCGAGGTAGTTTCCGATGTGCAGAGAGCCCGAGGGCTGAATGCCGCTGAAGATGCGGGACATTGCGCGAAATTAAAGAGCGAGAGAGAAGAGTTGCAAGCAATTTCACGAACTGATCCAGGCGATGAGGAGCTGCTTGGCATCGCGCTGGAAGCAGCTCGCGCCTCCGCTCGGGTGATTCGCGACGCGACCGTCGGCCGCGAGAAGCTCGTGTGGGAGACGAAAGGGCAATCCGACTTCGTCAGCGAAGTCGACAAAGCATCCGAGCGCGAAATCGCTGCCACCGTGAAGCGGCGTTTGCCTACCGCATCTATTCTTGGCGAGGAGCTGACACCAACCGCGCTTTCCGGAGAGGGGATCGTCGTCGTCGCCGATCCGCTCGACGGCACCACTAACTTTCTTCACGGCTATCCCGAGTACTCCGTTTCGATCGCGATTGCACGGGACGGCGTCTTGTGCGCTGGAGTAGTGCTCAACGTAGCGCGGGACGAAGAATTCACTGCCAGGCGAGGCGCCGGCGCATTTCTCAACGGAAAGCGAATCAAGGTCTCCACTCTGCGAGAGCCCGCGAGAGCGCTCATTGGCACTGGATTCCCTTTCAAGACGCTCGAGAAGTTGCCACTCTACCTTGAGCAGTTCAGTTTGGTGATGCGCGGGACGGCCGGGATTCGTCGTGCCGGCTCGGCCGCGCTCGATC
>Ga0193699_10000813_pt1 | contig 12742 bp, 23 predicted proteins | sample L3c2metaG_FD_160095 | JGI IMG/M metagenome (GOLD analysis project Ga0193699, IMG submission 160095) | Soil microbial communities from a riparian zone of the East river system, Colorado, United States - L3c2 | ecosystem: Environmental > Terrestrial > Soil > Riparian zone | place: USA: East... | reverse complement strand
ATTAGAGCCTTAAGCATGGCCTTTTCATCCTTAGCCCTGCCTAACCCCTTAACCTTAACCGCGCGTTTGTCTGGGATGTTAAAACGGGTGTTGTACATGCGGTTGAATACGGCATGATTGATGCCCGTCATGCTTTTATTGTCCAAGTCTATCTCACTGAGCAAGTGTTCATCGCGCATTTTATCAAAGTATGCACGCGCTTTATCGTGGGCAATATCGCAAGACCTGTTAAACAAAGGGTGTCTTTTTTTCCATTTCTCAAAGGTATCGTTACAAATCGTGTGTTTGGCGCAGAATTGGGAGCGCGTTTGCCCTTGTGCGAAAATGTTTATAATTTCAAGGCACATGGAATCATTGTATTTACTGCCCCACGGGTTATCCAAATCTTTTAAATCTGGCTCTTTAGTAACCAATGTTTCTGCCCCTGTAAAAATAAATCCATCTTTTTTATCTCAAACACTTGCGTTATGTCTCAATGTGTTGCATCATATCTCAACCACTTGCGATATAATACATTAACACACTGAGGACACACTATGAATATACTAGATGCAGCCAAGATTTTAAACCTTACTGGTGAGTATACACCAGAACTGGTCAAGGCGGCTTACCGTAAAGCGTGCAGCACATATCACCCAGACCGCAACCAAGCAGGTTTGGAAATGATGAAACTTGTTAATCAAGCATACGATGCGCTCAAAGACACGTCAGGTATAGCAAAGGAAGCAGAACAAGGCGACCTATCAAGCTACGGTGAGGACATATTCAACGCGCTTTCAAAAATAATCAATCTGGGTTTAGATATAGAAATATGCGGTGCCTGGGTTTGGTTGCACGGCGATACAAAGCCTCACAAAGAGATTTTAAAAGAGGCCGGTTTTAGGTGGGCACCAAAGAAAATGCTTTGGTACTTTAGACCTTCGGACTACAAAAGCCGTGGCCGTGGCAAGTTTTCAATGGATGAAATACGGAACACTCATGGCAGCGAACGAGTGACCATGAAAGAACGTAACAAACTAAGGGCTGCGTAAGCAGCTCCAACCAGGATGGTACACCATGGACTTTAAAGTTTTTTATGTAACACGTTGGTTTAAAGAGATTCGTTTTTGTGGGGGATTCACCAGCTTATATCAAGCGGTGGCCTATGTGGATTATTTGCAGAATAAATTACCTAATGGGAACAAACTTGTTTTTAAAATCGAAGGATGACCTTGTGCCATTGGGTTCATCATGAAAAAATTATCCACAAAATCTGTGGAAAAGTACGGGGGTAAGTATGAGTAGCCACAACGAAGCACACGGGGATGAGGACGAAATACAGGCCGAAGCGCGAAGATGTGCCGAGGAATGGGAGGCAGAGCTTGCCGATAATTGGAAGTATTCAGACGAGAGGTTTAGTTGTTATGAGCATCAATAAATTTAATATTGGCGATGATGCGTATATCTTTGCGGATATGCATATCATGAAGTTTAAAATAAATCACATTGCAGTTTGCAAGCAAAGAAACATTATTGAGTATGGAGGCTATCTTTACTCGCGGTGTTTAGACGGTAACGGATGGTATTTAACTGATGATGAGCCAGTTCATACACCAGAGGCATGTTGCTTTAGTTCAATTGACGAGGTGATCGCATACACAAATTTGTACCATCCTTTTTTTCATATCTCACTTAAAGACGGTGAGGCAACAAAGTCACTATTACCATAAGGGGTAAGTCATGTTAGTCATTAAAGTCGTAGGGTTCGCGCTCATAGCTTTAGCCGTGCACTGGGTTATGTTTCTGTACAAAAAGTACAAGGCCAAAACATCCGGGAAATGAAACTTGACAATCTACTAAGCCGTGCTATACTGTACGGTTTGGCCTAATTTAGGTTTACCATGAATAAAATTAGTATGTACCTGCCTTTAATCTTCACTTTGGCTTTTTTCGTTGCGGTTGGATATGTCACTGCAAGCGATTCACCATCAAGTTATGAATCTATTCACCGATAACTAATCATCCTTTTTTAATCCTGCGGTATTCCTAAGATAAACATTTGCCTCATAGCGCGGATTAAGACCCGTAGAAAGGCCGTTATCCTTTTCGTGCAGTGTGGCATTCCAGATAGCGAGATAGTCGCGCATGACAAATCTGTGCCTATCAGAAGGTATCACGCTTAAACATCTTTCGATGAACAGCATGTCATCACGCAAAAGCTTGATTCCCTTCTGGTCAAAGTAAGGCCTTACGTTTCCATAAAGCCAGCCGTGATTTACTTTATGCATTCGTTTTAATCCATTCCTCATAAGGCAATAGAACTGTAGTTGATGGGATAACACCAAGCTCTTTGTCTTTTTTAATTCCGTTTGAATAAGCACTGTATTGAACAAGCAAGCTGACACCTGTTGTTTTCTTTTCTTTTGGATAATCCGCTGGCTCTTGAAATCCACCTTTTCTGATCATTGTCTTTAAGCCGGATAATCTTCTGGGGTAATTAAATTTCTTTGTATCACCATGCTCAACGTGCCAATGACCGTGAAGTAAAAATAATTCATTCGTTCTTTCATCGGATGGCATGTACTCATTGCGAAGCTCAATAAGCTCTTTGTCTGTTTCTTCTGAAAAAATACTACTACTTGTTGTTGTAGTTCTTTTTTCTTTTTCTAACACTCTTGTATTACTAGTGCCAGTTTCGCCACAGTCTGGATTATCCACAACCGGGGTTTTCAGTAGTGTGGGTTTAAGTGTTCGCCTAAGTATTGTTTCACGCCTAACAAACTTTCCTTTGTCATCACGAATAGCCATAACCTCAAGAGCTTTTAAATCGCGCAGGTTCTTTAATTTTGAGGTAATGAAGTCACGCCCTTTGCCAAAGTGATTCATTAATTGTTGAATGCAAATAACCCAATTGTCTGGCTTGCTTGCAAGGTAAATATAAATCCCTAATGATGCGCAGTCTTTTATCGAGTTGATAGTATCGTTAACAACGGTGGTGAACGGAAGTTGTTCATGTATCAAATAATTGGGTGTGTTTTTCTCTATAGCCATGGTATAATTTCCTAGTCGATATACAGGTTGTAAACGCGCATGGTGGTACATGAGCGGTCAGGGCACGATGCCCTTTTTTATTTTTTAATCATTATCATCTATAAAAAAAGCTAATTGAAAATAATCGTGTTCTAGTGGTACAAGTTTTGCTTTACAGTACTTAACAATCTTAATCGCTTTTCCAGAATCAACCAAATCTTGCTTACATTTATGCAATTCCTCTTGAGTACAATCTAAAATTCCTTGAAGATAACTATCACCAGCAAATGCTTGATTGTCTTTATCCATGTGGCTTAAAAGAATAAAATATAAAAATCTTGATCTTGTTTCGAGCTTTGGGGATAGATGCATTATCCAGTTATCTACGCTTAATGAATGGGGAATGGTTACAGTATCATGAATGCTTATATTTATATCGGTCATGCAAACCTCTTAGTTAAATTAATGAGCATCAAGAGTTGCATGGTTTAGGGAAGGAATGTATTATTGCATTACTTTCTTAAAGTCATACCGCCTTGATGGTATGTAGTGTGGCAAGTATGTCGAGTACTTAGCCACACGATCCTCTATTAATTTGAGTCATTAGTCAACTAACCACCAATTAATAATTAAACTTTCAACCTGGTACAAAGCCTCAATGAATCCCTCAGACTTTGCTTTAAGTTCTGGTGATACCGTGACACCATCCATTTTATGATGCTGGGTTTCTATCATTTCCAATAGCTTTGCCAGCAGCTTGTCTTTATCCATGTGTCACCCCTTTGGTAGTTAATCCTTTATTTTTTTAACAGGTGAAAAGTACGGTTCCTTTTCATCCCAGACAGCCGTTAATTCGCCCCCTGTTAGTTCTTCAAGTTTCCTTTGAGACTTATAGGGAATGTATCCCAGTCTATCCCAGTTTGCCAAATTGTTATCGCTCATACCCGTTTTGATGCGCAAGCTGTAGCCCGTGCCAAAGTATTTCCTAACCTGTTTCGGTGTCATAGATTGCCCTTTATCTTTATTGTAGTGTGAGCGCATCATAACTCATTGAGATATTTATCGCAATGTATTGCGTTATTTATTCAGACGTGTTTTAATGTCTCACCAATTTGAGATAAGGGGTAACAATGATAGAGATAGAAAATGGAGTCCATGACATACCCAATGAGGTTTACCATAATAGTTCTGGGGTTTCCCGTAGTGGGTTATGGGAATTCAAACGCGCACCAATTCATTACTGGAATAGATACATTAATCCAGAGCGTGAAATTAAAGGCGCAACACCTGCCATGAAGCTTGGAGAGCTTACCCACGCAATGATTCTTGAGCCTGAGCATTTCACGACACGCTATATTTTCCCTATGGAGCTTGAAGAGATGCCGCCAGCCGTTCTATTAAAGGACGTGGGCAAAGAGATGTTTGAGCAGATTAAGGCCGCACGCAAAGAGGTTCAGGACAGAAACACAGCCGCAAAAGAAGAATTTAAATTGGTTGCTGAGGGAAGGGAAATAATTACCTTTGACATGTACACGCAAGCCAAAGCCCTGGCCGATTCGGTTTGGCGCAATGATGTTGCCGAGTCTTTATTCAAAGGGGTTAAGGTTGAGCAAAGCATTTACTTCACACATCAATCAACCGGACTGCAAGTAAAGGTTAGGCCAGACGCATGGATTGGTGGTGTAGTTACCGATTTAAAAACCTGTGTGGATGCAAGCTACAGAGCGTTTGAACGTGCCGCCTTTGGCAGTGGGTACTTTCTGCAAGCTGCAATGATTCACGAGGCTTTAAAGTCACTGGGAATCAAGATGGAAAAGTTTGTTTTCTTCTGTGTTGAAAAGACAGGCGCACTGGCTACAGTATACTATCCGCTTGATGATGATGCCCTTGAGTATGGAATATGCCAGTTTGACCAGCTTATGGAGCAATACGCCTGGTGCCTTCAAAACAATCAATGGGATTCCTACGAACCACAACATTTATATTTACCTGGCTATGCCAAATTTGAGGACTAAACAATGAACCAACCAGTACGCAGTGCAAAGCAAAATATGATTGTAGCCAACCAAAAAACGGTTATGGGTTTACTTAATCAGATGAAAGATGAAATAGCCAGGTGTCTGCCGAAGCACCTGACACCTGACAGGATGGCACGAATCGCCATGACTGAGCTTCGCAAAACGCCAAAGCTTCAAGAGTGTGACCCCATGAGCTTTATTGCTGCAATCATGCAAGCAAGCCAGTTAGGACTTGAGCCAGGTGTATTGGGTTCATGCTACTTAATCCCATTCAATAACAATAAAACTGGCAAGGTTGAGTGCACATTCATGCCAGGCTATCGGGGTTTCCTTGACCTGGCCAGACGTTCAGGGCAAATCAATTCAGTGGTTGCCCGTGCTGTTTATGCTAATGACGAATTCAGTTATGAGTTTGGATTGACTGACAACATAACCCACAAGCCAACCATGGAAGAACGAGGCGAGTTAAAGGCAGTATATGCCGTGGCGTTGCTTAAAGACGGTGGGCATCAGTTCGATGTTATGAGCAAGCGCGAAGTAGATGAGATCCGCAAATCCTCAAAATCCGCAAATAGTGGGCCATGGGTAACGCACTTTGATGAGATGGCAAAGAAAACCATTGTTAGGCGTTTGTTTAAGTGGTTGCCTTGCAGTGTCGAGATGCAAAAAGCCGTGAGCCTTGATGAGCAGCAAGAGACAGGAACGCAGAACATTAAGGCCGCAGCCTCAGAAGAGTTTGACATGGATTTTGTGATTGATGCCGAGCCAGTGGATAAAGGGCAGGATTTAAAAGACATGGTTAATAAGAACAAGGCTGATGCAGTAGACCCAGAGACAGGCGAAGTATTACCGCCTGAATTGCAAAGCTAACCATTTAGTTAACGTCAACAATATGGTGCCGTCACTGATGACGGCAACAATTTCTAACAGGTGATATCAAATGACACATGATGAATGGCTTAAGAAAGCTAGAAGATTATACGGAGATAATACTAGTGATTGGAAATTTAAATGCCCAATTTGCCACACGACTCAAACAGCAAATGATTTTGTAAAGGCTGGTGCAACAAAAGAACAAGCTTCAACATCCATAGCGAATGAGTGTATAGGCAGATGGTTGCCAGAACAACAAAAGGCTATTGGTGAGAAAAAGATTGTTAAAGGCGAACCATGCAACTATGCAGGTTATGGATTGTTTAAATTAAATCCTATTGAAGTGATCATGGATGATGGGCGTAAAATCACGGCCTTTGATTTTGCAGATGAGGAAATGGATGCTACCGAAAGCAATTAGAGCCATGAGGCAAGACGCAAACAAGAGCCTGGCAGGAATGAAGCGCGTTCTTAAGCTTATGGAGAACAGCCTTAAATCAGAGAATGCCGACAAGATTTGTGTGGCCTCAGCGTTCTTTCAAATATTAAAGCACCACATGGAGGATGGCGACTTAAGGCCGGAGAACATCAGCTTAGTTACTATGCTGCGTGGTGATACACCAGGAGTAAATGAGCAATGACAGAAGATGAAAAGTTAAACCACATCTATCTAGGCGATGGCGTTTATGCAGAAAGCACGCCTGAGCATATAATTTTAAGAACAGGCGATCATCGTGACGGTAATTGCGCCAACAAAATATTTCTTGAGCAAGATATTTTGGTTCACCTGGTAGGATGGCTAGTTAAATTAAAGAGAATTAATAAACCATCAATCATTCAAAATATAGACCTTAGCGATTGGTTTGCAAAGCTTGGAAAAGCCACTGATCAAATTATGATTGATGGCCTAGAGGAAGCGGAAAGGATGGCAAGCAATGATAATCAGTGAGAAACAAATATTGCAATTGATTCAGATAGCGCATATTTATCTAAGCGCAATTGATACACTATCGCAAATAGATAAGTCGTTGCTAACGGATTGCGGGCATCATAACAAGAGACATATTGCTAGTATCTTAATGAAGATAGCCGACCAGCAATCAGAAGAATTAAAGGCAAGAGAATGAACTACGAAAAGAAGCGTAAACGCCAGAATGGTCGTCAGAAGCTCAAAGAATCCACTTATAGTATCTGGATTGATGAGAGCGCAAAGATTCACGCAACACTTGATAATCCTTTAAAAAAAACTTCAAAAGATTTTGTTCCCACAGCTAGTTGTGCAATATAAGAGCTATGGTTATCATCTCTTTCTGTAGATAATGGCCATTGCTGAGAAGTATTTAGATCCATTTTTCTTGGGTAATTGATTGTCGAAATATAATGGCAGTTTTGTTTTTCGAGACTGCTAAGCGCTGAGTTAATAACTTTTTCTTTATCATCGTGATTATAGTTCAATCCAATTAATGCCCATTTGTAACGGATATTAAATTCATGTGACAAATATACATCCACATTCTTTTTAAGATTTAAAAAACGCTCTTTATAATCACTTGCTGATATTCCATAAGCCGCATCACTTTCACCCTGCCACCAAATCACACCAATAAAATGAACCTTAACATTAGTCTCTAGGATGTGTAAGTCACGCATTGCAGGTTTAAAATAATATTCCATTGCAATGTAAGTTGTCTTTTCAGTCCAATTTCCTGGGTACATAGTAGGAATTCCTGGAGATAATGCCGTTCCGCCAAATGCAGCTTTAATGATATACACGTTGCCACTTCTGGTTCTAGTTATCATCTGAGATAATGAGAGTTCAGGGCCAAAATTATTTAATGGCGAACCATCTGTATTGCTATTAACGCCAGCATAATAATCTTTCCACGAACCATTATCTTTTGATAAATCTAAGTCTGCGAAATTTCCTTTATCGTAAATCTTTACTCTTGAAGGGTTGGCAATAAACCCCATTGGGTTGTACTGTTTATTATCCAGTCTGGAAACCTCTGCACGACCGACAGCATTTGATTGACCTATTATTAAAATAACGTATGCATCTCTTGACATTGCATTAGCAGATTTTATTAGTAGAATGCATGCAGCTATATGTTTAATTTTTTTAATTAAATTTTTTTTGTGCATTTTTTGATTCCATTTATAATAAGGATTAAGATGTTACCTGATATTCGTTTAGATTATATTACAAAGATTGATCAACAGTTCCTAGATATGATGACTGAGTTACGCAAAGAGTTTATTGCGCTAGACTCTAAGCTAAGGATAATGAGTTCCTTGGAGCCAGCGGAACGAGAAGGGGTAGCGCGTTGCTTATCCTTGGCAAGAACAAATATTGAAACAGCGTGTCAATATTCTATTAAGGCTCTTTGTTTGATGGGCGAATTGAAGGAATGAATTCCTTAAGTCTGATTCTAGCAATAATCAGACTTAGTGTTGATATTTATTGGTAAGTGTTTGATTTAAAGGCATTTATTGATAATGCTGATTATTTTTATTATGGTATAATTTTTGCGCTAACAAAATGGTTTATATTTACACATGATTTTAGTTTGATTGGTATTCTAAATGATTGCATTTTTAATTTTATGTTAATTTATTGTGCATAAAAGACTATGAGGGCAAGCGGTGAGAATCCGCACGGGGAAGTGGTAGACGCGACAATGCAAAATCCACAAGAGAGCATACAGACGACCAGGACACCTGAATGCAATTGCCCTCACCATAAGGAGATAGAGTAATGAGTAAAGAGAAGACTGAGAAGACAGAAAAAGTACCATGCAAGCATCACTTTATTGTTACTGGATGGATGACTAAAGGCGGTCATCAACATGCAACGGGTATGCGTTGTTCTCATTGCTTAACACCTGCTTGCCTTGAACAGTTGGAATCTCAAGAATGGCGAGATAAGCAGGGAATTTAATGTCAGGCTTAAAAGGACGTATAGACAAACTGTACTCAGGAACAATCAGTCATGTGACGAGCAAGATAACTGTTTGCAAAGAGGGAACGATTATCAAACAAAAGGTGATAGGGAATAATCAACAGAAGGTGATTGAAATTGTTGTTAGACTCGGAAGCATTTAGAGAAATTTACCTGGTGTTCATGAACACAAGTTATATAGGCGAATCCATTTTCAAGGATGGGTTCAGACATGTGTATGCCATTGAACGATCATCTCTTGGATGGCTATGCACCGACCCGTCAACCTCAGACCTGCACACCTATATTTTACCAGCTCATTATGAGGCCGATGTTATGGGTGAGTTTATGAGCAGACACCCCCATTTTAAAATCATTCGCTTGCATGTTAAAGCGCATCAGAAAAAAATATTTCCAACGCTTGGGGTTATCTCTTGTGTCACTGCTATGCAATACATGTTAGGCATTAATTGGCCATTCGTGTTTACCCCATACCAGTTGTATAATAAGATTAAAAAGAAACCGCCTAAACACATTGAGGTGATAGCATGGCACGACATAAAGTTCACGCAGCACAAAGGGAAGCACAAGCAGCCGCAGCATCAGCCGACCAAGCACGAGGTGAGTTAGAAAAGCAAACCAAGATTGAGAAGGAAAAGAACGAGCGTGAGCGTATGAAAGCGCAGCGATTATTATCCCGTTCATTGCGTGCCGGAGCTGGTGGATTTTTTGAAACAGACCCAGGTAGTACTCTAGGCGGTTCAGGAGTAATCGGATAATGGCAGACATGCGCAAGCTTTTAAAGAAGCGAGATAACGCAAAGCTATTTGATGAGATAAAAGAACAGAAGAAGCCGAAGCTTAATATCAATCGGCTTGTTGCCATGCGCACAGCCGCTAAAAGCGACTTGGATATGTGGCGTGCGATTCTGGAAACATCTTATCATTATGCTATGCCTAACTATAACCCATTTGAGAACTACGGGCTAGCAGGAATGTTAACCCCTGGCCAAGAATACAACGCAGACATTTACGACTTAACCCTACCCATAGCACACAAACGCCTTGCCGATAAGATGCTGATGAACATGGTTCCGCAAGGCCAGCAGTGGGTTAAGTTCACACCAGGTGATGAGTTTGGCGAACCTGGAACACCGCTCTATCAAAAAGCTCTTGATGCAACCCAGCGCATGACAGATCACTTTTTTAAAATTGTTGACCGCTCAAATTTTTATTTGGCAGTCGGGGAGAGCCTTCAAGATGTTCTTATATCAACAGGTATTATTGCAGTCAATGAGGGCAATATCAGGAAGCCAGTACGTTACGAAGCAGTACCAGCTAGCCATGTCATGTTCCAGGGTGATGCAGAAGGGCAAGTTGATGCCGTGTTTCGAGACTGGTACAAAGTCCGAGTCGAGAACATACGCTCCATGTGGCCAGGAATAAAAGACGAAGACATTGCACGCCTTAATAAAAAGCCTCAAGACGAATTGGATTTATGGGAATGCGCGTGGATTGACTACGATGCGGACGAGAAAGAACGTTATCAGTATGTAGTGATGACCTCAGCAACACAGGTTTTGCTTGAACAAAAGTCAAGCTCATGGCCTTGGATTGTGTACCGTATGCGCAGACTTACGGGTGAGATTCGTGGACGTGGGCCAAGTCTGGAAGCATTCCCAACAGCCGCAACAATCAACCAGGCATTAGAGGATGAGCTTGTAGCCGCAGCGTTTCAAGCTAACCCGATGTACATGGCCGCGAGTGACTCAGCCTTTAATCAGCAGACCTTTACGCCTAGACCTGGTTCAATCGTTCCAGTTCAAATGATTATGGGTGAGTGGCCTATCAAGCCCTTTGAGCAAGCAGGAAATATTCAATTCAATGCGCTCTTAGTGAATGACTTTAGGCAACAGATTAATGACTTGCTTTATGCATTCCCTTTGGGTGCCGTGAACTCACCAACGAGAACCGCAACAGAGGCCGAGATTCGCTACACAGAAAATCTTGAATCCTTCTCAGCGATGGTGCCAAGACTTCAAAATGAATTCTTTATTCCAGTGGTGCAGCGTACTCTTTGGGTTATTAATAAAGTATTGCCGCAGACCTTTGCCAATATACCTGATGACATTCGCAACAAGATGCTTTCAGTTGATGGGCAAATCCTAAGTTTATCGTTTGATACGCCATTGATGACCGCCAAAGGACAGGTGAAGACACAGGCATTGCTTGGATTCTATCAAGCCCTTGCTTCAATGATTGGACCCGAAGCCGCAACAGCCGCCTTGAATCCCGTTGAAGTCATTACAGGCATGGCAGACAATCAGGGTATTGAAGTCAAAAATATCAAGACCCCTGAGGAATTACAACAGCTCACCCAGGCAGCAGGACAAATTGCCGAACAACAAGCCGAGCAAGAAGGAGTCACCATAGATGCAGAACAATGAAGTTGATACATTCAGCCCAGCCCAACGGTTAGAAAACGACTGGCGCAAAGTCTTTAGTGAATTGTGTTATGAAGTGTTTTATAAGAATCCAGAGGGCGCAAAGCTTTTATCATTGCTTGAGAATAAATATTTTAGAAGTCCAGTAGCTAACCCCAGCCGTGAACCTTCATGGGCTTATTTTAATGAAGGGCAGAATGAAATGATTCGCTCATTCACTATGGGAATACAAGCACATCTTAGCTTGAGTGCAGCATCCGATAAGGCTCAAAAAGATTTAAGTGAGGCAGGACCCAGTATAGGGCGCAGACGCAAACCAACCATAAGACCAATTAGATAGAGGGATATTATGCACTTGAACGACCAAGGAACTACTACGCCAGAAGGCATACCCGTTGCACCTATTGAACCAACAAATAATGTGCCGCCTGTGGTGCCTGGTAACATCGTACCCAATACTGATTCAGACCAAAGCGATCCCCCTATTGAGGCTCCACTTGATACAGAGTCAAAGGCACCTGATGCCCAAGAAGAAACGCCAGAATGGTTTATGAAAGACAAATTTAAATCAGTTGATGAGCAAGCGAAGTCTTACAAAGAGCTTTCAACCAAGATGGGCAAGTACTGGGGAAGTCCTCAAGAGAACTATAGCATTGATGGTATGGATGGGCTTGAAGCAAACGATCCATTAATCGCAGGGCTAACACCAGCATTAAAAGAGATGGGCATATCACAAGAAGGGTTTCAGCATCTTGTAGGCCAATACTTTGAAGCCAACAAAGCGATGATGGCCGAGATGGAATCAAGCCTTAAAAAGACTTTGACCGAGACAGACGCGCATACTTATCATGCGATTGATAAGTGGATGACGGATAACATGACTGCCGAAGAAGCCACGATGATTAAGAATAATTGGCTTATGACCCCTGAGGACTTCAAGTTATTTAATAACCTTCGATTGCTTGCAGCACCAAGCACGAATGTTCCAAGTGCATCATCAACGCCAATTAAATATGAATCCTCAAATGAAGTCACCAACGAGAAAATAAAATACAAGAAAGAGCTTAAAGCAGGAACACGAGTACAAGATAAGAATCATGAGGATTCACTTGCTGCACGATTCCGCGATGCCGCAGCACGAGAGCTTAGAAATAAAGGCCGTTAGAACTATTGATTCCAGCTTAGTTGGTGCTACAATGAAAGTAATTTACACAAGCCCGAACTAGGTTGGATACCTTTTCGAATCGTTTTGCTGATGTTGGTAAAACGATTTTAAGAGCCTGATTGATTCGTTTGGACACCTTGATTGTAAACAAAACCCTTTTTGTTTATTAATTATCGGAGTCTAAATCATGTCATTAGCCTTATCGCAAATTGAGATCCAACAATTCCTTTCAGACGCACACGCAGAATTCCAGTCTGAGGGTTTCTTATTACAAAATGCCGTTAGAACTAAAACCG